>Ga0075530_1001770_pt1 | contig 10206 bp, 12 predicted proteins | sample NGEPerD_2_FD_75101 | JGI IMG/M metagenome (GOLD analysis project Ga0075530, IMG submission 75101) | Arctic peat soil microbial communities from the Barrow Environmental Observatory site, Barrow, Alaska, USA - NGEE PermafrostL1-D | ecosystem: Environmental > Terrestrial > Soil > Wetlands > Peat ...
CGGGGCGGTTGCTCGTGCACACCGACGCCGGCTCCTGGCGCACCCGGATCGTGGTCAACGCGACCGGCACGTGGGACCGGCCGCACTGGCCGTACTACCCGGGACGGGAACGGTTCACCGGGCGACAGCTGCACACCCACGACGTCCGGTCGAGTTCGTCGCCCGCTCGTTCGACCAGGAGTGGGGACGCGACGTGGAACGTCGGGTCCGCGACCGGACCGAGGCCGGGCTGAGTCCGCTCAGCGTGGTCGCGGCCACCGGTCTCCCGCTGACCGAGGAGTACCGACGCGGCATCGATGCCGGGATCACCGTGCACGGAACCACCGTGGTCCGGGACCCGCGCGTCCAGCTCGTCGGCTACGGGCCGTCGGCGTCGACGCTGGGGGCGACGCGGGCCGGCCGGACCGCAGCGTTGACGGCACTCAAGACCCTGGAAGCGGACCGCCAGCAGGCCAGCTGAGGTTGCGGCTTCAGCGCTTCTTCCTTGCCTTCGAGGTCTTCCTCGGCCTCTTGGTGGGGAACTGCGGGCCGGGCCCGTACGTAACGGCGGGCCCTCGCTGGGCACTCGAGGTCTTCACCAGCACGTCACGTTCGACGAGGTCGGCGAGGATGCGGGACGCGGTGGGCGTGTCAACATCGAGGAGGGTCCGGATGACCCGTCCGTTGATCTGGCTCACCTCTCGAACGAGCTCGACCACCTTCCGGTCGATGTCGTCGCCGACCCGGCGCCGGTAGGCCACGGCTGGTCCGAGCTCGGCGAGGGCGTGGTCCCGTAGGCGGTAAACACCCGCACGAAGCCGAGCGCTCTCTCGTGTCCGCTCGATCAGGTCGATCGGAGGTGCCGCCAACTGCTGGAGCACCACCTCGAGCTCGTCGGCACTCTTCTGCAAGGTGGGAACCAGCTCGACCGCGGTCACCGTCCGCTTGGTGAGCAGCGCCACGAGCGGCAACAGGGTGTCCGGATCGGAGCGACGCTCCACGGGGAGGCCGGAGACGAACCGAGTGACCGCGGCGTTGGGAGCTCCGCCCTTCAAGGTGACGCTCACACGAAAGTCGTCGGACTCGAACGTGGGTGGTTGGTGGCCGACCCGGGCCATCTCGGCGTACATGCGGTCCACGCCGACCCCAGCCGTCTCAGCCAGGCCCAGTTGCCGCAAGGTGGCAGCCAGGGCTGGATTCCGTGGCCGCGAGGTCACCGTCAGGATGTTCTGCGGAGTGACTCCCAAGACGAAGGATCCTGGGGACGTGACGCTCAGTCGGGTCGGGGAATGCTCCACCTGGACCGCTCCGGGCGACTGGTAGTCGCGGTGCATGAACGCGTTGACGATTGCCTCGCGAAACACCGGCTCGGGTAGGTCCGCGATGAGCAACTGCTGACCGTTCGGCAAGTTGATCGGTGTCCGGTCTGTCCGGCTGTCGACGAGCTCGACGCATCGGAGAAGAGCGATGAGTCCCGGCCCGGTGAGTGTCTGGTTGGTGGCGAGCTCTCCGGAGCGTGTGCGCCGATGGACGTAGACCGCAAGGTCGTGGTCGTCATTCTCGGTGAGAAGCATCGCGCCGGCACGGTTCAGGGTGGCCGCGTCGGTCAGCAGGCCAAGCCTGCGGAGGAGATCCAAGGTTGAGATGTCCGCCCATCGCTGACGCTCCACGTCCGCAGATTCGCCGAGCAACTGTCTCGCTGCTTCTAGGGCGCGTGCGGACACGTGGTCCGTCGACACTCCAGAGTCGGCAGCCGACCAGTCGTCACCCCGGCGCTCCGCGACAACCGCCGCGATGCGCGACGCGGTCATGGGCTCGCAAGAGGTTCCCACCCGTTCGGTTGCCCGTCCCTTGACCTGGTGCACGTCAGGGCTCTGGGGAACGGAGATGACCACGAGCCTGCTCCCTGCCCAAGTCGCGTCGGAGACAGTGACGATCAGCGAGGGGGTCGTCAACTCGTAGATCCGACGCTGAGTCCGTGCAGGATCGAGTTGGGTGTCGGTGAACGCCTCGGTCGAGATTTCGGTGTCCGGCACACCTACAACCAGCTGACCGCCTTGTGCGTTGGCGAAGCAGGCGGCCGCCTCGGCCAGATCGGCGAGCGTGTCCTCGACAGAGCGTCCGACCACCTTGAAGTCGAGGCGGTCAGACTCGAGGTCGGCAGCACGCTGGCCTGCCTCGATGGCCTCGAGGGCAGCGCGAGCCTCCAGTCCGAGTCCCATGAGTTTTCTCCTAGTTTTTCAAACCCTGGCAAGTCAGGGTAGCGCAAAACTTTGGGAAAACTTTGTCTCGCACCTCGCTGCGGGTCGCCACTCGGTGCCTGGGAGTCACGATTGGACGTGCGCCACTCAGCCGACACCGTAGACGGGCACGTGAGCGCCACTGACCACACCGGCACCGTCACTGCAGAGCCACTGGATCACCTCGGCGATCCGCTGCGGCGGGACCCACGACGAGTAGTCCGCGTCCGGCTGGTTCGCACGGTTGGCCGGGGTGTCGATCACGCTGGGGAGCACTGCGTTGACCCGGACCCCGTCCTCTTCGTACTCGGCGGCCATCGCGTCGACGAGGGACAGCACCGCCGCCTTCGAGGTGATGTAGCCGGAGGCGCCGGGGAACGGGTGCAGAGCGGCCCGGCTCGACATGCACACGATGCTGCCACCGCCGCCGGCGACCAGGGTCGGCAGCGCCGCCTGGCAGACCAGGTACGTCGGACGGAGGTTGAGCCTGAGCTGCCTCTCGAACGCCTCGATCGGAGCCTCGTGAACCTTCCCGTCCATCCCGAACCCACCCACGAGGTTCACCACCGCCGTCAGCGGAGCACTCGGCTCGTCGCCGGCGATCCGGGCCACCTCGGCGGCGCCGGTCGTCTCGAACAGGTCCGCCTGCACCAGGGTGAGGTTCGGGTGCTCGGTGACCCGGGACAGCTCCTGCTCCGCTACCCAGGGCACGACGACCCGCCACCCGTCCGCGAGGAACGCCGACGTGACCGTCGTACCCAGTCCCCCGGTTCCTCCGGTGATCAAGACGCTCCGTGCCATCGCTGCCCCTTCGCTCGGTCCTCGTCGCGAACCTAGAGCAGATCACGCACCGTGGCTACGCGTGGCGGCGCCCGATCCGCGACGATCCCCCGCAACCACAGTCCGCCGAGGATGCCGGCCAGAACCACCGCGCCGTACCAGTTGCCGGTCGCGATCGCGGCGACGGTGATCCCCGGGCAGGTCGCACCGACACCGAATCCGACCCCGAACACGGCACCTCCGTAGAACGCCTCCCGGCGGACCGGATGCCGGGGAACCTCGAGCGGGCCAGCGAACAGCGTCCGGCCCCGACGTTTCAGCGCAGCGATGCCGATGGCGGCGGTCCCGACGGTCGCGGCCATCATCAGGTACATGTAGCTGTCCCGCAGGAGCAGTCCGTCGTGGATCGTTCGGTAGTTGCCGAGCCCGCTGGCGGTGAGGAAGAAACCGAAAGCACACCCCACACCGAGGGCGCTCCAGCGTAAGGACCGGGTCACACCGCACCCCCGGTCAGCAGGTGTACGGCGAAAGTGACCGCGATCGCGACACCGAAGAACGTGGCCGTCGCTGCGAAGCTCTCCGGCGATCCCGCGGAACAACCGGAGATGCCGTGTCCCGACGTGCACCCGCCGGCCCATCGCGCGCCGTACCCGATTGCCACACCGACCAGCAGGAGCAGACCCACGAGCAGGCCAGGCGACATCACTGCGGAGAGGTTGCCGTAGCCGACCGCCCGGCCGGCGCCGAGCGCAGCCGCGAGGAGAGCGCCGCCGACCAGACCGCCGGTGAACCACAGTCTCCACGGCTCGGTGACGGGTCGGCGCTGCGCGACCAGAACCACCTGCAACCATCCGCCGGACACGCCGAGCTTCACGTTGGCCAGCCCGTACAGCGCGACCACGCAGAGCCCGATGGCGGGCCCGGCGACCCACCAGGGCAGCTGCTCCGGAAGTACCTGCGGCATCGTCGGCCTCCCCTTTGTCCGGTCCCGACGCTACCGGCGCAAGTGGGGGCCCGTGCACCGATTCGGCAAGGTCACCACCTCACAGGTCACTACCTCAGGGACCGGATCACCCGCGCGGGGTTGCCGACCGCGACCACGTTCGCCGGCAGGTCCTTGGTCACCACGGAGCCCGCGCCGACCACGGTGTTCTCGCCGATACTCACCCCCGGCAGCACGACGGCGCCGCCGCCGAGCCACACGTTGTCGGCGATCGTGATCGGCCGCGCCGCCTCGAGCTTCGCGCGACGTGGCTCCGGCTCGACCGGGTGGGTCGGGGTCAGCAGCTGGACGTTCGGACCGATCTGTACGTCGTCGCCGATCGTGATCGGTGCGACGTCGAGCGCCATCAGGCCGTAGTTGACGAACGTGCGTGACCCGATCCGGATCCGGTTGCCGTAGTCCACCTGTAGCGGCGGACGGATCTCGCTGTGCTCCCCGAAGGCGCCGAGCAGCTCACCCAGGACCCGTCGACGTTCGTCGGACGCCCTCGCGGGCGTGCGGTTGAACTCCTCGCAGAGCGTCATCCCCCGTAGCGCCTCGGCCGCCAGCTCGGGGTCGTCGGCGATGTAGAGGTCGCCGGCGAGCATCCGCTCGCGTTGGCTGCGGCCATCCTGGGATCCGGTGACATTGTCCATGGACCCAACCTACGATCTCCACCCTCCCGGTCACGACGCCTGGTCAACCAGGTCGGCCAGGCCCGCGACGGCGTTGATGAGCGCCTCACCGTCGAGAAGGGCCGGGTCGTTGTGGTCAGCGCCAGGTACCTCGACGAGTTGCCACAGTTGTGGCGCCGACTCGGCCACAGCACGACTTTGTGTGGGCGGGACTATCGAGTCGTTGCTGCCGTACACCACAGTGACGAGGATCCTCACTTCGGCGAGATGCTCGGTGAGCGGGTAGCGATCCCTCAGGAGAGTCCTGACCGGCAGGAACGGGTAGTGGACCCGGCCGACCGAGGCGAGGTCGACAAACGGTGAGCGAAGCACGAGCCCGGCTGGAGGATGCTCACTCGCAAGCTCAGTGATCACCGCAGCGCCGAGACTCTCGCCGTAGTACAGGATGCGGTTGCCCGGAACCCCGACGTCTCCCACCAGAAACTGACGTGCCGCCCGGACGTCGCGGGCGAGCCCCACTTCGCTGGGGCTACCTGGATTGCCGCCGTACCCCCGGTAGTCGAACAACAGCACCGCCATCCCCTCTGCCGCCAGAGCGCGAGCAAGTGGTGCGCGAAGGGATCGATCGCCAGCGTTGCCGTTCGCCACCAGTACGGTGATGTCTCGACCAGGTTCCTTGGCCGGCACGAACCACGCGCCCAGAACGAGACCGTCACTGGTCTGCAACTCCACGTCGCGGGCTCCCGGGATCACCGTGCTGGCCGGTGCGACGCGTGCCGTCGCCGGCAGATAGATGAGCTGCCGCTGAGACGCCCACACGAGCGTCACCACTAGCACGACTACCGCAGAGACGATGATGACCGTTCGGATCACCCTTTCAGTCTGCCCTTGTCGCCGCGTGTGCTTGGCATCGAGCCCGCAGCACGGTTTGGCCCGTGCGCGGCAACGATCTGCTCGAACGGTTTCGTCTCACTCATATCCTGTCGACGTACGGTCTCACCCCGATGTGCGGTGTGGTCCAGACAAACCCTGAGGAAGAGACACGAATGTCCGGCAACTCCCGTCCACCGCAGAAGCACCTGATGACGCCGGGGAGCCCGCGTCCGCAGCAGCGGCAGGAGCCGATGAGCCTCGGCACGGTACAGCGGTGGGTGCTGTCCACGCTCGCGGCCACCACGATCGCGCACCTGGCCGCCGGGCTGGTCGTGGCGGCCGTCTTCGTCGACGAGACCCGGCTCGACTCGCAGATCGGTCTGCTGGTGATCGCCGGAGCATTCGGCGTGATCGCGGTGCTGAGCGTCCTGGTGATCCACCAGCACCGGTTGGTCAGTCCCTGGCTGCTGCTCGGGCTGCTGCCCACCCTCGTCGGCGCGTACTTCATCTTCTGGAGCTGATCAGCCGTCGAGCAGCGACCGGATGACTTCGTCGGGAACCGGGTCTGCCCGGGAGATAGGGCGTTGGGCGAGAAGCTTCGCCGCATCCTCGCGTGACAGGCCTCCGTCCCGGGTGAGTACCACGAGAGCGTGCTGGTCCGGAAGACAGCCGAGCCACCGGGTCGTCGCCACGGCCAGCGCCTCCGCGCCGACCTCCCCGTTGACCCGGAGCCGGGCGATGCCGCCGTCGGGGTAGACATCGAGCCTGACGTGGGTGACGGCGGCGGTCTCGGGCACCCGGAAGAAGTGCCTGGTGTCGGGTTGCAGCCGGGTCTTCGGCACCAGCTCGACCCAGGAGCCGGGGTCGAGCAGGCCGCCGGACCCATCGGTTCCGCGCAGGCAGGCCCAGCCGGCGGCGTTACCCACGAAGTACGACGTGTCGATCTCGACGCGTCGCACCTGGCCCCTGGACCCGAGCCGAACCGTGACATGGTCGTTGCCGTCATCGCGGCGACGCGCGTTCTCCCACCCGTCGCCCATCGACCGCGCGCGGCCGGGCTGCAGGATCTGCAGCGGCGAGGAGTAGAACATGTCGGAACAGTCGATGACGCCTGCGCCGTGCTCCAGCGCGGCCAGGTCGACCGTGCCGGTCAGGAACCTGGGGTCCGGCACCGGCTCGCCGTGCACCCGGAACCGCGCCACGCCCCCGTCGGGGTAGATCGACAACCGCACGTGGGTGAACCGGCGGTCGTCCTGGACGCGGAACAGGTTGTCCGTGTCACCCTCGATCGCCGACCTCTGCACGAGCGTGACCCAGTCGACCTCCTCAAGCTCGGCCGGTGACGGGAAGCTCTCGACGCTGGTGGCCTCGACCGACGCGTACGGCGGGTAGTTCCCCGTGAACCACGACGTGTCGATGACGACTCCGCGGACCACTCCGGCTGCGCCGAGACGGATGATCGCGTAGTCGCAGGACTCCCCCGCGGGCGTGGGTTCGCGTCGGCGGCGGGTCTCCCACCCGTCGTACACCTTGCCCTTGTGTCCGAAGTCGTCGGCTGCGAACACCGACCGTTCCGGCCTGATCAGGTTCTCCCGCTCGGCGAAGAGCTCGTCGTTCGCGTAGACCACGCTGCCCGCGAGGTTCCGCGAGGCCAGGTCGGGCAGCCGGGTGAACTCAGGCTGCGCAGAGGGGGTCATGCTGCTCCTCGGGTCAGGAGCCGGCCACGCGGCTCGTCGTCGGTGTCGATGGGCAGGCCACCGAGCCAGGTTCGGCGGACGGCGCCCGCCAGGGTGTGACCGGCGTACGGCGTCACAGGGTTCTTGTGATGGAGCCGCGCGACGTCCACCACGAACGTCTCGTCGGGTGCGAAGACGCAGAGGTCGGCGTCGTAGCCGAGCGCAATCCGCCCCTTGCGAAGCAGCCCGGCCTGCTTCGCCGGCCCCTCGGCCATCCAGCCGACGACATCGGCGAGGGTGAATCCGCGCCGCCGGGCCTCTGACCACACCGCTGGCAGGCCGAGCTGAAGCGACGAGATACCACCCCAGGCGGCACCGAAGTCGCCGGAGTCCAGGTGCTTCAACTGCGGCGTGCACGGCGAGTGGTCGGACACGATCGTCTCGATGATGCCGTCGGCGAGCCCCTGCCACAGCAGCTCGCGGTTGCTCGCCTCACGGACCGGTGGGCAGCACTTGAACTCGGTCGCACCGTCAGGGATCTCCTCCGCGCTGAAGGTCAGGTAGTGCGGGCACGTCTCGACGCTGACCCTGACCCCCTCGCCCCGGGCGGAGGCCAGCATCGGCAACGCGTCGGAGCTCGACAGGTGCAGGATGTGCACCCGGCAACCGGTCCGGCGGGCAAGCTCGATCACCCGGGCGATCGCGACGTTCTCGGCCTCGCGCGGACGTGACGCCAGGAAGTCCTGGTAGCGCCGACCATGGGCGGAGGGTGCGCGGTCCACGGAGTGCGAGTCCTCGGCGTGGAGGATCATCAGCCCCCCGAACGAACCCACCTCGTGCATCGCCCGCTCGAGCTCGTCGGGCTCGAGGTGCGGAAACTCGTCGACACCGGAGTGCAGCAGGAAGCACTTGAAGCCGAACACGCCGGCGTCGTGCAGCGGTCGCAGGTCCGTGAGGTTGCCGGGGATCGCACCGCCCCAGAAGCCCACATCGACATAGCTCTGTCCCTGCGCCGTCTTGCGCTTGACCGCGAGGGCCTCCAGGTCGACGGTCGGCGGGATGCTGTTGAGCGGCATGTCCAGGATCGTGGTCACCCCACCCGCGGCGGCCGCGCGGGTCGCGCTGGCGAAGCCCTCCCACTCGCTGCGGCCCGGGTCGTTCACGTGCACGTGCGCGTCGACGAGACCCGGCAGCAGCACCTCGTCGGAGGCCAGGTGCACCACCTCTGGCGCGGTCAGGTCTGCGTCGATCGGTTCGATGGCGACGATCGACCCGCTGCTGACGCCGATCGTGCGCGCGACCTCGCCGGCGGTGGTGACCACCCGCGACGCATGGACTACCAGGTCGAGCGCCGTGCGGGCGCTCACGAGATCGCCCCGTGCCAGGCGCTCCCCGGGTCCGACGCGTCGTCGCGTTCGACGGTGGCCTCGATCAGCCCGTACGGACGGTCGGCCGCGATGAACACCTCACCGGGGTTGTCGACACCGAAGGGCGAGAGGTCGACGAGGAAGTGATGCCTGTTCGGCGCGGAGAACCGGATCTCGGCCACCTCCGGGTGCTGCTCGAGCACGGCCTCGCCCATCCCGTAGAGCGTCTGCTGAAGGGCGTGGCTGTGGATCTCGGCGAACCGCGTCAGCAGCAGTGCCTTGATCGCGTCGTAGGACTCGTCCCAGCCGACGTCGGTGTGGTCGTAGCGCCAGCGGGCCACGAGTGAGGTCGCCAGGATCCGGTCCTCGGTGTCCGCCAGGGTCGTGTACGAGTCCCGGAGGAAGCCGTGGAACTCCGATCCGGTGGTCTTGGCGACCACGAGGTCCTTGATTCCCGAGACCACGAACGGTTTCCGGTCCGCCCCGGTTCCATCGACGTTGACGCTCGTCGTACGCACCTCACGTGCACCGCGTGCAAAGGCGTGGTCGTGCCCACGTCCGTCGACGTCGATCCGCTCCCAGGCGTACTCGTCGACCTCCACCCGGGCGCCGGTGGCTGCCGGGACCTGGCCGATGAAGTGGTCAGCGAGGGTGAGCGCGAACTCCTCGATCGCGGAGACGCCGTGTTCCTTGGCGAACGCGAAGATCGTGTTCTTCTGGGTGTCGGTCGGGAGTACGTCGCTCTGGTTCCCGCTGACGTGGGCGGCGGTGAAGTCACCACGCAGGGCGCTCGAGACGTTCAGGTCGCGGACCTGGTGCCGGTCACCGTCGCGGGAGACGCGGAACAGCCGGTTCTCCGACTTCCCGTACTGGTTGGCGCCGAGACGGATCGTCATCGGGGCAGCTCCCTCACTGGGTCGATCTCACTGGAGTCGATCTCACTGGGTCGATCTCACTGGGTCGGTGATCGACTGGTCGACCACGTTGCGGAGGCGGAGCAGCGCGATCTGTCGCAGCTCGTCGGCGACGACGGCGGCTTCGGTCTCCTCGTCGTTGTCGAGTCGGGCCTGGAGGGCGGTAAGGATCTCCTCGGCGTTCCTGCCGGAAGCGCAGATCAGGAACACCCGACCGAAACGATCCTCGTAGGCGCGGTTGCCGTCGACCAGCTCCGTAGCGGTGCGGTCGCTGCGTTCGACGCCCTGCTGTTCGCGGCGGGACCAGGCGGCTTCCTCCCCGGTCCCCTGGGCACGTTCCCCGATCCTGGGGTGCGCGGCGAGCGCGCGGTCGACGTCGCCGGCCGTGAGCTCGCGCGACGCGTGGTCCGCGACCGCGAGCAGGTCGGCCACCTCCGGGTACGGCCTGCCCGCGCGGACGACGGCGGCCCACTGCGGTACGTCGCAGCAGGCGCGAAGGACGTGCGTGAGCTCCTCGTCCGGTGCTGCGTTGAACTCGACGAGATCCATCCCTCAACCGCCCCCCACGACACGACGGGCGAGCACGGCAAGGCGATCCGGCTCCACCCCGATCAGCCTGTCCACCTCGGCCCCCTCGACTGCTCCGCACTCGACGCCACGCATCACGAAGCCCGCCAGCGCCGTAGCCGTGGCCGGTTCGTCGAGGAACCCGGAACTGCCTCCGGACACGTAGGCACGCAGCCGGTTGGCGGCGTCGAGC
>Ga0075530_1001771_pt1 | contig 10201 bp, 15 predicted proteins | sample NGEPerD_2_FD_75101 | JGI IMG/M metagenome (GOLD analysis project Ga0075530, IMG submission 75101) | Arctic peat soil microbial communities from the Barrow Environmental Observatory site, Barrow, Alaska, USA - NGEE PermafrostL1-D | ecosystem: Environmental > Terrestrial > Soil > Wetlands > Peat ...
GGGCGGTGGCAAGCAAAGCGGGGCCCGACGCCGTATGGACGCTGTGATTGGCGCGCCGTGAGGCGCCCGCCGCGGCCCGCAAGGATCGCGGACCCATAAGGTTTGCGTCTTTCGGCGCGCCATCCCCCTTCTCCTCGCGGGCACAAACCCGGCGAGACGCACTCGTGCGCGCATCGGCATGCCCTGACACCCTCCCCCTGAAAGGGGGAGGTCGGCGCACACTATGCGCCGGGAGGGGGTCCTTGCGCATCCAGGTGAGATCGACCCCCACCCCGGCCCTCCCCCTTCTAGGGGGAGGGAGAGTCGCAAGTCCGGGCATGACGAAGAAAAGGAAAGACGAAGACAGAGAAAGGAGACGCATGAAACAGACCGCCGCAGGGGAGAGCCGCTTACACGGGGAGCAAACCATGCGCTTCGGCGCGGACCGGATCTGCCTGTGGTGTCTCTGCGCCGATGCGGCCTGCCGGCGCGCCAAGGCTTGCCGCGGCGACGTGCGCGCCTGCGCGGGCCTCGTGGTCGCCTGGCTCGCGGCCATCGAGAATGAGCGGCGGGCGCGGCCGGACTTCGCCACCATGGAAAGCCAGATCGAGACGCTTCAGGAACTCAGCGCCTATCGCGCCTGGCGCAAAGCGGGGACGGCCCGGCGATGATGGTGCCCTCAAGGTGGCCAGAGGCCGGTAGCGCAAATAAAAGTGTCCGCCGTGCCCGCGCGCTATTTCGCCATCATGGACTTGATGACGCCGGCGATGAGTGTCAGCACAATGCCGCCGATGGCGCCGCCGGCAACATCGCCGACCCAGCCCTCGATCATCTGCCCGGCGAACGAGCCGATCAGCTGGCCGGTCACGCCGCCGCCGACCGCACCGGCGATGACATTGCCGATCGTGCCCAGCGAATACTTCTTGGCGGCGGCGCCGGCCGCGCTACCGCCAATCGCGCCCGATACGACTTGCACGAGAAGTGCTGCGATATCCATTTTGATTTCCCCCCTCGGTTGCCTAATGCGCACATCTTAGGCGCGAGCGGGGGTCGGCGCCAGCCGATCAAAGACGGCCCCAAGCCCTCACCCCGAGGTCATGCGGCCGTAGATGCGGATAGCCATATAGGCGACGAGGCACAGCACGATGAGACCGGCCAGCGCGATCAGCACGCCAAGCACCATCGGCTTCCAATCGGCCCCCGCCACGCCGAGCATGTCGAAGCCCCGTACGGCCACAACCGCGATCACGGCGATGCCGACCGCAAGCAGGGTCGCGGCGACCACCGCCGCCCAGCGGCGGTTCTTGCGGCGGCGCTCCAGTCTGCCGCTGAACATGACGGGACGTGGCACGGCTGGTCTTCCTCGGTTGGTGCGTCATGCCGGCAGACGCGAAACGCTTCCTGGCCCGCCAATAGCACAAACTTTCTCGCTCGCCTCTCCCAAGCCGCCGCTATGATCGCCCCGAACCACGTGAGGACCGACAGACATGAGTAAGAACGGACCCGAAAGCACCGCGCGGGACAAGACCCTGGTCGTGCTGATCATCGCGGTGTCACTGGCGTTTGCGTGGATCTTGTGGCCGTTCTACGGGGCGATCTTGTGGGCCGTCATTCTGGCCCTGGTGTTCGCGCCGGTGCATCGGCGGATCCGGGGCGCCATACCGGAACGGCGCAACGTTGCCGCGTTGGTGACCATGGGAATCATCGTGGCGATCGTGCTGTTGCCCTTGGCTTTGACGGCCGCGTCCTTGGCCAATGAAGCGACCAGCCTCTACGAGCGGGTCCAGTCGGGGGATCTCAATCTCGGGCGGTTCCTTCAGGAGTTTCTCAACGCCCTGCCTGCCTGGGCGAGCGGCATTCTCGGCCGGCTCGGCGTGACCGACGTCGGCGACGTGCAGAAAGGCCTGACCGGGCTCTTGAAGGAAGGCAGCCAGTTCTTCGCCACCCAGGCGGTGGTCGTCGGCCAGGGCACGGCGAACTTCATCCTGAGCGTTTTCATCATGCTCTATCTGCTGTACTTCCTGCTGCGTGACGGCGCGGCGCTGTCGAGAAGCGTCAAGGCCGCGGTGCCGCTGGCTCCCGAGCAAAAGCGCGCGCTGTTCGAGAAGTTCGCGGTCGTAGTGCGCGCCATGGTCAAGGGCACGATCCTGGTGGCCGTCGTCCAGGGTGCGCTCGGCGTCTTGATCTTCTGGCTGCTTGGCATCCACGCGCCGGTGCTGTGGGGCGTGGTCATGGCGTTTCTGTCTTTGCTGCCGGCGGTGGGCGCCGCCGTGGTTTGGCTGCCGGTGGCGCTCTATCTCCTGGCCACGGGCGCGGTGTGGCAGGGCGTGGTGCTGATCGCGTTCGGCGCAGGCGTCATCGGCCTCGTCGACAATGTGCTTCGGCCCTATCTGGTCGGCAAGGACACCGCGATGCCGGATTACGTCGTGCTGATCTCCACGCTGGGCGGCATCGCGATCTTCGGTCTCAACGGCTTCGTCGTCGGTCCGCTGATCGCCGCCATGTTCATCGCCGTGTGGGGCATCTCCTCGCGCGCAACGCCCAGTTCGCAAGGATCCGATAAGGCGTCGTGAGGTGGGGTGCGGGCTGCGGCAGGACTTCACGCAACCACGATCCTCACCATGGCCGGGCTCGGTCTACTCTTGGGATCGGTCTACTCTTGGGAGGTTGGGAGCGCCCCTGCCCGACCGCAATCGCCGAACGCGGGCGCGTCGGAAATTTGCAGGCATGACGCCTGCGCCGCCTCGCTGGGGCCGAGCGTCATCGGCAGCACCGGTGCCTGCTCGGTCACGCAGCCGGCAAGTGCGAGAGGCATCAAGGCGATCAGGAGCCATTTCGACATTGCTTTCCCCGTAGGCCATTGGGCTTCGTGAACCATCCCATAGAGATATTGCCGATGCGGTTAATTGCAAGGGGTCCGCAATCCTTCAGGATTTCCAGGCATCTGTCAGATGACAGATGGGGCTTTTCTGCCGTTTTTTCTCCACTCCTTCGCCGGTGCAACATCATGACACAGGCTGTGATGGCCCCTCCCAAGTTTCGCCACAAGTTGCCCCCGCTCAGGACAGAATTGGCCAGCATTGACCTCGTGGGCTCCGGGAAGACCGGTGTCAATTAACAATAGAGCGAGGTCTATCGATGAGGTTTGGGGGGCGGAGCACGCGTGCATGCATAGTGGTCTTGGGGCTTATGTCGTTTATACAGCCGGCGCTAGCGGACGTGACTGACGAGACGCTGGCAGAAACCTCGCCAGAATCAGATCTCGAGAGCGAGCTGATCTGCCTCGCACGTGGAATCTATTTCGAGGCCCGTGGCGAGCCCATTCGGGGCAAGCTGGCCGTTGGCCGCGTGATCCTGAACCGCGTCGCGAGCAAGGCCTATCCGGACAGCATTTGCCAGGTGGTCTATCAGAACAAGAACAAGCACAACCGCTGTCAGTTCTCATTCGCCTGCGACGGCAAACCCGACACCATCAGCGAGCGCGCCGAGTGGGGAGAGATCCTGGTCCATGCCGCGTGGCTGCTCGCAGACGGTGCCGAGACTGGCACCCCTGCCCGTGTGCGCTACGCCACGCACTACCACGCCGATTATGTCAGCCCGCACTGGTCGCGCGTGTTCGTGCTGACCGCGCGGATCGGCCACCACCTCTTCTATTACGACCCGACCGCCTAGGCGCTAGGCGGCGATCCTTTTGATGATCTTCACGATCACGAGCAGGATCACCGCGCCGATAAAGGCAAGGATGATCGCCCCCAGGATGCCGCCACCGAGCGTGAGGGCGATGCCGAAGAACGGAAACAGGAAGCCCGCAAGCACCGCCCCCAAAATGCCGACGACGATGTCGCCGATCAGGCCGAAGCCCGTTCCTTGAACGACCAGGCCGGCGAGCCAGCCGGCGATGGCTCCGACCACAAGCGCGATGATGAGTGCTGTCAGCATTGTTTCCCCCTCCGTTGTCTTGTCGAGCCTTACTCTACCATGAGTCTCTGCTTGTCCCGGCCGGTCGTTTGCGATGGACTTTGGCGCCCTGCCTGGATTAGATCGGGGCTCAGTAACAGCGTCATAGGTTGGGGAATTCACGCATGATCAGAACGATATTGGCAGGTTCGGTCCTGGCGGCCGTGATCCTGTTCGCCGGGCAGCCGGCCAAGGCCGAGTGGCTGTGCGGAGCGGACCGCTGCGTCTGGGTCAGCTGGGACGTCGATGAGCCCGCCTTCGCCGAGGCCTGGGGCCCGCCGGTCAGACCCAGCTGCTTTTGGAAACAAGGCATCTTCGGCCGCTGGAAGATGGTCTGCCCGCGCTGATTGTGTCGTGGGGCGCTATCTCGCCCCGCCAGTGGAGACGAGATCCAGCCAGCGATTGAGGACGTGCTTGCAGGCTTCCGCGAACGCGGGCAGCGCGGCGCGGCTCTCCTCGATGATGGACTCGGCATCGAAGCCGTTCGACGCCATGTAGCCGGCATTGTTGCGGCACATCACTTCGACCAGCTTCTGGTCGACCTCGGCGTGATACTGGAAGCCGTAGACGCCCGTGCCGTGGCGGAACAGCTGGCAGGCCGTCATCGCCGATGAGGCGAGGTTGACGGCGCCCGGCACGTCTTCGATGCGATCCCCGTGGAAGTGATAAGCGAGGAGCGTCTTGGGATGGCCCTGCAGGATCGCGTCGTCCGCCGCGGCGTCTGTCAATTCCAGGTCGTACCAGCCGATCTCCTTTTGCGCGCCCGGCACCACCTCGCCGCCTAACGCGCGCGCCAGGATCTGCGCCCCAAGGCAAAATCCGGCGATGGGCTTGCCCACCTCCATGAACTCCCGGCACAGCGCGATTTCGTGCGCGAGATACGGGTATTCGTCCGTCTCATATGCGCTCTGCGCGCCGCCGAGCACCACCAGCGCGCCGTAGTCGCGGCTGTGCAGCCGGGCGTAATCGGTGTCATAGCCGAACACCGTTTCCTGCTTGAGGCCGCGCTCGGCGATCAGCGTCGACAGCTGGCCCGCGCCTTCCTTGGCATCGTTCTGAATGATGAGAACCGGATTCATGCGGGGAGTTCCTGTCGACCGGTTACGGCTTCAGCACCGCGGTAGAACCGTGCGGCCGGGCGGTCTGACCGGCCCGTCAAGGCTACGCCCGCATCCCCGGCCCGACAACGTTCAAGCAAAGGGCCCCTGGCGCGGCGGCGCTTGGAGCTCTCCATTCGGGCCGGCGCGATTGCGCTATACTTGAAGGAACACGTCAAATCGAGGAGGCGCGCAATGGCTGAGACACCAACGGTCGAACGGACGGCGCTTTCGCCCGCCTCCTATTACTCGCTCCTGGCTCTCGTCTTGCTCGGCACGCGTTTCGTCCAGGGGTTCGTCTTTTGGGGCGGAGCGAGTCGCCGGCTCATCTACGATGTCCACGAAGTCGACGCGGTCAAATTTGCCGTCAAGCTCGACTTCGACTCGGCCGGCTTCGTCGCCAACAAGCTCACCCATGCCCTGCCCGGCACGCTGTGGATTCAGGGCCCGCTCGAATGGATGCTGCAGTATCCGGACCTGATCGTCGCCTCGGTCTGGATGTGGACCTTCACCGAGCTCGCCGTTGGCCTCGGCCTGATCCTTGGGCTGGCGACCCGTCTCGCCGCCCTGGTCAGCATCGGCCTCAATATCGCACTGATGCTGATCTTTGGGTGGATGGGCTCGACCTGTCTGGACGAATGGACCATGGCCGTGTCCGGCGTCGCTATGAGCAGCGCCGTGTTCCTCGCCGGCGGCGGCGCTTGGTCGCTCGACAGCCTGATCGGACGCACCGGATGGGCGGAGCGCAATGGCTGGGCGGCTTGGGCGCTCAGCGGTCCGCTACCACCGGCAAGCATCAAGCCGATCGGCCTGTTCCTGGCCGCCGTGGCGGTCGTGTTCACCGTCGGGAGCTACAACATCCTGTTCGGCGCGGTGGTGTCGCCGCTGCACGCGCGGGTCGATTTCCATCGCCACAACGTGGCGCTGTCCAAGGTAACCGTCGCGGCGGACGGCGCGGTCAGTTTCGAGGCCTATGTCGATGCCGGTCCCGATACGGGCGCCGCCTACATCATCGCCGCCCGGCTGGTCTATGAGTCCGGCGCGACCGTGGCCGAATGGAACGGGGCAACGCTCGCAGCCTTGCCGCCAACGGCCATCCGCAACGTCTACCCGTATGTCTGGGCGTCGCAGTTCAAGACCGAGAAGATCGGCTTCAGCGGCCAGACCGGCGCGCGTGCGACGATCACCCTACCTCCGCCCGAGGTGACGACTGCCGGAGGTGGCACGCCACATGAGTTCGTCCTCGAGGCAATCAACGGGATCACGTGGCACGCGGAGACGAACGCGAAATAGTACGTCACGCCGGAAGGAGGCGCGCTCGGTCATGAGGAGCGAAGCTCTACGCTCGCGGCTCAGGACGGCGATGAAGAGCACTTTCGCGCTGGCAAAGATGCCAGAGCTCCGCTTAGGCAGCCGGTCAAATTGACGCCAGGGTCTGTTTGCGCTTCTCCCCTAATAATAGTATCTATACAGATATGCACGTTATACGGGAGGACCATGACCATGTCAGTTCCGAGCGCCTGGATGCCAGCTGCCGATATGAAGCGGATCCATGTTCATTGGACGGCGGGGGCCCACAAAGCCAACGCCACTGACAAAAAATCTTACCACATCCTGGTTGAGGGGGACGGTAAGCTGGTTCGCGCCAACAAGTCGATCAAGGCAAACGAAAAGGGCTCGGGCATGAAGCCGGCCTATCACACCTTGCACGCGAATACGGGCGCAATCGGCATCTCGATGTGTTGCATGGCAGGCGCCAAGGAGAAGCCTTTCAACCCTGGCAAATGGCCTATGACCCAGGCCCACTGGGACACGATGATCGAGGCCGTCGCCGACTTGGCGAAGCGCTACGACATTCCCGTGACGCCCCAGACGATCCTCACCCATGCCGAGGTGCAGCCCAACCTGAGCATCAAGCAACATAACAAGTGGGATGTGACCCGCCTTGCGTTTGATTCGTCGGTGAAGGGCTACAAGCAGGTCGGCGACAAGATGCGCAAGCAGATCGTGGCCGCGCTCGACAAGATCAAACCCAAAGTCAAAAAGCTGCCCGAAGCAATGAAGACCAAGCGCTTCCGCGTGAAAGGCGTGGCGCCATCAACGCTCAACTTTCGCGATGGTCCAAGCGGCACGAAAAAAGGCGAACTCGTCGAGAACACCATTGTGGAGAGAACTTCGGAACTCGGCGATTGGTGGCAAGTCCGCACACCGGGCGGGTATATCGGCTGGGTTCATTCGTATTACCTCGCTCCCGCGTAGCGAGGACTCGCTTCAGGCTTGAGACACGTTTGCTCGGAACCGCCTTCGCGCTGACAGCGATACCTCCGCGGCCTCTCCTCTCAACGCAACGAGTTCATGAGTTCCGATTTGAGGTCGCAGAACCCGCTTTCGTCGGCGGCCGAGAAGATGCCGGAGAGCTCCGCGGGCTCTTCGGTTAGCACCTCAGGCGCGCTCCAGGTCTTGCCGCCATCTTTCGTTACATAGCGGTACCAGTGGGCCGGCCCCTCCCAGGCGAAGTCAGTTCTCCCAATCAGGGCACCCTCATCTCTCTCATCGATGTTGAAATCGACAAGCAGCATCGAGTTCGCCGGCTGCTCAATCTCATCCGGGAAGTCCAAGCTTGAGCAGGAGACGTTCGCAAATCCGTCCTCGGTCCTCATGAGGGTGTAATCTTGCCCCGGACCTTCGACGGCCCATGAGGTGAACAACACGACTCGGCCTTTGTCTGGAGCGGTGAAGACACCTTCAAAACCATGGCTTTCCTCGCCAGCGATGCCGGTCCAGCGCCCTTCTCGTTTGACAAAAAAACAGCACCGCCAGACGTAGCTCCAGTGGGGAGCGTGCCCGTGAGGAAGGCAGAAAGCTCTGGCCAGGGTTCCCCGTCGTAGCCGTACACATCAGCCCTTGTGGCCGCGCGGACGATCTCTTTGGTGAGCACGAAACTCTCGCCACAGCGCGCCTCGGGAAAACTGAACCCCGTCATTTCATCTTCGGAAGCGATTCCCTGTCCAAGCGGGGTGAGACATGCCGCGCCGACAAGCAGTGTGAGGCCTAAGGGGCCGCTACCTATCAACCCGTGTCGCCTTTTGAAACCGCCCATTTCCGTCATACTCGTATAGATTGTATTTTGTTGACTATACAATCTTATGGCTTGGCCGCAACCTCTGAGGGGACCGGCTGGGCGTTCTCCCCTATCGCAGCATTCTGGCCCTCGAGGAGCGCGGTGAGAAACGCGAGCGCCTTGGCATGGATGCCGGGCGCTTCGCTCTCGCGGGGCCCGGCCACGCAGAGCGCGCCGCCTCCCCTCGCCTCCAGCCAGGCACGGGCCTGGGCCAGCGCACCGGGCGCGTCGATGTCGACGACAACATGCGGCCTGCCAAGCTTCTCGGCGTGGCGGAGCGCAAGCGCCGTTCCCTTTGACCCGGCAAGACCAGCGGCGTCCGTGAGCACCAGGAGCGCATCGGCGTCGCGCACGTTCCATTCAGTGCGCTGGTCGGGTGACCCTTCGGGCGTTTCGCGCAAATCTGGATAGCGCGCCAGCACGCCGGGAGGCGCCAAGCAGTCCTCGGCCCATCCGCCTTTCGGGCACCAGCCGCCATAGACGATGCCGGCCTCGACGGCAGCATCGAGCGCGGCGCGGTCGACGCCGGTCTGGCCGCCGGAGACGATTTTCACCATGGCGTGTCGGTCACCTTGCCCCGGCATACTTCGTCAGGCCTCGGGCTTGCGCCGGTTCGGCATCAGGCCCGGGCTGCTTACGCGGCGCGCCGGCTATTGTCCGGGTCAGGCTTGGGCAGGGGCTCCGGCGGCGTACCGTCTTTGCCGCCAGGCCGCAGCATCTTCCAGTTCTTGTAGAACATCCGATTGAAGCGCTCGGCAATCAGCGACACGCCGTCGATAAGAACCGTCAGCAGCCCGGGGAACGGCGTGGGGCGCATGATGTCCATGAACACAGCGTAGCGGCGCGCGTCGTGCTCGTTGACCGACCGGTGGATCAACGTGTCGTCGAAGATGTAGAGCGGGTTCTGATGCCAGTAGTGCTTCTCCCAGCCGCACTGGATGTAGACCTTGTCGGTCTCGACCGGCGTGAGATTGTAAAGCACGCGCAAAGTGAGGCGGAGCGGGCCGTAGTGAAACGACGTCGATTCCTTACCGGAGAACACCGACACGGCGATGGTCTTGATATAGCGGAAGTCCTTTTTGAACTCCTCGATCGCGTTCGGCTTCTCGGTGCCGTACCATGTGTAGACAAACATGCCGCGCCGCCCCTCGCCGAAGGCGCGATCCACGTCGGCGACGATCTCGTCCTTGCGGCTGCGGAAAACGTCGAGAACGGAATCGACTTCGGCGCGCCATTCGGGTGGCAGATCCTCGAGCTGGTAGACGCCCTTGTTGCGATAGCAGAACACGTCGACCAGCAGATTGAACGGCGATAGCAGCCAGGTCGGTATACCGTTGCCGAGGAAATAGCGTTGGAACACCAGCGCGTCGCGGCGCTTGTTGCGCAGGACGTCGAGGAGCCCCGTGATCACGTAGAAGATCATGAGGATGGGCACGAAGAAGAGACCGGCGGCGAGAACCACCGCTCCGATTGCGAGCCTTCTTATTGCTTTGACCGTTGCCCGTTCCATCGACGCCCCGCTACCCTGTCTAACCGTCTCTATCACCACCCGAAAGAGGCCGCCATGTGACACGCTGCGGGCTGCGGGGCCCGGGCTCTGCCGACTGTGGCGCATTCTAGCGCAGAAGGCGGCGGGAATGGGAAGGCGTCCCCCTCACCTTGCGCTCCCCAACGGAACAGGCATCATAGTGGATAGGGGGGGACCGCCATGCCACCACTGAAAATGCTGATCCTGGGATTTGCCGCCGGGTTCATTGCCACGCTGATCTTCCATCAGGGGCTGTGGTCCGTGTTCAACCATACCGGGGTCATCCCGCCCGACCGCCCCGCGTGGCCGGTCGACCCCATTCCTCCGTTCGGGATCCCCTCGGTGCTGTCCAAGGCGTTCTGGGGCGGTCTGTGGGGCCTCGTGCTGACGCCGGTCCTCGCCCATTTGAGCGGCGCAAGCTATTGGGTAGCGTCCTTGAAGCGCTCGGCCGAAGCGAGCAAACGCCGCAAGGCGGACCCGTTCCGCTCGGCCATGTCCATGCTGGTGTTCTATATCAAC
>Ga0075530_1001772_pt1 | contig 10198 bp, 5 predicted proteins | sample NGEPerD_2_FD_75101 | JGI IMG/M metagenome (GOLD analysis project Ga0075530, IMG submission 75101) | Arctic peat soil microbial communities from the Barrow Environmental Observatory site, Barrow, Alaska, USA - NGEE PermafrostL1-D | ecosystem: Environmental > Terrestrial > Soil > Wetlands > Peat ...
ACCTCGCCTCCCACGCCGAGCTCGTCTCCGGCGAGTGGGCCACCGACCCGGTGGACGGCGAGCCGCTGCCCGTCACCGTGCACGACGAGGCGGCTGGGGCTCTCGGCCTGACGCCCGGCGACGAGGTGAGGCTGACCAGCCGTGGCGAGGCGGAGGTCGTCGACGTGGTCGTGGCCGGCACCTACCGTCCCCGGGACGACGGCGACCCCGCCTTCTTCGACGACGTGCTGGAGACCGCCGGCCGGGACGACGGCAGCTTCCTCGCACTCGGACCGTTCGCGGCGACCCGGGCCGGCTACGAGTCGCGGGTACCGGGGCGCAGCGTCGTCCGCTGGCGGGTCGCCCCGGACCCGGCGCTGCTTGACGTCGACGGCATCGACCTGGCCGTCGACGGCGCCGCGCAGGTCGAGGCGGTGATCGAGGACGACACGGTCTCGATCACCGGGCAGTCCGCGAGGATCCTCGTGGACAGCCGGCTGGCACGGCTCGACGACGCGATCGCCGGTCCGGTGCAGGTGGCACGCTCCACCGTGGCAGTCCCGGTGCTGCTGCTGTCGCTGCTCGGCGCGATCGCGCTGGTGCTGACGGTGCTGCTGCTCTCCGAGCGACGCCGGTCGGAGACGGCGACCATGCTGGCCCGGGGCGCCACCCGCGCCCAGCTCGGACGATGGACCGCGGCCGAGGCGCTCGTCCTCGTCGTCCCCGCCGCCGTGCTGGGCCCGCTCGCCGCCGCCGCTGTCCTGCACGCCCTCGGAACGGTGGGCCCGATCGCGGGCACCGACCTGGTCCTGTCGGCCGCGCCGGACGCCGGACGCTGGCTGACGGCCGCCCTGGTCGCGACGTCGTGCGGCGTGGTGCTGGTCGCGCTGACCCTGGCGACCGCGAGCGGCTCGTGGCGCTCGACGCACACCCGGGCGTCACGCCGCACCGTGATCTCGCGGGCGGGCGTCGACGTCGCTCTGCTCGCGCTCGCGGCGGTGGCACTGCTCCAGCTGCGGCAGTACGGCATCGCCGGGACGGCGGGGCTCGCGGGCACCGGGACGGACCCGCTCGTCGTGGCTGCTCCGGCGGTCGTCGTGCTGGCCGTCGCCGTCATCGCGCTGCGGGCGATGCCGCCGGTCACCGCGGCCTTGCAGCGCGGGCTCCGTGGAGGCGGCCCGGTCGGTGCGTCGCTGGCCCTGTGGCACGTCGGACGGCGACCCGGCCGCTACGCGGGACCGGCGCTGCTGCTGGTGATGGCCACCGCGGTCGGCACCCTCTCGCTGGTGTACACCGCCACGTGGACGACCGCGCAGTACGACGTCGCCGCGCAGCAGGTCGGGGCCGACGTCCGCGTGACGGCGTCGAGCCCGAGCCTGGAGGCCCTGCCGGCGTCCGACCGGAACGAGGCCTACCTCGCCGAGGCGGGCGTCAGCGCCGTGATGGGGGTCGCCCGCGCCGATTCGAGCGGAGGCGAGTCGAACGCGGTGCTGGCGGTCGATGCCGAGCAGGCAGCGGAGGTCGTCGTCGCCCGACCGGACCTGCTGGGTGGCGCGTCGTTCGCCGAGCTGGTGGAACCGCTGCTCACCGAGCGTCCCGGCCTGCCGACGGTGCCACTGCCGGACGACGCGGCCACCTTGGAGCTCACCGCGACGCTCGACAACGTCTCCATCGCCGACCCGACGCTGCCGCCGGTGATGTCGGCGCTGGTGGCCGACGACAGCGGGGCGGTGACCCGGGTGTCGCTGGGCGTGCTGCAGCCAACCGCCGAGCCGCATCCGCTCACCGCCCCGCTGGGGGCCCTGCGCGGCGGCTCTGCGGGAGCGTTGTCGCTGCTGGCGATCGACCTGCAGGTGGACTCCTTCCTCACGCAGCCGGTCGCGCTCGACCTGACGGTCGCGGACCTGGCCACGAACGGCCCGTCGGGTGCGGAACCGCTGTCCGCGGACGGGTGGGTCGGGGCGGCCACTGGCGGGTCCAGCCTGGTCCAGCCACCCCGGGTCACCGTGTCCGAGTCCGCGCCCGGCGGCTTCCGCTCCGGCCTCAGGACGGGCCTGGAGCCGCGGGTCGGCGCCACCACGGCGGTCTTCCGGTTCGCCGAGCAGGGTGTCCCGCTGCCGGCCGTCTCCCTCGAGCAGGTCTCGGGCGTCTCGCCGCCGGCGGTGGCCACCCGGACGCTGGCCGAGCGCGACGACCTGGCGGTCGGCGACGAGGTCGTCGTCCGGGCACCGGGAGGCCCGCTGGCCGTGCGGATCACCTCCGTCGTCGACCGGCTGCCGACGGTGGAGGCCGGCACGGCCGCCGTCCTCGTCGACCTGCCGACCGTCGCGACGCTCGCGCTGCTGCGCGACACCGACCCGGTGCGGGCCGACGAGTGGTGGCTGTCGACCTCCGCGGGCAGCTCGGCCCGGGTCGCCGATGCGGTGGCCGCCGTCTCCGGCGTCCCCGACGAGGTGCTCGACCTGGAGGAGCTCTCCCAGGCCCGGCTGACGTCGCCGCTGGGCATCGGCCTCGCCGGTGCGCTGGGCGTCGGGGCGGCCGCGGCCTTGCTCGTGACGGCGATCGGGTTCGCGGTGCACGGTGCCGCGAGCGCGCGGGAGCGACTCACCGAGTTCGCGTTCCTGCGGGCGATCGGCTTCTCCCGACGCCAGCTGCTGGGGGTGCTGGCCGCCGAGCAGGGCGTGCTTGCCTCGGTCGGTGTGCTCCTCGGACTGGCGGTCGGTGCGGTCTCCTCGGTGCTGCTGGTGCCGTACCTCGTGGCGCCCTCGCTGGCCGACATCGCGCCCCCGCTGCGCCTGGCGGCCGACCTGTGGGCCGTGGCGTTCTTCGCCGTGGTCGTCCTGGTGGTGCTGGCCCTGGTCGCCGGCGGCGTGGCACGGGCGTTGCGGGGACAGGGTCTGGGATCGGCGTTGCGCCTCGGGGAGGACCGGTGAGCACGGGCGCCCGACGGCTGCTGGCCCGCCAGGGCCGCGCCCACGCGGGGGCGCTGGCGGTGGTCGCCGCGGTCGTGCTCGTCACCTCCTTCCTGGCCTGCTCGGTGCCTCGGGTGCTGTCCCACGTCTACGACCAGGGGCTGCGGGACACCCTCGTGGCCGCCGGGCCGACCGGCCGTGACCTGACGGCGACGGCGTCCGGGTACCTGCCGCTCAGTGAGGACGACGACCCGCTGGCGGCGTACGACCGGGCGACCCAGGCCCTGCTGGCCGACACCGACCCGTCTCTTGCCGATCGCGTGAGCGGGACGACCTACAGCGTCACCAGCGAGCTGCTGACCGCCACGGTCGACCTCGGAGGCCAGGCCCGCCAGGACCCCGCCACCCGGCTGAGCCTGCGCGCGGCCGACGACTGGCAGGACCACGTCGACATCGTCGAGGGTGCGCTGCCGTCGGGAGAGATCCCGCCGGAGTGCGTCGGGCCGCCAGGCGCTCCGGTCGACCCGCGGGCCTGTGTGATCGAGGTCGCGCTGTCGGCCGACGCGGCGCCCGAGATGCAGATCGCCGTCGGCGACATCGTTCCGCTGGAGCAGGGTCTGCCCTTCGGCGGCGGTCCGGTCCTCACGCGTGTGGTCGCGCTGTTCGAGCCCGTGGACGCCGAAGCCGACTACTGGTCACGGGCGGGCCGGGCGCTGTTCCCGTACCAGTTCATCAGCGACGACACCGGGCTCAACAACGAGGGCATCGCCTTCGTCGCGCCCCGCGCGTACCCGTTCGTCCAGGGCCAGGTGATCGGCATCTCGTCGTCGCAGGTGATGATCCAGCTGTTCACCGAGCCCGCCACCTTCTCGTCCGACGACGTGCACCCGGTGCAGAGGGCGCTGGACCGGCTCCCGGCGTCCCGGCTGGCGAGCGCGGACGCGCCGGTGATCACGTTGCAGCTCCGGTCCCAGCTGGACTCCGTGCTCGAGGACTACGTGGCGCAGCGGGCCACGGCGGACGCCGTGATGTCGGTCGCGCTGGCCGGTCTGCTGGCGGTCGCCCTCGCCGTCCTGGCGATGGCCGCCCGGCTGGTGACGGAGCGGCGCCGGGTCACGGTCCGTCTCGCCGTCGCGCGAGGTGCCTCGGCGCGCCAGCTCGCGGGGTGGCAGGCGATCGAGGGGCTTGCGGTCGCGGCCCCCGCGGCGGTCGCCGGGTCGGTGCTGACGGCGGTCGTGGTCGGGGGTCGTGGCGGCCGGGCGACCGTCGCCGTCCCCCTGTTGCTGGTGCTGGCCACCGCGGTGCTGGTGCCGGCACTGGGTCGCGCCGGCTCGCGCGGTGCGGGACGCCGGGACCTGTGGCGACGGTGGGCGGGCCCGGGGCGGCTCGTGCTCGAGCTGTCCGTCGTGGGGGTGGCGGTCGCCGCCGTCCTGACACTGCGCCGCCGCGGCCTGACGACGAGCGCGGTCGAGCTCGGGACCGACCCGCTGCTGGTCTCGGTCCCGGTGCTGCTGGCGGTCTCGGTCGGCATCGTCGTGCTCCGGGTGTTCCCGATCCCGCTGCGGTCGGTCGGATCCCTGGTGGCGCGGCGCGGCGACGCCGTGCCGTTCCTGGGGCTGGCCCGCTCGGGCCGCGACGTGGCCGGCGGGACCGCGCCGGTGATCGTCCTGCTGCTGGGGCTGACGATGGCGGTGTTCACCTCCGTCATCTCCGCCACGTTGGCCCGCGGTGGCGTCGAGGCGTCGTGGCAGAGCGTGGGCGCCGACCTGCGCCTGGCCAGCGCCGGCTACCCCGACGAGGCGATCGAGGCGGCGCGCGAGGTCGACGGGGTGGCCGCGGTGGCCCCGGCGGCGATCTCGTACGACGGCGAGTTCGAGCGCCGCGACGTCACCGTGGTCGCCACGGACATCGGCGCCTACCGCGACGTTCAGCGCGCGAACCCCGTCGGCCCGCCGTTGCCGGCGTCCCTCGACGGCGCCGACGCCCTGCCCGCCGTGGTGTCGTCGTCCCTGGCCCCCGACGGCGGCCCCCTCACCATCACCCTGCGTGACACCGAGCTCGTCCTCGACGTGGCGGCGACGGCGCCGACCCTGCCGGGGATCCCCGCCGACGCCGACTGGGTCCTGGTGCCGCTGGACCGGCTGCGGGAGGCGACCGGGTTCGGCCACGACGCCGAGACGGCTTACGTCGCGCTCGATCCCGGCACACCCACCGACCCTGCCTCCCTGGACCGGCTGACCGAGGACCTGACCGCGGCGCTCCCGGGCACGGCGGCCGTCACGACCCGTGCCGCCGAGGCACGCGAGGTCGCCGACTCCGGTCTCGTCACCGGCGTCCGCGGGCTGTTCGCCGCCGGGGTCGTCACCGGCGCGGCCTACGCGACCCTGGCCGTCGTCCTCACCCTGGTCGTCACGGCACGCCAGCGGGACGTCGTCCTGTCCCAGCTGCGGACGCTCGGCCTGTCGGGTCGCCAGGCCCGCGCGCTCGTCGCCCTGGAGATCCTTCCGCTCACGGGGGCGGCACTGGTCTCCGGACTGCTGCTCGGGCTGGCCACGCCGTGGCTGCTGGCGCCGGCGATCGACCTGAGACCCTTCACCGGGTCCGAGGTCGCTACCCCACTGACGGTCGACGCCCTGTCGGTCACCGCCCTGGCCGCGGGCTTCGCGGTCGTGGTCGGCGTCGCCGTCCTGCTCGTCACCGCCGCCAACCGGCGGCGGGTGCTCGGTTCCGTGCTGCGCGTCGGGGAGGACGCATGACCCATTCCCTGGAAGCCCTGGAGCGCCAGGCCACCGCCCACACCCCGGTGTTCGGGCACGAGGCTCACGTCGTCTGCGACAACCTGGTGCGGATCTTCAAGACCGAGGGCGTGGAGGTCGTCGCGCTGCAGGGCCTCGACCTGCTCGTCGACGAGGGCGAGATGGTCGCCGTCGTCGGCGCGTCGGGATCGGGCAAGTCCACCCTGCTGACGATCCTGTCCGGGCTCGACGTGCCGACGGCCGGGCTCGCGCGGGTGGCCGGCCAGGACCTGCTCGCGATGAGCGGGCGCGACCGCGTGCGCTACCAGCGCGAGGTCGTCGGGTTCGTCTGGCAGCAGACCGCCCGCAACCTCCTGGCCTACCTGACGGCCGCCGAGAACGTCGCGCTGCCGCTCGTCGTCGCCGGCGCCCCGCGGCGTCGGCGGGCCGAGCGGGTGGGCGAGCTGCTCGAGCTGCTCGGTGTCGGGTACTGCCGGGACCGGCGTCCCTCGCAGATGTCGGGCGGTGAGCAGCAGCGGGTGTCGATCGCGGTGGCCAGCGCCAACGCCCCGGAGGTGCTGCTGGCCGACGAGCCGACCGGGGAGCTCGACACCGCCACCGCGGGCGACGTCTTCGACGCCCTGAGGACGGCGAACCGTGAGCTGGGGATGACCATCCTCGTCGTCACCCACGACCCGTTGGTCGCCGGCCAGGTGGACCGGACCGTCGGCATCCGCGACGGCCGGACGTCGGTCGAGGTGCTGCGTCGCACGGAGGTCGACGAGCACGGGCAGACCACCCACCACGCCGACGAGTACGCCGTCCTCGACCGGGCCGGGCGGCTGCAGCTGCCGCGCGAGTTCGTCACCGAGCTGGAGATGGACCGTCGCGTCCGGCTCGCCCTCGAGTCCGACCACATCGGCGTGTGGCCCGACGGTTCCGCCCGTCCGACGCGGGGGAGGCATCGTGGTTGACGACCCCGTGGTTGACGACAACATCGTGGTGGCCCGGGGGGTGCGACGGACGTTCGGCTCGGGGCCTGCGGCGGTCACGGCCGTCGACGGTGTCGACCTCGCCGTCCGGCGCGGTCAGCTCGTCGCCGTCCAGGGGCGTTCGGGGTCGGGCAAGACGACGCTGCTCAACCTGGTCGGGGGCCTGGAGGAGCCGGACGTCGGCAGCGTCACCGTCGACGGGCGGGACCTCGCCGGCCTCGACGAGGCGGGTCGGCTGCGGTTGCGTCGGCAGACCGTGGGGTTCGTGTTCCAGGCGTTCGGGCTGATCCCCATCCTCACGGCGGCGGAGAACGTCGGCGTGCCGATGAGACTGGAGAAGGTCGACCCCGACGTCCGCGAGCAGCGCGTCGACCTGCTGCTGCGCCTGGTGGGGCTGGCCGAGCACGCCCAGCAGCGTCCCGGCGAGCTCAGCGGCGGCCAGCAGCAGCGGGTGGCGATCGCGAGGGCGCTGGCCAACGAGCCGCCGCTGATCATCGCCGACGAGCCGACCGGACAGCTCGACTCCCAGACCGGCCTGGCCGTGATGACACTGCTGCGCGCGCTGGTGCGGGAGCGCGGCCTGACCGTGCTGGTCGCGACCCACGACCCGGCGCTCGTCGACCTCGCCGACCGCGTCGTGCAGCTGCGCGACGGCAGGGTGGTCGACGACACGGCGGCCGCGGCCCTCAGGTAGCACCCAGGGTGCTACCCTGGCCTGCATGGAGCGAATCGGTGTCCGCGAACTGCGTCAGCACGCCAGCCGCTACCTGGCGCGGGTCAAGGGCGGCGAGACTGTCGAGGTGACCGAACGCGGAAGGCTCGTCGCGCTGCTGGTGCCACCGGGTCCGGCGACCGGTGCGCGGGAGCGACTGATCGCCGACGGGCGGCTCATCCCCGCTGCTGAGCCGTTCCGGCTGCCATCGCCGGTCTCACCGCCACCGGGCGCGCCGAGCACCGGCGAGATCCTGGATGACCTCCGCGAGGAGCGGATGTGATCTACCTGGACTCATCCGCCCTGCTGAAGCTGGTGGTCGATGAACCGGAGAGCACCGCCTTGCGAGCCTGGCTGTCGGATCGGCCTGACGCCCCCCGCATCAGCAGCCAGATTGCGAAGATCGAGGTTGTTCGCGCCTGCCGTCGAGGACATGCCTCTGCCCTTCCCGCAGCGAGGACCCTGCTGTCAGGACTGGACCTGATCCCTCTGACCTCCGGCGTCGTGGACGCCGCGATGGACGTCGGTCAGCCGGCGCTGCGCAGCCTCGACGCGATTCATCTCGCCAGTGCCCTCCCCGTCCGCGAGGACCTGACCGCGTTCGTCGCCTACGACCTCCGCCTTGCGGACGCCGCCGCGGCCGTCGCTCTCGACGTCGTCCGGCCCGGGGCTCAGCCGACCGCGGAGTAGGCCACCACGCCGCGACGCACCCGGTCGATCGCGTCGAGCGCCGCGGTGCGCAACGGCGGGTCGTCGAGCGCGGCGGCCGCGACCTGGTCGAGCAGGTCGACGACCTGCTTGCACCACCGCACGAAGTCTCCGGCCGCCAGGTCGCCGTCCGCCAGGACGTCGTCCAACCGCTGGCCGGAGGCCCACCGGTGCACCGGCCAGGCCAGGCCGAGGTCGGGCTCCGGCGTCGGGTCGAGGCGGTGGTGGCTCTCCACGTCGTCCAGCTCCGACCACAGATGCACGGTGCCGCGGATCGCCTCGCGCACCGCGCCGCCGGGCACACGGGGGCCGGCTCCGCGCTCCTCGCGCCTGGCCTCGTAGACGATGGTGGACGCGACCGCGGCCAGGCCCGGCCCGTCGAGGCCGGTCCACACCCCGTGCCGCAGGCACTGGGCCACGAGGAGGTCCTTCTCGGCGTACACCCGGCGCAGCCGCTCCCCGGCGGGCGTCAGGGTGTCCTCGGCCGTCAGGTAGCCGAGCTGGGTCAGCAGCTCGCAGACCCGGTCGAAGGTTCGCGCGATGGTCGACGTCCGGCCCTCGATACTGCGGACCAGGGCCGCGTGCTCGCGCCGCAGCCGCAGCCACCGCTCTGCCCACCGCGCGTGCTCCTCGCGGTCGGAGCAGCCGTGGCAGGGGTGGGCGCGCATCCGGCGACGCAGGTCGGCGACCTCCTCCTCGGCCGCGCCGCCGTCGTCCCGTCGCTGCTTCGTCGCAGGCGTGGCCGCCCGACGTCCCTCGGTGAGGGCGTTGCGCAGCGACGACGCAAGATCCCGACGGGACGCGACGCTCCGTGCGTTGAAGTCCTTGGGGATCCGCACCCTGCCCATCGCCTCCACCGCGCCGTCGACGTCGTGCACGGACAGGCGACGGACCCGCCGCTCGGCCGTCAGGACGGTGGGACGCGGGCCTTCCAGACCACCGCCGGTGCCGGGGTCGAGGACGACGGCGAAGCCGGAGCGCCGTCCCGCCGGGACCCGGATCACGTCTCCGCGGGAGAGCCCCTCGAGCGACGCCAGCGCCTGTGCCCGCCGCTGCCGGGCGGCTCCGCGCGAGACGTCCTTCTCCCGGTCGTGGATCTGCCGGCGCAGCTCGGCGTACTCGGTGAAGTCCCCCAGGTGGCAGGTCATCGACGCGGCGTAGCCGGCCAGCGCCCCCTCCTGCTGTCGCGACTTGCGGGCCAACCCGACCACGGCCCGGTCGGCCTGGAACTGCGCGAACGACGTCTCCAGGATCTCGCGGGCCGCCGTCCGCCCCACCTGGGCGACGAGGTTGACGGCCATGTTGTAGGTGGGACGGAAGCTCGATCTGAGCGGGTAGGTACGCGTCGATGCGAGGCCGGCAACGGACTCGGGGTCCGTGCCCGGTGTCCAGAGCACGACGGCGTGGCCCTCGATGTCGATGCCGCGGCGTCCTGCCCGCCCGGTCAGCTGGGTGTACTCCCCCGGCGTGATGTCCGCGTGCGTCTCCCCGTTGAACTTCACCAGCTTCTCGAGCACCACGCTGCGCGCCGGCATGTTGATGCCCAGCGCGAGGGTCTCGGTGGCGAACACCGCCTTGACCAGCCCGCGGGTGAACAGGAGCTCGACGACCTCCTTGAACGCGGGCAGCATCCCTGCGTGGTGGGCGGCCACGCCCCGCGAGAGCCCGTCGACGAACTCCCAGTAACCGAGCACCGCCAGGTCGGCGTCCGGGATCTGGGTACAGCGCTCCTCGACCACCGCCCTGATCTCCTGGCGCTCGGCCGGGGTGGTCAGCCGCACACCCCAGGCGAGGCACTGGCGGACGGCGGCGTCGCAGCCGGCCCGGCTGAAGACGAACGTGATCGCCGGCAGCAGGCCCTCGGCATCCAGGCGTTCGACCACCTGCGCCCGGCTCGGCACCGCCGGCCCCCGGGGCCGCTGGTGGTATCCGCCCCGACCCCGCCGCGATCCCTTGCCGCGCAGCGGTGCACCCCGTGGTGTTGAGCCCCGTGCCTGCCGGACGTCGGTGCGCGCCAGCCGCAGCAGCTCGTCGTTGACGCCCAGGCCCGACCGGTGCTCCGGCTCCGTGCCCTCGGTGGTCTCCACCGGTCGGCCGGCGGCGTCGGTGAACAGGTCGACGATCCGGGTGCCGACCATCACGTGCTGCCACAGCGGAACC
>Ga0075530_1001773_pt1 | contig 10197 bp, 12 predicted proteins | sample NGEPerD_2_FD_75101 | JGI IMG/M metagenome (GOLD analysis project Ga0075530, IMG submission 75101) | Arctic peat soil microbial communities from the Barrow Environmental Observatory site, Barrow, Alaska, USA - NGEE PermafrostL1-D | ecosystem: Environmental > Terrestrial > Soil > Wetlands > Peat ...
ATTGGCGATCATGCGCGGCGGATCGCGAAAGCGCTCGGCCGCTTCGTTGAGCTCGGCGCGCATCGCCTCGACCTTGGGGTCGCTTTCGGTGAGATCGGCATGGGCCGCACGGCTGGCCAGCCACCGCTCGGGCGTGATCCCTTTGTTCGCATCGAGCCACTTGATCTGCGGAATCGCCGGATGTTCCGCGGTCTGCTGCGAAGGCGTGGCCGTCGCTTGCGGCTCCGGAGCCTCGTCGCAGCCAAGCCAAAACAGCGGAAGCAGCGCAAGGAGGCCCGCGTGAACCACGGCGGTGGACAATTGAGTCGTTCTGAAAGGTGACATTGCTAAGTGGCTTTGGCTCAACGCATAACGCACCGGGCGCGGGCGCTTTACGACGCCGCAGCCGGTGACATCATCAACGATGCAGCAAACATGATGCCACCAGCGTTCTTGCCAGCGGTGCCCAAACCGATTGCCTGATCTTCCCGGGAAAATGCTTGGGAATGTTCTTCGGTGCAGTGACTCCTCTGGAAATCGCCAGGCAGTTGTCGTGCCGAGGTTTCGGCAATCCTTCCACGCTCAGGGACGAGAATCGCCCTGCCTGTTTCGAGCAACAGTCCCGTACTGTTTCAGGGTATCGGACCAAAGACGGCTCGACTGCCACAGCCCTAGAGTGCAGCCACCGCAAAAGAGGCGTTCGTCTTGTGAAGCAAGGTGTTCGACCCTTGCAATACGGTCAGATGTCAACATCTGGCTCCGCGGCTGCGCTGGGACGGGACGGCAGCAATCGCTGGATCGCCCCTCGCAAAATTGTAAGCGGAGGAAGACGAGCCCTGTTCGGGCGTCACGTCTTCACTCCGTATCATTGGGAGCGAAAACGCGAGGGTTCGCAATATGAGGAGATCTCTCAGTATCAGTGGGTTTGCGTCGGCGTCATGCGTCGCGCTGGCCCTAAGCGGCCTCTTCGGAGCCGCGGCCATCGCCAACGACAAATTGGTGGAGTTGGCGAAGGACCCGCAGAACTACGTGATGCCCGGCCTTGACTACACGGCCGACAATTACAGCACGATGGATCAGATCAATACGGGGAACGTCAAAGACCTCCGTATGGCTTGGTCGTTCTCGACGGGTCTGCTGAATGGTCACGAGGGTACGCCTCTCGTGATCAACGGCGTGATGTACATCAACAGTTCCTTCCCGAACAACGTATACGCGCTCGACCTGAAAAACCCCGGCAAGATCAAGTGGCAGTATAAGCCGAAGCAGGATCCTGCGGCCCGTGCCGTGGCCTGCTGCGATCTCGTCAACCGTGGCCTGGCCTATTGGCCGAGCGACGACAGCAAGACGCCCGACTTGATCCTCTCCAATCAGCTCGACGGCCACGTGGTGGCGCTCAACGCCGAGACTGGCGAGGAGTATTGGAAGGTTGAGAATTCCGACATCAAGGTCGGCTCGACGCTGACCGTGGCACCTTACGTTGTTAAGGACACGGTTCTGGTCGGCTCGTCCGGTGCGGAGCTCGGCGTGCGCGGTTACACCACGGCCTACAACGTCAAGACGGCCAAGATGGTGTGGCGCAAATACGCGACTGGTCCCGACGACGAGATCGGTATCGGCGACGACTTCAACGAAGCCAATCCCCAATTACGGTCAGAAGGGCCTCGGCCTGGCGACCTGGGAGGGCGACGCCTGGAAGATCGGCGGCGGCACCAACTGGGGTTGGTACGCTTACGACCCGTCCCTCGACCTCGTCTATTACGGCTCGGGTAACCCCTCGCCGTGGAACGAGACCATGCGTCCTGGCGACAACAAGTGGACCATGACGATCATGGCCCGTAACGCCGACACCGGTAACCTGAAGTGGGGCTATCAGAAGACGCCTCATGACGAGTGGGACTATGCCGGCGTCAACGTGATGATGCTTTCCGATCAAAAGATCGACGGCAAGGACCTGAAGCTGGTCAGCCATCCCGATCGTAACGGCATCATGTACACGCTGAACCGCGTGAATGGCGACCTGGTTCGTGCCGACTTCCTGGACGACACCGTCAACGTTTGGACGCATGTCGACATGAAGACCGGTATCCCGGTCCGCAACCCCGAGTACGGCACGCGGATGGACCACAAGGGCAAGGAAATCTGCCCGTCGGCCATGGGCTATCACGACCAAGCCCATGATTCCTACGATCCGGAGCGGGGTCTCTTCTACCTCGCTATCAACCACATCTGCATGGATTGGGAGCCCTTCATGCTTCCCTATCGTGCCGGCCAGTTCTTCGTCGGTGCGACCCTGTCGATGTATCCGGGTCCGAAGGGCGATCGCGCCAACTACCTCGGCCTCGGCCAGGTCAAGGCGTACAGCGCCGTCACCGGTAAGTACAAGTGGTCCGTCATGGAGCGCTTCGCTGCTTGGGGTGGCACGATGGCGACCAAGGGCGGTCTGGTCTTCTACCCGACGCTCGATGGCTACTTCAAAGCGAGAAATGCCGACACCGGCGAGCTTCTGTGGAAGTTCAAGATGCCTTCAGGCGGTATCGGCTACCCGATGACCTACGAGCACAACGGCACGCAGTACGTCGCCATCTACTATGGCGTCGGTGGCTGGCCGGGTGTTGGCCTGGTGTTCGAACTCCAGGATCCGACCGCCGGTCTGGGCGCCGTGGGTGCCTTCCGCAATCTGCAGAATTGGACGCAGATGGGCGGTGGCCTCTTGGTGTTCTCGCTCGACGGTAAAAGTCCTTATTCCGAGGACGTGAATCTCGACGAGTATTCGAACGAGATCACAACGGACGGGACCTAATCAGACGACTTGTTCCGCCAGGCCATAGCGGCCTGGCGGGACGCTTCTGCCTCCCCCTGAAGCCTTCCATGGGTGGCGATGTCGTCCAGGTGCAGAGACTGTCCGGGACGTTCCTTTCCTAAGTGCCGAACAGACTCCCTGACCGCGCCGTCTCCCGAACGTGAGAAGCACGCGTTGCAAGGACCACAAATGATGGACACCAAGACCAATCTTTTCGGCAAGGCAGCACCAGTGGCGATAGCCACGGCTTTGGCCTTCCTCATCAGCCCCGCCCCGACTGCGAACGCCGCCAAGGCGCCTTTGAAAGTCTGCGCCGGTGCCAAGGAAAACCCCTACTCGATGCGCAACGAAGAGGGCTTCGAGAACCGCATCGCCAAGGCGCTCGGTACCGCCATGGACCGCAAGGTCGAGTTTGTGTGGGAAGATAAGCCGGCGATCTATGTCGTGCGCGATCAGCTCGACAAGGGCAATTGCGATGTGGTGATCGGCGTCGACACAGGCGATCCGCGTGTGCTTTCGACCACGCCGTATTATCGGGCCCCTTACGTCTTCGTGACGCGCGCCGATTCACCGTTGGAGATAGACGCCTTCGATAGCCCCGATCTCGCCAAGGCCGACAATGTCGGTTACGAGCCGGGTGGGCCTGCCGAAGTGATGATGGTGCAGCACGGGCTGTTCAGCAAGAACTTCAATTACGTGAAGTCGCTGACGAACTTCAAGAGCTCGCGCAACCAATTCCTGCGCATCGATCCCGCGCTGATGGCGGGCAACGTCGCGAGCAACAAATCCGATGTGGCTATCGCCTTCGCACCGTCGGTCGCGCGCTACGTCAAGGAGTCCGACGGCAAGCTCAAGATGACGGCGGTCCCCGATAACAACTTCCGCACCGATGGCGAGCCCGTGCTGTTCCACTTCGACCAGTCGATGGGCGTGAGTAAGGACAACGAGAAGCTGTTCGAAGAGATCGAAGCGGCGCTCAAAAAGGCGCAGCCGAAGATACACGCGATCCTCGAGGAGGAAGGCATCCCAGTTGAGGAAGCCACCAAGCCGCCGAGCGATTCGAAATCCTAAGCGCCGGACTTAGAACCGGGACGTGGGTGTGAAACATAAAGAGCGAAAGGACGCGAGCGGGAGATGAGGAAGTTTGTAAAGCTGGCAGTGGTCGTTGTGGCTTTTGCATTTGTTCCAATGCTTGCTTTGGCGCAGCAGATAACTCTCGTGCACACGATCACCGGGATGCCGCTCGATCTCAGTCTATCGCCCAAGGAAGGGCGAGACACGCCGGCGGTGAAGGAGTTCTTGAAGACCGGGCGCGATCCCTATGTCGGGGTTGAAAGCTGCCTGCACGAAGCCGAGGAAGTGTTCCTGACGTCTTGCTCTGGCTGTCACGGGCACCTCGCGGAAGGCAAGATCGGTCCCGGCCTCGCCGACAGCTATTGGACTTATCCGAAAAACCTGACCGACAAAGGTCTATTCGAGACCATCTACGGCGGCGCGAGAAGCATGATGGGACCCCAAGCGTCCGCCCGGACAATGGACGAGATCCTGCTGGCGATGGCTTGGGTCCGTCATTTGTACGGTGGGGACGTTGAGGACGCCGTCTGGCTCACGGACGAGCAAAAGGCAAACTTCGTTTCATTCGACCCAGAGAACCACAAGCCTGAAACCGAGGAAGTGGTCTGCGAGATCCCCGTAACGGCTCAGACTGGATCTGAGACCGGCGTGGAGAAGAAGGCGGAAGTACCCGCCAAAGAGTAGTGACTGAGCACGGAGGAACTGACCCATGATCCAACGCGCGCATCATCGGCGAGCTGCGCAACGCCCGCATGGACAACGTCAAGTTGATCAATGCCGATCTGGGGGCCGACCCCGCCAATCAAGGCATGGTCCCGGTCCGTGTCGACATGGCTGGCGTCAGCCTCGAGGGCGCCGATCTCACCGGCGCGAATATGGTCCACACCGTGCTCGCCTTTGCCAGCCTACGCGGCGCCACGCTGGTCAAGGCACGGTTCAACTGGGCCAAGATGTCAGGCGCTCATCTTGACGGCGCCGACGTCACAGGCGCGGATTTCGCCAACGCGGATCTCGACGGTGCGACGCTTTCCGGGCTCAAGGGGGCGGCCAGCGCCATCGGCCTGTCGGAGGAAGACTGATGCGGCGCGCGCGGAGCAATATGGAGAGCCCCAGCATTCCGCACCGAATCTTCAGCACGCTCTATGCCGCGCGGATCGTGTTCGTGTGGCTTCTGCTGGCCGCTTCCCTCGCCGCTATCGTCGCTTCCGGCTGGCATTGGTATACGGGGCGGCGGGACAACGGGATGATCGCCGCGCTCGCCGCGGGCCAGGACGTGGCGATCGACCCGGAGCGCGTCTCGCCAGCGGTCTTGTTCGCACGCGCGTATTATCTCCTGAAGCGCGATCGCATTGACGAGGCGCAGGTGCTGCTCGATCAAGCGAATTTCCGCGCCGATCCGGCAACGCGCGTCCTTATGCTCTACGACGCCGGCAACACACGGTTGCGCGCAAGCTTCGATGCGATCGAGCGCGGCAAGTTCGACAGGGCGACCTCGCTTATCAACCTCGCCAAGGCGGATTACATCCAGGCCCTGCGCCTCGATCCGCACGCCTGGGACGTCAAATACAATCTCGATGTGGCCGCGCGGCTGGTGCGTGACCTGCCGCAGATCGCACCCAGCGAGGAGCCGCTCCAGCAGGAGCCCCGCAAGGATCTGTGGAGCGATCTGCCCGGTGTCCCGAAGGGGGCGCCATGAACCGTCCCGCCTTTCACGAGCTGCGCTTTTGGCTGCTGGCCGCGGCCCTTCTGTTGATCGTCTCCGGGGTGTTTCTGCCGCGGGTCAAACTCACCCAGGACACCTATGACGTCATGGCCTTCGTGGACATCACGTCGAGCATGAACACGCGCGATGTGTCGCTCGGCGGGGAGCCCGCGAGCCGCCTCGACCTGATCAAGGTTCGCTTGCGAAGCTTCGTGGCGCGCTTGCCCTGCCAGTCGAAGCTTGGCTTGAGCATCTTCACCGCGCGCCGCGTGTTCGTGCTGTTCGAGCCGGTTGAGGTCTGCGGCAACTTTTCGAGCGTCGATGCGGCGATCACCGGCCTCGATTGGCGCATGGCGTGGGAAGGCGACAGTTTCATCACCCGCGGCGTGCATGACGCGATTCCCGTGGCCGCGGGGCTCGACGCCGACCTTCTGTTCTTCACCGACGGCCACGAAGCGCCGCCGCTTCCCTGGACGGGGATGCCCGCATTCGAGGGCAAGCCTGGCGAGGTCGCCGGCCTTCTGGTCGGAGCTGGCGGCAAGGCACTGGTTCCATTGAAGAAATTCGACGATGCGGGCCGCGAGATCGGCGTGCTGGGCGTCAACGACGTGCTTCAAGAAAACCGCTCCGGTCAGCCGCCGCCTGATGCGTCCTCGCGCCCCGGCTGGCATCCGAAATGGGCGCCGTTCGGCGACATGCGCACCAACAACAACGAGCACATGACCTCGGTGAAAGAGGATCACCTGAAGGCCGTGGCCAGCCAGACGGACCTCGCCTACGCGCATCTCGATGGCGCAAGCGAATTGCTGCGCGACTTCGAGGCCGTGGCGCGCCCACACCCGGTCGTGGTCGCCACCGACATCAGGCCCTATCCGGCGGCGCTGGCGCTCCTGCTGCTCGTCATCCTCTATGGCGTCCTGCCGCTGCGTGAGCGCATCGCAAGCCGCGCACCCGCCGGCGCGCGTCCGAACCGTCAACCACATTCGAGAACCAAATTGAAAGAGGCGCATCCATGAGTCTGCTTCGTGTCGTCGCGTGTCATGTCATCGCTCTGTTGATGGGGGTGGTGTCCGCCGGGGCGCATGGCCCGACACCGCAAAAGGTCGAACAGAGCATCGCCATCGCCGCGCCGCCGGAAATGGTGTGGGCCGCGGTGAAAAATTTCGACGGGCTCGCCGATTGGAATCCGCTGGTCGACACCAGTAAGGGCAGCGGCGGCAACGCCGCCGGAGGCGAGCGCGTCGTGGTCTTGAAGTAGGGCGGAGAACTCACCGACAGCATCGACGAATATCTCGACGATGAGATGTCTTACTCTTATCGCCTCGGTACGCCGGACATCGAGGCCTTTCCGGTCAGCTTCTATTCCTCGACGCTCGCGGTGAAGCCGGGCGCGGATGGCGGCAGCGAAGTCACCTGGGACGCGCGCCTCTATCGCGCCGACACGGGCAATTTTCCGTCCGAGGCGCAGAACGATAAGGCGGCCATCGACGCCGTGACGCAGTTTTTCCAGGCAGGGTTGAAAACCCTGAAAGCGCAGGTCGAAGCGCAATAGAGGAGGGACTGAACCATGATGGCGATGCTCAAGACGCTTGGCGCGCGCATCATGTCTGTTGTCCTCTCGCTTGTGCTGGCCTCCGCCATTGGCGCATCGGCTCAAGCCGCGGCGCCGCTGCTCTACGTCACCAATCAGAGCGCTGGAAACGTGCTGGTGATCGACACGGGCAGCGATGCCAAGGTGGCGACGCTGGAGGTGGCGCCGGGGCCGGCAATGATTGCCGCATCGCCCAGCGGCCGGCGGCTCTACATCACCCACCCCGAGACAGGCCAGATCTCGATCCTCGATGGACAGGCGCTCGGCCGGCCAAGGGTGATCGAGGTCTCCGGCGCGCCGTTCGGCATCGCGGCCGCGGGCGACGGCCGGCTTTTCGTCAGCGATTGGAACCGAAATCTGCTCTCCGTCCTCGACGGCGAGACGGGTAAAACGCTCGCCGAGATCAAGGTCGGCCGGGCCCCGGCGCATGTTGCCCTGGCGCCACATGTGCGGCGTGCCTTCGTCGCCAATCGCGAGGACAACAGCATCAGCGTGGTCGATACGGAGCGCTTGATCGTCATCGCTACGGTGAAAGTCGGCCATGCGCCGTTTGCGCTCGCCGTTTCGCCGGCGGGCGACCGGGTCTATGTGGCGAACGTACAGAGTGGCGACATATCGGTCTTGAACACGGAGAGCTTGGCACGCGAAGGCACGGTCCGGGTCGGCGCCATGCCATACGGTGTGGCCATCTCTCCGGGCGGTGACCGCGTGTTTGTGGCCAACCAGCAGTCCGGCACGGTGAACGTGGTGGACGCCGCGTCGCTGGTGCCGATCCATCGCGCCAAGGTCGGGCGCTATCCCGAGAGCATCGTCATGCTGCCGGACGGGAGCAAGGCCTATGTGGTCAACTGGATGTCCGGGGATATCTCCGTGCTCGACGGCAAGACCGGACGCGATCTGAAGCGGCTCGAAGCGGGCGACGGCGCGCGCGGTCTCGTCGTCGTGCCTTCGGGTTAGTCGGTCCGTCGATGAGGACGCCCACGCCGCGCCTTTCGTTCGTATGCGGTCTTGCGCTTGTCTCCGCCTTGCTGGGCGCGCCGTGCGCGCAGGCGCTGCCCGACGCCACGCCGGACGGCGCCGACCGCTTCCCGTTCGTCGTGGCCATCAAGGCGGAGGGGCATCTGATTTGCTCGGGGACCGTGCTTTATCCGCGCATCGTGGTGACGGCGGCGCATTGTCTCCAACAGGTGGTCGTTTGGCACGGCATGCGTCTCTATGTGGAGGACTATGTGCCGGCGGAGGCCTTGTCCGTGAGCGTCGTCCAGGGGGGCGTGACCCGGTCCTACGCGGTGGCGGAGGTCGATATCTCGCCCGGCTGGCTCGCATCGAACGCTGAACAGCGCTCGGGCCTTCGTCTTCCTCACGATGTGGCGCTGCTGGTGACGAAGGACCCGATCGATGTCGGCGTGCCGCTTGCGGGTTTGGACGGGCCGGGCGCGCTGTCGCCAAGTTCGCCGGCGGGGCCTGCGCGTCATCGCGGCGTGCTCGTGGCCTTCGGCGGCGCGCATTGCCTGTCGTCGGGCGTTTGCGAGGATGCCGGGGTGCGCCGCTTCTTGCGCGTGGTCATGAAGGATGGCGGGACATGCTTCAAGAGCCGGCGAGACCGGGATGCCGGCTTGCGCTTCATCGTGTGGTGTATCGACTCCGGCGTGATGCCGGGCGATAGCGGCGGCGCGCTGCTCGTCGAGGCGCCGGACGGCGTGCTTCGCTACGCGGGCGTGATCTCGGCCGGGAGCGGCCTGCCGCCTGCGCTTGCCGCTCTTGGGGCGTGGCGGCAGAGCGCCGCAGCGGCGCTTGTTCCCAATCGCGACTTCATCCTGGAGAAGGCCCGCGCGCTGGGCTATGCGCCGCTCAGTTCGGGTCCATGATCGGCGCGACCTTGTCCTTCATCTCGACCACGATGGCGTAGTTCTCCTTGGACGGCTCCAGACGTTGAAGCGTCTTGCCGATCTTGCGGTAGAGCGCGACGGTTTGCGTCCTCTGCTCGGGCGTCAGATTGGGGTCCTGTTCCGCTTGGGCGACATTCATGCGCACCGCTTCTTCGACGGAGCCGGGCTTCTTGTTTTGCGCGGCATAGACGTAGCTCATCACCACGGAATTGGCGACGTCGGTCCATTCTTCCAGGTCCTTGAAGCCGTGCTTCGTGGCGACGGCCTCAAGTGCGGCGCGCTTTTCGGCCGGCATGGCGTCGAGTTCGGATTTGTCACTGCCCGGTGCGTACTGCTTTTCGGGCAACTCCGTGCCTGGAAACTCGCCGCCCCTCTTTCGCATATCGGGGAAGGAGGCGACCAACCGGTCCACCATGTCCTTGGTGAGCGGGACCTGCCGGTTCGATGCCGTCATTTCCTCGATCGCCGCGGGGTCGAAGCCGTCGTCGGCCAAGCCTTGGGCGAAGGCGGCTGGGGCGGCAGCGCAGGAGATGACAAGGGCTAGAACGAACGGAGAGGCTGAAACATTGAAGAGGTGACGCGACATTGGCAACTCATGGGGTGGGGGGTGAACGACCCTCACCTGTACACGAGAGGCCGCCGGCTACGCGATGCCAGCCTTGCTCGATTTGCATTGGGAAAAGTCCATACGCATGGAAGCCATTTGAGACCTATGCGGGAGACCTATGCGGGAGACTTATGTGGGAGACCTGGGTGTCCCCGAGAGTTCCGCCACGGCGACCGCGCCGTCGGTGACGTAGTGGTTGACGTTCTCGGTCTCCAGCCGGTCGCCGGCGCTATACAAGGTCACGTCGCGCACCGCGCCTTGATCCTTCAGCGCGGCGACGACGTAGTCCCGCTCCGCGTTCGTGTCGGAGTCCGTGGCATGGGTCATCTGAAAGGTGAGGCGGGTGAGGGAGAAACCGGTGTCCTTGGTTCCGGCGCCAATCCAAAGCACGCGCTTGTCTTCCGCCGGACGGTCGGTGTTGAGCCAGAAGTCCGCGTCGATGGTCCTTTCGGCTTGCGCGAGGCTCTTGGCCCAGAAGCGCACATGATGCCGTTTGCGCGGGCTGTCATCGATGGCGCGTTGAAAGCCGATGTCTTGGCCGCGTCCGAAGAG
>Ga0075530_1001774_pt1 | contig 10197 bp, 9 predicted proteins | sample NGEPerD_2_FD_75101 | JGI IMG/M metagenome (GOLD analysis project Ga0075530, IMG submission 75101) | Arctic peat soil microbial communities from the Barrow Environmental Observatory site, Barrow, Alaska, USA - NGEE PermafrostL1-D | ecosystem: Environmental > Terrestrial > Soil > Wetlands > Peat ...
CAACATCTTGTAGCCTAAGCTGCTTGCTGGTTTAGATTCGATACCCCCTTGCACCAAAAGGGGGAGCTAGAAAACCGGTTGTCTTGCGAGGCCGGGGTCCGGGCCCGGCTTCGAGGCCCGGGCGCAGCCACGCCGAGGCCGGGGGGGCGATTTGACTTCCGCATCTTTACCAAGTACAAAGCTATCTTTGTATTTGTCCGTTGATAAGAGTGCAAAGGAGGAGTGGTGGCAGTGACAAGCAAGACCCTCGCGCCCGCTCGCACCCAGCGCGGCGAGGGTCAGTGGGCTCACGGGCACCGGGAGCCTCTCAATCGAGCCGAGCAGATCAAACGGGACGACGACGGGCTCGCGGTCAGGGCCGCATAGAAGATATCTACTCGAAACGGGGATTCTCCTCGATCGGCCCCGACGACCTGCGCAGCCGCTTTCGCTGGTGGGGACTGTACACGCAGAGAAAACAAGGTGTGCCGGGGGGCAAGACGGCCGTGGTGGCTGCGCAAGACCTTGAAGACGAATTCTTCATGCTGCGCGTCCGCATTCCTGGTGGGCGGCTGTCAAGCGAACAGCTCCGGGCCGTGGCGTGGGCGTCTGAACGCTTCGGGCGCGATGTCGCAGACGTCACCGATCGCCAGAACATCCAGCTCCACTGGATCCGGATCGAGGATGTCCCTCGCATCTGGGCACGTCTCGAAGAAGTGGGCCTGACCACGTGCGAGGCCTGTGGAGATACACCGCGCAACATGATCGGCTGTCCCCTCGCCGGTGTGGACAAAGACGAGATCATCGATGCCACCCCCTACCTTGCCCTGACGCACGCCCGGTTCGTGGGCGATCCCGAGTTCTCCAACCTGCCGCGCAAGTTCAAGACCTCGATCTCCGGCTGCGCTCACCACTGCGCACAACACGAGATAAACGACGTGGCCTTCGTCGGCACGCATTCGGGAGATCGTGCCGGATTCGATCTATGGGTCGGTGGAGGACTGGGCCCCAACCCCCACTTCGCGCAGCGTCTGGAAGCCTTCGTCGAGCCAGAGCTCGTCCCCGAGGTATGGGCCGGAGTCATAGGCGTCTTCCGGGACTACGGCTACAGAAGAGGGCGCAACCATTCTCGGCTCAAGTTCCTGGTGCGCGACTGGGGGGCCGAAAGGTTCAGGGAGGTTCTGGAGAAGGAGTACCTGGGCTTTGCGCTCCACGACGGCGATGCGCCCGTTCCCTCCGTGCATCAGCAGCGCGACCACATCGGAGTGCACGAACAGAAGGACGGCTGCTGCTACGTGGGCTTCGTGCCCCGGGCAGGTCGTATCTACGGTAGTCAGCTGCGCCTGGTCGCCGACCTTGCGGACGCCCACGGCTCGGGTTCCGTCCGTACCACCAGCCAGCAAAAACTTGTCCTGACCGATGTCGACCCGCACAATGCCCACGCGCTGGTGGAGGTCTTGGAGGACCGCGATCTGCGAGCGCTCCCCAGCGTCTTCCGGCAGGGAACCATGGCATGCACCGGAATCGAGTTCTGCAAGCTGGCGCTGGTCGAGACGAAGCAGCGCGCCGACTGGCTCTACCGGGAGCTCGAGGAAAGGCTGCCTGAGTTCGATGAGCCCATACGCATCAACGTCAACGGCTGCCCAAATTCGTGCGCGCGCTTCCAGATCGCCGATATCGGCTTGATGGGCTCGGTTATCACCAGACGCGACGGCACCCGGATCGACGGCTATCAAGTACACCTCGGCGGCCGCCTGGGCAACCCGCCTCAGCTCGGCCGCAAGATAAGGGGGCTCAAGGTTCCGGCCCATGAGCTTGCCGGCTACGTGGAGTCTTTGTTGCGTCGCTACCTCGCAAACCGCACCGAACAAGAGAGCTTTGCCGACTGGTCCCGACGAGCCGCGGAGGGGTTACTTCGATGAGCACTGAGAGGATTCACTACAACGTCGTTTGCGACGACAACATCTCCTTGCGTTGCGCCAACCGAGACTGCACGAACGAGCTCCCTCCCGAGCAAACGATCGTCATAACAGAGGATGGAACGGTCTACTGCTCGGAAACATGCGCCGAAGCAATCGCGTCGTAGGTAAGGACTCACCTTGACGCACGCCCAGCCCTTCTACTGCCCCTACTGCGGAGAGAATGACTTCACCCCCCACGGCGACCAGGCCTCACAGTTCCTGTGCCACTCCTGTGCGCGCGTGTACTCGGTCAAGTTCATCGGTCTGGCTGTGATGCCGCACTCGGCTCAGGACGAGGGCTAGTGGGGTTCAGCTATCCGGTCAACCTCGACCTTCAGGGACGGCGGTGCGTGGTCGTGGGCGGAGGAAAGGTAGCCGAGGACAAGATCAAAGGACTCCTGGAGGCGGGAGCCAACGTGCGAATCATCTCTCCTTGGCTGACAGCTGCACTCGAGGAGCTATCGGCGACCAACCAAGTCGAGGTGAACAGAAAGAAGTACTCGACAGGAGACCTTGACGGCGCCTTTCTCGCCATCGCCGCCACCGACGATACCGACACCAACGCGCTCGTCTTCGCCGAGGCTGAGGAGCTGAAGGTGCTGCTCTGCTCCGTCGACGACATCGATCACTGCCATTTCGCGGCCCCCGCCACCGTGCGAAGGGGTGACTTCCTCATGACGATATCCACCGCGGGCAAAGCACCGGCTTTGGCAAAACGCCTCCGCAAGGAGATCGGCGCGAGCTTTGGGCCTGAATGGGGCGTGCTTGTCGATGTGCTCTCCGAGGCACGCAGCGAAGCACTGGCTTTGGGAGCGCGCGAGTGCGGCTTCGAGGAGTGGTCCGAACGCTGGAGCGCCGCTCTCGATCAAGACATCATGGGACTTGTGTGCGAGGACAAGATCGAGGAAGCCAAGAACAGGGTTTTGCAGATCCTCCTGAAAGGGAGTGCGGCCACTCAGGAGATCCACGCTTCCCCGAGAGGCCGACTCGGAAAAGTGTGGCTCGTTGGTGCGGGCCCGGGAGATCCAGAGCTGCTGACGGTGCGAGGGCGCCGGGCACTCGATGACGCCGACGTAGTGATCCACGACCGTCTCGTTCACCCCGCGCTGATCTCGGGGCGCCCTGCCATCTACGCGGGAAAACAAGCTGGCAACCACCACATGAGCCAGCAAGAGGTCAACTCACTGCTCATCAGGCTTGCCCGCAAGGGGAAGAAGGTTGTACGCCTCAAAGGTGGAGACCCCTTCGTGTTCGGCCGCGGGGCGGAGGAAGCCGAAGCGCTTGCTGCTGCCGGCATTCCCTTCGAGGTAGTCCCGGCCCCCACTTCCGCGCTGGCCACCCTCGCCACCGCCGGGATACCGGCGACCGATCGCCGCTTCTCGTCCTCGGTAGCGATCGTCACGGGTCACCGCAGCCGGGAGCAGCAAGTCAAACTCAGGGAGCTTGCAAGCGCCGTCGACACGATCGTCGTGCTAATGGGCCTTTCAACCCTCCCCACTACAGTGGCAGAGTTGATTGCTGGGGGCCGCGACCCCGACACGCCTGCGGCCATCATCGAGAACGGCACTTTGCCCGAGCAACGGGTGATCGTGACCTCGCTTGGGCATCTGCCGGAAGCGGCCGCAGACGCCACGGTCGAGTCGCCGGCGACGATAGTGATAGGCGAAGTGGTGCGTTTGCGCGACAGGCTCCTCAGCGCCCATAGCGCCGAGAGGGTCGCATCAACCTCGTGAGCGCGCCTCTGTCGTCTTCCTGCGCCAAGTCTCGGTCTGTTCGACCTCATTGAACGTGTAAATGTGCACTCCCGGCACATCGAGTGCCGGGTCTCCCAGCTTAGGTGCCAGCTTCTCCAGGAGTCGAGTCGGGTGGTACCCTCCGGGAACGACCAGGCGCAGCAAGCCGCCCCTGCTCTTGGTGAGAAACCGAGCCGAGTCCCCTACTCCGATCTTCTGTGACACCCGGAGCAGCTTCGCGGTATCGGTGATGCTCGGTAGCCCGAGGTAGATGGGCAGCTCGACCCCCCGCCGCCGCACACGCTTGACCCATCGGACGATTAGCTTGGCGTCGAAGCAGATGTTGCTCACAATGTAAGTGGCGAAGCGCCGCTTGTCCCACATCGATTGGATGGTGACGTCGTCGTCGATGAGCGGATGGCTCTCTGGGTAACCCGCGATTCCGATGTCGTCGAACGAGTGGCCGCGTTCGTGCATAGCTTGCAGCAGCTCGAAGGACCCCTGGAACTTGCCCGCGGGTTGCGCCTCATCTCCCGCCACCACGAAGACCTCACGGATGTTTGCAGCACGCAGCCTCTCAACGACCTCATCGAGGTGCGAACCGTCGGCAATAAGGCGCGCCGAGACATGGGGAACAGCGTCGTAACCATGCCCGGCGAGCTTCTCCGCTAGATCAAGCGTCGAATCGAGCCCCCTGCGGGGCGAGCCCGTCACCGTGACCTTGATATCAGTAGCGACCGCGTTGAGGACTCGCTCCTCGGCCCCCTCTAACGGAAGCACCTCGTAGCGCGCATGATCGAGCCACCTCTGAATGGTCTCGCGACCCTCGGCAGGTGTCATGACTGCCGAGGGCCTAGCGCCGGTCGATTAACTCAGCTCGAGATTCCCTCCAGCCACACATCGGCCTTGTCCTTGTTGTCAGAGAGCCACTGCGCAGCCGCATCTTCGGGAGTCATCTTCTCTTCGGCGATCAGCTCTGATACCAGCTCTTGATCGGCGTTCGACCATTTGAAGTTCTCCACGAACTGGACCGCGGGCGAGCCAGACTCGGCGAACTCGGTCGAGACCAACTTCCGAAGATCGTAGTCGGGATAGGCGCAGGAAACCTTATCGGGATCCGCGTCACAACCCTCCGTACGCTTGGGTAGCTTCACCTCCACGAAGTCCAAGGCCGCGTTCAACCACTGCGGCTCGTACCAGTAGAAGAGGAGCGGCTCCTCTTGCGCGTAGGCCTGCTGGATCGCAGCGATCTCGGAGGCCTCGCCGCCCGCATAGATGACCTTGAAGTTCAGATCGAGTGTGCTTATCAAAGACTCGTCGTTCGTCACATAGGAAGGGTCACCCGAGAGAAACTGGCCCTTGTCCCCGGATTCGGCGGTCTGGAAGAGCTCTGAGTTCTCCGCTACACCCTGCCACGTGGCGAGCTCGGGGTTCTCGTCGACGAGGTACTTGGGCACGTACCAGCCGATGTGACCTACTACTCCGAGCGACCCCGCTTGTTTGACGGTCTTCTGTTCCTCGGCGTACTTCTTGTACAAGTTGGTGTGCTGCCAGTCCTCCAAGATCACGTCGACTTTCCCGTCCGCCATCGCCTCGAACACCGGTATCTCTGCGATCTTGGTTATCGAAACGGTGCAACCAAGCTCGTTCTCGAGCAGATTCTTGGCCACATAGACATTCGCGGTCGAGCCGACCCAGGACTGCTCATTGATGGTCAACTCTCCGCAGTCTCCGCCTCCGCCTCCGCCTGCCGCACTGCCGCCGTCGGAGCTCGAGCTACGTTGGGCGCCACAACCCGCCGCTACCAGCGCCAACACGGCGCCGAACATCCACAGCCTGTTTCTCACCACTCCACCTCCATAGCTCCCGGATGCCCGGCGTCTGTCGCCGACCACCATCTTGCCGTTCACGCGCTGCGCCTCTGCACATTGCCTCTTGTAACCCTATCCAGAACGATCCCCAATGCAAGGATGGCGAGACTGGCCACCGCCCCGTCTCCGAACTCGTTTCGCTGCAAGCCCACGACGACGCCGTAGCCGAGCGCACCGCCGCCCACCAAGCCCGCAACGATGACGACCGCTAGCACCATGATTATGCCCTGGTTGATCCCCAACATGATGGCCGGGCGGGCGAGGGGAATCTTGACCTTGAGCAGCACCTCGGCGCGCGTGGCGCCGAACGCTCTGGCCGCCTCGACCGCGGCCGGAGACACCTCCTTGATCCCGACTACCACAAGGCGAATAACGACCGGAGTTGCATATAGGACCGAGGCGATCACCCCCGGCACGCGCCCGACACTAAACAGGGCCACGATGGGAATCAGATAAACGATCTGCGGCAGCGTCTGAAGAGCGTCCTGAATAGGTCTGATGGCACGCTCGAAACGAGGCGTCTCGGCCGCCACGATCCCAAGCGCCACACCAATAACCAGAGTCAGCAGGGTCGATACCAGCACTTGCGAGGCGGTGTTCATCGCCGTACCCCAAACGCCCATGACACCGATCGCCGTCAGCAGTACCCCGGCGATGATCATTTGACGAACCCCAGAGACGATCAGAGCTACGACAGCGGCCGCCCCGATCACCGCCCACCAGGGAGAGCCGGTCAGGAACACGCGCAGCGGCTCGAGACCCCAGGTGACGAGGTGGTCTCCCAGCCACGAAGTGACCGGATACACCGGTTTTGTTGGGTCCTGCACCCACGTGATGGCGTCGTTGATGATTCCTGCGATGAAGTCTCCGGCGCCTACGGTTTCCGGCAAGGAACCCACGGCCAAAACCCGCGCCGCCAAGGCGAACACAGCAATTGATGCGACCAGAGCTGCGCTGAGCTTTCGAGGTGAGAAACGCGGGGTGCTCCGGTCACTCTCAGGGTGACGGCCGGCGTCTAGGCGCACCGCGGCGGCCTCAGTCGAACGGTCGAGCGCGATCGCCATGATGACAATGGCCGAGCTGGCAACGATCGCCAGCCCCACGTCCAGGAAGCTGAGCGAGGAGATAACTGTGTCGCCGAGTCCGCCGCCACCGATGAGCGAGGCGATGATCACGATCGACAGCGCCATCATGATCGTTTGGTTCACGCCGAGCATGATGGATCTGAGCGCCAGGGGGAGCTGCACTCCGAATAGAACTTGCCGGCTCGTCGCGCCCAGAGATTCCGCCATCTCCACGGATTCCTTAGCAACACCGCGGACACCGAGGGCGGTAATGCGAACGGCCGGCGGAACCGCATAGACGACGGTCGCGATCACGGCGGCCGGGTTCCCGACGGAAAAGAAGATCACGACCGGCATTAGATAAGCGAATGCCGGCACGATCTGCATCGCATCGAGCACCGGAGTGATCGCCTTGTCGAAGCGGTCGCTGCGCCCGGCAAGCACTCCCGCCGGAATGCCGATTGCAAGGGATACCAACACCGCGGCAAACATGAGCGCGAGCGTTTCCATGCTTTCCTCCCAAACTCCCAGCAGGCCGAAGGAAAGGAAGGAGCACAACACGAGCAGGGCTATGCGCCGGCCGCTCCAGCGAAGCGCGATGAGCGTGGCCGCGGCCGTGACGCCAACCCAGGATAGCCACACCAGCACGCTGTTGAGGTAAAAAACCAGCTGGTCGAGAAAATTGGCGATGTGGTTGAAGAAATAGAGGAAGAGCCAGTGCGAGTTCTGGTTATCGACAATCCACTCGTAGAGAGTGTCGAAGCGCTTGTTTAGTGGATAGATGAGGCTGGTGGGCCACGGGAACTGATCCTCGAGCAGGACGAAAAGAACGAGCAGGGTTGCCACGACGACGCCGACCTGCGACGAGCGCCCGAGATGTGGGATGCGCGCTCTGATGGCCGGGCGGGCCGCCGTGACTACCGACATCGGCTAGGGGCCCCCGTCGGCGCGCAGCACAGCCACGCGGTCGACCACACCGACCATGCGGTCGCCGTCCATGATCCGCACCGGCTTCGGGTTATCCGCAACGAGCGCGACGACATCGCGCACGACTTGGTCTACAGGCGCCGTCGGCCCAGAGAGGTCATCGCTGGCGGTGGGATCCCGCATGATCCAGCGAAGGGTAAGGACTTGACTGCGAGGTACGTCCCGAACGAAATTACGAACGTAGTCATCGGCCGGTGAGCCGACGAGCTCCTCGGGGCTCCCCTGCTGCACAACCTCCCCGTCGCGCATGATCATGATGCGGTCCCCGAGCCGGAGTGCCTCGGACAGGTCGTGGGTGATGAACACCATGGTCTTACCGGTCTCCTTTTGGAGCCGGATAACCTCGTTTTGCATGTCGCGGCGGATGAGCGGATCGAGAGCGCTGAACGGCTCATCGAAGATCATCACCTCGGGATCGACGGCAAACGCACGGGCAAGGCCCACCCGCTGCTGCATGCCCCCCGAGAGCTGGTCGGGAAAATGGTTCTCGAACCCGTCCAGTCCCACGAGCTCGACCATCTTGCGGGCTCGATCCAAGCGCTGCTCTTTGGGCTTCTGCTGGATCTCGAGACCGAACCCGATGTTGTCGACCACCCTGCGGTGTGCCAAGAGGCCGAAGTGCTGGAAAACCATCGCCACGGTCCCGCGGCGCAAGCGGCGCAGGCCGGCAGTATCGGCGGCCATAACGTCGTGCCCCGCGATGCGGATCTCGCCGGCAGTTGGTTCGATCAGCCGGATCAAGGCCCGTGCCAGGGTGGACTTGCCGGAGCCCGACAATCCCATGACTACGAAGACCTCGCCGGGCCACACTTCGAAGTCGACGTCTCGCACCGCGGCGATGCAACCTGTGCGCTTGCGCAGCTCCGCCCGCGGGAGCGTGGCGGCCTCGGTCCCGATGATCTTCTCGGCCTTGGGGCCGAAGATCTTCCACACGCCTCGCGCCGTTATGATCGGGTCGTTCGCGCGCTCAGAGGGGGCCGCGCGGCGACCCTCATCCTGAACGACGCCGGCCTCGCTCACTCCGGCCCTCCCCCGATAGCCATTCTCAACAACCACCGTAACCCGCGCCCGAAGCACCAAGTGCCAACGATGGAGGACGAGGCTCACAACAGGCCGTGCAGCTTGCGCGCTTTCAGCCGATGTACGAGCATCAGAAAAAGCTCGGCCGTCGCCATGGCGTCGGACAAGGCATGGTGGCTGCGATGAGGGGGTAGCCCGAAGTGGGCGCGCGCTGCCGCCAGCGCCACCGGTGGCCCCGGCTCGGGCTCGGGTCGGCGCGCCAGGCGAGCCAACAGCCTCATCGTGTCGACCACCTGAGGACGCGGCCACAAAAGCCCCTCTCGGGCACAGGCCCGCCGCAGAAAGGGCACATCGACCATCGCTCAGTGCACCAGAAGCACTCCCTCGGACATGCGGGCGACTATGGAGGGAAGGACATCTCCGAGCGACGGCGCTCGATCGAGGTCTCGGGGGAGAGTTGGTGGATCGTCGTGCTCTCGGCGGTCATCTCCTGAGCGGGATTGACGGGAGTAGAAAGACTCCCCCACCCGGATGCGCCCGCTGCGAATGGGCACCATCCCCACCGAGACGACACCCTGCCGCCGTCTGCCGGTCTCCAGATCGAGCGCACAAAAGACCGGATCGTCCCATCGCGACATGCGCCTCTTGATCCGCTCACGCGGCGTGAGCGTCGTCGGCTCTCCAGCCGGACCTCTACCAGTTCCTGGGCCATTCGAAGGAGCATCCGGTTCAACCTGGGGGCCGAGCACGTGCACCAGGGTGTCTTGCGCAACCACACAGGCGCCGGCGTTGTCTGAAGGTCGCAGCACCTCGCCCTCTGCCCAGGTTCGCAGCCCCGATTGTTCCACCACACCAGTGCGAATCAGATAGATGCGCCCGTCGACACCCGGCTCGGGCAGGCGGGTGCCGCGAGGCCAGTACCAGGCTCGAGCGAGTCCTCGACCGCAGCGAGCTCTTCCAGGCTCAACCGGTCGAAAGGCGGGCGCCGCCGCAAGAACTCTATGGCTTCCAGACCGGAGATCACGCGGCATGAAGTCTACGCCCGGCTAACTCCCGGGCCGCGATTGAACCTTGCCCGGGCGTGTCTGTCTGTGGTTTTCTACTCTTGCGTGCCGTTGCGCCGATAAAGGGGCGATAGGGGGAGGGTGGTATGAGCATCCAGGGTCAAGAGCTCGACTACGCGGGCGGCGGGCTCGCCCGGGAAACAAACTGGTTGAAGAGATACTCGGTGACGACGATCCCCCCGACCAAGTACTGGATGTTCTGCGCCAGCACCTGCACGCTGGGCGCCAGAGCGTTTCGCAATGCGTAGCGAGTTACGACCATGCGCTCGCGAAACCCGTTGAGCCTCGCCATGGTCACGTACTCCGCACTCAGAGCTTCAACCATCCCCGCCCGCACCATCCTGATCGACGCAGCCAGCGAGGCGCCGAGCAACGTCAAGACCGGCAGCACGAGGACATCGGGTCTGGACAGGGGGCTTGTGCCGGGAGCAACGAGCGACACGGGGGGCAGTAGGCCCAGCCACGAGAAGAATACGAGGATGAGCAGCGACCCGATGATGAACTCCGGCAGAGAGAGA
>Ga0075530_1001776_pt1 | contig 10194 bp, 9 predicted proteins | sample NGEPerD_2_FD_75101 | JGI IMG/M metagenome (GOLD analysis project Ga0075530, IMG submission 75101) | Arctic peat soil microbial communities from the Barrow Environmental Observatory site, Barrow, Alaska, USA - NGEE PermafrostL1-D | ecosystem: Environmental > Terrestrial > Soil > Wetlands > Peat ...
ACCCATCCTGCGCCAAGCCGACCTCCCCACCGTCGAAGTCCCCTGGTGGGGCAACCGCCGACTCAGCTACGAGTACCGATGACCAAACTGGGGTCGAATCCGCTGCGCGAGAATCGGCGTTAGCGACCGTGCCGCTGAGGCCGGCCTCGCTGTGACGAACACTACTTGGGCTGGGAACGCGGAGTTGCTCTCGTGCAATTCACAAGCCACCTCCTGCCGGCCCTCGGCAATCCGCCGGGATCTGGCTAACGGGGGATGGCGGAAGATTGGGGTGCGCGTGGGACATCGGTCCGTTGGGCTCACGTGTTGGAAAGATCGGCGCGTCTGGCTTCGAAGGCGTCGCTGAAGCGTGCTTGCGAGGACTCGGCGATCCCGTTGCGCGTTGCTGCGTCCCGCCATGCAGCGGTGGCCTCAAGAACATCGCCAATGATCTGACGGGCCTGCTTGGCCGACAACCCGCAGTCGGTCGCCAGTGCCATGACGCCGTCGACCTCTTCTGCTGACTCCGCGCCAGCGATGCTCGTGGCGCGCGTCTCTCCCAGGTTTGGGTTGGGGTTCACATCGAAGATCGGAGATAGCCGCCAGCCTGCGCCGTGGCGCAGGAAGCCATGGTTGCGCATGTGGTCGTCGGTGTTGTGTACCGCGATCGAGAACACGACTCGACGCCACAGTTGCGCCAAGTCCTCGTTGACGGCCGCACCGTGCTCAGGCAGAAACTCGGCGATGTCGACGTAGTCGTAGTCGCCACCGTCCGATCCGCCGATCAACGTCATGGCGCTCATGTACCCGATGCGGCTTGTCCCGGTTCGGTCGAAGCGCCTCAGCAGTAGCGCACGCTTGTCTCCGACGTGGACCAGGTCGCGCCATGGCGCTGGTATCCCTGCACGCTCGGCGAGGTCGAGCACCGTCTTCTCCCATCCCATGACATCCCAACGGTCGTTGTGATGGGGGAACTTCGCAATGAGAAGTCCTTCGTCGGACCGGACGGATGCCTTGGGGCGTGCCCCACCCAACGAGCCGGTCCCCGCATCCAGAAGCGCCTTGATCGCTGCCATGTCGTCGCCCTCGTCTCGCGCCACGATCTCGGAGGCTCGTAGGAGTTTCGGAAGCGCGATCAGCTTGGGCACGTTCGGGTCAGGGTCGAGGTAGGGGCTGGCGACGGAGACGCGAAAGCGCAGAGCCCCTTGGCGCGTCACGTCGCCGACCCCGACCAGATAGTCCACCTCGCCTATGGAGGGTGCGTGCCTCCCCTCGAGGGCAGTCTGGGAGCGGATCCGCTTGCCGATGAGGTTGCGCCCCCACCGGTCCGGCGAGCAGTCTTGAAAGGCTCCGGGCAACCCATCCATCGACTGCGGTCCTTCGAACATCGACAGTGCGGGGTCCAGTGCATAGCTCGTGGGGCGCGCCAGGTACTCGTCGTCGTAGCGGAACGTGGTGTTGGTCGAGTTGCGGCTGCGCTCGATGAATGCCGTACCTGCTGGGACGCTGTCGCCGTCGATGTCGATCGAGACCAGGAGGCGACCGTTCATCGACGGACTCGCTTTGGCAGGGTCTGGTTGGCGCGGGCTCGGCCCAAGTCGGTCTCGTAGGGGTCGAGTGCCTCGACGATCCGATCGAGACTTCCCAGCACGCGGGCAACGTTGAGAAGCACGCCGAGTCCAACGTTCACCTCGCCGGCTTCGAGCCGCCGAAGGGTGAGGCGTGAGATGTCGGCGCGCTCCGAGACCTGCTGAGCCGTGAGGCCTTGCAATTTGCGCCACGCGGCGAGGTGTTCGCCGATCTGAGTCGCGGCGCGACGGGTGCGGGCCGGGGTGGGACGCTTGGCCATAGCGAACACCAATCTATTGGGCACTCCTATTAATCTTTAACCCGGTTAATGGTAACTGTGACGCCCCTTAAGTCAAAGGAGACCAACCCGTCGCGCCCCGCGATCCGGCTCGTGTCTAAATTCACCGCCGAACACTCGGTGGCGGCTCCGAACGCTCCGACCAGTCAGTCAGTGAGCCGACCGCGAGGCTGCTGCCCCGAAGGGGGTCGTGGAATGAGGGAAGGGCGACGCCGTTTGGGACCGTGGCGGCGAGGAAGTAGCCGAGTTCTCGCGCAAATGCTTTGTTCAGCGGCCTCTAGCAACGCCTGCGTTTCACCCGCGCCGTGCACCATCACAGCACGATCGCCCGCCGCGGCCCGGGTCTCGGTGGCGCAGGAGACGACATCGGTAAAGAAGTTCGCGCTGCCCGGCGACACGTCGCCTTCGTTGACGTGATGGGTCAGCACGGGACCGGTACGCCGTCGTGATGGTCGCCGTGCCAGCGACCGGCTAGCTCGAAGGTGCGCCGTCCTGAGACCTCGACATGCAAAGCCGGATCGGCGAGGTCATCGATTCAGTCATCAGCGTCGCACCTCGTAGCGCAGATGAAGCACGTTTGGTGCCTCCAGCGTCCGGACCAGTTCGAGCTCGATGTGCTCGGGCTCGAGGCCGTCGAAGAGAACTCTGCCCTCGCCGAGCAAACGGGGACGAGCTGGATCTCGATCCCGTCCAACACCCCAGCACACAAGCACTCCTGGGCGGTGTTGGCGCCGTGCAGGATCACGTCGCGATCGCCGGCGGTGGTCGCCGCCCCAGTAGTCGACAAACTCGCCCGTTCGCCGCCCGGTGATGACTGCCCCGGTCGCCATCAGTTCGTCGAACACGATCCGGCTGGGCCCCTCGCTGGGCCGAAGGGCGGCGACATCGGGCCCGTCACCGCGAAGCCAGTCGTGCAGCCGCCGGCCTCCGTGTCCGAACGGTCGACTCTTGCCGTCGTCCGGACCGGAGATGGATCCGTCCAGCGACATGGACATGTAGAGCACCGGGTTGGCCATTGCTCCGCTCCTTTGTGCTCAGTGGATTCCTGACGAGATGACCAGTCGCACCGGAAGAATTCATCGGTGTGGCCAGTTCGAACAACTCCTTGGCGCCGTCGGCGCGGACCCCGATCATCACCTGCAGGCACACCTTGTCCTGGGCCGTGATCGAGCGGCATCTCGTCGTGGCCGAACGTCAGCGAGCGGTGGTGAATGAGACCAGAACTGAGACCGGGACCCAAGGCGGCTGAGAGCTTTACCTGGTGCAGATGACGAGAGTCGGCTTTGGGCACTCTGAGCACCTCGTAGACCTCCGCGGTCCGGCCCTCTGAACTGAGGAATCGCCTTTGGGGCGGGTGAGGGGAATCGCGCTCGCACAGTCAGCTTGGGAACCATCTTGTCCTGCGTTCGCCGACGCCTCTCCGAGCCTGAATGGGGCAGGACGTGTCGCGGAGGATAGGGGATTCGAACCCCTGAGGGCTTGCACCCAACCCGCTTTCCAAGCGAGCGCCATAGGCCTCTAGGCGAATCCTCCGCGGCAGAGGCTACCGGTCACACCGCTAGTGGATGAAATCAGCGGTGGCCTTTTGTCCGTCGTACCCGGCTGGCCCTAGACTCTGCGGCAACCCCCCGCGCGGCGATAACTCGCCCAACTCCCCCAGGGCCGGAAGGCAGCAAGGGTAAGCGGGCTCTTTCGGGTGCGCGGGGGGCCTTTCTGCGCCCCGACTCGCCACCAGGGCCACCAGGGCCGCCAGAGCCGTCGGGCCGTCTGCCGGGTTACCGACTGTCGGCATGGGTGGTTAGGGTTCGAGACGTGGAAGCACCGCTCGCCCTCTACCGCCGCTATCGGCCCGAGACCTTCGCCGAGGTCATCGGCCAGGATCACGTCACGGCACCGATGCGCGCGGCGCTGGCCAACAACCGGGTGCACCACGCCTATCTCTTCTCCGGTCCTCGGGGCTGTGGCAAGACGTCCAGCGCCAGGATCCTCGCGCGGACGCTGAACTGTGAGAAGGCACCGGTCGCTGATCCTTGCGGGGCGTGCCAGTCCTGCCGTGACCTCGCGCGCCAAGGGCCCGGCTCGTTGGACGTCATCGAGATCGACGCGGCCAGCCATGGTGGTGTGGACGACGCCCGTGACCTGCGGGAGCGAGCTTTCTTCGCGCCGGTGAGCAGCCGGTTCAAGGTCTACATCATCGACGAGGCACACATGGTCACCGCGCAGGGCTTCAACGCCCTGCTGAAGCTGGTCGAGGAGCCACCTCCGCACCTGAAGTTCATCTTCGCCACCACCGAGCCCGACAAGGTGATCGGAACGATCAGGTCCCGGACCCACCACTACCCGTTCCGGCTGATCCCGCCACGGGTGCTCTCCGACTACCTCGTCGAGCTCTGTGAGAAGGAAGGGGTCAGTATCGAGCAAGCTGCCCTTCCGCTGGTAGTGCGCGCCGGCGCCGGTTCCGCTCGGGACTCGTTGTCGGTGCTCGACCAGCTGATCGGTGGCGCGTCGGACCTGGGCGTGACCTACGAGCTGGCGACGGCCCTGCTCGGCTACACCCCGGACAGCCTCCTCGACGAGGTCGTCGACGCCTTCGCCGCCCACGACGGGGGCAGCGTGTTCGGGGTGGTCGACAAGGTGATCGAAACCGGGCAGGACCCCCGCCGGTTCACCGAGGACCTGCTGCGCAGGCTCCGCGACCTGGTGATCATCTCGGCCGTCCCCGACGCCTCGGCCACAGGTCTCATCGACGTGCCGCAGGACCAGGGGGAGCGACTGGTCGCGCAGTCGGCTCGCTTCGGCCGGTCGGACCTCAGCCGGGCCGCCGACCTGGTGGCATCTGGACTCACCGAGATGCGCGGGGCCACTGCGCCCCGGATGCTTCTCGAGTTGATCTGCGCCCGGGTGCTTCTGCCGGGTGCCGACGACTCCACCGACGGCGTGCTCGCGCGCCTCGACCGCCTGGAGAAGAGGATGTCGATCGAGGGCGGCGCGCCCTCGACCAGCCAGCACGTCGGTCGTCCTGCGGCCCCAGTCCCGCCGGCTTCGCCGCCACAGCAGCCGTCCGTCCCGGCCTCCGTGCCGAAGGAACCGCGGGTCGACCAACCCAGCGAGACTCCGGCTGCTGCCGTTGCCGACTCACATCCGGTCGCCACTCCCCCCGCGGGCCTCTCACTGGTCGACGTACGCCGGTTGTGGCCCGACCTTCTTGAGTCCGTGAAGCTCAAGCGTCGCTTCAGCTGGATCATGCTGAGCCAGAACGCGCAGGTTGCCGCGGTCGACGCCACCACTCTCACCGTGGCACTGATCAACGCAGGCGCGCGGGACTCGTTCCTACGCAGCGGCAGCGACGAGATCCTGCGGCAGTCGGCCATCGACGTGATCGGGCAGGACTGGCGCATCGACTCGATCGTCGACCCGTCGGCACAGCCGGGTGCGCAGCCGGACTCGGTGCATCGCGCGGTCCGCCCGGCGGTCCGCGAGTCGGACCCTGCCGAGCGTGAGCCGGCTACGGCCACGGCGAGGGCCCAAGACCCCACGTCGGACGGCGGCGCCCATCGAGACGACCTGGACGCGGGAGAACCGGACGTCGGGGGGGCGCAGCTGCTCGAGCGCGAGCTCGGTGCGCGCATCATCGAAGAGATCAAGCACGACTGACCAGCGACCAGAGCAGGAAGAAGCCACGATGACTGACCAACCGAACCCCTTCGGCGAGGGCGACCTCGACATGAACGCGCTCCTCCAGCAGGCGCAGGAGATGCAGCAGCAGGTGATGGACGCCCAGGCGCAGCTCGCCGAGGCGACGGTTGACGGAACCGTGGGTGACGGTCTGGTGACCGTCACCGTGAACGGCACGGGTGACCTGCTGAACGTCGGCATCCGAAAGGGGTCGTTCGACCCGGACCAGACCGAGGACCTCGAGGACCTGATCGTCGCGGCCTACCGGGACGCCAAGGGCAAGGCCGATGCCCTCGCCGCTCAGACACTCGGGCCACTCGCCGGTGGCCTCGGCGGCGACCCGGACGGTGCCCCTGGCACGTCGCCGGGCCTCTGAGGCGCTGGCCACTCCCGAGGCCCTGAGCAGAGAGATCGAGAAACCCAATTGTATGAAGGCGTCGTCCAGGACCTGATCGACGAGCTGGGGCGGCTCCCAGGTGTGGGCCCCAAGAGCGCCCAGCGCATCGCGTTCCATCTGCTGCAGACCGACCCGGTCGACGTACGCCGCCTCGCCCAGGTCCTGATCGAGGTCAAGGACCGGGTCCGGTTCTGCACGATCTGCGGCAACGTGACCGAGGAAGAGCAGTGCCGGATCTGTCGTGACCCGCGACGGGACCCGGCGTTGATCTGCGTGGTGGAGGAGTCGAAGGACGTTGTCGCGGTCGAACGCACCCGTGAGTTCCGTGGCCGCTACCACGTGCTCGGCGGTGCGATCTCGCCCATCGAGGGTGTGGGTCCGGACGACCTGCGAATCCGTGAGCTGATGACCAGGCTCGCTGACGGGGTGGTCACCGAGATCATTCTCGCCACGGACCCGAACCTCGAGGGCGAGGCGACCGCGACCTACCTCACGCGACTGCTGAGGCCGATGGGGTTGCGCGTTACGCGACTTGCGAGTGGACTTCCGGTAGGTGGTGACCTCGAGTACGCCGACGAGGTCACCTTGGGACGAGCTTTCGAGGGGAGACGTGCGGTCGATGAGTGACAAGACTCCGCGGTCCGAGGAGCCGGCAAGGGCGGTGCACGCCGGATCCGTCGGCAGTGACCTCGAGGACTTCGCCCAGCAGATCGCCGACCAGATCGAGAGCTTCCTTCTCGCGTTGCAGGCGATCGCACGCGGTGAGGCGGCGGGCGGCCGTGCGGTGTCGCTGCTGCTGCTCGAGGTCAGCCAGGTCCTGCTCGCGGGTGGACGTCTCGGAGTGCACACGGATTTCACCCCGGTGGAGCTGTACGAACCAGATGCCGGCCCCGAGCCTGACCTTGACCAGATGCGGCTCAGGCTTGCCCTCCTGCTCGAGGGTGTCGATGCCTACGCCGAGGTATTCGACCCATACGTCGACCCGCCCGAGATCGTCTTGTCGCTGCTTTCCGACGACCTCACGAGTATCGCGTTCGCGCTCGCGCACGGTCTGCGGCACTACCGGAACGACCGCACCGCCGAGGCCCTGTGGTGGTGGCAGTTCTCCTATGTCGCGTCCTGGGGCAACGAGTGCAGCGCTGTGCTCCGGGCACTTCAGTCGGTGGTCGCCCACGATCGCCTCGACGCGGACATCGAGGGCGAGCGGGACCAGGTCGCGGCGGCCGACGAGCTGCTCGACCCGGTGAATCCTTAGGTGCTGCCGCGTCCGCGCAGGCACGCTGGAAGGGCGCGCCGGTAGGATTGCTGCGTTGCGACCTAGACCAATCCGAGGAGAACTGTGGGCATTGTCGTGCAGAAGTACGGCGGATCCTCGGTAGCCGATGCCGAAGGGATCAAGCGGGTCGCCCAGCGGATCGTCGAGGCCAAGCGAAACGGCCACGAGGTCGTGGTCGTCGTCTCCGCCATGGGTGACACCACCGACGAGCTGATCGACCTTGCCCAGCAGGTCTCTCCGTTGCCGGCGCCGCGTGAGCTCGACATGCTGCTCACCGCAGGTGAGCGGATCTCGATGGCGCTGCTGGCGATGGCCATCGGGAACCTCGGTCACGAGGCGCGCTCGTTCACCGGGAGCCAGGCGGGCGTGATCACCGACGGTTCACATGGCAAGGCCAAGATCATCGACGTGACGCCCGGCAGGATCGAGCAGGCTCTGCAGACCGGCTCCGTCGCGATCGTCGCCGGCTTCCAGGGGGTCTCTCAGGACACGAAGGACATCACCACGCTCGGGCGCGGCGGATCCGACACCACTGCCGTCGCGCTGGCGGCGGCGCTTGACGCGGAGGTCTGCGAGATCTACAGCGACGTGGACGGTGTGTTCACCGCCGACCCCAGAATCGTGCCCACCGCTCGCAAGCGGGACCGCATCTCTTATGAGGAGATGCTGGAGATGGCGGCGTGCGGAGCCAAGATCCTGCACCTGCGCTGCGTCGAGTACGCCCGCCGCTACGCGATGCCGATCCACGTGCGGTCCTCGTTCACCCATCAGACCGGCACCTGGATCACCGACCACGAGGTAGAGGTAGAGGAAATGGAACAGGCCATCATCGCCGGCGTCGCCCACGACCGAAGTGAAGCCAAGATCACGGTGGTCGGCGTCCCCGACAAGGTGGGTGAGGCCGCGCGCATCTTCGAGGCGTTGGCGGGCGCTCAGATCAACCTCGACATGATCGTGCAGAACGTCTCCGCCGCGGCGACGAACCTCACCGACATCTCGTTCACGCTGCCGCGCACCGACGGACAGGGCGCGATGAGCGCGCTCGCGCGCATCCAGGACGAGGTCGGATACGACTCGCTGTTGTACGACGACCAGATCGGCAAGGTCTCGCTGATCGGGGCCGGAATGCGCTCACACCCCGGTGTGACCGCGAAGTTCTTCTCCGCGCTCGCGTCGGCTGGTGTGAACATCGCGATGATCTCGACCTCGGAGATCCGGATCTCGGTGATCGTCGACGAGCCGCAGGTCGACGACGCGGTCAGCGCGGCGCACTCCGCGTTCGACCTCGACTCCGACGAGGGCGGCGCCGTGGTCTACGGAGGGAGCGGACGATGAAGGGGAGCAGCAAGCCCACCCTGGCGGTCGTCGGAGCGACGGGTGCCGTCGGCACAGTCATGCTCGGCATCTTGTCCCAGCGCAAGGACGTGTGGGGCGAGATCCGGCTGATCGCGTCGGCGCGGTCAGCGGGCAAGAAGCTGCGGGTCCGCGGTGAGGAGCTCACAGTCGTCGCGTTGTCCGAGGAGGCGTTCGACGGCGTCGACGTGGCCATGTTCGACGTACCCGACGAGGTATCGGCGCATTGGGCGCCCATCGCTGCCGCCAAGGGCGCGGTCGCCGTGGACAACTCGGGCGCGTTCCGGATGGACCCGGACGTCCCTCTAGTCGTCCCCGAGGTCAACTCCGCGGCCGTCCGGACCCGTCCGCGCGGCATCGTTGCCAACCCGAACTGCACCACCTTGACGATGATGGATGCCATCGGTGCGTTGCACAGCAGATGGGGCCTGCGCGCGCTCGTCGTCGCTTCGTACCAGGCGGCGTCGGGTGCGGGTCAGCCCGGTGTCGACCGGTTGTACGACGAGCTCGAGGTCGTTGCGGGGGACCGCTCGCTCGGCACCGTGGCGGGCGACGTACGCCGTGCCGTGGACAACAAGCTTGGTGAGGGAAGCTCACCGTTCCCCGCGCCGCTGGCACTGAACGTGGTCCCATGGGCCGGGTCTGCCAGGGAAGGGGGGTGGACCAGCGAGGAGATGAAGGTCCGCAACGAGTCCCGCAAGATCCTCGGTATCCCGGACCTGAAAGTGTCCGTGACCTGCGTCCGGGTCCCGGTGGTCACCACGCACTCACTGGTCGTGCACGCCACCTTCGAGAATGACGTCAGCGTCGAGGAAGCGCGCCGCACGCTGGTGCAGGCACCGACCGTCGTGGTGATCGACAACCCCGACACGGCTGACTTCCCGACACCAGCCGACGTGGTCGGCGCCGACCCCACGTTCGTGGGGAGGATCCGTCAGGCACTCGACTTCCCGATGACACTGGAGCTGTTCGTGTGCGGCGACAACCTGCGCAAGGGGGCTGCGCTCAACACGGCCCAGATCGCCGAGCTGTTGGCCGAAGAGCTTTCTGGTGGAACCGCTTAGCTGCTCAACGCACGTCCATGCTGCGTTCGTCTCTGCCCGTCGGATCTCTCGACGGTTCCTCGATGAAACGTGTGGTCACCCAGTGGGAGAAGGCGTAGGACAACGCGCTCAGAACGGGCACCAGCACGAACATCCACCCTGAGAAGACGACGTCTATCAGCACGACAAGGACGATCACGGAGAGCACTCCCACGGCAAGCAGGCTGGTGCTGCCCGGGTCCGTGATCTGCCAGGCCTTCAGCGCGGTACCCCCCAGCAGGACCATCAGGGCAAGAACGGCAAGAAGGAGGAAGAAGCCGGGTCGCCCGCATGAGCTGGTTCCTTGGACGACCTCACAGCCCATCATCGCCAAGTAGGTCAGCACCGCGCCGAAGAGACCGACCACTGCGCCGGTGATGAGGGCCGCCACCTGGCCGGGGAGGGGGGGAAGCGAGAACGCGGCTCGCCCGCGCTGGTGGTGCTGCCCGTCGGGCTCATGTTCGTCGGGCTCATGTTCGGCGGGCTCGCCCTCGGCGGGGGCGCGGTCGGCCGGCTCGCGGAGCGACTGCTCCACGAAAAGCGGGGGAGCCGGTGGTGCAGGCTC
>Ga0075530_1001779_pt1 | contig 10166 bp, 10 predicted proteins | sample NGEPerD_2_FD_75101 | JGI IMG/M metagenome (GOLD analysis project Ga0075530, IMG submission 75101) | Arctic peat soil microbial communities from the Barrow Environmental Observatory site, Barrow, Alaska, USA - NGEE PermafrostL1-D | ecosystem: Environmental > Terrestrial > Soil > Wetlands > Peat ...
GGCGCCCGAGTCCGTCAGACGCACGCCGCGCCGCGGCTCGTGGCGGATCAGTCGGGCCTTCGCCAGGCTCTTGACCATCGCAGTTGCGGTGCCCGCGGTGACGCCCATCGCCGCCGCCACCCGACCGATTGGCACAAGCTCACTTTCCGAAGGCAGCATCTGCTGCACCTCAAAGACGTGCTTCAGGTAATTCTCAACGGTAATGCTTGTCATTTGCGCCTCATCGGCAGTCTATCACGAGTTGATCGGAGTCGTTGACAGACAATTTTTTTGATTCGCCATACTATTGACTTTGATAAATCAAGATAATAGTTTTGCTACCTAAGTTGATTTGGATTAGCCTAATGAAACTATATATCTGGATTGTGATCGCGTCAGGGAATGCTTTTGTCGGTGGAAATGCTATGGGAGACGGCAGGATGAGCAATCAGGCGCGCGCGGAATCGTCAGATCGCGGATATGCATCCGCACCGGCAACAGACAAGTGGCAATTTACGTTATTCAATCCAACGTCGGACAGCTTGATGCGCGAGATGAGTACCGATCGACCGGATACGACCGAAAGCCCTTACACCGTCGATGCCGGGCACTTCCAGTTCGAACTGAGCCTGGCCGAATACGCTTACAACGACGACGAAGGCGTCAGCACCGCCTCTATCGGCGTCCTGCCGAGCAATATCAAAGTCGGTCTGCTGAACAATGTCGAACTCCAGTTCGTATTTACGCCGTACGAGCGGGAAGAGACCGAGGCCGACGGCGATAACGATGTCGCCGACGGCTTCAGCGACGACACGCAATTGCGTCTGAAGATCAACCTGTGGGGCAACGACGGCCTGGGGCCGCCCGGCCTTGGCGATACCGCGTTTGCGATCATGCCCTTCGTCAAGTTCCCGACGGGCGCGGATGAGTTGAGCAACGATCATGTCGAAGGCGGCGTTATTTTCCCGCTGGCGACTGGACTGCCCGGCGGCTTTGGGCTCGGTTTCATGGCCGAAGTCGACTTTGTCTATAACGAGGACGAAGACGACTACGACACCGAGTTCGTTCATACGGCGGCGCTGGGCCACGACATCGCCGGCAATCTCGGCGGCTATATCGAATACGTCGGCATCGCGCTGCACGACACCGGCACCGGATATCGGGCGATCGGCAGCGCCGGTTTCACATACGCCGTCAACGAGGACTGGGTCCTGGATTTCGGCGGCACCGCCAGCCCAACCGATGACGCGGATGACTTCACCATATTCGCCGGCACCTCGTTCCGCATCTGATCTGATCGCCGCGCAGCGGCCCGTCGATTGTTGAATCTTGTAACCGCAAAGGTATTTGACATGTTCTGGACCTATCGCCCTCGCTCCGCGAGCATATCGGCCATCAACGCAAACAAGCTGCTGAGAACGGCAATCGGTGCTGTCGCTCTGCTATGTGCCGCGGTATTGAGCGCATGCACGCAGGACGCGGCCAACGGCGCCGACGAGGTTGCCGGTGATGGGCCTTACCGTATTACCACGACGGTCGGCATGGTCAGGGATATCGCGGAGCAGGTCGCCGGTGATAAGGGCGAAGTGAGCTTGATTATGAGAACTAAGCCCTTATCACGTAGAGCCCAGGGTTTTACAAGATTCGAGCGATTTGCTTCATGAAAAACTTTCAGCTGCGACAACTAATGAGTCGGCGGAAATTTTTGGGCGCCGCTGGGACGGGGGCGGCTCTGCCATTCCTGCGCGCCACCAACGCCGGCGCCGCCGCTCGAGATACCGGTGGCCATTACATGGGCGGCCCGCATACCGGCCACATGGGGCCAACCATGCAGCACGGGGGCACGGTCAACCACGCGGCCAACGGCTTTAATCCGACCGAAATCCTGCGCGACTTCGACTGGGGCAAAACTCGGCAGCTTCCGGATGGTCGGACGCTGCGCGAGTGGGAAGTCGTCGCTTCCAACAAGGAAATCGAGATCGCCCCAGGGATCTACTACCCGGCCTGGACTTACAACGGGCGCGTGCCGGGACCGACGCTGCGCTGCCGTGAGGGGGAACGCCTGCGGGTACACTTCACAAACGGCGCCCCGATGCCCCACACCATGCACTTCCACGGCATCCACCCAGCGGAGGAAGACGGCGTCCCGAACAATGCCGAGGGGCTCATCAGCCCGGGGCAGACCACTGTCTACGAGTTCGACGCTGAGCCCTTTGGGTTTCACCTCTACCACTGCCACGCCGGCCCGCTTGCCGAGTACATCGCGCGCGGAATGTACGGCGGGTTCATCGTCGATCCTAAGCAAGGGCGCCCCGAGGCCGACGAGATGATCATGGTGATGAACGGCTTCAACACCAACTTCGATTTCGAGGGCAACCAGATCTATGCGGTCAACACCATAGCCTTCCACCACCATAACGAGCCAATCCAGGTTCGGCGTGGCGAGCTGCTGCGGATTTACCTGCTGAACATCCTCGAGTTTGACCCGATCAACTCATTCCACGTCCACGCCAACTTCTTCGACTACTATCCCACGGGCACGAAGCTCGAGCCGCGGGACTACACCGATACCATCCTGCTCGGCCAGGGCGAGCGCGGCATCTGCGAGTTCCGCTACAAATTTCCCGGCCAGTACATGTTCCACGCCCACAAGTCCGAGTTCGCCGAGCTCGGCTGGATGGGCTTCTTCCAGGTCACGTGATGGAAACACAGACTGATCCCCGCCATCAGGCCGCCGGCACAGGTCCCTTCGCCCGCGTGCCCGCGTGGGTGCTCGGCCTGGTTCCGCTCGTCCTGATCGCCGCGGCGCTCGCCGCGCTGCTCACGGTCGGTGGCGATACGCTCGGCGAGCGGCGCGGAGTGCCCGCCGAGGATCTCGCGGTCTAGCGGACCGTGCTGCGACCGGACGAGATCGAGCTCACCCTGAGAAACGTCGGTGCCGACCCAGTCGCAGTAGCCCAAGTGTTCATTAACGACGCCTACGTCGACTTCACCGATAGCGAGCAGGGCAGCATCGGTCGGCTCGGCACGAGCACGCTCGAACTCGACTATCCGTGGCAGGAGGGCTCGCCGCTGCTCATCACGATGGTGACGTCCACGGGCGCCACGATCGAGCACGAGATCGACGCGGCGGTCGCGACCCCGCAGGCTGACGGCGGCTTCTACCGGCTGATGGTATTGCTCGGGATCTACGTCGGGGTAATCCCGGTCGCGCTCGGAATGCTGTTCCTGCCCTTTCTGGCCCGGGTGCGCGAGCACTGGATCCGCATCTTCATGGCAGCCACGATCGGCCTGCTCGGATTCCTCGCCGTTGACGCCTACCTCGAAGGCACCGAGATCGCCGCGCAGGGCAGCGGCGCCTTCGGCGGCGTCGAGCTGCTCTTCATCGGCGCGGCGTTTGCCTACTTCGCGCTCGTCGCGCTCGATCGCTTCCTGCGCAGACGCAGGGAGCGCGCCAAGGCCGCCGGCGCCGGAGCATTTCAGCTATCGCTGCTTGTCGCGATCGGGATCGGCCTGCACAACCTCGGCGAGGGGCTTGCGATCGGCGCGGCCTACGCGATTGGCGACCTCGCGCTAGGGGCCTTCCTGGTCTTCGGCTTTGCCCTTCACAACACAACCGAGGGGCTAGCGATCATCGCGCCGCTCGCTAGCAAGCCCCGGCCCTCGCTCGGGCGCCTCGCGGCGCTCGGTCTGATCGCCGGAGCGCCCGCGATCCTCGGTGCGTTCATCGGCGCCTCCGCCTACAATGCTGAGGTTACGGTCTTCTTGCTCGGGCTCGGGATCGGGGCGATCGTCCAGGTGATCGTCCAGCTTGTCCCCTCGATACGCGACGCGGCCGGCCGGACGCTCTACCCGGCAAGCATTGGCGGCATCCTCGGCGGGGGTAGCTGTCCTCTACGCGACGAGCCTGCTCGTGAGCGTCTGATGACTGCTACGACTCGTCACCTTATTTCCAATCCAAACATGACCCCCGCAGCATGTGGATCGCGACGCGACAGGATCGAGCACGTGCTGCCGCCGGCAATGATCAATGAGCTTGAAACACTCGTTGAGCGGACGAACCGGCACATGGCGGTCCCACCGAGTCCGCATGAAATCGTTTCTGTTGGAGTCGCTTATGGAAATTCGCGAACTCAAGAAGGCGGGACTCAAGGTGACCCGGCCGCGAACAAAGATCCTTGAGATTCTGAAAACTACCCGCGCCGAAGACCAGCATCTCAGCGCCGGGGACGTGTACCCGCGGCTGATTAACATCGGCGAAGACATCGGTCTGGCAACGGTCTATCGCATCCTGGCGCGGTTCGAGGCCGATATGGGGACGCGCCATCACTTCGAGGGCGGACAGGCGGTGTTTGAACGCGACCGATGCCGTGAGCGGACGACTCGGCCCCTTCAGATCTTGATCAGCAAACCAAGTTGACGACGGCGGAAACATGACACAACAACGAAGGCAATCCCTTTTGGACGGCGTGCAGCGCGCGGGAAAGTATCTCACGGCTAACCGTGCCGGCGAGGCGCTGCGGACGTTGAAGTCGCTGCGAGTTCGCGCCGTCGAGGCGCCCGACGTTTACTACGTGCAAGCGTCGGTAGCGATCTGCCTTGAACAGTGGGCGGACGCTTTGGTTATGCTGACAGACCTCATCCAACTGATTCCGGACAAGCCGAACTTGCACCTGGATCGAGTCAAATGCTTGATCGAACTGGGCCGGCTAGACGAAGCTCAGAACGTTCTTGAGGGTGAGGGTGCGCCGTTAGCCGATAATCCGTTGCGCTGTTTGTTTCTGGCGCGGATCGTTGCCGAGCAGGGCGAGCTAGCTCAAACTGTCGAATGGTTGAAGCAGGCCTGCCAGTTTGATCGCACGGCTTTGGCGGAGGTGATCTGTCAGCGCGCATCCACTGCATCATTGCGCTCGGGCGATGCGCGTGTGCCATCGCGCTACAACTGAAGACGACGGCCGGACTTCGCGCTGGATAGCGCAGCTCCGCAAGTCGCTTGCTATTAAATGTGAACCGCAATTTCATGTGCAAGAGCCTGTGGCGAGTCAATCAAGCTCTACGACGATCGAAATTTTGCGGCACCGCGAGTCCATCCAACAGCGCCAACGATTTCACGGTCTTCGTCGACGCCTCAATCGGATTATGAACCGCGGTGACCTACTCTTGCGAACCGCTTCGCATACACCAAAAGCGCATCGACATAGATACCGAGCCGCGATGCGATGGCGTATGAACTGAACCAAGATGATGATAACGAGCGCATACGAAGACTATGGGACCGTTTTCGTCCATACCGCGGTGCTGGGCCGCGACATCGCTGGCAATCTCGGGGGCTATGTCGAACACGTATGCCTTCAACGAGGACTGGGTCCTGGATATCGGCGGCACCGCCAGCCCAACCGATGACGCGGATGACTTCACCGTATTCGCCGGCACCTCGTTCCGCTTGTGAGTCTTTTCTGCGCATCCTAAAAATCTGAGTTGAATCATGAAACTTGATCGGCATGCAACGGCTACTATGACTACACTCACCCGTAAACGCTTGTTGAGAGCGGCGGCTTACACGGTCGTTATGCTCGTGGCCGCGGGGTTGAGTGCGTGCGCGGACGACGCCGCGGATAATCCCGATGCCATCGCTGGCGATGGGCCTTACCGTATAACCACGACCGTCGGCATGGTCGGTGACATCGCGGCACAGGTCGCCGGTGACCGGGCGGAGGTCAACGTGATTATCGGGTCGGGAGTTGACCCGCACCTGTACACACCCACGCGCGATGACGTGATGCAGCTTCGGGATGCGGACATCATCTTCTACACCGGTCTGCTGCTGGAGGGGCGCATGATAGACACGCTGACCGCGGTCGGCCGTACCAAACCGGTGTATACGGTGACGGATCTGATCGATAAAAATTACCTGATCGGGGCGCACGGGCAGTTCGATCCGCATGTGTGGATGGATGTCAGCGCCTGGTCACAGGCCGTCGAGGTCGTGGCGCGGTCGCTGGCAGAGTTCGATCCGGACAGCGCCGATTACTACCAGCGCAACGCCGCGCGGTATCGGCGACAGCTAGCCGCGCTGCACGAGTACGGCCTACAACGAACCGCTACGATCCCGCGCACGCGCCGGCATGACAAGCCGCTGATGGTGACCTCGCACGACGCTTTTAATTACTTCGGCAAGGCCTACGGTCTGGACGTGCGCGGCGTGCAGGGGCTTTCTACCGAGTCGGAGGCTGGCCTGCGGCGGGTTAACGACCTGATCGGCCTGATCGTCAGGACAAAAACGGCGGCGGTGTTCGTCGAGACCACCGTGTCGCGGCAGAATATTCAGGCGCTGATCGAAGGCGCGCACGCCCGGGGTCACGAGGTCAAAATCGGCGGCGAGCTGTTCTCCGATGCCATGGGCAGCGATGGGACTTACGAGGGCACCTACATGGGCATGCTGGATCACAATCTCACCACTGCAACGCGTGCGCTGGGCGGTCGGGCGCCGGCGCGCGGCATGCAAGGTAAATTAACCCACCATGAATAAGCCCGCGGTAGCCACCAGCCTGCGCGAGGCGATCCGGTCTGTCAGCGGCAAGGGCGGCACACGCGCTGAAACGGGGGGGAAGCGCCCATCGCCCGCGCCGCTGAGTATCCATGATCTGACCGTGGCCTATTACCGCAAGCCGGTGCTCTGGGAAGTCGAACTGGATGTGCCCGAAGGCCGGCTGGTGGGTGTGATCGGGCCCAACGGCGCGGGCAAGACCACCCTCATCAAGGCGGTGATGGACCTGGTGCCTACCGTGTCGGGTCGCGTGCGCGTGTTCGGCGAGCCGTATCGCAGGAACCGCCGAAGAGTCGGTTACGTGCCTCAGCGCGAGAGTGTGGACTGGGACTTCCCGGTCAGCGCCCTGGATGTGGTGACCATGGGGCGCTACGGCAAGATCGGCTGGTGCCTGCCCGTAACGCGCCGACACCGCGAGGCCGCGCGTGCGGCGCTGGATCGTGTCGGCATCGCCGATCTGGCCGATCGCCAGATCAGTCAGCTCTCGGGCGGGCAGCAGCAGCGGACCTTCCTCGCCCGCGCGCTCGCGCAGGAGGCGGACCTGTACCTGATGGATGAGCCCTTCGCCGCGGTGGACGCGGCGACCGAAAAGGCGATCGTCGGCCTGCTGCACAATCTGCGAACGGCGGGCAAGACCGCGCTGGTTGTGCACCATAATCTGCAAACGGTGCGCGAATACTTCGACTACGTGATCCTGATGAACATGCGGGTGGTCGCGCATGGGCCGACCGACGAGGTCTTTAACGAGGACAATCTGCGCAAGACCTATGGCGGCAAACTCACTTTGCTGAGCGACGCCGCCGAGGCGCTGACGCGCAGCGGCTGAGCCCATGCCCGCTTTCGACACGGTGCTGCGCGTACTGAGCTTGCAAGACTACAACACGCGGCTGGTCGTGTTGGCCGCGGCCGTGCTGGGACTGGCGGCGGGCGTGATCGGCACGTTCATGCTGCTGCGCAAACGCGCGCTGCTGGGCGATGCGCTGAGCCACGCGACCTTGCCGGGCGTGGGCCTGGCGTTCGTGCTCGCCAATCTCGCCGGCGTCGCCGGCAAATCCTTACCCATATTGCTGACCGGCGCGGCGGTAACGGGCGTGCTGGGCGCGGGCAGCATATTGTTGATTCGCCGCTACACTCGCCTGAAAGAGGACGCGGCTTTGGGCGTAACCTTAAGCGTGTTCTTCGGCGCCGGTGTGGCGCTGCTGGGCGTGATCCAGCAGATGGGCGCCAGCTCCGCGGCGGGGCTCCAGTCCTATATCTACGGCAGCACCGCATCCATGATTGCGATCGATGCGTGGTTCATCGCCGGCGCCGCGGGGCTGGTCGTGATCGCGTGCGCGATGCTCTACAAGGAATTCAGACTGCTTTGTTTCGACGCCGGCTTCGCGCAGGGGCAGGGCTGGCCGGTAGGCGTGCTGGACGCGGTGCTCGCGGGGCTGGTGGTGACCATCGTGGTGGTTGGTCTGCAGGCGGTGGGCGTCATTCTCATCATCGCGATGCTGATCGTGCCGGCGGCGTCGGCGCGTTTCTGGAGCGATCGCCTGGCGCCGATGACTTGCATCGCGGCGTTGATCGGGGCGTGCAGCGCGGCGCTGGGCGCAATGGTGAGCGCCTTGTTTCCGCGGTTGCCCTCGGGGGCGATGATCGTGCTGGCCGCGCTGGTTATGTTTGCCGTGAGCATGTTATGCGGGTCGGCGCGTGGCGTCGCGCCGCACTGGTTGCGTCATCGCCGTCTCAATCGTCGCATGGATACCCAGCATCTGCTGCGCGCGATGTATGAAGCGCAGGAACTTTACGCCACGCGGGGCGGCTTCGGCGAAACCGCTCAGGCGCGCAACATCGAGTTCGACGATCTACTGCGGCGACGCTCCTGGGCGCCGGCCAGCCTAAGGCATATTCTGCGTCGGGCCGAACGATCCGGCCTGGTGCGCCCGGCGGAACGCGGCTGCTTCATATTGACCGCGCTGGGCCGCATCCATGCCGTGAGAGTGGTGCGCAACCACCGGCTGTGGGAGGTTTATCTGATTACTTACGCGGACATCGCGCCCAGTCACGTGGACCGGGACGCGGACCGCATCGAACACGTGCTGTCGCCGGAGATGATCGCTGAACTGGAGTCGCTGTTGGAGCGCGACGACCGGCATCTAGCGGTGCCGGCAAGCCCGCACGAAATCCCGGCGCCGTCCACGGACACTGTAGCACCGATGAGCCGTTCCCGTGCCTGAGTTTCCGCTGCGGATGTGGCACGCGCTGGCAAGCTGGGACGCTTATCTTGACGGCTGGATTGTCGTGGTGGGCATGCTATGCGCGATGGCCTGCGCGCTGCCGGGCTGTTTTCTGGTGCTACGCAGAATGAGCATGATGGGCGACGCCATCAGCCATGCGGTGCTGCCCGGTCTGGCGGTCGCGTTCATCGTCAGCGGCAAACTCACCAGCGCACCGATGTTCATCGGCGCGGTCGCGGCCGGTGTGCTCACGGCGCTGTTCACCGAATGGGTGCGCGGGTACGGCAAAGTGGACGAGGGCGCCTCCATGGGCGTGGTCTTCACCGGCCTGTTCGCGCTTGGACTGGTGTTGATCGCGCAGGCGGCCGACCAGGTTCATCTGGACGCCAATTGCGTGCTTTATGGCGCCATCGAGTTCACGCCGCTGGATACGGTAATGTTGGCAGGTCAGGCCATGCCCAGGGTGGCCCTCACCCTGGCGTCCATTCTGCTGCTGAATCTTGTCTTCGTGGTGCTCTTTTACAAGGAACTCAAGATCAGCTCGTTCGATCCGGCGCTGGCCACCACCATGGGCGTCAATGCGCGCGCCATGCATTATCTGCTGATGACTTTGACCGCGGTGACGGCGGTTGCCTCGTTCGAGGCGGTTGGCAGCATTCTCGTGGTGGCGCTGTTGATCGCGCCGCCGGCCGCGGCCTACCTGCTGACCGACCGGCTGCCGGTGATGCTCGGCTTGAGTCTCGCCATCGGCGCCAGCGCGGCGGTGCTGGGCCATGCGGGTGCGTTGGCGCTGCCGGCGGCATTCGGTTACGGCAGCACCAGCACCGCCGGCATGATCGCGGTCGCGGCCGGCGTGCTGCTCATCCTGGCAGCGCTATGCGGGCCGCGGCACGGGGTCATCAGCAGCATCGCGCACCGGCGGCGTACACGTTTTGCGGTTAGCGCCGCGTCCTGACCCCGACGTTGTTAACGCAGGGTCGTTGCCGCGGGCAACTCAGCCGGCATGAATCGGCAGCTTGCGTTATCATCCCCGGTCAGCTCGGTACCCCCGCGGTTCCCCCACTCCAACGTTCGACAACACGCGTCCAGACTCATGTGCGGCATCTGTGGTGAATTGCGTTTCGATGGGCGTGCGCCGGATACGTCCACGCTCAAGTCCATGCTGCCCGCGTTGCGCCAGCGCGGCCCGGACGACGAGGGCGAGTATACGGATGGTCCGCTGGCGCTGGGGCATCGACGGCTATCCATCATCGATCTGTCCGCGCAGGCGCACCAGCCGATGGTGGACGAGGGATTGGGCATCGCGCTGGTGTTCAACGGCGTTATTTACAATTACCGCGAACTGCGCGTGGAGTTACAGGCGCTGGGTCACGTGTTCAGATCAACGGGCGATACCGAGGTCATCGTCAAGGCGTACC
>Ga0075530_1001781_pt1 | contig 10162 bp, 11 predicted proteins | sample NGEPerD_2_FD_75101 | JGI IMG/M metagenome (GOLD analysis project Ga0075530, IMG submission 75101) | Arctic peat soil microbial communities from the Barrow Environmental Observatory site, Barrow, Alaska, USA - NGEE PermafrostL1-D | ecosystem: Environmental > Terrestrial > Soil > Wetlands > Peat ...
GCCGGGGTCAGATTCGAGGATGAGACGACCGGCAGGCCCTGCTCCTGCCACTCGAGGATGCCGCCGGCGACCGAGGCCACGTCCTCATACCCCATCGCCGCGAGCTGCTCGGCGGCCTTGAGCGAGCGGCCGCCGAGCAGCTCGCGGCGATGGGGTTTGAGGACGTGGCCTCGGTCGCCGGCGGCATCCTCGAGTGGCAGGAGCAGGGCCTCCCAATCGTCTCTTCCTCGAATCTGACCCCGGCCCAGCGCGACCGTTACTCCCGCCACATCCTGCTACCCGAAGTCGGTATCGGTGGTCAGGAGAAGATGCTTAACGCCAAGGTGCTGCTGATCGGCGCCGGCGGTCTGGGCGCGCCGACCGCGCTCTACCTGGCCGCGGCCGGGATCGGCACGATCGGCCTGATCGACGACGACGTGGTCGAGGAGTCCAACCTGCAGCGCCAGGTGATCCACAACACCGAGCGGGTCGGCATGGCCAAGACGACCTCGGCCCGCAAAACGATCGAGGCGCTCAACCCCGACGTCAACGTGATCGAGCACCAGTTCCGGCTGGACGCGGGCAACATCCTCGAGGTGATCGCCGATTACGACCTGATCGTCGACGGCGTCGACAACTTCCCGACCCGCTACCTGCTCAACGATGCCTCGGTACGGCTGCGCAAGCCGGTGGTCTCGGCCTCGATCCTCTCCTTCGACGGGCAGATCTCGACCTTCGTGCCCTACGAGGGTCCGTGCTACCGCTGCCTGTACCCGACGCCGCCGCCGCCGGAGATGGCGCCGAGCTGCTCGGCCAACGGCGTGCTGGGGGCGATGGCGGGCACGATGGGGCTGCTGCAGGCCAACGAGGTGATCAAGTTGACGCTCGGGATCGGCGAGCCGCTGGTCGGGCGGCTGCTGCTCTATGACTCGCTCGCGACCCGCTTCACCGAGTTGAAGGTGCGGCGCGACCCCGGCTGCCCGATCTGCGGTCCGGACGCACCCGAGATTCCGGAGTCCGAGATGGGCCGGTTCCCGGACTACGACCTCTTCTGCGCCGCGTGACCCCGCTCGGCGGGGTTGGTTAGGGTCCAGCCCGATGGCGACGATCAAGATCCCACCGGTCCTGCGGGCGCAGGCAGGCGGCGCGGCCGAGCTGGACGCCGACGGCGCGACCGTTGGCGAGGTGCTGCGCGCTCTGACCGAGGCCCACCCGGACACGGCCGCCCAGCTTTTCGCCGCAGGCGGCGAGCTGAACCGCTACGTCAACGTCTATCTCAACGATGAGGATGTGCGGGTGCTGGACGGCCTGCAGACGGCCGCCACCTCCGACGACACGATCTTGATCCTGCCGGCTATGGCCGGCGGCAACTAACCGCACGCGGCGCGACCAACCGCGCGCGGAGCGACCGGCTCCGGACCCGCGCGCCTCAGACTGCGCGCAGGCGGGAGGCCGAGGCGCCTGGCTCGTCCACCTCGGGATGGGCGCCGAGCAGGTGACCGTGCAACGCCTGCAGCTCGGCCCCGGGCGCGGTCCCCAGCTCAGCCGAGAGCAGGTTGCGGATCGTCTCGTAGGTGCGCATCGCCTCGGCCGTGTTGCCGGCGGCCACCAGGGCCTCCATCAGCAGCAGGTAGCCGGACTCGCGGAAGGGGGCCTCGCGGATCAGGTCGCGCGCCGCGCGCGCCGCGCGGGAGAGCTCCGAGCCGCCCAGCCCGATCCCGGCGCGGGCGATCGTTTCGCGCGCCAGCATGTGGGTCTCGGCAAGCTCGCCCCTCACGGTGTCCACCCAGGGTGCGTCGAACCCGGCCAGGAACGGCCGCCCCGAGATGTTCAGGGCGATGTGGGCGTGGGCCCAGGCGTCGCGCCAGTTGCCGGAGCGGGCCTCGGCGCCGCCCTGCAGGAGCGCCTCCTCGGCCGCTTCGATATCGACCCAGGTATCTGCCGGCAGCCGCAGCTCGACCGCGGCCCGGCCGGCCAGCGAGTCCGCGCCCAACGCGTCGCGCAGTCGCGAAAGCTGGGTGCGCAGCGCCGCGTGCGGGCTGACCGGCTGATCAAACGGCCAGACCGCCGTGACCAGCTCGTCACGGGTGACCGCGCGGTCGCGGTTGATCACCAGGTAGGCGAGAACGACGCGTCCCTGCCGCCCGCGAAGGGCCGGGGTGACGTGACGTCCCTCAATCTCAACCTTGAGCCGACCACATAGCTGGATTCGATTAGGGCTTGATAGAGAGGAATTCATTGAGTCATTCGCGATCTGATTGGAAACGTTATGGAAACGTCGTCCACACGCCAGCATAACCCGAGTCCTGCAACATCGCTTCCAATGGCAAGCAAAGGCGATCAACCCGAAGACGACGACGCAGTCGCGCTCAATGGCGATGAAGATGGCGAGAGCGCGGGCAGAATTCAAGAGACGGCGATGATTCTCCGATGTGAATGTGGAGTGATCATCAGCGCAATAGGCAAGCAGCGGCTCATCAAGTTCGCCCGCGAGCACTACGCGGGTGCCCACCCCGACCTGGGCTCGGATATCCCGGCCCACATGATCTTGGCTATGGCCGAAGAGGAGGTCCGAACATGACATACGAACTGAAGAACGCACGATCTATCTGGGCACTGCTGGCAATAGCGGTGCTGCTACTGGCCCTGGCACTGCCCGCTCAGGCTCTGGCCGAGGCCGGCGACCCGAGTACCGACCCGACCGCGTCCCAGTACGAGGACCCGTCCGATGAGAACGGGGACGAGGACGGCAGTGACGAGGGCGGTGTCGCCGACAGCAGCGACCCTGGTGACGGCTCTTCCGACGAGGAGATCGTGACCACCACCACGCCCGGCAGCGGCGTTGGCGGAACCAGCGACAGCAGCGACAGTGGCAGCCTGCCGTTCACCGGCTTCGATGCCGGCGTTCTGGCCGTGGTCGCCCTGCTTCTCGGTGGCACCGGCCTGGCCCTGCGCAAGTTCTCGGCGGTGCGCTGAGCGGTGACCCGCGTCGGTACCAAGCGATCCGGTTCTCCGCGCCTGGGCACGCTCTGGGCGCAGAACCTGATGTGGACGCTCAGCCACCGGCTGGCGCCCGCGCTGGCGGCCGCGATCATGGCCGCCAACCATCTCGGCAGTCTCGGCGGCGGCGTGCTGGTCTTCGGCAGCATGCTCGCCGCCAGCTTCGCGCTGGAACGCAGCAGCCACCCGCTGCACCTGATGCCGTTGGCCTCGGCCATGGCCCGCGCTACGGTGCCGGTGGCCGGCGCCGGGCTGGCGCTCGGCATCTTCGCCCTAGGCGGCTCGCCCCAACCGGTGGCCGCGATGATGGTGCCGGTAGGCGGCGCCTGGCTGGTCTCCCTCTTCGCCGGCCTGGCCTCGACCCGCTTCGCCCGGGAGCGGCCGGTACGGGTGGCGGTGATTGGCTCGCGCGGGCTGGCGATCGGCCTGGCCGAGGAACTCTCCGGCTCCGGGGTGCGCTCACACGCGATGGTCGGTTGGATGGCCGGTGACAAGCCGACCCGCGACCCCGGCGAGGGCGGACCGCGCCTGCTGGGATCAATGGCCGACCTGCGCGACGTGGTCAAGCTCCACCAGATCGACCTCCTGGTCCACGGCAGCACCAATCACTCCGATCCGGACGAGCCGGGCCAGTCCCGCCTCGCGGTCTTCGAGCAGGTTGCCGCCAGCTGCCTGGACCTGCCGGTGCGGATGATCGAGGCCAACCAGCTCTACGAGGATCTGCTTGGCCACGTGCCACTGGGCCAGTCCAACTCGGCCTGGTTCCAGTACCTGATGCATCCGCGCTACCGGCAGGGGGTGCCGGGGGCCAAGCGGGCTTTCGACCTCGCGGTCGGCAGCTTGATGCTGGCTCTGGCCGCGCCGGCACTGGCTCTGTTTGCGCTGGTGGTCAAGCTGACCGACGGCGGCGCGATTCTCTACTCGCAGCGGCGGGTGGGGGAGCGGGGCGAGGAGTTCAACATGATCAAGCTGCGCTCAATGAGCCCGCGGGCCGAGGCCGACGGCGCCCGCTGGTCCGGTGCCGATGACGAGCGGGTCACCCGGGTCGGTCGCCTTATGCGCAGCCTGCACATCGATGAGCTGCCCCAGCTGTGGAACGTGCTGCGCGGCGACATGACCCTGGTCGGGCCGCGCCCGGAGCGGCGTGAGCTGATCAACGAGCTGGAGCTTCAGCTCCGCTTCTATGACCGCCGCCACATCGTCAAGCCGGGGATCGCGGGCTGGGCGCAGGCCCGCTGCGGCTACGGCGGATCCGAGGAGGGGACCGGCTGGAAACTCTGCCACGACCTCTATTACCTCAAGCACCGTTCGGTGTATTTCGACCTGATGGTGCTGATCGAGAACGTGCGTGTCTCGCTCGACCGGGGCGTGCAGTTCGAGCTGCGCACCCCGCAGGAGCAGTTCATCCTCGGCCGCGACGCCGGCCAGCCGACCGCTTGAGCGGTCGCCCGCCGCGCGGCCCGCCGGCTACCCGGCCGCCGGCGCTGGGCCGGCACTACACTTTCTGAAGTAGAGTAGGCAACGGTGTCCAGCTCGATGTCACGCGAGACCCTGATGAACAGACCCTGCGGCGGGCGCTTCGATGACCTGGTCGACTCGATCGGCAATACGCCCCTGGTCGAGCTGCCCAGCCTCTCGCCCAAGCCGGGGGTAAAGATCTTTGCCAAGCTGGAGGGTCGCAACCCGACCGGCTCGGTCAAGGACCGGGTTGCCCGGGCGATGATCCTCGACGCCGAGGAAAAGGGCGAGATCGGCCCCGGCGTCACCCTGTTGGAGCCGACCTCGGGCAACACCGGAATCTCGATGGCGATGATCTGCAGCCGGCGCGGCTACGGGCTCAAGGTCGTGATGCCGGACAACGTCACCGAGGAGCGCACCAGGCTGCTGGAGATGTACGGGGCCGAGATCGTCTACTCCGAAGGGGCCAAGGGCTCCAACGGCGCGGTCGAGGTCGCCCTGGAGATGGCCAAGGATCCGGCCTACAAGATGCTCTACCAGTACGGCAATGAGGCCAACCCCCGCGCCCATTACGAGGGCACCGCGGTCGAGATCCTGGAGGAGCTGGAGACGGTCACCGCCTTTGTCGGCGGGCTCGGCACCGGCGGCACCCTGATGGGCAACGGGCGGCGCTTCAAGGAGCAGGATCCCTCGACCTTGATCGTCGCCGCCGAACCCAAGCAGGGCGAGATGGTTCACGGCCTACGCTCGCTCGACGACGGCTTCATCCCGCCGATCATCGACCTCTCGATCCTGGACCGCAAGATCATGGTCTCCAACTACGACGCGATCGTGTGGACCAAGAAGCTGCTGGCCCAGGAGGGCGTGTTCGCCGGGGTTTCGGCCGGGGCGATCGCGGCGATCGCGGTGCGGATCGCCGGGGAACTGGAGCACGGCAACGTGGTCTTCCTGATCCCCGACGACGGCTGGAAGTACCTCTCCTCGGGCGTCTACACCAAGCCGATCGAGGAGCTCACCGACATCGACGCCACCGTCTGGTGGTGATCTGGGTGGCGCTGCGCATCTCGGCGTCCTCGGTCGCTTACGTACAAAGTACGCTGCGCTCCCCGCGTCCTTGAGCTGCTTGGCCATCCAGATCACCACGGCGCCGGTGGCTGAACGATGACGACCGCGTATTCATCATGAGCGAAATGAGAATCCCAGAGACGTTGGCGGAGGAGATCTTTGCGCATGCGCGGGAGGATCTGCCCAACGAGTGCTGCGGCATGGTTGCTGGGCGCGAGGGGCGGGCGACCCGGGTGATCCGGGCCGAGAACGCCGAGGCCAGCCCCTTCCGATACAGCATCGCCCCGGGCGAACTCTTCCGTCTCTACCGCGAGATCGAGGACGCCGGCGAGGAGCTGGTCGGGATCTACCACTCCCACACCAAGAGCGAGGCCTATCCCTCCCAGACCGACGTCAACCTGGCCGGCTGGCCCGACGCCGTCTACCTGATCGCCTCGCTGGCCGAGCCGGGCAAGCCCGTGCTGCGCGGCTTCTGGATCCGGGACGGAGAGATCTCAGAGGCGGACGTCGAAATCGAGTGAGCCCGACCCGGCCGGGTCGGATCCGCTTCCGCCCGGCCCACCGCCGCTGGACCCGCCGGTGATCGTGCGCAGGTGCCCGCGCCAGGCGGCCTCGATCTCGCCGCGCTTGGCACCGAAGGCGCCTTCGAGATTGGAGATCGGCCCGGCCCGGCGCAGGCGCGAGACGAGCAGCGCGCAGGCATCCGGTCCGCGCTCGCTCTCCAGCAGGTCGAAGACGGTGCCGCCGAGGATCATCGCGTCGCGCGGGCTGGGGGGGAAAGAGGGGCGGGGACCCTCGCGCAGGCGGCGAATAACGGCCGCCCGGTAAAGCCCGACCTGGCGCGAGAAGTACTGGGCGCCCCCCTCGGCCAGCCAGGCCCAGCGCAGGTAGCGCAGGAAGCGCTGCGGGGTCCACGAAGGCGGCAGGTCGCGGTTATTGGCGGCGATTACCAGTTGGGCGTAGAGGCGCTCGGCGGTGCCGCGCAGGGCGGCCAGCGAGTCCTCTCCGGCCGAGCGGCGCTCCATCGGACCGGCGCCGAGCACGTGCAGCTCGGTCGACATCGCCCAGCCGGCCATGTAGCGGCGGCCGGCCGGGGCCGCGGCCCAGCGTGCGGCCGGCAGGAAGGGGTGGGCGAAGCCGAGCCAGGCCGGTCCGGGGTGAATCACCACTGTCACCCCGCCGGGAACCCGTTCGAAACGATCCTCCAGCCGCAGCCGCAGATCCTCGAGCCGGTCGAGGATCTCCTCCGCGTAACGGATGTCGCCCGTGTCGTGACGGGCGTTGAAGCTGAGCGACTCGGTCTCGACCCAGCTCACGACCGGTCCCAGCTCATGGCCGGTTTAGGCCAGGGCCGGCTCGGCGGCGCCGCAGTGTGAGCGGATCTCCTCGCTGGCGAAGCCGAACTCCTCGTCGGCCATCACCGGGGTGCCCTCGAAGGGCAGGTCGCGGTCGATCTCGACCCAGGAGCGGCAGCCGTGGAACTCCTCGCGCACCCGCACCGTGACCGGTCGCGGGATGCGGTGGACCCGCAGCAGCAGCACGTGCAGCGGGTGGCGCGGCTTCCAGCTCAGTCGCTTCTGCGCGTAATCCGGCGTCCAGACGTAGAACGGAGAGAGGGCGTCGAGGCTCTTGCGATCGGTGATCGTGAAGTGCTCGGCCACCTCGGCCCAGGCACGGATCCGGACCCGGTCGGGCTGGGGGATGCCGCCGTCCTGGAGCAGCGCCTTGGGCGGCGGCTCCTCGTCGGGCCAGACGCCCTCTTCCAGCGCCCGCCGCAGTTCCGGATGGTGTGAGGGCCGGACCAGGTCGTTGCGCTGGTGGTCGAAGGTCGGGTAGAGGAAGAAGCGCTCGTGCTCTAGCTCGAAGTGCTTGTTCTCTTCTTGGATACCGCCCTTGCGGAGGGTGAGTAGCTGCTCGCCTTCGGCGAGAGCCCGCACGGTTACGGCCCATTCTTTGAATGCGATCGGCATAGTGAAGTAGGTCTACCTAGCGAGAGTTGGAGGTGTAGGGCAGGGAGGAGGTGGCGTGTCTTGCCCCGGAGGGTCCGGGCGAGCCACACTCGCGGCCAGGAAGTGTAGACAACTCGGCCGCGGAAATCAAAGTTTTTCTCGAATGCCGCTCTACGCCGCGCCGTAGCCGCCCCCGCCAGGGGTCTCAATCCGCAATGCCTCGCCCGGGGCGAGCACCCCTTCGGCCCGCGCCGGCAGGTCGGTGCCGGTCACCGCCGGGCGAGGTGCTGCCGGGCGGCTGTCGGTCGTGGACGGGGCCGCGGGCTCGATCCGGTTGAGGCCGGGTTGGCCGTCGGCGCCGCCGGCGCGGCCGCGGGGGGCGAGGCGGCGGCGCTCGGTGATCAGGCTGTAGCGGACCGGCTCGAGCGCCTCGATCACGCGCACGATCCCGTCCCCGCCGCGGTGGGCGCCCGCCCCGCCGCTGCCGCGGCGCAGGCTGAGCTCCCGCACCCGCAACGGCAACTCGCTCTCCAGCGCCTCGATCGGCGTGTTGAGGGTGTTCGACATCGCGACGTGGATCGCGTCCGGCCCGTCGCATTCGGCATCGGCGCCCTGGCCGCCACCCAGAGTCTCGTAGTGGGTCCAGGTGCCGGCCGAGGCCCCGGATCCGGGGCTACCCTCGGATTCGGCCGCGCTCCGGGCGGAGGCCAGGGTCAGGTTGTTCATCGTGCCCTGGCCCTGGGCCGGAGCCGGGACCAGGCCCGAGAGCGCCTCGATCACCAGGTCCGCGACTCGGCTTGAGGTCTCGACGTTGCCGGCCGCGACCGCGGCGGGCGAGCGGGCGGCCAGAACGCAGCCTGGCGGGATCTCGATCCGGACCGGGCGGTGAGCGCCGGCCGAGGGCGGCGCATCCGGGTCGGTCAGCGCCCGCACCGCAAACAGCGCCGCCGAGCGCGTCACCGCCGCCGGGCAGTTCAGATTGCCCGCCACCTGACCGTCGGTGCCGGTGAAGTCCAGCTCCAGCTCCTCGCCGCGCAATCTGGCGCGCAGACGCAAGACCAGATCGCCGCCCGCGCCTGCGCCCGCGGCGGATGTGGCCGGGTCGAACTCCATCCACTCGATCGCCTCGTGGGTGCCGTCCGGGATTGCGGCGAGCGCTGCGCGGGCGCGGCGCTCGGAGTAGGCCAGGATCTCGGCCATGCCTTCGCGCAGACGGTCGGGTCCGTGCCGGTCGGCCAGCTCGATGAGCCGGCGTACCCCGGTCTCGTTCGCCGCGGCTTGGGCGCGCAGGTCGGCGCGCCGCTCGGCCGGGTTGCGCATCCGCGCGACGAGCCGTTCGATCAACTCGTCGGTGAGGCGCGTGGGTGGAATGACGACGCCCTCCTGGGCCAGATCGGTGGAGTGCGCCGGCATGCTCCCCGGCACCTCGCCGCCCACGTCGGCGTGATGCGCCCGGCTGGCCGCAAACCCGACCAGCTCCCCACCCGCCGCCGCGTCTCCTGCGGCAAAAACCGGGGTGATCAGGGTGATGTCGGGCAGGTGGGTGCCGCCGCGGTAGGGGTCGTTGAGGATCCAGACGGTGCCGGGCTGCTGCTCTCGGTCCAGCACCGCGGCGACCGCGTCCGGCATCGAGCCGAGGTGGACGGGGATGTGCTCGGCCTGCATGACCAGCTCCCCGGCCCGGTCAAAAATGGCGGTGGAGCAGTCGTGGCGCTCCTTGATGTTTGCCGAGTGCGCGGCCCGGATCAGGATCGCCCCCATCTCCTCGCAGGCCGAGCGCAGCCCCCCGATCAGCACCTGCAGATCGACCGGACCCCAACTTGCACGAGACGCCGTACTCGCGCGTGGTGCTCCACTCACGCGTGGCTCCCTGCTCATGCGTGGCCCCCCTCGCGGATCGTGCGTTGGCAGTGCACCGTGCCGATCTCATCGACCTGGGCGATCCAGCCGGGCGCCAGCACCAGGGTCGAACCCGGCAGCTCGAACACGGCCGGCCCGTCAAGCTCGGTGCCCGGGGCCGGATCGCCGCGCAAGACCCGCGCCTCGATCCACTCACCGCCAAACCGCACCTCACGTAGGTCACCAGCCTCGCCGCCCGCGTCATCTGTGGCGTTGGTGCCGGGAGCAAGGGGGGCGAGCGAGAGGGGTGGGCCGGACTCGACGGTCGCGACCCGGATTGTGACCAGCTCGATCTCGGCCTCGGGGTCCGCGTAGCCGTAGCGGCGACGGTGCTTGGCCTCGAAGGCCTCGCGCAAGGCCCGTGGCTCGCGCAGTGCCCGCGACCCGGGCCCGGGCTCGCCACCCAGCTCCAGCTCATGCGACTGGCCGCGATAGCGCACCGCGTAGGTGACCTCGACCGTCGGTGCCTCCCCGGCCGCCCCCGGCGCTCCCTCGGCCGCCTCGGGGCCGGCGGTCAGCTGGGCGATCTCCTCTTCGATGCGGGCGGCGGTGATCTGGGGGCCGCGCAGCATCACGGTGTGGGCGGCGTCCTGGCGGTGGTCGGCGGCGCAGAGACCCAGGGCTGAGAGGGTTCCGCCGGCGCGGGGGCAGATCAGTCGCGAGATCCCCAATTCGGCCGCGATCTCGGCCGCGTGCATCGGTCCGGCGCCGCCGACCACCGCCAGGACGCCGCCCACACCGTGATGCTGCGCGGCCCCCAGCTCCCCCCCGCCCGCATCGAAGCGGCGATCGCCCAGCCGACCGCCCGCCCC
>Ga0075530_1001782_pt1 | contig 10162 bp, 9 predicted proteins | sample NGEPerD_2_FD_75101 | JGI IMG/M metagenome (GOLD analysis project Ga0075530, IMG submission 75101) | Arctic peat soil microbial communities from the Barrow Environmental Observatory site, Barrow, Alaska, USA - NGEE PermafrostL1-D | ecosystem: Environmental > Terrestrial > Soil > Wetlands > Peat ...
ATCACCCGCCTGCTCCGCCGTCGCGGATGACTGAATTCCAAATGGAATCATTCATCTAGATGCTCGACCTGCCGCGCTACCTGTCGGGGGTCGCCGAGGTCGCCCTGCTCGCCGGGTTCGCCGCGATGGGGGCCTCGGCCTTGCGTTCCCGATTGCTTCCCGGCTTCAGCGGTGCGCCGGCCCACCTGGCGACGGCGGTGCTGGCGCTGGCTCTGTTGATCTGGGTGGCTGAGCTGCTTGGCAGCTTCGGTCTGTACGAGCCGGCTCTGTATCTGCTCGGCGTAGCGGTTTTCGGTCTGGGACTTTGGCTGGGAGTTGGGGGAGGGCGGGGGTGCCCCTCCCGCTTGCTGGGTTTTTCGCCTCGGAGTTTGGCTGCCGTCCGAGATCGTGGTTGGGGCGAAAAACAGGACGCCGCTGCGCGGGAGGGGCACACCTGCCCTCCCACTCGGAGCAGAAGTCCGGGGACGGCCGGGGAAGGCGCTTCGCTGGCGACACTGGTTGCCCTGGTGATCGCCGCGGTTGCGGTCGTCAAGTTTGGAGCCGACGTTCGGCCAAGGCTGTCCACCGGGATGACGGGATTTGATTCGACTTGGTACCACGGGCCGTTCGCGGCCGGGTTCTTTCAGAGCGGGAGCACCTGGGATCTTCACTTCATTGCGCCGCAGTTCCTGGCGTGGTTCTACCCGGCCAATGCGGAAATCTTCCACGCGGCCGGAATGCTTGCGTTCGGGCGCGATCTGCTCTCGCCACTGCTCAACCTCGCCTGGTTCGTCGGCTGCCTGCTTGCTTGCTGGTGCATCGGGAGGCCTTATCGAGTCGCGCCCTGGTCGCTGGCACTGGGGGCGGTAGCGCTGAGCTTGCCGGTGCTCGCGGATCAAGCGGGGGAGGCGCGCAACGACATCGTCGGGATCTTCTTCCTACTCGCTGCCGTCGCGGTCGCTCTCAACGCGCGGCCGGTGGGCAGTGATGGACAGGGGTGGCCGGGGTCGAAAGCGGACGACGGGTCTCGAACCCGCGATCTCGAGTCCGTTGCCACTGACCCACAGGCAATCTCGGGTCGGGGAGGGCACTGGGAAACGGGTCCCCTGATCGTCATCGGCCTGGCTACGGGTCTCGCCGCCGGCGCCAAGCTCAACTTCCTCCTACCCGCCGTCGTTCTCGTCCTGGGGCTTCCGTTCATGGCGCCAGCCGGAAGGCGCTGGCGCGCTCTTGCCACTGCTGGGCTTGCGGCCCTCGCAGGTGGCGGCTACTGGTACCTGCGCAACCTGATCCACAGCGGCAACCCGCTGCCCTGGTTCGACCACCTCGGCCCGATCTCGCTGCCGGCGCCGGATCAGGCGCTCGGCGGGCGCGAAGGCCACAGCGTGCTCGGCTACCTGACCGACGGCTCGGTCTGGTCGGACTGGTTCCTGCCGGGATTTCATGGTGGGCTGACGACCCTCTGGCCGCTGCTCGGCGCCCTGGCCCTGGCGGGGCTCCTGCTCAGCCTCTTCCAGCCAGGTCGCTCGTTTGGCGGGAATGACGTGGCCGGCGAACCGCGGGATCGGGGGCCGGACGGATCTTGGCTGCGGCGATGGGTCGGCAGTGCGGAGCCGACGCTGTGGATCGCCGGCCTCGCCGGTCTCGCGGCGATCGCCGCCTGGCTGATCGCGCCGACCTCCGCCTCCGGCCCCGAGGGTATGCCGCGCGGCTTCGAGTCGGGGCTGCGTTACCTGGCGCCGGCGCTGGTCCTCGGTCTCGCCCTGCTTCCCGCGACGCCGCCGCTGCGGCGCCTCCTGCGCAGGTGGCAGGGTGGAACTGCAGCAGGTGAGGGGGGCGGGGATGCCGGCGCCGGGAAGGGCTCGATGGCGAGAGAGAGTCGAGCCGCCCTCGGTCGAGAGAGAGGGCGACGGTTCGCCACCGGTCCGACCCGGAGGGCATGGATCGGGACGGCCGGCGCGGTGGCACTCATCGCAATCGCGGCCGGCTACCCGGTCCAGCGCCACTACCTCGAGAACCGTTACGCGAACCCGACCTTCGCCGCCCCGGGCCTGAACGCCGCCTTCATGTGGGCCGACGGGATCGCCGGCGCCCGCATAGCCACGACCAGCACGCGCCAGTACCCCCTCTACGGCGCCGGCCTGACCAACCACGTCCAGTACGTAGGCGAAAAGAAGCCCCACGGCGGCTTTGTCGCCCCGGCCACCTGTCGCGGGTGGCGCCAACTCCTCAACGCCGGCAACTACGAGTACGTGATAGCGACTCGCGATCGCATAGAAGCCGACAAGCCCCCCTTCCCGCCAACGGCCCGCTGGACCGAAGGCCCTCGCGCCACCGCCATCCTCCGCAAGCCCCCCACGGTCATCCTCAAACTCACCGGCCCCCTGGACCCGTCGGCCTGCCCCTGACTGGCGCGTTAGTCGGAATATGTGCGACCAACGCGCCAGATCGTCAGTAGAGGCGCTCCGCTCCCGATCGCCAAGCCCTCGTCCTGGTCGTCGGCGGGTAGGCGCCCTCGCCATACTCCGCAGGCCGATGGACCACATCCGCAACTTCTCGATCATCGCCCACATCGACCACGGCAAGTCGACCCTGGCCGACCGCATCCTCGAGATCACGGGCTCGATCGATCCGAAGAGGATGCGTGCCCAGGTGCTTGACTCGATGGACCTCGAGCGCGAGCGCGGGATCACGATCAAGGCGCAGGCGGTGCGGGTCGAGTACAAGGCCGCCGATGGGCAGGCTTACCAGCTGCACCTGATCGACACTCCCGGTCACGTCGACTTCTCCTACGAGGTCTCGCGCAGCCTCGCCGCCTGCGAGGGCGCTCTGCTGGTGGTCGACGCGGCCCAGGGGGTCGAGGCGCAGACGGTCGCCAACACCTACCTGGCGATCGAGAACGGGCTGGAGCTGATTCCGGTGATCAACAAGGTCGACCTGCCCGGCGCCGAACCGGAGCGGGTCGCGGAAGAGATCGCCGACCTGCTCGGCGGCGACCCCGGCGAAGAGCTGCGGATCTCGGCGAAGACGGGGGAGGGGGTGGCCGAGGTGCTGGAAGCGATCGTCGCCCGGGTGCCGCCGCCGCGCGGCGAGCCCGAGGCGCCCACCCGCGCCCTGATCTTCGACTCCGAGTTCGACCAGTACCGCGGCGTGGTCGCCTACGTGCGGATGGTCGACGGCTCCTTCCGCAAGGACGAGCGGATCGTCGCGATGCAGAATGGGACCGAAGCCGACATCGACGATCTCGGCTTCTTCCGGCCGGCGATGACCCCGGTGGCCGGGATGGAGGCCGGCGACGTCGGCTACCTGACCACCGGGATCAAGGATGTCGCCAAGCTGCGGGTCGGTGACACGCTGACCGCGCAGGGCCGCCCCGCGGCAGAGCCGCTCGAGGGTTACCGCGAGGTCAGGCCGATGGTCTTCTGCGGCCTCTTCCCGATCGACACCGACCGCTACGAAGACCTGCGCGACGCGCTCGACAAGCTCGCCCTCAACGATGCCGCCCTCTCCTACGAGCCGGAGACTTCCGAGGCCCTCGGCTTCGGCTTCCGCGCCGGCTTCCTCGGCCTGCTCCACATGGAGATCGTGCGCGAGCGACTGGAGCGCGAGTACGGACTCGAGCTGCTGGCGACGACCCCGAACGTGCGCTACGAGGTCGAGCTGACCAACGGTGAGACGATCGAGGTGCACAGCCCGACCCATCTGCCCGACCCGGGCACGGTCGACTCGATCGAAGAGCCCTTCATCCGGGCGACGATCATCTGCCCGACCGAGTACGTCGGCGCCGTGATGGACCTCTGTCAGGGCCGCCGCGGAACCCACGTCGACATGCGCTACCTGAGCCCGCAGCGGGTGCAGATCCGCTATGACCTGCCGCTGGCCGAGATCGTCCTCGACTTCTTCGACTACCTGAAGTCGTCGACCAAAGGTTACGCCTCACTGGACTACGAGCCGATCGGCAACCGCGCCTCCGACCTGGTCAAGGTCGACATCCTGCTGGCCGGCGACCAGGTCGACGCGCTCTCGATAATCGTCCACCGCGACGCCGCCTACGAGCAGGGCAAGCGGCTGGTCGAGCGGCTGCGCAAGACGATCCCGCGCCAGCTCTTCGACGTGCCGGTGCAGGCCGCGGTCGGCTCACGCGTGCTCGCCCGCGAGACGGTCAAGGCGCTGCGCAAGGACGTCACCGCGAAGCTCTACGGTGGCGACGTCTCGCGCAAGCAGAAGCTGCTGAAGAAGCAGAAAGCGGGGAAGAAGCGGATGAAGCAGGTGGGGCGGGTCGAGGTGCCGCAGGAGGCCTTCCTGGCGGTGCTCGAGATCGGCGATTAGCTCGGATCCCCAAGCCCAGTGGATCGGCGAGGGGATCGGTGGAGAGCACCACCAGGTCGGCCTGCTTCCCGGGCTCGATCGTGCCCGCCTGCGACTCGACGCCGAGCGCCTTCGCCGCTCCGACCGTATGGGCGCGGAAGGCCTGGATACTCCCTCCGTCGGCTCCGCCACTCCGGCGAGCAAAGTAGCACGCGGTGGACTGACCCTGAATCCACTGTGAGATCGGCTGGCTCCACCTCGCACGAGCGGTATGTCTAGAATCGCCGCCTGATGGCGATCAAGACCGAGGCGATAGGCAAGGAGTGGCCCGCCACTACGTATGAGGTGGGCAAGGAGAAGATCGGCGAGTACGCGCGGGTGATCGGGATCGAGAACCCGGTCCACCTCGACCGCGAGGCCGCCAGGGCGGCCGGCTACCGCGACGTCGTGGCGCCGCCGATGTTCTGCGTGGTCTACTCATCGCCGGCGCTGGCGCCGGCGATGTTCGACCCCGAGGTGGGGATGAACTTCGCCGCGATGGTGCACGGCGGCCAGGAGTTCGAGTGGGGCGAGCCGGCCTGCTCGGGCGACGAGATCACGACCAGCGCCAAGTGCCTGGAGATCTACGAGAAGGACGGCAAGGGCTTCTACGTCTTCGAGACCGTCTCGGTCAATCAGGACGGCGCCGAGGTCGCTCGCGGCACCTGGACCAACATCGTCAGGGGGATCTGAGATGAACGTCGGCGACCAGATGCCGGAGCTGAAGGTGACGCCCGACAAGTACCTGCCGCACCGTTACGCGGGCGCTTCGGGGGACTTCAACCCGATCCACATCGATCCGGAGTTCGCCCAGGCGGTCGGGCTGCCGAATACGATCCTGCACGGCCTCTACATGATGGGCCTTGTCGCCCGCGCCGCGACCGAGGCGGCCGGCGGCGATCCGGGCTCGCTCAAACGCCTCTCGGTCCAGTTCCGCGGCATGGGCGCGCCGGAGACCGAGATCGTCGTCACCGGCGCGGTCAGGTCGGTCGAGGACGGCAAGGCGACGATCGATGTCGTCGCCGCCCAGGGCGAGAACCAGACGATTCGCAACGCTGAGGCTGAAGTGGCGCTTTAGCGACGCCGGGCAACCCTCCCCGCTCAACTTTTTGCGAAGACACGGGGTGGTCGTCCGCGGGCTTCGCCGCGCAAAAAGTACAAGCCGCGGGGAGGGTCACCCGGCGTCGCTTCTACACTTCGAACGTGCTCTCTGAGCGACAAGAATTGATCTTGCGACTGGTGGTCGATGCCCATCTGGCGTCGGGAAAGCCCGTGGCATCCAAGTCGATTGCCGAGAGGACAGAGGTGGAGTGGGGGCCTTCCACGGTGCGGGCGGAGCTTTCGGCGCTCGAGGCGGCCGGATACCTGACCCACCCGCACACCTCCGCCGGCCGGGTCCCGACCGACACCGGCTACCGCTGCTACGTCGACCTGCTGATGGCCTCCGGCACGCCGCAGGCCGCCGCCGGGGTCGAGCTCGAGCTCTCGCGGCTGCGCCGCGAGATCGACGAGGCGATGCGCGAGACCACCGTGGCGCTCGCCCGGGTCACCGACCTGATGGCGCTCGCCACCGCTCCGGCGCCGGCCACCGCGACGATCCACCGGGTCGAGGTGCTGCGCCTGCAGCCGGACAAGGTGATGGCGATCGCGATCGCCTCCAACGGCAGCGTCGCCAAGCGCGTCTTCGACTTCCAGGCGCCGGTCGACCCGGGCCTGGTCGAGTGGGCCTCCAGCTACCTCAACGAGTCGCTGACGGGGATGAGCGTCGGCGCGCGGATGATCGCCAACCGGCTCGCCGACCCGGAGCTGGGGCAGGTCGAGTCGCGTTTCCTCGCCTCCCTCGCCCCGGCCTTCACCGAGCTCGTGCAGGAGAGCGGTGAGAGCCTCTACATGGAGGGTGCCTCGCGGCTGCTCTCAGAAGCCCACCTCGACGACCTGCCCCGGGCCGACCGGCTGATGACGGCGCTGGAGCGGCGCGCGGGTGTGCTCGGCATGCTGCGCTCCGCGCTCGCCGAGCGCTCCGTCTTCGTCTGGATCGGCGGCGAGAACCCGCAGCCGGAGCTGCGCTCGGTCAGCGTCGTCGGCGCCAACTACGGCCTCGCCCATCGCAACCTCGGCTCGGTCGGCGTGGTCGGCCCGCTGCGGATGGACTACGCGACCGCGATCGCCTCCGTGCGCGGCGCCGCGCGCGAACTATCGCGCTACTGCGAGTCGGTCTACGGCTGATGCCAGGCGACTACTACGAGATCCTCGGCGTCGAGCGCGACGCCAACAAGGCCGAGGTGAAGACCGCCTTCCGCCGCCTCGCTCGCGAGCTGCACCCCGATGTCAACAACCACGACCCCGAGGCGGAGGAGAAGTTCAAGGCCGCGGCGGAAGCCTATGAGGTGCTCTCCGACCCCGAGCAGCGCCGCGCATACGACGCCTACGGCCACCAGGGCGTGCGCGGCGCCGGCGCCGCGCCGGGCGGCTTCAGCTCGGCCGAGGACATCTTCCAGGCCTTCTTCGGCGGGGGCGCCGGCTTCCGCTTCGAAGCGCGGCGCGGGCCGATGCGCGGTCAGGATCTGGTCCACACGGTCGAGATCTCCGCCGTCGACGCGATGCTGGGCGCCAAGATCGAGGTCCCGAGCCATGAGGGCCGCCGCGAGATCGAGCTGCCGGCCGGCATCCAGCCCGGCAGCCAGTTCGCTCTGCGCGGTAACGGCATGCCGGGCGCCAACGGCGGCCCCCCGGGCGATCTGGTGATCGCGGTGCAGGTGATCGTTCCCGAGGAGCTCTCCGAGGAGCAGCGCGAGCTGGCCGGGAAGCTCGGAGACACGCTGGGCCCACACAACCTGCGCTCGCGCCAGGGCGGCGACAGCTTCTTCAGCCGCGTGCGGCGCGCTTTCGGTTGAGACACGGCGCCGCCTCTTCTGCTTTCGCGTGATGATCCGTTTGGCCGTCAGATGCAGACCGGAGTACGCCGATGTCGTCTTGGCCGAGTTGACGGTCCTGGCGCCTAACGGAGTCGAGGAGGAGCGCGGGCCCGGCTACGTCGAGTACGCGATCTACGGCGGCGAGGGGGAGTTGCCCGAGCTGGGCGAGATCGAGGTCGCGGCGGGTGACGGCCTGGTCGAGCTGGTCGCGACTCAGGTGCCCGACGACTGGGCCGACCGCTGGCAGGACTTCCACAAGCCGCTGCTGGTCGGCGAGCGGCTCTGGCTGCGGCCGTCCTGGGAGGAGCCGCGCGCGGGCGCGATCGACCTCGTCGTCGACCCCGGCCGCGCCTTCGGCACCGGCGCCCACCCGACCACGCGACTCTGCCTGGAGCTGCTCCTGGAGCTGGAGGCGGCTGGCGAGGCGCGTGGTGCTCTTACGGATCTCGGCACCGGCTCGGGCGTGCTCGCCATAGCCGCGGCAAAGCTCGGCTGGGATCCCGTAATTGGCTACGACCACGAGTCCGCTTCGATAGAGGCGGCTTCGGCAAACGCCGCAGCCAACGCAGTCGCGGCGGAGTTCGAGGCAATCAACCTGCGCGAGGGCCTTCCCGACCTCGCGCCGACCGTCGTAGCCAACCTGACCGCGCCGGTGCTGAAGGCGATCGCCACCCAGCTCCAGTGCGACACCGCCGTCGCTCCCCCGATCCCTGAAACCCTGCTCTGCTCGGGCCTCCTCCCGGCGGAGTTGGACGACGTCGCCGCCGCCTTCGCCTCGGCCGGGCTGATCGAGGCCGAGCGGCGCCAGGATGGCGAGTGGGCGGCGCTGCTGCTGCGTGACACCGCCTGATTGGCGCTTTCTTCGTCGCAAAGCCGAAAAGCGCCACTTCCTCCGCCCGCGCATCCAAGTATGTTTCCCGCCAATGGCGACGATCACCGGCTACAGCGTCGGGCTATTCATCCACATCCTTGCCGTCGTGCTCGCCTTCGGCCCGACCTTCGGCTACGCGCTGTTCTTCTCCGTCGCGCCGCAGTTCCCCAGGGCGACGCCCGCTCTCCTGGCCGGGGTGCAGAAGACCGACCGCTTCCTCGTCAACCCGGGGTTGATCGTCGTCCTGGCGGCCGGGGTCTACCTGCTGTCCGACGGCCCCTGGGAGGCGAGCGAAGCCTTCATCGGCGTCGGCTTCCTCGCGATCCTGGCGCTGTTCGGCCTCCAGCACGGCTTCTTCGGCCCCCAGGTCCGCAAGGCGAAAGAGCTGGCCGAGCGGGATCTGGAGCGGGGTGACACCCTCAGCGATGAGTTCATGTCCGTCTCGCAGCGGATCGGTCGGGTCGGGACGCTGGCCGGCCTGATCGTCGTCGTCGCGATCTTCTTCATGGTCGTCCAGCCCTAGATGAGTAGTTCCACGACCCTGCACGCCTGGATGACGCGCGTGGCACTGCGCATCTCAGCGACCTCGGGTTTGCCTTTGCAACCAGCAAAGGCCGCACCCTGCGTCCTTGATCTGCTTGGCCACGCACGCCCCCAGTCGCACACGGCCGTGGAACTACTCATCTAGTGGTCTAGGAACCCATCTCGCTTGGCGATCGCACTCCTGGCCACGGCCCAGGGCACGGCGCGGACACAGCCGCGCCCCAACTCGATCCATCGCAGCCGATCGCGATGTTCGATTCCGGCGTCGGCGGCCTCACCGTGCTGCACGAGTGCCTGGTCTCGCTGCCCGAGGAGGACTTCGTCTACCTCGGCGACACGGCGATGTTCCCCTACGGGACGCGCGATCCGGAGCTGCTGCGGGAGCGGATCCGGGCGATCGCGACGCTGCTCCTGGAGGGCGGCGCCAAGCTGCTGGTGATCGCCTGCAACACGGCAACCTCGATCGGCGAGGGGGTGGCGCGCGAGGTCGCGGCCGAACACGGGGTGGAGGTGGTGCCGGTGGTCGAGCCGCAGGCCGAGATCGCCGCCGCGATCACCGACAGCGGCCGGGTCGGCGTGCTGGCGACGCCGAACACGGTTGAGAGCGGCGCCTACCGCCACGCCCTCGAAGGGCAGGGCCGGGCGCTCGCGGTGACCGAAGTCGAGGCGCCCGACCTGGCGCCCTTCATCCAGGATGGCTCCCCCTTCGACCAGGGCGTGCTCGAGATGGCCCGCGCCTACTGCGCGCCGCTGAAGCAGGCGGAGGTCGACACGCTGATCCTCGGCTGCACCCACTACCCGCTGGTGGCGCCGATGCTGCAGCGCATCCTCGGCCGCGACGTGCGTCTCGTCAGTGGCGGCCACGCGGTCGCCGCGGCGGCGCAGCGGACACTCGAGCCGGCCGGCCTGGCGCGCCCCGCCGGCGGCGAAGGCGAGTACCGCTTCCTCTGCAGCGGCGACATCGATTCCTTCCGCGAGCTGGGCACGCGCTTTCTGCAGATGCCGCTGGGCGAGGTCGAACGCGTCGACTTCCGATGACGGCATTGCCGGTTCGGTCGAAAAGGGGCTGGCGGTGGCGCCCCGCCGCCGCCGACTACCCTTAGTGCGGATGAGCGTTCTGGAGCAGATGCAGGCCGATGTGCGCACCGCGATGAAGGCGGGCGAGCGCGAGCGTGCCGCGGCGCTGCGGATGATCGTCGACTCGCTGCAGCAGGACGCCAAGCTGGGCAAGGGCGACGAGGTCGCCGTACTGCAGCGCGAGCGCAAGAAGCGGCTCGAGGCGGAGGACGCCTACCGCGAGGCGGATCGCGCCGAGCAGGCGAGTGCCGAACGCTCCGAGGCCGAGCTGATCGAGGCCTACCTGCCGGCGCAGCTCTCCGATGAGGAGCTGGGCGATCTGGTCGAAGCGGCGATCGCCGAGACCGGCGCCTCCGAGCGCAAGCAGATGGGCCAGGTGATGTCGGCGCTGATGCCGAAGCTCGGCGGGCGCGCCGACGGCAAGCGGGTC
>Ga0075530_1001784_pt1 | contig 10157 bp, 7 predicted proteins | sample NGEPerD_2_FD_75101 | JGI IMG/M metagenome (GOLD analysis project Ga0075530, IMG submission 75101) | Arctic peat soil microbial communities from the Barrow Environmental Observatory site, Barrow, Alaska, USA - NGEE PermafrostL1-D | ecosystem: Environmental > Terrestrial > Soil > Wetlands > Peat ...
CGATCGACGACGAGCGCGACAGCGCCGTCCTCCACCGCCGAGCGCGCCGGCTGCGCCGGATCGCCGTCGATCAGCGGCGCGCCGACGAAGCTGGGATAGCCGACCAACGACACGCCGCCGCCGCGCCGGTGGCGCACGGAGCCGGGCGCTGGCCCCTTTCCTGCCGGGCTGGCTCGATGCGGGCGCCGGATTCTTCTCCGCATCGGGCGCCCAGCGGGTGCGCTGGGCGCAGGTCGCCTCCGACCAGCCGGCGCTCGCCGGCGGGCGCGTCGTCACGGTCGCCGCCGCTGTATCGAGCCAGCGGCTGCCCGTCTACCTGGCGGTGACCGTGCGCCACCGGCGCGGCGGCGGCGTGTCGTTGGTCGGCTATCCCAGCTTCGTCGGCGCGCCGCTGGTCGACGGCGATCCGGCGCAGCCGGCGCGCTCGGCGGTGGAGGACGGCGCTGTCGCGCTCGTCGTCGATCGCGTCCTGCGCAACTACCTGGCTCGCTCGGCGCCCAACCTGAAGGCCGACCTGACGCCCGATGCGGTGGTGACGCTTCCCACCGTCGCCCTGCGCGCGCAGGCGGTCTCCCAGGTGGTCTGGATCGCCGGGCCCGGCTCGGGCGCCGTGATCGCCACCGTCGCCGCCGCCGATCGCGGTGGCGCCACCTACACGCTCGCCTACGAGCTCGGCATCGCCTACCGCGAGCGTCCCTACGTCGACTTCATCGAGGTTGTTCCAAGCGCGAACTGAGTGCAAACCGAATGAGAGAGAGGTATCGAGATGAGACGCAAGATCGCAACCACCACCGCCCTCGCCTTGGCGCTGTCCGCTTTCGCCGCGGCGCCGAGCCCGCCGGTGAACCCGGCACCCTCGCCCCTGGGCGCCCTCGCCACCGCCCAGGCGGCGGTGACCAAGTCGCTGTCCTCCGGCGCGGGCGGCGGCAACGTCAGCGGCGCCGGCGACCGCCTCGGCCAGCTGCTGAGCGGCTGGGCGGTGCCGGTGCTGATCGTCCTCGGCGGGTGCCTGCTGGTCGGCTCGCTCGCCCAGCGCAACGTCGGCGGCAGCGTCGGCATCGTCGTCATCGTCCTGATCGGCCTTGTCTTCCTGCTCTCGCCGTCGTCGATCGAATCGACGGCCAAGGCCGTCGCCGGCATCGTCTTCTAGGGGCGACCATGGCAGAAGATCGCCAACGCAAGGTGGTGCGCTCCTACCGCGTCGTCTTCCGGCGCCGCTGGCGCATCTTCCGCCTGCAGAACTGGCGCATCCCGTTGCCAGGTGGGCTGGAACTGCGCGCGATCGGCTACTGGCTCGCCTGCCTTGCGGCGCTCGGCCTGCTCTCCCGCCTGCCGCTGCTCGGCCTGGCGCTGGGCGCCATGCCGGCCTCGTTGCGCCTTGTGGCGGCGCCGGTCGCCGCTGCCTGGGCCCTGTCGCGCTGGGAGGTCGACGGGCGCAGCCCGCACCGGGCGCTCGCCGGCCTGCTCGCCTGGCGCCTGCGCCCGCGCGCGATTGCCGGCCTGCGCCGCTGCCCGCGCGAGGGCAGCGTGGCAGCGCCGCCGCAGCCGATCGCGATCGGCGCCGACCTGAGCGGCACCGCCTACCCGCGCGGGCGCCTGCTCGGTCCCGCGAGGCTGTTGCTGCGCTACCCGGTCGCGGTAGAGCTGGAGGGGGTTCCCCGCGGCACCGGCTCGGGTCGCGCCCAGCGGATGGCCGCCGCGCGGCGCTGGCGGCTGCGCTCCGCGGGTGGCTCACCGCTTCACTCCGGCATCACGCTGGACGTGCCCTCGGGTCGGGAGGTGGTCTTCGAGTGAGGCCGCCGCACCACTTCTTCTGGGGAAATCTTGTCCTGCGCACGCCGAGCGACGCCTGGGCGGTCTATGAGCTCGAGGGTCGCAGCTACCCCGGGCTCTCCGAGCAACGCAAGATCGAAGTAGGCGAGCGGCTGGAGGCGCTCGCCTACTCGATCTCCTCGGACTTCCAGATCCTCCGCCTCGCTCGCAGCTTCGACGCCTCCGCGTATGTGCGCCGCGCCCTCTCGACGCTCGATCCGCGTCACGGCCATCGTCGCCGCTTCGAGCGCCATCTCGAGGAGCACCGCGCCGCCTTCGAGGAGCGAGAGGCGCTCCGCCCCGAGATCTACCTCGCCGTACGCCTGCAAGCCGCCGGCGGCGCCGGGTTGCTCGAGAGCGCCGCCGAGCTGTGGGGCGCCCTCGCCTCCCGCCTCGGCATCGAGGAGAACCGCGGCCTCGGAGCCAGGCAGATTGCCGCCCTGCGTCTGGCCGAGGAGAAGGTTCACGACCGCGTCCTCGGTTACCTCGGCGCCCGGCGGGTCGGCTCGCGCGAGCTGGCCACCCTGGTGCGTCGCGCCTACGCTCGCGGTCGCGGCGAGCCCGACACCGACGAGAGCTTCGCCCCGCAGGCACTCGCCTTCCTCGACCCCGGCGGCGAGGAGCGCTTTGAGCCCTACGGCCTCGACCTGCTGCGCCTGCACGAGAGCCGGGTCGAGGTCGGCCGGCGCTCGCTCGTGATCGATTCCGAGCGCGGCCGCGCCCACCAGGCGCTCTTGGTGCTCGGCGCGATGCCCGAGGAGGCGATTGTGCCCGGACCGGCGGCCGAGCTGATGTTCGCGCCGCTGGAGCTCGGCTTCGGCGTCGACGCGACGCTCTCGGTCGAGTACCTCGCCAACCCGCAGGCGCGCAAGCTGGCGGCCAAGCGCAAAGTCGACGCCGACCAGATCGCCCGCGAGGAGGAAGCCGGCGAGCACGGCGCCTCGGTCGAGGGCGCCGAGCGCCCCGCCGCGGCGCGCGAGCTCGAGGCGGTGCTCGGCGGCGGCGACCGGCCGCCGCTGCTGCGCTCCGCCCTCACGCTCGCCGTCGCGGGGCGCAGCGATGAGGAGCTCGAGGAGCGGGTCGAGCGCCTGCGCGACAGCTACGGGCGGGTGCAGCTGCACCGCCCCGGGGGCGAGCAGCACCGCCTCTTCCTCTCGACCCTCCCCGCCACCACGTTTCCGCTGCCCGAGTACAAGGAGCACCTGCTTCCCGACCAGCTCGGGGCGATGGTCCCGCACGCGATCTCCCACGCCGGCTCGCGCATCGGCCCCTACATCGGCTACACCTTGGGCGGATCGCGCTCGCCCGTGCAGTTCGACCTCGCCGAGGCCTGCCAACGCGCCCGCCCGCCGACCTGCCTGCTCGCCGGCAGCCTCGGCTCAGGCAAGACGATCTTCTTGGAGCTGGCGGTCTGGCAGGCCTTCCTGCAGGGCTCGGGACCGATCGTCGACATCGACCCCAAGGGCGATCACCGCCTCGAGCGGCTGCCCGGAGTCGAGGGAGCGGTCGAGACGATCGAGCTCTCCACCGAGGAGCGCTACCGCGGCCTGCTCGATCCGATGCGGATCGGCTCCGAGGAGACCCGCGAGGACCTCGCCTACAACTTCTTCGTCTCGATTCTGCCGGCGCCGGTGAAGCCGGAGTGGCAGACGCAGCTGCGCCGCGCAGTCTCCGAGGCGGCGGCGCTTGGCGCCCACAGCAGCGCCGAGGTGCTGAGCCGCCTCGCCGCCTCGCCGGACCGCGACGGCGCCGAGGTGGCGCGGGCGGTCGAGGTCCACGCCTCCGCCGGCCTCGCCAGGCTCGGCCTCGGCAGCGCCGAGACCGAGCTGGCCGAGGTCGGTGACGCCCAGATCGTCTCGCTGCGGATCCGCAACCTCGCCCTGCCCCTGGCCGGCACGGCGCGCACCGAGCTCTCCGAGGAGGAGCGCACCAGCCTGGCCGTGCTGCGCCTGCTCGCCGCCTACGCGCTGCGGCTCTGCGCGACTGACACCACGCGGCACGCGGTGTTGGCGATGGACGAGGCCTGGGCGCTCACCTCCGACGCCCAGGGCCACGCCCTGCTGGAGCGGATCAGCCGCCTCGGCCGCAGCCAGAACATCAGCCCGATCCTGGCCACGCAGATGCTCGGCGACGCCGCCGAGCTGGAGCCGCTGATCGGGGCGCTTTTCGCCTTCGGCATGGAGACCGAGGCCGAGGCACGGCGGGCACTGGAGCTGTTGCGCCTCGACCCCGACGACGAAGAGGCGACCCAGCGGCTGCTCGGCTACCGGGCCGGGCGCTGCTACCTGCGCGACTTCGAGGGCCAGGTGGCGCCGGTGCAGATCGACCCGCCGCAGTGGCTGCTGGAGCAGCTCGACACGACGCCGCGCCGGGCGGACTCGCCCGCCCGGCGCGGCGTGTCTTCGTCCGCTCATGCTGAGGCCGCCGATGCGGTGGCCGAGTAGGGCCCCCCACTGGGTGCCGCTGGCGTTGGTCGCCTGCGCCGCCCTCTGCCTGGCCGCACGGGCCGAGGCAGCGCCGCCCGAACGCCATCAAGGCGGCGGCACGGGCACGGGCAAGAGCCACAAGCCCGGTCGGCCCCAGCACAAATCCTCCCCCGAACGGGAAGCGCAGACGCCCCAGCTGACCGTGCCCGGTGAAGTCGGCGCCGGCACGGCGGCGCGCGATTTCGGCGCCTCCGGCCAGGTCGATCCGATCAGCGGCCTCGGCATTCGCAACCCGGTCTGCGACCGCCTCGCCGAGATCCGCGAGCGCCAGACCCGCCTCGCCTGCGAAGCGGGCGGTGCGCCCGAGGGAAACTTCCCCGCCTCCAACTACGGCTTCGACATCTTCATCACGACCGGCGTCACGCACCCCGTCGGCGACATCACCTACGCCTTCGCCACCGTCCTCAACGGGATCTGGCTCGGCCTGATCTTCGTGCTGAGGCTGGTCCTCGCGCTGCTCGGGCTCGCCTTCGGGCTCAACCCCTTCGCCGACGGTCAGACGATGAGCCAGATCTCCGCCGCGCTGGGCCGCCTCTATGCGCGCATCACCGATCCCTGGCTCTCGACCCTGGTCGTCCTCGCCGGCATCTGGTTCGCCTACAAGGGCCTCGTGCGCCGCGAGGCCGCGGCCGCGCTCGCCGGCACCCTGGCGGCGATCGCGATGCTTATCGTCGGCCTCTGGGTGGTCCACCAGCCGCGCGATTCGGTCGGTCGCCTCGCCCGCCTCGGTGACGAAGTGGCGCTCGGGGTGATCAGCGCCCCACAGTCGGGCTCGGTGGCGCGGCCGACCGGCAGCTACGCCGAAGCGATGTCGAGAACCTGGTCGCGGCTGGTCGAGGTGCCCTTCGCCGGCCTCGACTTCTCCGACGTGCGCTGGGCGCTCGGCCCGCCGCCCGCCGAAGCGGTGCAAAAGGCCGATGAGAAGTTCTGCGAGGACGTCGGCGCGCTCGCCCTGCTCGCGGTTTTGGCGCACTTCGGCAACGAGGAGGCAAGGGAAGCCTGCGCCGGCTTCGCCCGCAAGCGCTACGGAAAGCCGAAACGGGTGATCGACCTCTACCTGCGCTCTTCGCCGGGCAGCCCGGCCCGTCAGGCGCTCTGGGACTATTTCGACGGCGAGGACCGCTACAAGTCCAAAGTCGCAGCCCAGGGCGGCGACGGCGTCCTCACCCGGCTCTCGATGCTGGCGCTGTTCGCGATCGGCCTGCTCGGCGCGATCCTGCTGCTGGCCTGGTTGGCGATCCGGCTCTTCACCCAGGCGGCGATCGCCTTCGTGCTCTTGCTCGCCGCGCCCTTCGCCCTCTTCTTCCCGCTGCTCGGCGATTCGGGGCGCCGCGCCTTCAAGACCTGGGGCCTCACGCTGATCGGCGCGATCGCCGCCAAGGTGATCTATGCCGCATTCCTCTCCGTGGTGCTGGCCGGCATCGCGATCCTCGGACACCTCGGCGCCCCGGAGGGATCGGCCACCAGCTTTCTGCTCTCGGCGGCCTTCTGCTGGTCGGTCTTCCTCAAACGCGCCGAGCTGATCGGCTGGATCAGCATCGGCGAGGCCGAGCGCTCTCGTGGCCCGGGTCTCGGCGGCTTCGCCGCCCTTGCCATCGCCAGGCGACTGCAGCGCTCGACCGGTGGGGCGCTGAAGGGGGCCGGCCGCCGCGCGTGCGCGTCCAATGCGTTGCGCGGCGCCGAGCAGGGCGCGGCGACGCGGGCCACGGCGCAGGATTCTCTGCGTGGGCGGGCCAGGGCCCTCGGCGAGTCCCGCTACCGCGAGGCGAGGCGCACCGCCACCGAGTTCGAGGCCAAGTACGGCCGCCGCGAGGAGCACTCATCGCCGGGCCGCTCAGCGGTAGGGCGTGAGCGCTCCGCGGCAAAGCCCGCGCCCTCTGTCGCGACGAGCTCGCCCAGTGCCGCCGAGCGGACGCGCTACGAGGGCGCCCGCGAGCTGACCGGGCGGGCCGAGCGCAACCTGCGCCGCAGCGGCGAGCGCTTCTCAGAGCGCGACCTCGAGCGTCTTGGCGCCGAGGACCGCGAGCTGCTGCGGACCTCACGCGATCCAGCCGACCATGCCCACCGCGCCGGCCTGGGGCGGGCGGAGTTCGAAGCGCTGCGCGGACCCGATCGAGAGCGGGCGCTGGAGACGATCGAGAAGGCGCGCAAGCGCGACCGCCGGCGACTCGATGTCGCCTCCGAGGTGCCGGGACGGATAGCGGGCAGGGGCCACCAGGCCGCCGAGGGCATCCGCCAGCGCACCGACGGAACCGCGAGCGAGCGCCGCGAGCACCTGCGCCGCCTGCGCAACGAGCGCCGCGCCGCCCTTCGCAGCGACGCGCGGCGAAACCTCTCGCGGGGCGCCCGACGATGAGCGCCGCCGAGAAACGCCGCCTGGTGACGTTCGTCGCGGTCTCGAGCTTGCTGGTGGCCGCCGCGATTCTCAGCTCTCGGCTTGGGCCGACGGTGACGCCAGACGGCGTGGGACCTGCACCCGCGCGCCCCGATCCTGCGCTGGCGCTGGCCACCCGGGTGCGCGCCGGGTTGAGGCTCTCGGCCCGCCACTTCCTCGCCGCCTACCTGCGCTATGAGGTCGGCGAGGACGGGCCCGCCGTGCGCCGCCGGCTGCGCGCCGCCGCGACGCCTCGCTTCGCGGCGCTGCTGCTCGACAATCCGGCGCGGAGCGCCGGCGGGCGCGACCTTGGGCCGGCGCGAGTGCGCAGCCTCGAGTTGAGCGTCTACCCGGCCGACCCGCGCCATGCCTTCGTCGGCGGCGCGGCGCGCAGGGGGACGAGGACCGAGCGCTTCTCCTTCGAGTTCGCCTACACCGCCGCCGGCTGGCGGGCCAGCGGGGTCACCGAGTGAGGCGCGAGGACGGGCAGGCCGGCTCGAGCCCGCGGCTCATCGCGCCGGTGGCGCGCGACGCCGTCGTGGCGATCGGCGGGGCGAAGCTCGCGGTGGGGGCCGGGCTGGCATGCGGCGCGCTGATCCTCACCTTCACGATCCTCGGCGCGGTCGCGGCTCCCGGCGGCGCTGCGGGCGGCGCCGCCTCGTGTGTGGTGGTGGGCGGCGCAGACGGCCCGCCGCCCAAGCTGGCGCCGATCTATGTGGCCGCCGGGCGCCGCTATGACCTGGGGCCGCGCGGCCCGGCGATCCTGGCGGCGATCAACTACGTCGAGACCGCCTTCGGCACCAACCTGGGCGTCTCCTCGGCCGGCGCCCTGGGCTGGATGCAGTTCATGCCGGCAACCTGGGCCGGCTACGGAGTCGACGCAAACGGCGACGGGGTCAAGGATCCCTTCGACCCAGAAGACGCGATCTTCGCCGCCGCCCGCTACCTGCGAGCCTCCGGAGCTCCGCGCGACTGGCACACGGCGATCTTCGCCTACAACCACGCCGAGTGGTACGTACAGAAGGTCGAATCGCTTGCGGCGAGGTTCGGCGGCGGCTTCGTCTGTCGTCCGCAGCCCTCAGCAGCGCGCGGCGACGCGCTGCTGAGTCGGGTGCAGACGCTCTACCGGCCACGCTCGTTCCGAGCGATCCCCGAGCGGCTCTGGGTCGGGGGCGGGCCGCCGCAGTCGGTCGACTCCCGCATCTGGCCTGATGCGGTCTGGCTGCTCGAAAGCCATGCCCTGCGCGTCACCGCGGCGCGCGAGGCCGGTCATGAAACCCATGGCGACGGAACGGCGATGGACATGGTGCCCGCCCCCGGCCGGGGATGGGACGGCACCGCCCGGCGCGCGGCCGGCGACCTCGGCTGGATTGCGAGCTGCGGGCCGAGCGGCAGCGCCCCCGTATGCCCGCTCGTGCCGGCGATCCAGTTCATCGGCTACAACGGCTACCCCGGCCACGGCGACCCCGCTCACGTCGGCGAAAACGCGCACCTGCACGTCTCCTGGAAGAGCTCGGACTACGGCTGCCCGGGGTTGTGCCCGCCGCGCGAATGGGTGATGGCCTTCGCGCTGCGATAGCCCCGGCCAGAGCTACGGCGCTCGAGGAAGAGCCGCCCGCTCGGCCTCGCGTGCCAGGCTGCGCAGCCGCGCCCGACCCTCTGCAAGGCAGCGGTTGACCTTGGTCTACCGTCAATTGTTTGGGCCGATCCCCATCGCCCCGGGCGGCCCGAGCACGAAGACTCGTGATGCCGTTAATTAGTCCGTAGGAGACTGCGGAGGATCTGATCTGAAGGTGAACCCGTATCGTTCGCCGCGCTTACGGTAGGCCTGGGTGCCGCCCTCGAGCAGCGCGCAGACCTGATCGCGGGTCTCGGTGCGGTCGACGGCGCCGACCGCGTAGGGCTCGCCTTGGCCGTCGCTGACTCGCATCGGCACCACCAGCTCGGCATCGCCGAGGACGACCAGATTGGCGCTGTGGGTGGCGATCAGGACCTGGCGGCGCTCCTTTGCCACCTCTAGGTGGCGGACCACGGCGCCGGCGATGTAGCGCCCGTCGAGGTGGTCCTCGGGCTGGTCGAGCACCAGCGGATCGCTGCGCTCCGCGCAGAGCAGCAGGCTGAGCAGAACCGATCGCTGCTGTCCGGCGGAGAGGTGATCGAAGGCCTGCGGCTCGCTTGAGCCCTTGCGCTGGACCTCGATTCGCGGGCGGTCTTCTAGGCGCATGGTCTCCAGCTCGAAGATCTGCGGCCAGTGCCGCACCGCGGTGAGCACCTCCTCGCTGAACGGCCTGCCCGCCTCCTCGCTCTCCGCTTCGGCGAGCTTCGCCGGGTTCTCCACCAACTGCTCTGCGAACCCCTGTGGGCTGATCATCTCCGCCACCCGCGCGACCCGCGGTTCGCGCAGCCGCAGGTTTGCCGAGAGCCATTCGCGCCAGCTCCCCTTGATCCCTTCGCGGTCGAAGGCGACCCGGATCGTCAGCTCATCGGAGTGGGAGTTGGCCTCCGCGGCGATCTCCTTCAGCTTCGCCTTTCGTTCCTCATAAAGGCTTTGCCGGTTGCCGCGCAGCGACCCAAGCAGCTCCTCGCGCCGTTCTTTGGCTTTCCTGTGCTCGTCACGTTTGCCGACCAGGGCCACCAGCTGTTTGTTGACCTCGCCCAGCCGTTTGCCGACCTCGACGACGGCCCCCGCCTGGAGCTCGAGCCCCTTCGCTTTCAGCTCCTCGCGTCTGGTTGCCATTTTCGCTTCGTATTCGGCCTGTTTTGCCTTCCAGGCGTCGACGCTCTGGCGCAGCTCCGCCCCCGCCGCGGCGATCTCGGTCGCGGCGCCCCTCACGAGGGCGCTCCGTTTTGCCTCGAACTCATCCAGCCGCGCCCGTAGCCCGTCCTCGCCGCCAACGAACTCCCCGGCGAGGCCGGTGCTCAGATCGGCGCCGTAGCTGACTGCCAGGGCATCGAGGTCGAGCACCGGTTTGGTGGCACTCGGCGAGAGCGCTTCGGTGATGCGCGAGTCGATCGCCTCCAGCAGCGAGCGCTGTGAGGCGAGCATTCCCGCCCAGCGGGCGATCTCATCGATATTGCTCTCGGTCGCCGCCTTCAGCGTCGCTTCCAGGCGATCACGCGTTTTCCCGAGCTCGGCAATCTTCGCCTCCGAGCCCTGGGTCCGGGTCAGATCGGCGCTGTTGTCGGCCAGCTCGGCCAGGAGCGCCGCATCGGTCTCCTCGAAGCCATGCTTGATGATGAAGCCGTCGAGGAACTCGAGCAGGACCCCCGGCTCGTCCTCGTAGCCACGGGCGAGTCGGCCCGACTCGTCCTGGCCGAGGTCGGCCAGCCGCAGGCGGATCGGCGACCCGGCGGCGTCGAGCGGCTCGCCATTGCGCTCGCGAATAGCCACCCGTTCGCTGCCGGTGTTGTCGATGAAGGTGACCGTCGTCTTCTCGGGCATTCGGTCAGGGTCGTCGGGATCTTCCTCGGGAACCGCGTCGGCG
>Ga0075530_1001785_pt1 | contig 10154 bp, 5 predicted proteins | sample NGEPerD_2_FD_75101 | JGI IMG/M metagenome (GOLD analysis project Ga0075530, IMG submission 75101) | Arctic peat soil microbial communities from the Barrow Environmental Observatory site, Barrow, Alaska, USA - NGEE PermafrostL1-D | ecosystem: Environmental > Terrestrial > Soil > Wetlands > Peat ...
CACGGGTCTCGCCGCTCGGCACCTCGAGGAGTTCGACCGGGCCAGTGAAGAAGCCGGCGGTGGTCGCTCCTTGCACGCTTAGTTCGTCGTGGCCGGGACGCCAGGCGAACGCCACCATCCCCTCGTGTTCGAGTTGGACGATCGCCCCGCCGTCGCCGCCATGCTCGGGGTTCCCCGTGACGATCACATGGCTACCCGACGCGTCGCGGCTGGCGTAGGCGAGGTACTCACCCGAATCGGAGATGTCGGGTGACTGGAAGGCGCCGGGCTCAGGGAGGGGCAGCTCGACCTTGAACTCATCGATGGCACTCATCCCGACGAGAGCGCTCGGACGGAGCACGTCGAGGTGCACTAGCAGCGAGCGGCCGGTGTCGGACCATACCCAGTACAGCGGTTGCCCACTGGTGAGGCTGACCTGGGCGTCTGGCTCGTTGGCGAGGGCCTTGGCGACGTCGACGATGTCGAGCGCCAGCTCTTGGCCCGGCGTGCTCGACAGCACCGCGAGGTATCTGTCATCAGGTGACCAGTTGAGGTAGATCGGCCCACGGTTCGGCGCCGCAAAGACTACCGTCGGCTCGGCGCCGGTAGTCACGTCGATGAGCTCGACACGGCTCCCGTTAGGGCGAGCGACCACGGCGGCGAGCCTGCTGCCTGAGGACGACCAGACAGGGAAGACGGCCTGTTGGCGGCCGGCGCCGAAGGTTTCGACCGCGTTCGTCTCGGGATCGACGACTGCCACCTGGCCGGTGTCGTTGACGAACGCGATGAGGCCGGCGGGGTCAAGGCTGGCGGCGGGCACCTGTGGATCCGCCGCCATGGCGATGTCGCCGCCGACCGGGCTTGAAGACAGCGTCAGCAGGCATACGAACTTCAGCAGCGGGTCGAGGACCCGAGTCGGCATGGATGAGAGTAGGCCCGGCATCTCCGTCATGGTGCAAGCCACGGCACAGAGGTGTGCGCGAGGGTCCTTGGCCGAGCAGGCGCGTTGGCCGAGCAGGCGCCTTGGCCGAACAGGCGCCGGCACGAAAAGGCCCCGCCGTTGCGACTGTTGGTCGACAACGGCGGGGCCAGGGCCCGAGGGCCACGTTTGGAGCGGGAGACGAGATTCGAACTCGCGACATCTACCTTGGCAAGGTAGTGCTCTACCAGCTGAGCTACTCCCGCGTTAGCAAGACGCGGCCTGAAGCATACGCTTCAGACCGCCGTCCGACTGAAAATAACCCTCCTCGCACTGACCTACTCTTGCAGGGGGCTGCCCCCCAACTACCATCGGCGCTGGCGTGCTTAACTTCCGAGTTCGGAATGGGATCGGGTGGATCCACGCCGCCAAGAGCACGAAGAGAGACAAATATTTGACAGGTTTGAATAAAAGGCAGTTAGCATCGTTCGTCTACTCTCGGGATGATTCCGAGAAATGGTCAAGTCCTCGACCGATTAGTACTGGTCAGCTAAACACGTTGCCGCGCTTACACTCCCAGCCTATCAACCCGGTGGTCTTCCGGGGGTCTTACTCCCACAAGGGGATGGGAAAGCTCATCTTGGAGTCGGCTTCGCGCTTAGATGCTTTCAGCGCTTATCCGTTCCGCACATAGCTACTTAGCATGTGCCGCGGGTGCGACAGCTAAGACACTAGCGGTGCGTCCACTCCGGTCCTCTCGTACTAGGAGCAGCTCTCCTCAACTTTCCTACGCCCACAGCGGATAGAGACCGAACTGTCTCACGACGTTCTGAACCCAGCTCGCGTGCCATTTTAACCGGCGAACAGCCGGACCCTTGGGACCTTCTTCAGCCCCAGGATATGACGAGCCGACATCGAGGTGCCAAACACCGCCGCCGCTGTGAACGCTCGGGCGGTATCAGCCTGTTATCCCCGGGGTAACTTTTATCCGTTGATCGATGGCCCTTCCACAAGGTACCACCGGTTCACTAGAGCCGACTTTCGTCCCTGCTCGACATGTACGTCTCGCAGTCAAGCTCCCTTATACTCTTGCGCTCTTCGCACGATTTCCGACCGTGCTGAGGGAACCTTTGCGCGCCTCCGTTACAATTTAGGAGGCGACCGCCCCAGTCAAACTACCCACCTAACGCTGTTCCTCACCCGGATAACGGGCGCAGGTTAGACGGTCGAACCGATCAGGGTGGTATTTCACCGATGACTCCACCGAACCTAGCGGCCCGGCTTCACAGTCTCCCACCTATGCTACACAGATCAGTCCAAACGTCAACATCAAGCTGTAGTAAAGCTCCACGGGGTCTTTTCGTCCTGCTGCGGGTAGGCGGCATCTATACCGCCAGTTCAATTTCACCGAGTCCCTGGTTGAGACAGCGCTCCAGTCGTTACACCATTCGTGCAGGTCAGAACTTACCTGACAAGGAATTTCGCTTATCGATCTTGTCTAACTATTGTCAGACGGACAGTGGCCTTGTCCCACCGTCCCTGCATGTCGCCATGCAGATGGGACCATATCATCGTCCACTTCGTGGACGTTCGGCGTGTGGTCTCTGAGGGGTCATGCTCCTTTGAGCAGCGGACTTCCCTGCTGATTGCCTGCACCACGCGGATTTTCACTGCCCTAACGGGCGAGTACCGGTGGATTCTCAGGGTTTCCAGCATATAGCCGAATGCGCACCTCACCATTACTGATGAGGGGGGCAGCGTTTCCTACCTTAGGACCGTTCTTGAGTGTTACGTCCTTGTGGACGCGGCCTTGCGGCCCTTCATGTCGCCATGAAGATCGGACCATATCATTTCGCTACGAAGCTTAGCGGCAAACGGTTGTCGCTTCGTGCGAACTCAGCGTATGGCCTCTGAGGATTCTCCAAGTTGATCTGGAGTCTTTCCTGCTGATTGTCCGCACCTCTCGCATTGTCACTGCCCATTTTACGGGCGAGTAGCGGAGGATGCTCGGAGTTCCCAGCATATGGCTGAGTTTTTTAGCGTAACTACAACGGTCAACTCATAGTTACGGCCGCCGTTCACTGGGGCTTCAGTTCGGCGCTTGCACGCCTCCCGTTGACCTTCCAGCACCGGGCAGGTGTCACACCCTATACATCCCCTACAAGGGTTAGCAGAGTGCTGTGATTGTGGTAAACAGTCGCTAGAGCCGATTCACTGTGCCCACCTCGAGCAGTCCTTGCGGACCACCCTACACGTGGGACCCCTTCTCCCGAAGTTACGGGGCTAATTTGCAGAGTTCCTTAACCAGGGTTCTCTCGCGCGCCTTAGTGCTTTTACACTCGCCCACCTGTGTCGGTTTTGGTACGGGCGCCATCGCTTCAACGTTTAGAGGTTTTTCTTGGCACCGTGGATTCAACCAGTTATCAGTCCCGAAGGACCTTCCCGACGTACGTCATCTACGCGGAGGGCGGATTTTCCTATCCCTCCAGACTTCGCACGCCGCCGGGCATAGCCATAGCTCCGGTTGGCCTATCCTAATGCGTCACCCCATCACTCCACGACGGCGGGGCAGGAATATTAACCTGCTGTCCATCGACTACGCCTTTCGGCCTCGCCTTAGGTCCCGCCTAACCCTGAGAGGACGACCCTTGCTCAGGAAACCTTAGGCTTTCGGCGGAAGGGATTCTCACCCTTCTTATCGTTACTCATTCCTGCATTCGCACTTCCGATACCTCCACGGCTCCTTGCGGTACCGCTTCAACGGCTTACGGAACGCTCCCCTACCCAATGCAACTTAGTTGCAATGGCGCAGTTTCGGTGTATAGCTTAGCCCCGATCATCTTCGGCGCAGAGACACTCGACTAGTGAGCTATTACGCACTCTTTAAAGGAATGGCTGCTTCTAAGCCAACCTCCTAGCTGTTCTAGCGTCTCCACATCCTTAACCACTTAGCTATAACTTTGGGACCTTAACTGGCGCTCTGGGTTGTTTCCCTCTTGTCTACGAAAGTTAGCTCACGCAGACTGACTCCCGGGGTATGGACCAGTAGCCTTCTTAGTTTGACAGGGTTTGGTAAGCTGGTGAGCCCCCTAGCCCAATCAGTGCTTTACAGCCACTGGTAAACCCCCGAGGCTAGCCCTAAAGCTATTTCGGGGAGAACCAGCTATCTCCGGATTCGGTTAGCTTTTCACTCCTAACCACAGCTCATCCCAAGAGTTTTTAACCTCAACGGGTTCGGTCCTCCACTTCCTTTTACGGAAGCTTCAACCTGGCCATGGCTAGCTCATCCGGTTTCGGGTCTACTGACAGCGCCTGAACGCCCTATTCAGACTCGCTTTCGCTACGCCTCCGCCTATCGGCTTAAACTCGGCACTGCCAGTAAGTCGCAGGATCATGCTTCAAGAGGCACGCCACCACCCGTTGCGATCCCGAAGGATCGCCATAGGGCTGTGACTGCTTGTAAGCACACGGTTTCAGGTACTATTTCACTCCCCTCACGGGGTGCTTTTCACCTTTCCCTCACGGTACTTGTTCACTATCGGTCAGCCGGAATATTTAGCCTTACGGGGTGGTCCCCGTAGATTCACGCGAGATTCCACGTGGCTCGCGCTACTCAGGTGCCGGCTAGGCTTCCGTGCTTTTCGTGTACGGGACTATCACCCGCTATGGTGTGCCTTTCCAGTGCACTTCCACTAAACACTCGAGTCCACGTTGCCGGTCCTACAACCCCGCCTCCCGTAGGAGGCGGTTTAGGCTATTCCCTTTTCGCTCGCCGCTACTGGGGGAATCGAGTTTTCTTTATTTTCCTCCAGGTACTTAGATGTTTCAGTTCCCTGGGTTCCCTCCACACGACCTATGTATTCAGTCGTGGGTAACGGGGGATCGCCCCGCTGGGTTTCCCCATTCGGAAATCCTCGGATCAAAGCTTGCTTCCCAGCTCCCCGAGGCTTATCGCAGGTAGCCACGTCCTTCATCGGTTCGGCTGCCAAGGCATTCACCGTGTGCCCTTAGTAACTTGACCTACTTCTTGTTCATTTCAATGGGTTCATGTTCGAGCAGACTCGCGATGATCTCGGTCTTCGAATCCGTGGCCTTGCGGCCTTGGATCTTACGACTCGGTTGGGTTATTACCCCACATCGCGTCTCGACAAACAGTGTCCCAGACGGGACAATCGCTTGACGAGCCCTGATGCTCTTACCTTCTATTCGCCTGTCAAAGTACACGCCACTCCTTTTGAGCGGCAAAGATAAGAGTACACCTTGTATTGACGTCATGTCAAGCCCGTGATACACGCGATTCGAGGTCTCGGGCAGTGGCCGCGCGGGCGCGCTGGGGTCCGGCGTGTAGAGACGCCCGGCTGCTACGCCCGGTCGCGTAGACGAAGGCGCCGGCGCGCGCCATTTCCACCGCCAGCGCCCGGCCGGCTCCGCGTGTCGCTCGGGCGACCAGCGCGACTCGTCCAGTGAGCCCACCGGTCAACGACGCAACTACGGCGAAGTAACTGGAGAACCGAAGGCCAGCCGCTGCGCCAGGTCGAGCTCGTAGACGAAGTTCGAGCTCTCGCCTGGCTTGTACTCCCCCGCGGTACCCTCCCTGCTTGGCGAGAAGGTGGACACCTCGATGCGGTCGAGCTGTTGCCCGTCGCCCGGCACGAACTCGCCGGGTACGAAGCGGATGAGCCGGATGTAGTCGGCTTGACTGCTCTCGGACATCCACTGGTAGTTGACCAGCATCTCGTAGACCAGCTGCCCGCTGACGTTAGTGCTTGTCTGGCGGTACTCGCCGCGCGAAGGTGAATCCTCCGCCTTGTGGTAGTGACCGTTGAACACCATGAGCACCTGCGGGAACGGTTTCACCAGCGCCTCGAAGATCTCCACGCCGCTGGCGGTGTCGGGCGCGATGTTCCCCTCCGTGTCGAGGAACCCTTCCCGCGCATTGTCGGGGAAGTGTCCCTCCTTGTCCGGCTCGTCCCAGAGGTAGGCGTGGGTGGTGATGAACGTCGGCAGCGCTGGGTGGTCCTCGAGCACGGCCCGCGCCCAACCCAGCGGCGTGCTGGGGTTGTCGGCCGGACCCAACGGCTCCCATTCGAGTGACAGGTGCAGGAACCTGCGGCCGCCGGCCTCGAAGATCTGATACTGGCTGAGCCCGTCGACGTGGCTACCGCCGTACCAGTCGTACGCCGCGTAGCGTGACGGGCCGAAGTGGCCGTGAAAGGCCGCAGTCGAACTGGCCTTGTCCTCTTCGACCGCGTATTCGTGGTCTCCGAGCGACACCGAATACGGCACGACCCCGTCGAGCAGGTCAAGCCCGGCGAGCGCGGCGGACCACTGGGCCTCGTCGGGCGCGTCCCACACCACGTCACCGACCTGGGTGACGAACTCGATGTTCTGGTCGCCGACGTTCGCCACCAACCACTCGCCGATGCCCGCGATTAGCGGTGGGTACACGCCCGGTGCCTCCGCCTCCGCCCTTGCCATGGTCTGCGTGTCGGGTATCACGGCTATCGTGAACGGCTCGAGGATGGCGCCGGGCACCTCGACGACGAACGTGCCGACCACACCGACCGACTCTGGCAAGGAGGCGCTCACGACATACGACCCCGGATCGTGCGGAGCGGTGTAGACCGCGTGCTCGCCCTCGCCCGCGATCTCACCGCCGGTCGCGTTCCAGGTAAGGGTGGCCGCGTCCGCGACGGTGACGGCGGCCGCGATCTCCAATGTCATGCCTGTCGCCACCACGCTCTCACCGCTAACCGACGAGAGCGTGACGCTCGGTGTGAGGAGCGACGTCTCGGCGACCGTGATCGTCGCCGAGGCGGCCAGCTCCTTGCCGGCGACGGACACCGTAACGACGTAAGTACCAAGTTCCTGCGGCGCGACGTAAATGGCGCTGGCGCCGTCAGCGCTGAGGCTGCCGGCTTCGTAGCGCCACACGAAGGTGCTCGAGCTAGAGGGCTCGAGCGCTGCCTGCAGGTCGACCGACAGGCCCGGTCCCACGGTGACCGCGTCGGGGGTGAGCGTGAGGGTTTGGCTGCTGGGCGGTGCGAGCGGGCCCTCGACCGAGCAGCCGCCCAATAGCAACGCGGCGAGGAGGAGGACGGGAAGGGAGCGCACGCACATGGCCGACTAGTTTGAAGCATCCCCGCGCCGGCATGGAGTGAAGTGACACATTATCGGCAATTTAGCCGTGACGGCCGCACATCCGGTTGGGCCCCCTCTGGGGCCCCTGAACGTTCAACTGCAGGCGCCCGATTACCCCGGCGTCGGCTCCTCGTCTTCGACGCTCGTCTCGTCGCGTTGGCGGTCAGCGGGAGCGTCTTCCCCGCCGCGAGGGCCGACTGGCGACCTGTCAAGCCCGCCAACCCCCACTTCTTCGACCTCCGCCTCTTCATCAGGAGGAGAACCAAGTACCTCTTCTTCAGCCTTGCGGGCCGGTGTCCGCGGCGATGGCCGAGGCTGGAAGGCCGTGGGCGTGCCGGCGTCGGAGTTCGAGCTGATCAGATAGACATGATCGCCCGCCTCGAACACCGTGCTTCCGCGCGGCGTAACCAGCTCGCCCGAGCGCAGCACGGCAGCAATGACCACGTCCTCGGGGAGCTTGAGGTCGACGATGCGAGAGCCAACAGCGCGGCTTTCGGCCGCAAGGTACACGTCAGTCACCGAGGAGCCTATCGGCGCCTCACCGCCAAGTTCGAGGCGCAAGGTGCTCGGCGGCGGTTCGGCGACGGCGATGCCGAGACGCTGGGCCAGCGGCCCCAAGGTGAAGCCTTGGATGACGGTGCCGACGATGACCACAACGAAGATGACGTTGAAGATGTACTCGGCCCCGGTCACGCCGAGCGTCAACGGCACTATGGCGAGGATGATCGGCACGGCGCCCTTGAGGCCAGCCCATGACAGCAGCACTCGTTCGCGCGGATCGAAGGTGTAGCGTCCGAACGACAGCAGTCGCAGGATTCCGAGGGTGCCCATAACGGCGATGGGCCGGGCCAGCAGCATCACGACTGCGGTGATCGCCAGCGCGACGGGCAGGATCTCTACCAGGCGGTCGGGGAACACCAGCAGGCCGAGCATGATGAACATCAGGATCTGCGAGCCCCACGCCACCGCCTCCATGAACGACGCGATGCTGTAGCGATGCGCGAGGCGGCTGTTGGCAAGCACCAGACCGGCGAAGTACACCGCCAGGAAGCCGTTGCCGCCGACGATGTTGGTGACCGCGTAGATGAACAGGCCGCCGGCGAGCGCCAGGATCGGGTAGAGCCCGAAGCTCTCGAGGCGAACCTTGTTTATCAGCCACGCCAACAGCCGCGCGAGCAGTACCCCGACGATCGCCCCCAGCGCGAGCTGGACGATGATGCCGACCACCATCGGGCCGGTGCGGAGTTGGCCGCTGGTGGCCGCGGACGCGAAGGCCAACGTGAACAGGATCGCCACCGGGTCGTTGGAGCCCGACTCGGCCTCGACGACGCCGCGAAGGCGCGCGGGCAGGCCCCTCCCCTTCAACGACGTGAACACAGCGGCCGCATCGGTCGACGAGATGACGGCGCCGAGCAGCATGCTGGTGATCAGGTCGAGCGGCGTCAGCCACCAGGCGAAGAGGCCGACGATGGTCATCGTGATCGCCGTGCCGATGGTGGCCAACATCCCGGCGGGCGCTACCGCGACGCGGAACAGCCGCATCTTGGTCTCCAGGCCGCCCGAGTAGAGGATCATCGCGAGCGACATGAGGCCGATGTTGTAGGCCAAGCCGTAGTTGTCGAACTCGATGCCTAGCGGTCCGCTGCTGCCCGCGAACATGCCGAGGGCGACGAACAGCACCAACGCCGGCACGCCGAACCGGTTGGAGAACCGGGTGCTGACGATCGCCGCGAGCGCGAGGGAACAGATGACGACGACGGTTAGATCCATCTACGACCATGTTAGCAACGGATAATGTCACGGCCCACGCGCTAGGCTGTTTACATGAAGTCCGTCGCGCTTATCGCTCACGACCGCATGAAGCTCGACCTGGCGATGTTCGTTCGCGACCACGCCGAGGTGCTTGGGCGGTTCCACCTTATAGCCACGGGCACCACCGGCAAGGTCCTCAACGAGAAGACCGGGCTGGAGGTCGAACGGCTGCAGTCGGGTCCGGTGGGCGGGGACCTTCAGGTGGGCGCGCGCATAGCCGAGGACAAAGTGCTCGCCGTCATCTTCTTCCGTGATCCGCTCACGGCGCAGCCGCACGAACCCGACGTCTCGGCGCTGCTGCGCATCTGTGACGTTCACCAGGTTCCGCTTGCCACCAACCTGGGCACGGCGGAAGCCGTCGTCGCTTGGCTGGAAGAGCGCTCGAACGCCCAGGGAGCGCTGGAAGAGAGCACCGCATGAGCAAACAGATGATCGAGGCCTTCCTCAAGGAGATGAGGGGCCGCTACCATGAACACATCGATTCAGTTGCGTTGCCCGAAGGCACGCTCGAGTACGTAGAGGACTTGGCCGCCGCCGGCGACGCCGAGACCGTCCTCTTCATGCTCAAGCTGGGCTACCTCATGGGGCTGCAGACCGGGTTCGCGGCGGCACAGAACGGGGCCGACGGGCCGATAAGCCCGAACATGCCAGGCCCGCTGCAGGCCTAAGGCGCCGCGCGGCTAGGCGACGACGTCGCCGGTCGGCCGGGCGTCGCCGACCTCATGTAACAGTTCGACCTCGTACGACAGCTCGGCGTTGAGGCTGGCGCCGACCGAGCAGTACTTGTTCATCGCCAGGTCGACGAGCCGCTCGGCCATGGCGCGCTCCAGGCCGGGTACGTCGAAGACGTGCTTGGCGACTACTCGTGTGAACGGCGACGGCACGTCGTCAGGGCGTTCACCGGTCATCTGGATGGTGTAGCTGTTAACGCTCAGCTTGCGCTTGGCGAGCATGTGGCTGACGTCCATGCCGGCGCAGGCGCCGACGGCGTTCAACATCAGCTGCATCGGGCTCATGCCGGTGCGTGCGACCTTCTCGTTGTCGATCATCACGCGTTGGCCGTCGGCCGTCTCGCCCATGAAGCGCATGCCGCCGAGGTTGTGAACCGTGGAGATTAGGGTCTTCGACATGGGCCCATTATCCGACGGTTCGGCCGTGACTCGTGTGGCCCGACGTTCATGGCCGTGAGCTTGTCGCCGCTGCGCTTGACGCCGCTGCGCCTGTCGCGGCTACCGCCGGTCGCGGCTACCGCCGGTCGCGGCTACCGCCTGTCGCGGCTAGACTTGCGCGGTGGACGCCACAC
>Ga0075530_1001786_pt1 | contig 10151 bp, 11 predicted proteins | sample NGEPerD_2_FD_75101 | JGI IMG/M metagenome (GOLD analysis project Ga0075530, IMG submission 75101) | Arctic peat soil microbial communities from the Barrow Environmental Observatory site, Barrow, Alaska, USA - NGEE PermafrostL1-D | ecosystem: Environmental > Terrestrial > Soil > Wetlands > Peat ...
ATCATCTTGGCGCTGCGGCAACTCGCGATCCGGAACTCCGGCCGACTCCGCTCGGAACGCCGGTCCTCGCCCCACGTCATGTCCTGACCCGACGGGCCGCGTCAGACTCTCAGGCCTTGGCCTTCTCCGCCGTGCGCATGTCTCGACGCAGCTCGGGAGGAAGCGCGAAGATCAACGACTCCTCCGCGGTGTGCACAGCCTTCGCGTCCGGATAGCCCCGGTCAGCGAGGAACTCGAGCACACCCTCGACCAGGTTCTCCGGCACCGACGCACCCGAAGTGACGCTGACTGTGACCACACCCTCGAGCCAGGCTTCGTCGATCTCGCTGGCGTCGTCCACGCGGTACGACGCCTTGGCGCCCGCCTCGAGAGCTACCTCGACGAGTCGCACCGAGTTCGAGGAGTTGCCGGAGCCGACCACGATCAGCAGGTCTGCTTCCTTGGCGATCTCCTTGACCGCGATCTGGCGGTTCTGGGTCGCGTAGCAGATGTCGTCAGAGGGCGGGTCGAGCAACTCCGGGAACCTCTCCCGGATCTTCGCGACCGTCTCCATCGTCTCGTCCACCGAGAGGGTGGTCTGGGACAGCCAGGCGACCTTCGACGGGTCGCGGACCACGATGGCGGCCACGTCGTCGGGGCTCTGCACCAGCTGGATGTTGTCCGGAGCCTCGCCGGCGGTGCCTTCGACCTCCTCGTGACCTTCGTGGCCGATCAGCAAGATGTCGTAGTCGTCGTCCGCGAACCGGCGTGCCTCGTGGTGCACCTTGGTCACCAACGGGCAGGTCGCGTCGATCGTCTTCAGGCTGCGTCCCTCGGCCTCGCGGTGCACTTCGGGCGAGACGCCGTGCGCCGAGAAGACCACCGTGGCGCCTTCTGGAACCTCTTCGAGCTCCTCCACGAAGATCGCGCCGCGGGACTCCAGGTTCGAGACCACGTGCTTGTTGTGCACGATCTGCTTGCGGACGTAGACGGGCGCGCCGTACAGGTCCAGCGCCTTCTCCACAGTGATCACCGCCCGGTCAACGCCCGCGCAGTAGCCGCGGGGGGCCGCGAGGAGTACCGACCGCTCGGTGGCCTCATCTGCGTCCAGGACAGGGGGAATCCCCAAGTCTGAAATGCTCATGGCCTCAATGGTAGGTGGTCTGCCATAGGGTTCCAGGCGTGGCCATTGCAACCTCTCCCGAGTCGCCGGCAGCCGTCCGGCAGATCGCCAACGCCATCTCCGGGTGGATCGACAAACTAGGAACGGTCTGGGTCGAGGGCCAGGTCGCGCAGCTGAGCCGCCGCCAGGGGATGAACACCGTTTTCATCACCTTGCGAGACACCGTCGCCGACATCTCGGTCTCGGTCACCTGTTCGCGTCAGGTCTTCGACTCGCTCAACCCGCCCGTGGTCGAGGGCGCCAGCGTGGTCGTCTTCGCCAAGCCTTCGTACTACGCCAACCGCGGCACGATCAGCCTCTACGCCACCGAGATCCGGATGGTCGGCCTCGGCGAGCTGCTCGCCCGCCTCGAACGCCGACGTCAACTGCTCGCCGCGGAGGGCCTGTTCGCTCGCGAGCTGAAACGTCCGCTGCCGTTCCTCCCGGGCACCGTCGGGCTGATCACCGGACGCGAGTCCGCCGCCGAGCGCGACGTTCTCGAGAACGCCAGACGCCGCTGGCCGGCGGTGCAGTTCCGGGTGATCAACACTGCCGTGCAGGGTCCCCACGCCGCACGCGAGGTGATCGCCGCCCTCGAGACCCTCGATCGCGATCCTTCGGTCGACGTGATCGTGATCGCCCGTGGGGGTGGGGCGGTCGAAGACTTGCTTCCGTTCTCCGACGAGGGCCTGATCCGGGCAGTGCACAAGGCGAGTACGCCGGTGGTCTCCGCGATCGGCCACGAGCCGGACACTCCGATCCTGGACCTGGTGGCAGACGTACGCGCCTCCACGCCCACCGATGCCGCGAAGCTGGTCGTCCCGGACGTGGCCGAGGAGGTCGACCGGATCATCGGGATGCGCGATCGCGGGCGGAGGGTGATGACCGCCTGGATCGGGCAGCAGTTGCACAACCTCGCGGCGGTCCGAGCACGGCCCAGCCTGGCCGACCCTCGCAGCACCTTCGACGCGCGTGCGGTAGAGATCGACGAGTTCCGCGACCGGGGCCGCCGCTGCTTCGGCAACCAGCTCGGCCGCGCCCACAACGACCTTTCGCATCAGATCGCCCGGGTTCGCGGGCTCTCACCGCTGGCCACCCTCGACCGTGGCTACTCCGTGCTCCAAGACGCGGGCGGCCATGTCGTCACCAGCATTGGCCAGGCCACACCGGACCAGGAGCTTCAGGTCCGGGTCCGCGACGGCCGGATCCACGTCGTCGTAGGCCACTCCACCCCAGACCAGTCAGACCCAGACCTGTCAGCAAGTGACCAGTCAGCCACCGAGGAGAACCGATCATGACCGAGCAGCAGGGCGAGATCAGCTACGAAGACGCGCGGGAAGAGCTGGTCGACGTCGTACGCCGCCTCGAAACCGGCGGCACCAGCCTCGAGGACTCACTCGCCCTGTGGGAGCGCGGAGAGAAGCTGGCGCAGATCTGTCAGAACTGGCTCGACGGCGCGAAGAAGCGGCTCGACGCCGCGATCGCCGCCGGAGAGGGCAAGAGCTGAGCCGCCCAGAGCTGACCCCCGCAGAGTTAAGCGATCAGCGCAGGCTCTCGATGTAGTCCACCAGCACGTCCTCGTCGGCGGTGGTCACGACGAGCGTGGTGACGTCGCCCGCACGTCGCACCAGCGCAATGTCGCCACCTGAGTCAGACCGCGAGGCCCAGGTCTGCCCGTCGATCGTGACAGGCTTCCCGCGAGTCGCCTCTGGATCGACGTACGTGCGGACCATCGACGCGACCGAGCTCTGCGCCTGCTCGAGTCCAACGTAGTTGCCCTGGTCGGTGAGCACCCCTAGGTGCCACCTCGCGGGGTCGGCGACGAACCCGACGGTGGTCGCCTTCCACCCGACGGGCAGTTCATCGGGCGCGAGCACCTCGAAGCTGGCCTGTTCCTGGGCGTACTCCGCGGTTCGCGCATAGTCGACCGCCTTGACCGGGCTGCCCGGGACCTCGCGGTTGAGGTCGCGCAGCACCACGAACGCGACGATCCCGGCCACCAGGACCAGCATCGCGCCGATCATCCCGGCCGCCGAACGCTGGTACCGCCCTGCTTGCCCGCTCACGGCTTTATCTTCTCTGCCGGGCATCGCAACTGGGTCAACGGGTCCGTCGCACCTGTCGCGAACCTTCGACCCCATGAACGCAGGTGCGCCACTATTCTGCCTATTCACACCGCATATGCGGCACACTGTGGGAATGAGTTCCTACCGAGTTGCGGAAGCGGCCGACGTGCTCGGCGTCAGCGACGACACCCTGCGCCGCTGGATCGACGCGGGTAGGGTCGCGGCGACCACGGGCATCGACGGTCGCGCCGAGGTCTCCGGTGAGGATCTCGCTCGACTCGCGAAGTCGTTGGCCGAAGGCGGCCCCGATCATGCCGCCCATGCTGCCCAGGCTGCCCGTGCCGCCTCGGTCAGCGCCCGCAACCGGATGCGCGGCATCGTCACCTCGGTCAAGCGGGACACCGTGATGGCCCAGGTCGAGATGGTGTGCGGCCCCTACCGGGTGGTGTCGCTGATGAGCTCCGAGGCCGCTGATGAGCTGGGCCTCGAGCCCGGCGTGATCGCGATCGCCTCGGTCAAGTCGACCAACGTGGTCGTGGAGCTGCCGTGAGGCGCGCGCCGGCCGGCGTACTGCTGCTGCTCGCCGTCGCGGGGTGCGGCGGTACGACGCTCACCTCCGAGTCCGGCTCCACCCTCACCGTCCTTGCCGCGGCCTCGCTCACCGAAACGTTCACCGAGCTCGAGGGCATCTACGAGAAGGATCATCCGGGCGTCGACGTACGCTTGGCGTTCGACTCCAGCGCCACCCTGGCCGGCCAGGTCGTCGAGGGTGCGCCTGCCGACGTGCTCGCCACGGCCGACCCGCGAACGATGGCGACCGTCACGGCCGCAGATGCGACAGCGGCCGAGCCGGCGCTGTTCGCGACCAACACGATGGTGCTCGTCGTACCCGCCGGAAACCGGGCCGGAATCAAGACGTTCGCCGACCTCGACCAGGACGGCGTCAGCTACCTGACCTGCGCGGAGTCCGCCCCCTGCGGTGCAGTCGCCGGCTCCCTGCTCGATCTGAACCAGATCGGGTCGCCGCCGAAGAGCTTCGAGATCGACGTCAAGGCGGTCCTCACCAAGGTCGAGCTCGACGAGGCAGACGCCGGCCTGGTGTACGCCACCGACGCTGCATCGGCCGGCGACACCGTCGAGACGATCGCGATCCCCGGCTCGGCCGAGGCGGTCAATAGCTACCTGGTCGCTCCCCTTCGACGCAGCGAGCACCTCGGCGCCGCACGCGACTGGGTCGAGCTCATGCTGTCCGAGAAGGGGCAACGCGTGCTGCGCCAGGCAGGGTTCGGCCCCCCATGAGTCGTGCACCCCTTGGTCGTGCGCCGCTGCGGCTGGTGCTGCCGGCACTCGTCGCGCTCGGCTTCCTGATCCTCCCGTTGCTCACGTTGTTGCAGCGCACTCCGTGGTCCACGATCCCGGCCAGGCTGGTCGAGCCGAAGATCCTCGACGCCCTCCGGCTGTCGCTACTCACCGCGACGATCGCGATCGCGCTGTGCCTGCTCCTGGGCCTGCCGCTGGCCTGGATGTTGGCGCGAGTGGACTTCGCCGGCCGCTCGTTCGTGCGGATCCTCGTCACGGTGCCGCTGGTACTGCCGCCTGTCGTCGCCGGCGTCGCGCTGCTCACCGCGTTCGGGCGAAACGGCATCCTCGGGGGCCCACTGCGCGAGCTCGGTATCACGATCCCGTTCACGACGACCGCGGTCGTCATCGCCCACACCTTCGTCGCCATGCCGTTCTTCGTGATCAGCGTGGAGGGTGCACTGCGTGCCGCCAACCAGGAGTACGACGTCGTCGCCGCCACGCTCGGAGCCGATCGGTGGACGATCTTTCGTCGCGTGACGCTGCCGATCGCACTCCCCGGAGTCCTCGCCGGCGTGGTGCTCGGTTGGGCACGGTCGCTGGGCGAGTTCGGTGCCACCATCACGTTCGCCGGCAACTTCCCGGGAACCACGCAGACCATGCCACTCGCGGTCTACGAGGCATTGCAGGTCGATTTCGACGCGGCTCTGATGCTCAGCGCCATCCTGCTGCTGGTCTCCGTCGCAGTTCTCGCCCTATTGCGCGAACGCTGGCTCGGCCAGGCCGCCCAATGAACCGACCCGCGAGCGCCTCGGCCTTTCTCGATGCGGACATAGTCGTCCGCCGGTCGGGCCACATCGTCAACATTGCCCTGACCGCGGAGCCGGGTGACGTGGTCGCCGTGATCGGACCCAACGGCGCCGGCAAGTCCACCCTGTTGCGCGCTCTGGCCGGGCTACTCCCCCTCGATGAGGGAGCCATCTCCTGCGCAGGCGACACATGGGACGGGCCAGCCACCAAGACCCCGTGGACCCCGCAGGAACGCAACATCGGGATGGTGTTCGGCCAGCACCTGCTGTTCCCGCACCTCGACGCGCTCGACAACGTTGCGTTCGGACCGCGCAGCCGGGGCGCCGGCAGAGGCGAGTCGCGCCGGACCGCGCACCGGTGGCTCGAGACGATCGGAGTCGCAGACCTCGCGCGCAGAAAGCCGCACGAGCTCTCCGGCGGCCAGGCCCAACGGGTTGCAATCGCTCGGGCACTGGCCACCGACCCGACCCTGCTGCTGCTCGACGAACCGATGGCCGCCCTCGACGTGGGCGTGGCGATGGCGCTGAGATTCGAGCTCGCCCGACACCTCGCCGAGTTCGGTGGTGTGAGCATCCTGGTCACCCACGACGCAATCGACACGATGACCGTCGCCAACCGCGTCGTCGTGCTCGACGAAGGCGCGATCGCCCAAGTCGGCACGCCCCTGGAGGTGGCCCAGCGCCCCCGCACGGAGCATGTCGCCCGACTGGTCGGGATCAACGTCCTTCGCGGCCACAGCACCGGGACCGACGTACGCCTGGTCGACGGCTCCGGGCTGGTGTCCACCACCCCGTTCAACGGCCAGGTGTTCGCCAGCTTCCAGCCGGCCGCAGTGGCACTGACCCTCGACGAACCCACCGGCAGCGCGAGAAACCGCTGGCCCGGCACGGTGCGCTCCGTCGTCGCGCACGGAGCCGCGGTCCGCGTGCACATCGACGCAGGTGCCGCGCTGATCGCGGATGTCACGCCTGCCTCGGCGGCCGAACTCTCTCTGGTCCCGGGCCGTCAGGTGTGGGCCGCGGTCAAGGCAACGGAGGTGACCGTCTACGGCACGGGAGCGGACAATAGCGAGGCTCCGTTACCATCACGACATGTCTGACAGCCTGCTGCCTCCTGAACCGCTACCTGACTTGGCCGCCGCCCACGAGGCGCCCGACCGAAATCTCGCACTCGAGCTCGTTCGCGTTACTGAGGCGGCCGCGATGGCTGCCGGCCGCTGGGTCGGCCGCGGGGACAAGAACGGCGCCGACGGGGTTGCGGTCAACGCGATGCGCAAGTTGATCTCCACCGTCGGGATGAAAGGCGTCGTCGTGATCGGCGAGGGCGAGAAGGACAGCGCGCCCATGCTCTTCAACGGCGAGCAGGTCGGCGACGGCACCGGACCCGACTGCGACGTGGCGGTCGACCCGATCGACGGCACGACGCTGGCCGCCAAGGGGATGGCGAACGCGATCTCGGTGATGGCGGTTGCGCCTCGCGGCTCGATGTACGACCCGTCCGCAGTGTTCTACATGGAGAAACTGATCACCGGCCCCGAGGCAGCCGACATGGTCGACATCAGGTACCCGGTCGCGGAAAACATCCACCAGGTCGCCAAGGCCAAAGGCCGGACCCCTGAGGACGTCACGGTCGTCCTGCTCGACCGTCCCCGGCACGACAAGATCGTGGAGGAAATCCGGGCCACCGGCGCGCGCATCAAGTTCATCTCCGACGGCGACGTCGCGGGAGCGATCATGGCGGCCCGTCCCGAAACCGGCATCGACCTGCTGCTGGGGATCGGCGGTACGCCCGAAGGCATCATCGCCGCCTGCGCGATGAAGTGCCTCGACGGCGTGATCCAGGGCCGACTGTGGCCCGTGGACGACGAGGAGCGGCAGCGGGCACTCGATGCGGGGCACAAGCTCGACCCGGACCACATCCTGAGCACCGACGACCTGGTCACCGGCGACGACGTGTTCTTCGTGGCCACCGGCATCACCGACGGCGAGCTGATGCGCGGCGTCCGCTACACGGCCGGCGGCGCGAGCACGCACTCGTTGGTGATGCGCTCGCGCAGCGGCACCATCCGTTCGATCACCAGCGACCACAAGCTGCAGAAGCTCCGCTCGTACTCCGCCGTCGACTTCGAACATTGAGCCTCCCCCTGGTCGTCGTCGGCGAGTCGCTCGTCGACATCGTCATCAGCCCCGACGGCGAAACGTCTGAAGCTGTTGGCGGATCGCCGATGAACGTGGCAGTCGGCCTCGCGCGCCTCGGCGTACCCACATTTCTGATCACCCAGATCGGCGCGGATGCCCATGGCCGCGACGTGGCTGAGCATGTGCGCTCGGCCGGAGTGGACCTGAAGGTCTCGACGGTCCGGGCCGACAGAGTCACGAGTACGGCGACCGCGCGGCTCGGCGTGGACAACTCCGCGAGCTATGACTTCGACCTGAGCTGGGATCTGCGACACCACGAACTGCCCGATGCCGCGGGACTGCATGTCGGATCCCTAGGCGCCTACCTTCGACCCGGACGGGACTCGGTCCTCGACCTGGCACGCCAAGCTGCGGAGCAGGAGATGTTCGTGTCCTACGACCCGAACATGCGTCCCGCCTTCGTCGAGGACCAGGCGGCTGCGTGGTCCGATGTCGCAGAGCTGGCTGCACTGAGCCGGCTGGTGAAGGTCAGCGACGAGGACTTGGCGCTGCTGCGCCCCGACGAGCCGCTCGCCGACCTGGCCCGAGAACTGCTGGCCGCCGAGGAGACCGAGCTCGTGATCGTCACCCGCGGCAACGCGGGTTCGCTGGCGTTCGCGGAGGGTTTCGACGTCGAGGTCGCCACTCCCCCCGTCGATGTTCTGGACACTGTCGGGGCCGGCGACTCGTTTATGGCCGCGACGCTGGCGATCCTTTCCGATTGGGCGCTGGTGGCGCCGGGCTCCGGACACCTGTCGGCGCTGGACGAAGACCGGGTGCGCACGATTCTCGGCGGAGCGATGGCGGCCGCCGCGGTAACGTGCTCGAGACGCGGGGCTAACCCACCGACACGCCAGGAACTACCGCCAACTTGGCCGGCGACCTGACCTCAAGCTGGCGCCGCACCCGGTTCTGCTCCAGGGTGCTCGCGACGATGTCGAACACCAACGGGTCGATCGCCATCCCGACATGGCTCGTCGTCACCTCGACGGTTCTCGCGGCAGGGTCGAGGCATGCGCGCCAGTCGATGAGGCCGTCGCGGCGGGAGAAGACCGAGGTGAAGGCGATGTCCTTGTGGAGCGGCGACTGTGCCTGCTCCCAGCTCAACCTCGCGCAGTCGCCAGAGGTGCAGTCCTCGCCCATCATCTGGCCCAGTCCGGCTCGTCGCAGCGCGAGCACCATGGCGATGTTGAGAGCCAGCACTGTGTGCACCGCGCCCGGGGCGAGCATCGGGCTGCCCAACGTGATGGCCCCGTCGACCAGGTCCGGGCGGCGCGCGGCCAAGGCTCGTGCGAGCATCCCACCCAGGCTGTGCCCGACGATGGTGACTTTGCGTCCGCGTTTGATCGTGATCGCCTCGACACGACGCTCGAGCGCGTTCGTCGCCTCCTGAGTGCAGCCGACGTTGGCGTGCATGGTCGAGCGGTACGTCCGATGACCCAACTTGCGCAGGTGACGCGACATCAGCAGCAGGGTGAAGTCGCCGGCCATGAACCCGGGCACGAACACGACGGGGTCCAGCGAACGAACGTCAGACGTGTCCCGCTGGTGAACGAGGTCGCCTGCTGACCGTCGTACCAACCGTGCTGCCTCCGCGACCGCGCTTCGCTCTCGAGCGAGCGCCCGCAACCCGAGGGGCCCGGCATAACCGGGCGGAGTGAGAAATGCCCCCAATGGCGAGTTCACATAACGACGTTATCCACTTGAAAGGGAAATCATGCGCTCAATCGCCCTATTTTTACCGGCCTGTCGCTAACTGGGACCGATCACGCGGCCCAGGTAAACTCGCGGGTAACCAAGTCCGGGCAGCAAAGTCATAGCGAGAGGTTGTCGATGAGCCGTACGTCCGAGTCGCCCGTCTCCACGTCCGGGGAGCAGATGGCGAGCCTGCCCTCAGGGGTGGACATCTGCTACCAGACGTTCGGCGACCCCAGTGCAGATCCGCTGCTGCTCGTGATGGGCCTCGGCGGTCCGATGACGTGGTGGAGCCCGGAGTTCTGCACGATGTTGGCCAGGAACGGCTTCTACGTCATCCGTTACGACAACCGCGACGTCGGCCACTCCTCGAGGGTCGAGGATCGCGTGCACAGGCGAATGATCCTGCGTGCGTACGCCGGCCTGACGGTGCGCACGCCGTACTCCCTGTCCGACATGGCCGCGGACGGCTTCGGGCTGCTCGGCCACCTCGGCCTCGAGTCCGCGCACGTCGTCGGCGTCTCGATGGGCGGGATGATCGTGCAGACGATGGCGCTCGACAACCCGGCGCTCGTGCGCTCGCTCACCTCCATCATGTCGACCACCGGCCGGCGATCGGTTGGCTGGCAGGACCCGCGGCTGATGCCGTTGCTGCTCGCGAAGCGTCAGCAGAGTCGAGAGGCGTACATCGAGACGTCGAGCCGGCTGTGGAAGATGATCGGTTCACCTCTCTACCCCGACGCCACCGAGGCCGTTCGCGAGCGCGCGGGCGAGACGTTCGACCGGGGTGTGAGCCCATCGGGGGTCGTCCGCCAGGTGCTCGCGATCCTGTCCCAGCCGGACCGGTCGCGCTACCTCCGCAGTCTGCGGATGCCGGCGCTCGTGATCCACGGGCTTGCCGACCGGATGGTGCACGTGTCCGGCGGTCGGGCCACCTCGCGCGCGCTGCACGGTTCGGAGCTC
>Ga0075530_1001787_pt1 | contig 10149 bp, 9 predicted proteins | sample NGEPerD_2_FD_75101 | JGI IMG/M metagenome (GOLD analysis project Ga0075530, IMG submission 75101) | Arctic peat soil microbial communities from the Barrow Environmental Observatory site, Barrow, Alaska, USA - NGEE PermafrostL1-D | ecosystem: Environmental > Terrestrial > Soil > Wetlands > Peat ...
CCGCAGTTGTACAAAGTTAACATTTCAGATATCCTCTTTCTTGAAAAGGACGGCAACTACCTTATTTTTCATACGAAGGACAAAAAAATGCTTTCCAGGCAGAATATGAGGGATATTTTTGAAATATTGAATCCCGACGATTTTATCAGAATACATAAGTCCTTCGTGGTTGCGATGAGACATATGGATGTTATTGAATCACATCAAGTCCGAATTGGGGATCTTAAGATACCCGTAGGCCGCAACTATAGGGAAGATTTGATGAAAATTATTGGAAGTGACACTAAGGATTAATTCTCTGAGATATTTTTCACAACATCCAGTTTCAAAATAGTGTAAAGACTAAAAAATACTATTAAAAGTCCAAGGATAATATTTAAAAGTAATCCGGTCAGAAAGATTGAACAATCTAAATTTATCCTATATGCATAATGGCTAAGACCGGAAATTTTCCCATTGGAGAGTAAACCTTTTTATTCTGGTAAACATCAACGGGAGTTGTAAGATCGCTGGTATTACTGACACTCGGAGAAAGGAGCAATGTGATTAGCAAGCACTTTGAGATTTAGAAACTTAGACAAATAAGTAGTAGTAAAATGGAAAAAAGAACCAAAGAAAATCCCTGGATACTAAAAACTCCACCCCTTTCATCTGAATATGAAATGTACATAGATGAGAAAGATGGCAAGGAAATAATTGTATGTACAGTAGGCAAGACCATTTTGCATTATGATGCCCGTGTTATTCCCGATTTACATAAAATGTTGAGGGAACATGGGGATTGGATGCTCCTTGGAAGTAAAGATGAAAATGCGGAATCTGTACCGGCGGCTGTTGAATTTTGGGGACGTTCTCCCGACAATCCCATTGGAAGGTGGTATGGCTTAAAAAAGGATTGAGGGGACGTGTGAGAATGTACATTCCGCCTTTAATGGAGGCATTTGGCATCAACGATAAAGATGTTATGTGGAAACCGATAGGGGAAAGAATACAGGTTTGGTAAAACTCTATTGATATATCATGAAAAAGCTCTAATGGACATGCATGTGCATTTGTTTTCCGATGGTGATGAATATCCCAATTCCATTGCTCAGGACGAGCTGAAGGTTATGGTAGCCAATGGGGTGACAACGGTCCGTTTTATGATAGGTACGCACGAGTGCGGCATCCGCTGTAAATGCCACCGAACAAAGCGTATATCACCGCATGAACGTCATGCGCGAGGATGGCTTTGACGAGACCGAAGTACAGCGGGCGGCGGCAATCCGAAATCGACTTAATGCCGCAACAATGCTTTGCCTCACGGACGAAAATGCCGCTATCGAACAATTAAAAAAGTCAAGCAAGGAAATCAGGTCCGTAAAAAATGAAAAATGGTTTGCAAGTGCGGCCTTTCCCGACAGTCTCTATATTGGTTGCCCCGAAAAAGCCGTAATGGAGTTATTGTTCAAAGACCCGGTCGAGATATGGAAGAAAGTTAAAGTACCCGTGTACCTTGTTTGGGGAGACAAGGACATTGTGGTGCCTGTAGAAAAGCGCGGAGTTATTATCGAGACCTTAAAACAAGCGGGCAATCTGTACATTACGTCCATAGTTGTGCCCAATGTGAATCATTTTATTACAATGGTCAATGATTCAGGGGCATGGGATTTTCCGCGCGAGCCAAAAAATTATTTTGGAGATATGGCGGATTGGGTGCTCCATCTTAATTTCGGGGCATAATTTTTTCTTGGGCTGCATCTGGCGACAAATGGAACTCACTTGAATTAACTTGCCTTCAACCACTCCTTTGAATTTTGATAATCCTCGCACCAATCGCAGATCATTTCTTTTTCCTTCGCATATTTTGAAATGAAATTTAAGGTTTCCTGCAATACGGCCTCATAACTATTTCCTGTACGAACGTTGTTGATTACATTGGGCAAATACCGATCAAGAATGCCCCATGCCCAAAAATGGGCATGTTCCATGTTCTTCATGCTTATCAAAGTTCTATCGGAGTGTTCGTATTGACGTATAAATGAAAGGTTGGTATAAATATCGTTCGGATTATAGAAATGAAGTTGGGGAGTATCTATTTTTTTTAAACTGTACGAGGGATCGGATTGAAGTAAGTTGGCGCCAAACTCCGAACCGATGCCGCCGTCGTAACTAATGACACATTTCACCTTGTTTTTAAAGGAAAAGGACAACGCCCACTGCCCACCGAAACTTGCCCCGATACCGGATAGATTGGCAACATCAATAGGCATTTGGTCCTTTATCCTTTCTAGAGCAAACTCATAGTCCTTTACTTCGGTTTGCATTCCTACGATTTCCACATCCAGTTCGGCTTGCATATACCCTTTGTACGGAACGTTCATCACTATATAGCCGTGACTGGCCAAGAACTCCCCCAAGAACGCAAAATCCCCCGCCCCTCCATGGATCAACAACACCAAGGGAAAAGAATCATCATGAGGTTTTGGGTCAAATGAAGCGTTCATTTTCACTCCGTTTTTTTTGAATTCGAGCATTTCCTGGGACGGGCTCTTGTTTTGAAATGTCCAATCGTAAAAAGTGGTAAATGCAAGGAGGCGATTTTCTTTATGTGGGTTTATTTCCTTTGCTATTAGTTGCACATATTCATTGAAATTGATTTTGGGGGTGCAATTGTCAATCGCCGGGTACCACACATTTATTTGCAGAACCCTGCCTTTGCCTTTTACGATTTGTTCCTTTACCGCGGCGCGGGATGAGTCGTAAGCCGTAATCGATGTAAACCCGACCTGATATTTTCCCATGGCAATTTTGTTGAATACCGATTGGGAAAACGAGGAAAACCAAAAGAGCATAAAAATGATATATGTAATTCTCATAGTGGGTCGTGCAATTTGGATTTCTTTTCGTAAATGCGGGCATACTGCAAGGCACTTGTTCCTTTATGGGATTCATTGCGCACTTTAAAATTAATTTGTAAAGGCCAAATAAATATCCCCCGGACAGGGGGATATTGATGTCGTTAATAAGGATAATTCTATTTGTAAGGCACCCATCTGTACGCCTTCAAATTCCAAATAAGTTCTTGATTCTAAATAGAAATATCGCCACGCATATAGGTAATTGCCTTTCCTGTAATTAGTACCCTGTCTTTTACGCATCTACAAATTAGTCTTCCCGTCCGTTTGGAAAGCTGGATCGCTGTCAACTCCTCTTTTGCTAGACGTTTTGACCAGAACGGTGCCAATGTGGTATGTGCGGAACCGGTTACTGGATCTTCATCTATGCCCGATTGGGGGGCGAAGAACCTGGATACAAAATCGACCTCATTTCCTTTTGCGGTGACAATGACGCCTCGACATTGTAAAGTTGAAATAAGCTGAAAGTTTGCAACTATATTCTTAACCTGTTCTTCATTCTCAAAAACGAACATATAATCTGTTTTGCCCCTGTAAATTTCTTTAGAAAACCCTATCCGCAACGGCATCAACTTGGTAAATTTTAAAGTTCATGTGATTTGAAATTTTTAAATGTTCAATTTGCAATGATTCAGTAGCGCATCACAAGTCCGTATCAAAAACCAGGGTATCCAGTTCGGTCGCCTTCCAAGGAGTGACTTTTCCCTGGGTGCGATAACGGATCTGCCCAACGGTACCGTTGGAGACCGGAGGTTCGTCATGCCCCCAACTGTTTCTGATATAAGTGGCGATTGCCGCGATATCCTCATTTTGTAAAGTAGAAAAAGAGGGCATACTCGGTAGGATATCCGGTATGTCGTAACCCTTACCGTTGACCTGGACCGGTCCTTCCATACCATGTAATAATATCATGGCCAGTTTATATTCCTCCCCGGTAACCCATCCCGATTGCCTAAGGGGAGGGGCAAATCGGGCCATACCCTCTCCTTGGGTGCCGTGGCAACTGGCACAGAGATTAACATATTGTTGTCTTCCGGCAGCGAATATCCTAGGGTCTATTTCTTGTTTTTTCTTGTTTTCCAATGTCAGGATCTTTGGTTTTCCCGGCCAGGTAAACAGTTGGCTTAGATCGTCGAGCAAGGGTTGCATTTCGGTAGCCGTAGCATTTGTATTCCTAAAAAGGGCAGGCATTTCCGATACCGAGATTGGGGTAGTATCATCGGATCTCCTATAGTTTAAAATACCATTGGCGATGGCCATTTTTAACCACGGTCGGGTTGTACCTTCGTTGCTCGCCAATAGGCTCAATACCTGGTGGATTTCTCGGAGAGCACCCTTGTTGGTAATCGCCGTTACCAGCATTTCCATAAATATTTCATTGCCCTGATCATAGGTTTTCCATTCTTTTTGGGCGCGTAGATATTGAAATAGGTCGTACTCCCTATCTTCCAGACTGGCCATCACCACGTCACGGGCTATGGGAAGTTGACCATAGTTTGCCAGGAATTTTCGAAGATAGGGGAAGGCGTCTTCCGATGGGAGTTCCGCACACGCCAAAACCATATGCAATTGAAGGAACGGGTCGGCCCGGTCATAATACCCCTGGATAAATCGCTGGATTTCTTTTCTCGCTTCCGGCCGTTCGGGAGCGATTTTCATCAAAATACGTAGGGCCGCGGAAGCAACCTTGGAATCCTTGGCCTTTAGTGCGGTGAGATATATCGGGATTTCTTTATAATGTAGACCCTCCAACGTCCATAGACTATGTAATTGGCCCAAAGGACTCCCATCGATGATGTGCTTTTTTAAATGGGGTACGACGACCTCATCCTGTTTTTCCACCAACAGGCGCTGTGCCATATCCCTAGTCCAGCCATTTTTACTTTCCAGTAGGCCGACCAAGGTCGTGGCTTCCATAATTAAGAGATCGGGAGTTCTATTTGCGGTATCCTTCTTGGACGTAATGCGCCAGATTCGTCCCATATGGATGGGCTTGTCAAGTTTGCGCTCCAAGGTCACCTCCCTCAGATAAGGGGTCATATAGGGGCCATGCTGAATTATGCCTTTGTACATGTCTACCACATAGAGCGCTCCATCGGGCCCGGAGGCCAATGAAATCGGGCGAAACCTTTCGTCGGTCGATGCAAGAAATTCCCGATTTTTATACACCCCCTCGGCACGCAACAGAAACCCTTCTTCAATAATTCTATTTTGTTTGATAAGGTTGGCGGTCGGTTCGCAAACGAAGGCATCGCCCAGATATTCCTTGGGCAAGGCATCCCCGCGATAAACGAACGGACCGCATGCGGACGCGAATTCCAAAAGCCGATCCCTATCATCCAAGGTACCGGGTACGTAGCCGCGATTAACGGCGGTATTGCTTCTGATGGGGTATATTTTTCGTTCAAGGGTAAGCCCATGGTCAATGCCGCTGGAAGAAGTGTGATTTTTATTGGCCCGGAGCGAATTGGGAGGCACAAGATCTGCGTGCAATTGGGACCAATTGTAATTGTAAAACAATCGCCCCGCATTATCATGGCAAATGCCCCATTGCCCACGGAATTCCGTTTCTTCCCTGACCCACTCCCCATCGATTTTCCGATACCGGTATTTCGACTTGGCATTATAGTACCAATTATCCATTCCCCGCCATAATCCGTTGGCAGCATGTTCGGGCATGCCCAACCCACCATAGGTCCGATCGATAAGGGTTTTGCCATCAGCCCGGACATCCCCGTCGGTATCCCGTACATACCAGAGGGGAATATTTTCCGCGATAAGGGCACCCCCCTCGACTACGGCAATGGCCCTCGGTAGCGTTAGGCTATCCAAAAAGATTTTGCTGCGGTCCATTTGTCCGTCGCCATCGTCATCGAACAATACGGAGACCCGACCGATTTTATCTTTCTCCCCAGTGCCATCGATATCCTGCATAAAACCCAACATCTCCACTACCCAAAGCCGGCCACCTTCGTCAAATGCAATGGCCACGGGATCTTGGACCAACGGCTCGGCGGCCACCAGTTCGATCCGTAGGTCTTTATCCGCCAATACAAAAGAGTGTAGTGCCTCCTCTGGGGATTGTGGGAGCGAAGAATTCTTATGGCATTGCGAGAAGGTGCCAAGGATACAAATAAAAAACACGATCCTTAAGAAATTGAAACCAAGGCTATAGTTTAAAAACATGAGGTGTTACGAATTGGTCAATTAAAGGATAAACGATGCAATATAGATCATTAGCGCGGCAAAGGTTCCGACGATGAAAGTTCCTAGGGTGTATACCCTATAGCCCGTCTTTACGTCGATACCGGAAAATTGGGTCAGGATCCAAAATCCGCTGTCATTGGCATGGGAGACGACCATGGCCCCGGCACCGATTGCCGCTACGACCAGTGCCTTATCCAGCTCTGAAACAAAGCCCATGGTCACCAACAGGGGTGCAATGATGGACGCGGTAGTAATAAGGGCGACGGTGGAGGAACCCTGGGCGGTTTTGATTGCCGCACAGAGCATAAAGGGAAGCCAGATACCAAGGTTGGCACTGGAAAGGGAGTCTGCCAGGGTCGTAGCGATACCGCTATTTTGTAACACGGTCCCAAAAATGCCACCTGCCCCGGTAATCAGGATAATGTTGGAGGCATCGACCATTGCCTTCCCGACCCATCCGGTGGTCGATAAGATTTCCTTATCCCATTTTCTCGGCAATAAAAAGGAAAGTAGCATACCTATTAGGAGGGCAATGACCGGGGATCCGATAAAACCGATCAACTTCACCCAGGCCGTTGTTTCTTGGCCTTCGGCGATATTAAATTCTACCAATGATTTTCCTACGATCAACAAAATTGGAACCAGGATGGGAAGTAGCGATTTAAAGGCACTGGGCGCTTTTTTTATTCTGTCCTGGATAATCTCATCCGATAAATCGGGATTGGGGTCAATGTAATTTTTTGCGCCCATTTTTTTGCAATATACAATGGCTACAATAAGGGAAAGAAACCCAATAACCAGGCCAATCAGCATTACCAGTCCCACATCGGCACCGATAATGCCTGCGGCGGCAATGGGGCCCGGGGTAGGGGGAACCAGAACATGTGTTATCATCAGACCTAGGATCAAAGCCGTGGCCGTACCTACAATAGACAGTCCGGCCCTTTTGGTAAGGCTCTTGTTCAATGGGTTTAGAATAATGAAGCCACTGTCCGCAAATACAGGTATCGAAACAAAAAAACCAACAATGCCCATCGCCTCGTGAACCCGGTTCTTTCCTATGATGTTCAGTACAATCTCGGCCAGTTTAAATGCTCCCCCGGAATGCTCCAGGAACGCGCCTATAATGACTCCCAAGACAATGACGATTCCAATTTTGCCCAATGTTATTCCAAAGCCATCGTTGATCGATTGTATCACGGTGTCCAATGGCATTTCCGAGAAAAGTGCAAAAAATATAGCCGCGCCGAGCAAGGCCAAAAAAGGATGTACGTTCCATTTGGCGGTAAGTAAGATGATCAATATAACGCTGAGCAGTAATAAGAGGATCGATACCATGGGTTGGGTTGTTTAGTTTGCGTCTCTGTTTACGGGCATATCAGATTTATTCATGAAAAAATCAAGATCGGTTCCCAGATTTGCTTGTTGAACTATTTGGATCAAGAGGCTTGTATCCCTTAACCTCGACTTTTTTTAATAACGCATTTAAAGTAATCATCTTTGGGATAGTGAACAAAATGTGGTACGGGTTTATTCGCCAAAAAGGGACATTTTGCGCAATTTTTCTTTTACACCGCCAATCTTTTAGTAATTTTAGTGGTAAGTCCGGCGCCAATACCTTATTCAATAGTCGTATGTAGGTGCGATCGTGGTACGAAATTGGAGTGGGGCCGTTGGCTTTAATAGCCGTTAAGCTAAGGATATGAACCGGAGAAATTTTATGAAAACCTCCTCTATGGGCACTTTGGCCCTGTCAATACCGGTATTACCAACTGAATCGTCTTCGGTTGCAGAGACTCGGTTTGGGGTAGCCGAGGCTTCCTATATGTTGCGGAAATATAGAAAAATGGAAAGTGCAAACTACCCCCGGTTTGCCAACGCGCTTGCGATGATCGAACATTTTGCCTCCCTCGGTTTTGGCGGGGCACAAATAACGGTGTCGGGATGGGATTCCGATATGTCGATAAAAGTCGCTAAACTACGGGAGGAACTGAATTTTTTTCTGGAAGGGCAAATTAGTCTGCCCAAAGCTGACGAGCCGCTGGATCGGTTCGAACAAGAGGTAAAGGAGACGAAGAAGGCCGATGTAGATGTCATACGAACGGTATGTTTATCGGGTCGGAGGTACGAAACTTTCGATACCAGGTCCGCATTTCAAAAATTCAAGAAAGATTCTATACAGGCATTACAGCGGGTCGAACCGGTACTACGGAAGCATAGGATGAAGCTTGCCGTAGAAAATCACAAGGATTGGAGGAGTGCCGAGTTTGTTGAAATTTTAAAGGGGATAGATAGCGAATGGATAGGGGTTACCCTTGATACAGGTAACAATATAGCCCTGCTCGAAGACCCAATGGAAGTGGTGGAGGCACTAGCTCCTTATACCTACTCGGTGCATCTTAAGGATATGGCCGTGGAAGAATATGAAGATGGCTTTTTAATGTCCGAAGTAATTTTGGGTGACGGTTTTCTGGATATCGAGGGAATGATCTCGGTTATCCGAAAACAGAACCCCGATATTAGGTTCAATTTGGAAATGATTACCAGAGACCCCTTGAAAATTCCCTGTTTGACGGAAAAATATTGGGCTACCTTTGATCAAATAACGGCAACCCAGCTGGCCAAATTTCTACATAAAATTAAACGGCACAAAACGGATACGGGGTTACCTATAATTTCTGATAAACCGATCGATCGACAACTTGCTTTGGAGGTAGAGAATAATAGGGCCTCATTGTTGTATGCCAAAAAACACTATGGCTTCAGTTAGAGGCTGTTTTGATATATTTTAACCGACAAAATTAAATCGAACATATGACAGATGCCGTATTGCCTGGAGTAAAACAATTCGATCTTACGGGAAAAAATGCCGTAATCACCGGCGGGTCAAAAGGCCTCGGCTATGCTATGGCGGCCGGTCTTGCATCGGCCGGATCAAATGTGATATTGGTAAATAGAAATTTAGAGGACGGGGAAGCGTCCGCGAAAAAATTGAACAATGATTTTGAAACTCGGGCCAAGGCCTATGCTGCGGATGTTACCGATCAATCGCAGATAGAATCCGTGGTCAATCAAGTTATTGCCGATTTTGGCCATATCGATATTCTGATCAACAGTGCGGGAATTAATATTCGGGGAGCTATCGATGAACTGACCCACGATGAATTCAGCCAGGTGATGAAAGTAAATGTCGATGGTATTTGGCTGGCCTCAAGAGCGGTTGTCCCCCATATGAAAGAGAGAGGTAGCGGGCGCATCATAAATATGGCAAGTACGCTAGGTTTGGTCGGACTGGCCAATCGGACCCCCTATGCTACCAGCAAAGGGGCGGTGGTTCAAATGACCAGGGCCTTGGGCCTTGAACTGGCCCAATTCAATATTATGGTAAATGCTATTTGTCCCGGTCCGTTTTTAACGGAAATGAACATTCCAATTGCCGAAACCGAAGAAGCCAAAAAGTTTATAGTGGGAGCCACCGCTTTAGGACGCTGGGGGGATTTAAGGGAAATACAGGGTGCCGCCATTTTTCTTGCAAGCGATGCCGGGAGTTATATGGTCGGCTCGATGTTGACCGTTGATGGCGGCTGGACGGCAAAATAGACTGCAAAAAAGTTAGTCCAGCCTTTTTTGTATTCATAACCCATTGATTTTAGTGTTAAACAATTGGCGTACAATTCAGATTTGAAAAATGGTAACCTCAACGGTAACCTAATTCTCTATAAAAACTTGACAAGTTGACTTTTCGTCGGAAAGAGGAGTCAGAGCGCCTAATGCCGTCAAAACCCCATAGAACGGGCTCTAAACTAAAAAAACCAACCTATTTTCATAAGTTGGATTTCTAAATTTGCTCCTCCTCTTGGGCTCGAACCAAGGACCCTCTGATTAACAGTCAAGTTTTAGGTACCTAAACAACTCCATAATATATCATAAATAATTAGTTTTCAATATATTAATAAATTTTACACTTAATTGAATTTGTTTATAACTATCCGTTTGCGTGCAAATTGCGTGCAAATTTTTTACCGTTAAATTACTACATTTGTGA
>Ga0075530_1001788_pt1 | contig 10147 bp, 8 predicted proteins | sample NGEPerD_2_FD_75101 | JGI IMG/M metagenome (GOLD analysis project Ga0075530, IMG submission 75101) | Arctic peat soil microbial communities from the Barrow Environmental Observatory site, Barrow, Alaska, USA - NGEE PermafrostL1-D | ecosystem: Environmental > Terrestrial > Soil > Wetlands > Peat ...
CCGTACGATACGCCCGTCGCGCGAGACGGGGGGTCGTCGTGAACCGAGCCGTGACCGATGGGCGAGTCGGTGTGCGACGGAAGAGGCGGCGGCAGGGAGGGCTGATTGTCGGCCTGGTCGCGATGCTGGTCGCAGGATGCGCGCCGATCGACGTGAACCACCTCGCGAGCGACGGGCTCGGCGGACGCGACAACACCACGCCCGGGTCGATCACTGCCCAGAACTACATCATCGACCGGCTTCGGCCGTTCGCCGTCGGTCTCGACGCGTCCGCCGAAGGCGACGACGCGTTCAAGCAGGCGATCGACGGCGGAACCAACATCCTCGCGTTGATCCCGGGCGGCGACCTCGCCGACGAGTACGTGGTCGTCGGCGCGCACTACGACCATGTCACGAGCTGTAGCGGGATCGTCCCGAACGACATGATCTGCAACGGCGCGACCGACAACGCGGCCGGCGTCGCCGCGGTGCTCGACATCGCTCGACGGGTCGCCGAGGCACCCGAGCCGCCGCGTCGCTCGCTCGTCCTCGCGCTGTGGGATCGAGAGGAGGACGGGCTCGACGGTTCCCGGCACTACGTCGTCAACCCACTCGTTCCCATCGAGGCCACGATCTCATACGTGAACTTCGACATCATGGGCGCCAACCTCGCGCCGAGCCTGCGCAACGTGAGCTTCGCGATCGCCGCCGAGAGTGGAGGCGCACAGTTGCAGTCGATGCTCGTCGGTGCGATCGCCGGTGGCACTCTCGAGACGCAACTCGTGAGCTCGATCTTCGGGCAGGGTCGCAGCGACTACGTGAACTTCCTCGACGCGGGTGTGCCGTCGGTGTTCTTCTCCGACGCCGACGGCCCCTGCTATCACACCACCGACGACGAACCTCAGATCGTCGACTACGGCAAGCTCTCCGCGCAGATCGGTGTCGCTCACCGCCTCACCGAAGCGCTGCTCGCCTCCGATGACCCGCCGCAGTTCGTTTCGGGTACGCCACTCGCGACGTTCGCGGATGCCGTGGTGCTCTACGGCGTTGCAACTCGGCTGACCGCGGATCTCGAGCTTTTCGCGAGCCGGCAAGACCAGATCCTCGACATACAAGCCCAGCTCGAAGCGATCGTCTTCGCGGGGCCGGCGATGTTCGACTCCGGCGACGTGAACGTGCTCCTCGCCTCCGCGCTGAACCTGATCAGCATCGTCAAGACCGCTCCGTGCAGCGGCTACCTCACGTCGAGCTGAGCACCGCGCCCGGTCCGGTCTAGATGTCGTAGTAGAGGTAGAACTCCCACGGGTGGGGGCGGAGGCGCACGGCGTCGATCTCGCTCTCGCGCTTGTACGACACCCAGGTGTCGATCACGTCGGGAGTGAACACCCCGCCGGCGAGCAGGAAGTCGTGGTCGGCCTCGAGCGCGGCGAGCGCCTCGTCGAGCGACCCCGGCACCTGCGGCACCGCGGCCAGCTCCTCGGGGGGAAGATCGTAGAGGTCGCGGTCGACCGGGTCGGGCGGCTCGATCCGGTTCTGGATCCCGTCGAGGCCCGCCATCAGCATCGCCGAGAACGCGAGATACGGATTACACGACGGGTCGGGGCAACGGAACTCGAGGCGCTTGGCCTTCGGGCTCTTCGAGTACAGCGGGATCCGCACCGACGCCGAGCGGTTCCGTTGCGAGTACACCAGGTTCACCGGCGCCTCGTAGCCGGGCACGAGCCGCTTGTACGAGTTGGTCGTGGGGTTCGAGAACGCGAGGATCGCCGGCGCGTGCGCGAGGAGCCCGCCGATGTACCAACGGGCGAGGTCGGAGAGCCCGGCGTAGCCCTTCTCGTCGAAGAACAACGGCTCGCCGCCCTTCCACAGCGACTGGTGGACGTGCATGCCCGACCCGTTGTCCTGGAAGATCGGCTTGGGCATGAACGTCACCGACAGGCCGTTCTCGCGCGCCACGTTCTTCACCACGTACTTGTAGAGCATGAGCTTGTCGGCCATCGTCAGCATCGTGTCGAAGCGCATGTCGATCTCGGCTTGCCCCGCGGTGCCGACCTCGTGGTGCTGCACCTCGATCGGGATACCGACCTTCTCGAGGGTGAGCAGCATCTCCGAGCGCAGATCTTGGAACTGGTCCATGGGCGGAACCGGGAAGTAGCCCTCCTTGTGACGGGGCTTGTACGCGAGGTTCGGGCTGCCGTCGAGCTCGAACTCTCGTCCCGAGTTCCACACACCCTCGACCGAATCCAGGTAGTAGTAGCCCGAGTTCGCGTTCTGGTCGAAGCGCACGGAGTCGAAGATGTAGAACTCGGCCTCCGGGCCGAAGTACGCGGTGTCGGCGATCCCCGTGCCCTTGAGGTACTCCTCCGCCTTGCGGGCCACGTACCGGGGATCGCGGCTGTAGGACTCACCCGTGACCGGGTCTTGCACGAAGCAGTTGATGTTCAGCGTCTTGTGCACGCGGAACGGGTCGATCACCGCGGTCTCGGGATCCGGCATCAAGAGCATGTCGGATTCCTGGATCTCCTGGAAGCCACGGATCGACGAGCCGTCGAAGCCGAGCCCGTCTTCGAACACGTCCTCGGTGAGCTCGTGGGCCGGGATCGAGAAGTGCTGCATGAGCCCGGGCAGGTCGCAGAATCGGACGTCGACGATCTCGACGCCCTCGTCGGAGATCTGCTTCAGCACGTCGCCGGGTGTTGCCACGATTGTCCTCCAGTCGGTCGTCCGCTCCGGGCCTTTGCGTCGCAGACGGCGGGGAGCCTAGGCCCAGACACGCTTTGCCCGCCGGGTCAGAGCGGTCGGAATCGGCGCTCGTCTACGGTCGTCACCTTCCCAGCCCGCAGTTTCTCTGCGGTTGCCGAAATGTGAACGCCATGTGAAACGGGCTCGTCAGCGTCGCCACCCGGAGGGAACGACCCCGATCGCCTGGCACACTGGAGCGATGGAACGCCAGCTCGACTACGTGCTGCGAACCGTCGAGGAGCGGGGCGTACGGTTCGTCCGGCTCTGGTTCACCGATGTGCTCGGCTTCCTCAAGAGCTTCGCGATCACTCCGGCCGAGCTCGAGACCGCGCTCGAAGAGGGTATGACGTTCGACGGCTCCGCGATCGAGGGCTACAGCCGGGTGCAGGAGTCCGACATGCTCGCGCTGCCCGACCCGAACACGTTCGAGATCGTTCCGTGGGGCAGTGCCGACGCTCCGGTGGCGCGGATGTTCTGCGACGTGCAGACGCTGTCCGGCGATCCGTTCGAAGGCGACCCCCGTTCGGTGCTGCGGCGCAACCTCGAGCGCGCACGGGAGAAGGGCTTCACGTTCTACGCCGGGCCCGAGATGGAGTTCTTCTACTTCCGCACGCCGAGTGCACCGGACCCGCTCGACCATGCCGGCTACTTCGACCTCACCCAACAAGACATGGCGAGCGAGCTGCGCAAGCGCACCATCCTCACGCTCGAGGCGATGGGCATCCCCGTCGAGTACAGCTTCCACGAGCTCGGCCCGAGCCAGCACGAGATCGATCTGCGCTACACCGACGCGCTCACGATGGCCGACAACGTGATGACCTTCCGACTCGTCGTGAAGGAAGTCGCCCAAGACCTGGGTGTGCACGCCACGTTCATGCCCAAGCCGATGGCGGGCGACTTCGGATCCGGCATGCACACGCACCTGTCGCTCTTCGAAGGAGACGTGAACGCATTCCACGACCCGGGCGACGAGTACGGGCTCTCCAAGGTGGGCAAGGCGTTCATCGCCGGGATCCTCCGCCACGCCCGCGAGATCACCGCGGTGACCAACCAGTGGGTCAACTCGTACAAGCGACTCATCGAGGGCTACGAAGCCCCCGTCTACGTGTGCTGGGCGGTCAACAATCGCTCCGCGCTCGTGCGGGTGCCGACGCCGAAGCGCGCCACCAAGGAGTCGTCGACGCGTATCGAGTACCGAGCGCCCGACCCGGCCTGCAACCCGTACCTCGCGTTCAGCGTCTTGCTGAACGCGGGATTGAAGGGCGTCGAGGAGGGCTACGAGCTCCCGCCGGAGGCCACCAACAACATCTTCGAGATGACCCCCGCCGAGCGCGACGCCGAGGGCATCGGCCAGCTCCCCAGCTCGCTCGTCGAAGCGATCGAGGTGATGGAACAGTCGGAGCTGGTGGCCGAGACGCTCGGTGAACACGTCTTCGACTACTTCATCCGCAACAAGCGCGCGGAGTGGGACGCGTACAAGGCCTACGTGACTCCGTTCGAGATCGACCGTTACCTCGGAACCCTCTGAGCACGATGACCGAGCCGCTGCTGGTCTTCCCCGACCCGTCTCCGCCGCTTCTCGCCCAGACCCTCGATCTCGAGGGACATACCTGGAAGGCGTTCGGGAACGCGTCGATCGCCACTCAACACGAGCCGGCCGACGGTTGGCGAGGCGCAATCGTCTGCGCCGACGACGACCCCGAAGGCGCGTTCGGCATCTGCCGAGCGCTGCGCAAGCGAGAGAATCCGGTCGAGTCGATCCTCTTGCTCGTCACGGGCGCCCAGCTCGGGGAGCTCGAGCTGCGCGAAGACCTGTTCGACGACTTCTGCCTGTCGCCGTTCCATCCCAGGGAGCTCGAAGCGAGATTGCGTCATCTGTTGTGGCGTACGGAACGCGCCTCGGCCGCCGAGATCGTCGAGTACGCCGACCTCGTCCTCAATCTCGAGACCTACCAGGCCGCGATCTTCGACAAACCGCTCGATCTCACGTACATGGAATACGAGCTGCTGAAGTTCTTCGTCTGCCACCCGGGCAAGGCCTTCACGCGCGAGCAGCTGCTGTCGCGGGTCTGGGGCTACGAGTACTACGGCGGCGCGCGGACGGTCGACGTCCACGTACGGCGTCTGCGCGCCAAGCTCGGCGAGGAGCACGCCGCGCTCATCCAGACGGTGCGTTCGGTCGGCTACCGCTTCGGCCAAGACCGCTGGACCCCCACCCCCCGCTGACCCGGCCTTCCCCAACCCGGTTCCGTGCGCGCTGAGGTCGTTATATCGTGGGCAACCGCGCGTCAAAACGCGGAGGGTTTAGGGGCGTTGGCCGTCGGCGCGGCGTTCGGCATCCTCGACCGAGAGCGTGCCGAGGACGGCGCTCCAGACCGCACCCGTGAGCATCACGAGCGGCGGGACTACGAGCACCATCGCGATCGCGAGGATGAATCCGCCGGCCACTACATGGCTCCGCTCGCTGCTCGCCGGGATACCCGGCTCGCGGACACTCGCTCCGCGTGTTCCGCTGCGGCGGCCTCCGGCCGTCCTCGCTCCACGCACCTCACGCTAGCGGCGGAGCGACCGGGCGAGGCGGGTCGCGCGCGCCGGGAACGAGTCCGGCCTCGTGCCCTCGTCGCGGGCGAGGGCGTTCCACATCGCGGCAGCCACCGCCGCGAACACCGCGTCCGACGACCGGGCGAGGGGCGGCCCCGGGTCGTCCATGATCTCGACGGCGATCGCCGGCGTCTCGGCGGCACGGATCACGCCGAACGATCGGATCGTGAGGTCGAGCGGAATCCCGCCCTCGTCGACTGCGAGACCCTCCGAGCAGACCCATCCCAGCGCCATGTGCGCGGCGCCGATCGCGTACGACCGCAACACGATCTCGTCGAGCGGGTCGCCGGCCGCGACCCGCACGTCGACACGTTCGATGCCCGACTCGCCGATGACGAGGCGGGCGCCCGCGAGCGCGTCGCTCGAGGCGGGCGCGCAGACGTCGAGCAGCGTCGCCGCAATCCGCGCGTCGCGCACGAGCGCGGCGCGGTCGGCGCCGGCCTCGTCGAGCGCCCCTTCGAGTAAGCAGGCGCGCTCGGCGAGCCCGACGGCACGCAGCTCGGTCGTCGTGGGAGGTCCGGGCACGTCTCCCTGCTCCCAGGACCCTCGTTCCTCGATTTCGTACGGCCAGTCGACCGGAGCGAGGAACGGACCGGTGGCGCCTGCCACGACGCCATGGAGCTCCACGACGTCGCCATCGAAGCGCGCCCGGGCGGCGATCGGAGGCCGTTTCGGGCCGAGACGCACGACGTCTTCGCGCGAGTAGACGACGCGCACGGTGCGTCCGAGGCGATCGGCGAGCGTGCGCGCCGCGAGCGGCGAGAGCGACGACTCCTTGCCCCCGAACGCGCCGCCGTTGGCGAGCGGCGACGCCGGCCGACCGCCCGGCTCGCACCACGAGGCATCGGGTTCGAGGTAAGCGGGCTCGACCCAGCTCGTGGCGAGGCGCACGCCGCCCTCGGCGGCGTCGGGCAACGAAAGGGGTGGACGCGCCTCGGACCCGCTGCGGCGACCCTGCACCGTGCCGGCGGCCGCTCGCGCCGCGGCGAGGGTCTCGGCCACGACCCAACGTCCGCCGGCCGCTTCCTCGCACGGCGCGTCGGAACCGGGCGGGAGCGGCACGGCCACCAACTCGTCTCGCGGTGCGGTGTCGTCGGCGAAACCGCCGCCGCCGAGTGGTACGTCGTCGCCCACTCGCTGCGGCCCGCCTTCGAGCGTTGCCCGAGCGGACGCGACTTCGGAGTCGCGAACCGGCTGCTGGGAGCCCACCACCGCATCGCGCACCGTCATCCATCCGGTGCAGCGACAGAGGTGCGCGGCAAGACCACGGTCGTCGAGGACCCGGCCCTTACGGCGCGCGGCGACGGCGCGCATCACGATTCCGGGCGTGCAGAACCCGCATTGCGAGCCGCCGGTCGCGACGAAGGAGCGTGCCATCTCGTCGCGCTCCTCGGCGGGCAGACCCTCGGGGGTCGTGACCTCGCGCCCGGCCACCCGGGCGACGGGCGTGACGCACGCGACACGAGCCTCACCGTCGACCAGCACGGTGCAGCACCCGCATTGTCCCTGTGGCGCGCAACCGTCCTTCACCGAGGTCTTGGCGAGCTGCTCCCGCAGCACGGTGAGCAGCGTGGTTCCGGCATCGGCCTCGACGCCGACACCGTCACACACGAAGCGCACCCGATCGGACATCCATCCTCCCGCGCGGCAGGATAGGAGCCGTGCCCCCGATCTCCCGTAGAGCCTTCCTCGCCGCGTCCGGTGGCCTGCTCGTCGTCGTGGCTGCCGCGTGCGGGTCCGAGGGCGAAGACAGCAACGACGACGACGCCGCCGCGAGCAATCAGCTCGTCGCGCTGCGCCTCTCAGCCGACCAGTACGCCAGCCCCGAACCGCAGCGCTTCGCCTACGCGCTCACCAAGGGCAACCGGTACTTCGACGGTCCCCCGTCCCAGGTCGCCTTCGGTACGCCCGAGGTGTTCGCAACCCTCGAGGAGGGCCAGGACGCGAGCGTGATCCCCGACTCGGAGCTGACGTCGTTCGTCGAGACGACGCTGCGCGCCGAGGGTCTCCCCGAGAACCGCGGCGTCTACGACACCGAGGCGACCTTCCCACAGGACGGGTTCTGGTTCGGACGCATCAAGGTCGAAGGCGAGTCGGTCGACCTGCCCTTCGAGGTCAATGCCATCCCCGAAGGTTTGATCCCGGGCGAGGCAGCGCCGCGGGCGGCGTCGCCGACCCCCACCGACCCGCTCGACGTCGACCCGATCTGCACGCGAGCACCCGGCTGCGGCCTGCACACCAAGTCACTCGCCCAGGTCGTCGGAACCGGCAAGCCGGTGGCGATCATGTTCGCAACGCCGGCCCACTGCGAGTCGCAGTACTGCCAGCCGGTCCTCGATCTGCTGCTCGATCTCCGCGAAGAGTTCCGGGACCGGGTGGACCTCGTCCACGTCGAGATCTATCGATCCGACACGAGCAGGGAGCTCGTCCCGACCCTCGAACCGTGGGAAATCCTGACCGAACCCTGGCTCTACGGTGTCGACGGCGCCGGGACGATCACGGAGCGCCTCGGTGGCGCGTTCGACCGCAGCCAGGTCCGAGAGCTGCTCCAGCGCCTCGCGGGGTAGCTCTCGACCTCACGTCGAGACCTGATCCGCGATGCGGGGGACCACGAGCGCGACGAGCTCGTCGGTGTTGACCCCACCGGTCGTGCCGCCTTGCGACGCGCGGACGAAGACCACGACGCCGCGATCGACCGCGACCGCGCCGACGTCGACCACCCACGCTCCGTCGGCGACGACGTCGCCACCAACTCGCCTGGCCCGCACAATCGCGTTGCCGGTGTCGAGCTCGAGCCGCTCGGTACCGGCGTTCTCCAATCCCGACGCGCCGACCGCGCGTTGCGCCACCTGGGTGGCGACGCACCCCGTGCCGTAGGCGCGGACGATCTCGTCGGCGAACTCTTCGTCGTCACCGTCGAGCAAGAACGACTCCACGACGACGAGCGACGGTCCGTTGTCGAACCGGAACGTGGCCGCGGCCGCGGCTTCGGTCGCATTGGTGAACGGCTCGCCGAGGACAGCGTCGCACTCGGCCAGGGTGCCCGGAGCGAGGTTCGGCGCGTCGGCACCACGCGACCAGTCCGAGGGGAGCTCACCGAGAGTCGGGAGCATGGCGGCCGCGACATCGTCGTCGGGTCGGGGGTCGGGGGCCACGGCCGTGTCGTACACGAAGAACGCGGCCAAGCACGCGGCGAGCACGACCGCTCCGGCGAGCACGACCCGGCGCCGCCACGCCCGATGCTGCTCACGCTCGAGCGCGCGCCTCCGCTCGGCGCGAGAGAGGCGAGGACCGCTCGAGGGCGCATGGGTGTCGCGTGCGATCGGGAGCCAGCAACGCCAGCAACGATTGGACTCTCGGTCGAGGAACGCCGAGCAGTGCGGGCATCTCATGCGCGCACGACAGTAGAGCGTTCGAGCGCCGCGTCCGTCCCGGCGCCGAGACCGGATGCGGGCCGCTCCGAGTTACGAGAAGCTCTGGCCGCAGCCGCAGGTGCGCTCCGCGCTCGGGTTGTTGATGTGGAACCCGGCGCCTTGAAGCGTGTCTTTGTAGTCGAGCGTGGCCCCACCCAGATGTGGAGCGCTCGCGGGGTCGACCACGACGGTCACGTCACGCCAGGTCGTCTTGTGGTCGTCGTCGGAGACGTCGCTGTCGAAGAACATCTCGTAGCTGAGTCCCGAGCACCCTCCGGTCCGGACGGCGACGCGCAGCGCCAGGTCGTCTTGGCCTTCGGCGTTGATCAACTCCTTGATCTTCGCGCCGGCGGCGTCGGTGAGGGTGAAGACGGTGTTGGAATCGGCAACGGTGAATGACATCTCGCTCCCTCCGCGGTCAGTCGCGTTCAGAGTATCCGGCCACGGTGACGTGACAGGGTTCGGGGTCGTACAACGTGGCGAACTCCGCCACGTTCCCCCCGCCCACCTGGTCGACCACACCTTCGCACAGCCCACGGTGCAGGTTGCAGACCAGCTCGGGATAGGCCTCGGCCAGCTCTCGGAACGGGCAGTGGAGGAACTCGATCCTGGTGCCGCCCTCGGCCGCGCCGTCGGCTGGAGTGGATTCGGGTTCGAAACCGAGACGCGCCAGCTCTCCTTCGAGTGCACGGACGCAACTGCCCGTGCGGGTGCGCTTCACGGTCTCGGTCCCCCACGAGTACCCGGTGTCCGCGGCCTCGTCGGCGTCGGCTCCGACACGCTCGGCCAGTGTGGCGAGCAAACCTGCGAGCAGGACGTGCGCGGGCGGGTCGAAGCCGAAGCCGGGCGCTCCGGCGGCGAGGGAGTAGCGATGTCGGGGCCGGCCCACGGTGCCCCGGTGGATTGCCTCGACCTCGACCAGACCGGCCTCGCGGAGACGCTCGAGGTGGAGGCGCACGGTGTTGGCGTGCAGACCGAGGGCGTCGGCGAGCTCCTGGGCCGAGATCGGGCCCGTAGCCTGCGTGAGCTCCTGGTACATGGCGTATCGCGTCTCGTCGCCGAGCGCCTTGAGCACCGCGAGCTGGTCCATCGCAGATTGACGGTAGCCCCCGTCGGGCATATTTTCAACACGGTCCCTGTTTTTATTGGGTGACCCCGATCTCTCGGCACGATCTCCTCGCGGATCCGTGCCGGAGGAGCACCGATGGCCGACAACCAGGCACCGAGCCTCCCGCCGATGAACCCCGACGACCCCGACGCGCCGCCGCCCGGCCCGCCCCCGACGCCCCACGACGTCCGACGGATCCTCGGCGGGGTGATGGACCCCGAGCTTCACGCCAGCATCACCGACCTCGAGATGGTCCGTGACGTGCGCGTGACCGACGACGGCGACGTGACGGTGAAGGTTGCGC
>Ga0075530_1001789_pt1 | contig 10147 bp, 11 predicted proteins | sample NGEPerD_2_FD_75101 | JGI IMG/M metagenome (GOLD analysis project Ga0075530, IMG submission 75101) | Arctic peat soil microbial communities from the Barrow Environmental Observatory site, Barrow, Alaska, USA - NGEE PermafrostL1-D | ecosystem: Environmental > Terrestrial > Soil > Wetlands > Peat ...
GCCGCGATCATCCACGCCCAGCGCATCGACCCGCAAGCCACCGAGTCCGACGCCATTTCGGCCGCGGCTCGGACCGTGGCCGAGACCCTGAAACTGGCGGCGATCGTCTGCTACACCGCCACCGGCGCCACTTCGCTGCGCGCCGCGCGCGAGCGGCCCCAGCAGCCGATCCTGGCGCTGACGCCGATCCCCTCCACCGGCCGTAAGCTCGCGCTCGTGTGGGGTCTCCACTGCGTGCTGACCGACGATCCGCGCGATCTCGACGACATGGTGGCTAAGGCCTGCCGCATTGCCTATCAGGAGGGCTTCGCTCTTCCGGGCCAGCAGATCATCATCTCGGCGGGTGTCCCGCTCGGCACCCAGGGCGCCACCAATCTGCTCCGCATCGCCACTATCGATGACGAATCAGACGAGTAGAAATTCCCGTTGTCATTGAGAGACGGCCGGCCCGGGCGCTTGATAGCGCGTTAGACGACGCGTTAGATGTCCTGGCCTTCGACTTCGCGGGCAAGCGCCTCGACACCCTGGCGCGCATCCTCCAGGAACGGATTGACGGCAAGCGCTTTCCGATAAGCCTCGAGCGCTTCCTTCTTGGCGCCGAGCTGCTCCAGCACGAGGCCGAGGGCGTTGATCGCCCGGTAGTGGTTGGGATCGACCCCGAGTGCCCGCCGCAGGTCGGCAAGCGCGCGTTCGGGCTTGCCTTTGAGCACGTTCACCTTGGCCCGCAAGTACCAAGCCTCGGCCTCTTGTGGCGCGATGTCCACGACCGCATCGAGAATGGTGAGAGAGAGGTCGGTCTCAGCCTCATTGGCGAACTGCTCCGCCCGGCTCATCAGCAGGTCGACCGTGTCGCTGCCTGACACGGCCCAAAGCTCCTCGATGGCCTGCATGATCGGCTCCGCCGTAGAGGCATTCCGCGCCGCGCCGAGCTGCTCATAAAGCTGCGCCAGCGTCTTCGGGCGGTCCAGCGGCGCGATGACCGGCAGATCGCCAAGCTCGAGATTGAGCTTGTTGTCCTTGGTCTCCTCCGCCGATTCCGGCGGCGCCGACTCGTCGGCCTTCTCCTTCATGTCCGGACGCAGGGCCCGCGGCTCGCCCCCTTGGGGCGCGCCGTCCAAGCGGGGTAGATCCGAGCCGGGCTCTGTGCCGTCATCGGACTCGTCACCCAGGTTGTCGAGATAGATCTGCGCAAGAACCACAGGGGGAGCCGCGAGCACCGGCGTAGCCGGAAAGCCCGTCAACACCAGCACGCCCACGGCGAGCAAGATGCCTGCTCCGTTGGTCTCTTTCATCATGCAGGAAAGGTAAGGGCCCGGCGCGGCGTGCGTCAAAGCAAATCGGCCGCGGCCCAAGGCAAAGCCTGGGGATTAGCCCTGGCGGGCTTTGAAGCGGCGGTTGGTCTTGTTGATGACGTAAAGCCGTCCGCGGCGGCGCACCACCCGGCAGTTCCGATGGCGCGCGCGCAAGGACCTCAGTGAATTCTTGACCTTCATGGCAAAACATCCATCGCTTGGCAAAAATGGCTCAGGGCGGCAAGAGCCGCCCCGAGAACTTGGCCGGACCATATGAAGGACCGCCCCGCCTGTCAACTTGAGGCTGCCCAGTTCCTGGTCCGCGAAGCCATTGACACCCCATGGCTCCAAGCATACAGTTAACCGTATGGTTAAGTATTCAGACGCCCTCCTCGACCGGACCTTCGCCGCCCTGGCCGACCCCACGCGGCGCGCGCTGCTTGCGCGGCTCGAGGAGCGCAAGGCGCTATCCGTCAGCGAACTCGCCGAGCCGTTCGCCATGTCGCTTCCGGCAATTCTGAAGCACCTCAAACTGCTGTCGGACGCAGGGCTCATCACCCGCAAGAAGACAGGCCGGACCGTCACCTGCCGGTTGAGCGCCGAACCCATGGAGCACGCCATGGAGTGGCTCAATCACTATCAGCGTTTCTGGACCGAGCAGCTCGACCGGCTCGCCGCCTTTGTGGAGGAAGACCCATGCCCGCCCAAGCCGCCCTCGAAACCAAGCCAAGCCTCACCCTCAAACGTCGTTTCAATGCCGCGCCCGAAGCGGTCTACGCCGCCTGGACCGACCCCGAAAAAATCGTGAGATGGTTCGGCCCCGATTCCGGGCCCGTGCGGCATGCCGAGACCGATGTGAGGACCGGCGGCCGCTACGCCGTTGCCTTCGACACCGAGGACGGCGAGCAGCATCACGTCAGCGGCACGTATCGCGAGGTGGTCCCCAACGAGAAGCTGGTGTTCACCTGGGCGTGGCGCACCATGCCCGAGCGCGAGTCCCTGGTGACCATTCTCATCAAGCCCGATGGCGACGGCGCGCTCCTCACTCTGATTCACGAGCAGTTCTTCGACGAGCCCGCGCGCGATCGCCATCGCGAAGGCTGGACCGGCTGTCTCGACAAGCTCGAACGTTTTGTCGCGTAACCTGAAGGAAGCAGCAGCCCATGACGATCGCCCCACAAAAAATCACGCCCTGCCTGTGGTTCGACACCGAGGCCGAAGACGCCGCACGGTTCTACTGCTCCGTCTTCGATAATTCGCGGATCACGACCGTCAGCCGCTACGGCAACGAAGGACATGAGTTTCACGGGAAGCCGCCGGGCACGGTCATGGCCGTTTCGTTCGAGCTCGACGGCCAGAAATTCGCCGCGCTGAACGGCGGACCTCAGTTCAAATTCCACGAGGCGATCTCGTTCCAGATCCACTGCGCCGATCAGAAAGAGGTCGACTATTACTGGGAGAAATTGATCGAAGGCGGCGGCACCGAAGGCCCCTGCGGCTGGCTGAAGGACAGGTTTGGCCTCTCCTGGCAGGTCGTGCCGACCGCGCTGTTTGACATGCTGACGGCCGGCGACGTCCGGAAATCGGATCGCGTCATGAAGGCCTTTCTCAAGATGAAGAAGTTCGACATCGCCGCGCTGGAGCGTGCATTCGACGGCTAGTTTTTTCCAAGGAGCGCCCGAATGAAACTCAATCCGTATCTGAACTTCCCCGGCACGTGCGAGGAGGCCATGAGCACCTACGCCAAGGTCCTCGGCGGCGACATCGTGGCCATGCTGGCCTACGGCGACATGCCGGGCGAAAATCCAATCCCAGACGACATGCGCAAGAAGATCGCCCATGCGCGCCTGATCATCGGCGACCAGGTCCTCATGGCTTCGGACGCAGGGCCGGACCGCTACAAGCCGATGCAGGGCGTATCCGTCACCCTCAATATCGAAGACCCCGCAGAGGCCGACCGTGTGTTCAACGCGCTAGCGGACCGCGGCACCATCGAGATGCCGCTCAGCGAGACCTTCTGGGCCCACAAGTTCGGCGTGCTGGCCGACCGCTTCGGCACGCGCTGGATGGTCAATTGCGAGAAACCCAAACCCTGAGGTCGCGCCCATGCCCTATGTCGATGGTTTCATCGTTGCCGTGCCTAAAGCCAAGGTCGATGCCTATAAGCGCCTGGCGCGCAAGGCCGGCAAAATCTGGAAGGAACACGGCGCGCTCGAATTCCGCGAGTGCATCGCCGACGACGTGAAGAAGGGCAAGCTTACGTCCTTCCCTCGGAGCGTGCAGATGAAGCCGAGCGAGACGGTGTTCTTCTCTTACATTGTCTACAAATCCCGCAAGGATCGCGACCGCGTCAACGCCAAGGTGATGAACGACCCCCGCCTCGCCGGCATGATGGCGGGTAAGGACATGCCCTTCGACGGCAAGCGACTGATCTATGGCGGGTTCAAGGTGATTGTCGACGGCTAGCGAGAGTCAGCGGCGCGCCTGACGCCTTGGCAGCAAATATCTTAGTTGCGCTCGTCTTGATCGTGCGGGCTAGCGACAGTTCACCTGCGAGGCTTGGCCCGTCGACGTCTCCTTCGGTCATATCTTAGGCTACGACCGCAGCAGCTTTCTTGCGATCCTACACAGCGCGCGGACAAGCTGACATCATAAAGGCGCCATGTTAGAAAAATCGTGATGAAGGTGGGCGGATCAACGTCGCTACGATGAGTGCCGTACCATGCGAATTTTGATCGTCATTCCGCACTATTACGGCCGTAGCCATCCCGGCAACACTTCCCTCACAATCGGAAGCTACATAGAACCTCTTGGAAGAATCGCGGCTCTGAATGACCTTATTGTAGGACTGCACCGACACTTTGGGCGCTGGGGCCATACATTGGAAGGGAGCCCGATACTTCCAAAAGCGCAATCGCCGCACTCCTGCCTCGATATCGTTATCGTGACGAAATGCGGGCATGGAGTGCTGGACGAACTCGGATTCGCTCCGGGAACTTTTTCGGTCGAGTATGTCGCCTGCGAGCCACCGTGGTTAGGATTGCAAACCCAGCGGATAATCCGGGAGCGTTTCGGTAAATACGACTTCTATTGCCATATGGAGGACGATCTCAACATCCACGATCCGGCCTTCTTCGATAAGTTGACTTGGTTTCAGCACAACTTCGGCCAACGTGCGTTGCTTCAGGCTGTACGATACGAAATACCAGCAACCGGATCACCGGTTAAGTGCATAGTTGATCCGGAGCTGCCAGAATCAGACACTGCGCCTTTTCGACGGCCTGCGCAGGCTCAGCAACTTGAGGGCATTTGGAACGGTCGGCAGCAAACCTTTTCTTTGCCATCGAATCCGCACTCCGGGTCGTTCTTCCTGACCAATGAGCAGGTGGCCTATTGGATGCAGCATCCCACTTTCGATGATGGAGACGATTCTTGGGTAGGCCCATTAGAAAGCGCGGCGACGTTCTCTATCGGGCGGGTGTTCGATATCTATAAGCCGCTCCGGCCCGACCCTTTCTTTCTTGAAGTGGAGCACTTTGGCGCGCGCTACGCTTCCCTCGGGCAATCGGATGATGGCCGATATGGTGAGTCCCCCATACTAGCAATCGCGCAAAATGCGATTCGGGTGGCACTCGAAAAGGGCGGGGAGGATTCTGATGGCAACGACGCATCAGAAAAGGACATTTCTTTTTCTCAGCTCGTCCACAAGTGTCTTGAGGCAGGAACCGCCACAGAAACCCGTGGGCGATTGGATAAACTCGAGCGCCAGTTGGCGGGCCAGAACGGGGCGATTAGCAAGCTCAACAAACTTCTCGAGGGCGAACGGGCAGCTCACAGCCTCAAGATGGCGGAGGTTGTCAAACTCAACGAACTTCTCGAGGGCGAACGGGCAGTTCGCCTTCGCGAGGCTCGCTCCTTGCGTTGGCTACTCCGAGGACTGCGAGACGAACTGTTGCGGCGCTTGTGCAGGCGTTGAAAGAAGCGCGGGAGAGCACTCTCTTGATGCGCGCAACGCCCTACAACGAAAGTCCGATCACCGTTGAGTTCAACATTGCGCGGATCGAGAGCGCGGTAAAATCGCTCCGAGAAGCCTGCAGATGGTAGGGAGGCTTTTGGCCCGAGAGGCACAGCCTCATTCGACTGTTGCCCAGGGCGTTGCCCAGATCAGGAAATCGCGGGATGATCGCTAATTAAAATCATATAGATCAGTTATTTAAGATGGTGGGCGGTACTGGGATCGAACCAGTGACCCCTACGATGTCAACGTAGTGCTCTACCGCTGAGCTAACCGCCCGCTGCCTTGGAACGCAAAGCGCGCCCGTCTATGAAGGCGCCCCTCTATATCGGGTAGCGGCCAGCCAAGGCAACCCGCCGTTTGCAGGCTCGTGCGTTACGCCGCGAGCATCCGCTCCACCTGATCCACCAGATCGCGCAGGTGGAACGGCTTCGACAGGATCTTGGCGTCTTTCGGCGCGTTGTTGTCCGGATTGAGCGCCACCGCGGCAAAGCCCGTGATGAACATGATCTTGAGATCGGGATCGAGCTCGGATGCTTTGCGCGCCAGCTCAATGCCGTCCATCTCCGGCATCACGATGTCGGTGAGGAGGAGCATGAAGGGCTCTTCTTTCAGCCGCTCATAGGCCTCGAGGCCGTTGCCGAACGACACGACGTCGTAGCCGGCCTTCTCGAGCGCCTTGACCAAGAAGCGGCGCATATCCTCGTCGTCCTCGGCAAGCAGAATACGTTGCACGCTGCGTGCCCGTGGATCGTTCGCCTCCATATTCCCCGTCCCCCTAAAACTCTCGCCTGTTGGGCGTACACGAACTTGGTAAACGAGCGATTGCCCCTGGCCAAAAAGGTCAAATGGGGCCGGCCCCCTTACTGAACCCCAAATCATTGCTTCTATTTGGGCCGGGCACAAGACAGAACCGCCTGGACAGGGTCAACTCTCGTTGGCAAAGTTTACAGACTAGGATTCCAAGGCCGGCGGACCCCGCATCACGGCTAAAAATCAAGGGTTGGCCATGAGCCTGAGCGAGGCCGAGGCGATCGAGACCGAGCTGAATCCGCCCTTCGTCGTGGCGCGGCCGGCGGACTTGTTGGTTCCGCTGGTGTTCAACTCACCCCATAGCGGCCGCATCTACCCGAGCACCTTTCTCGCCGCCTCACGGCTCGACCCGCACACCTTGCGACGCTCGGAGGACGCCTTCGTCGAGGAGTTGTTCGCCTTCGTCACCGATCTCGGCGCCCCCCTCCTCCATGCCCATTTCCCGCGCGCATATCTCGACGTGAACCGGGAGCCGTATGAGCTCGATCCGGTCCTGTTCCGCGGCGGCCTGCCCCACTACGCCAACACCCAGTCGGTCCGCGTGGCCGGTGGGCTCGGCACCATCGCCCGCATCGTCTCGGAGTCCGACGAGATCTATCGCGAGCCCCTCTCCGTGGAAGCAGCGCTTGAGCGCATCAACCGGCTCTACACGCCATATCACGACACGCTTGCGGCGCTACTCCTTGAGGCGAAAAGGGAATTTGGCTTGTGCGTGCTGATCGACTGCCACTCCATGCCGTCGAACCCGATCGCCGATCGGGGCACGGGACGCCCGGATTTCGTCCTCGGCGACCGCTTCGGCACCTCCTGCAGCGGCGAGCTAACGCGGCTCGCGGCGAGCCAGCTTGAAGCTCTTGGCTATGCGGTGGCGTTGAACAAGCCTTATGCCGGCGGCTACATCACCGAGCATTACGGCCGGCCGCACAAGGCGCAGCACGTTCTTCAAATTGAGATCAATCGCGCGCTCTATATGGACGAAACCCGATTCGAAAAGTCGGCCGGTTTCGAGCGGCTGCGCGCCGGCCTCGAAACCATGGTGCGCGGGCTTATGCCCGGCGTGCCCGGTCTCGCCATTCCGCGCGCCGCCGCCGAATAGCCTGGAGCGCCGCGGCCCGTTACCCGAAAGGCGATTTCCACAAAAAAATGGGCCGTCCGATTGAACGAACGGCCCAAGTCTAGGGAGGAAACGCCCAAGGAGGGCAACGGCACAGCCTGGAGAGCCATGCCGCATTGCAACAATATGTCATTGCGGCGCACAAAAATCAAGATTGCTCTCTTGGGCACGCGGCATTCTTGAAACACCGGTGCAGAACTGTCACCTGGCCGCCGGGGAAGTCTTGACCTCACGGCTCTCAACCGTCGCCAGGCCTTGACTCCTAAGGGCAAACACCGCCAAGCCTTGACCCGTGTCCAAGCCCGAACAACCCGATTTCCAGGCTTATATGGCCCTGGCCCACGCGCTTGCCGATAAGAGCGGCGCGGTCATATTGCCGCATTTTCGGACAGGCGGCGCCGTTGACCATAAAGGAGGCGATGACTTCGACCCCGTGACCGCGGCCGACCGCGATGCCGAGGCCGCGATCAGGCAGGCTCTGGCCGAGGCCTATCCCTCCCACGGCATTGTCGGCGAGGAGTTCGGCACATCCCGCGGGTCCTCCGATTATTGCTGGATCATCGATCCGATCGACGGCACCCGCGCCTTCATCCTGGGTCAGCCGCTTTGGGGCACGCTGATTGGGCTCACCGCGGCCGGCGCCCCGCTTCTCGGGCTGATGGACCAGCCCTTCACCCGCGAGCGCTTCTGGAGCGGCGAACAGGAAGCCTTTTTCCGCCACGACGGCGAAACGAGACCCATGCGGGTTCGCGCCTGCCCGTCGCTTGCCGATGCTGCTCTCGCCTCGACAACGCCTGACATGTTTGCAGGCCGCGACGCCGAGTGCTTCGAGCGCTTGAGCCGGGCGGTGCGTTTGAGACGCTTCGGCGGCGATTGCTACAATTACTGCCTGCTGGCCCTCGGCCATATCGACCTTGTGGTCGAGGCGGGCCTCAAACCGTTCGACATCCTGCCCCTCGTTCCCATCATCGAACGCGCCGGCGGCGTGGTCACCACCTGGGACGGCAACGATCCGCGGGACGGCGGCCGCATCCTCGCTGCCGGCGATCGCAGTCTGCACGCCGCGGCGGTGGAGATGCTCTCCGGCCAATAGTTCTCCGTCATTGCCGGGCTTGACCCGGCAATCCATTCCACTGACGGTTCAACTTGCTGAGCGGTAACGGCATCGATGCCCGGATCAAGTCCGGGCATGACGGCTTCTGGGACTGACTGCGCGCGCTAGCTGGCCTTGCTGAGCGCGACGCCCGGAATGAAGGCGTCGAACGCGGCCCAGAATTGCTCGCGGACGGAATCCCGTTCCTGAAGGATTTCGTGGCGCGCGCCGCGGAGCACGAGTTGCGAGCCGGCGCGGAGTCGCGAGGCGAGGTCCTCGATCGCCTTGCTCGACACGACCTGATCGTCGCCCGCCGCCACCATCAGCGCCGGCACCCGGATGCGCGGCGCGAATTTTTCATCGCCAAGCTGCGCCATGGCCTCGAACGCCGCGTTGAGCCAACCGATGGTGGGCGGCCCCACGGCAAGCCCAGGAGCCGCGCGGAGCACGGCGAGGTTGCGGAGGAAGCGCTCCCGGTCCGAGGTGAGCGGGTTTCCCTCGAACTCCTCGCTTGTCCAGTCCTCCTTGTTGCCGCCGGGCACGACCTGCTTGCCGAGACCGAACAGCATCAGGCCGTCCGCCAGTCGCGCGCAGAGCCCCTGTGACATGGGGAGGCCCATGAGCTTGACCATCGGCGCGGTCATGACCATGCGGCTGAACCAGCAGCCCCGCTTGGTCGCGGCGCTGAACAGCACCGTGGCCGCCATGGAGTGAGCCAGCGCAAAATAGGGCGCCGGACAATCCGGCAGCACCACCCCTTTCATGAAGTGGTGGAGATCCTCCTCGTAGTCGGCGAAGTCGCGCACATGGCCCTTCATCAGGCTTCGCGTCAGCCGGCTCGAGCCCCCCTGCCCGCGCCAATCGAGTATGGCGACGGCAAACCCCCTGCGGCGCAGTTCGCCGACGACCTCGAAATATTTCTCGATGAACTCGTTGCGGCCGGGGAAGATGCACACGGTGCCGCGCCGCTCGCGGAGCGCCGACTGCCAACTCGCATAGCGAATCCGGACGCCTTTGCGGATTTCGAGGTAGCCCGACGACGCCCCAAGCGGGATCGGGTTTTTCGGTGTCGAAACGAGATCCATGAATGCGAGGAGCCCCTAGCCCCGGCGGAAGCCACACGCCGGTGTGCGCATTCCTTATAGCAGCGCCGCGCGCCATGAACACATCATTGACCACAGCCTTATTGACCACAGGCTTGCCGCGCGGCGCCGCGGCGGCGCGCGGCCCCGCGCACCCGGATCGGCCGTAGCGTTTTGCTTTTGTATTCAGCACGGTAGTCCTCTTGACGAGAATATACCGGGTTCCCATATCCCTCTCTGCGCAAGGCCGTCAGGCTTGCGTTTTTAGTGAGCCCGGCTCGTCGGAAAGAGCGGGCACGACCATATCGCTTCTTGCGGAGGATGTGACATGAGACACTTCGATCTGACCCCCCTTTACCGCTCCACCATCGGCTTCGACCGCGTCGGCTCCTTGCTGGATACGTTGAGCGCGTTCGAGGGCGAGACCCCGAGCTACCCGCCCTACAACATCGAGCGGATCGCCGAGAACGCGTATCGTATCTCCATGGCCGTCGCCGGCTTCGACGATGCCGACCTCGATATCGAGGTGAAGGAGAACACGCTTTCGATTCGCGGCGAGAAGAGCACCGAGCAGGGACCGGAGAACGCCACCTTCCTGCATCGCGGCATCGCCTCGCGCAGCTTCGAGCGGCGCTTCCAGCTCGCCGACTATGTCGTGGTGAAGGGCGCCAGTCTCGAGAATGGCCTGCTGCATGTCGATCTGGTGCGCGAGCTGCCCGAGGCCATGAAGCCCCGCAC
>Ga0075530_1001790_pt1 | contig 10142 bp, 8 predicted proteins | sample NGEPerD_2_FD_75101 | JGI IMG/M metagenome (GOLD analysis project Ga0075530, IMG submission 75101) | Arctic peat soil microbial communities from the Barrow Environmental Observatory site, Barrow, Alaska, USA - NGEE PermafrostL1-D | ecosystem: Environmental > Terrestrial > Soil > Wetlands > Peat ...
ATCTCGAAGCTGCGGAACGCTTGGATCTGGTCCTGGGGTGAGCCGTACCAGATCGAGTCGGTGCCCCAGACCACCCGGTCAGCGCCGAGCTGGGCAACCAGCTTGCCGATCACGTGCGCCGCGCTCGTGGGGTCGCGCATCACGAGCCACCATGTGGAGCCGAGCTCAGCGTAGACGTTGCCGTCCGGGCCGATGTCGTGCTCGCGCAGCGTCGTGATGAACCGGTTGACGCCGAGGTCGGCGGTCTCGGGCGTGTAGGGCCCTTCGGGGACACCGGTCTCGAATCCTGAGTGATACACGACGAAGCGCAGATCGCCGTGTGCGGTCGCGGCCGGGCCGATGTCGACCGGAGAGGAGAACTCGGCGAGTCCGCCGAGCATGCCGCCAAGGCCTTTGTGGACGCACACGATGTCGGTCGACGTGTCCCGCACCCGGTCCAAGAATGCGTTGCCGACCTGCGGCACCGCCGCGTCGTGGTCGTCGAGCCACCAGCCGGCCGGGTTGTGCGTGTACACCTTCCACGCGGCGATGTCGTGGCCCTCGTCGAGCTCGGTCATTCCGTCGAGTGCCGCGTCGAGCGGGCCGAGCTGGGGGAAGACACCACCGTGCACGAGGAGCCGGTCGTCGCCACACACCGCCGCGAAGGTGCGGCGCGCCTCTTCGGCCTCGACGATCGACTGCGGGTTCGCGTCACCGGGAATCGGTAACGCCGAGATGATCGCTATCGAGGTGTCGCTCCCGAGGAACAGCTCCTCCAGATAGGTGTCGATCGTGAAGCAGGCGCGCGGGTCGTCGGCGCCGCAGCGAGCCTGGGGGAACCCCGCCGCGAGTCCGAGCCCACCGGGGACCGACAGGTCGAAGTCGAGGAAGTGGCTCTGGACATCGATGATCAGCTCGTCGCCGGCGAGCGCCTCGGTCGCGGCATCGGCATCCGCCGGGTCGTCGGGGACGGCGAATGTGCCGCCGGAACGCTTGCCATCGGAGCGTCTCGAGTCCGACTCGCACGCCGCGATGGCACCGAGCATGAGCGCGGCGCCGCCGACGGAGCGGAGGAACCGGCGGCGGTCCATGCCGAGCCGACGGGCGGCGCGCTCGGCGCCCATGCGGGTACGGCGGATCGCCTCACGCTCGATCGGGCCGAGCGGCTGGGGCCAGAACTCGCCGTTGGAGACGGGGCCGAGCTTGATCGGGAGATCGAGGTCGGGATCGCCGGGGCCGTCCGTCGCGTCGCCCATTGGTGCCGACCCTAATGGGGGTCGACCCGCAGGAGAAGCGCACCCGCCGCTTCCAGATCAGGTCCGGAGTCGCAGCAGCTCCGGCGCGACCGGGCAGTCCACCCGGCGACCCAAGCGATCCACCGAGTCCAGGCCCGTCGGCCCGGCCACCCGTTCCACCATCGTGAGCGTGGCCGTCTCGGTCGTTGCCGCGGCGGTGAGGTCGGCCGCGACGGCGTCGTCCATCGCCGCGTAGAGCCGTTTGGGCAGCATCGTTCCGACCGGTGCGATCAGCCACACGGAACCGCCACGGTCGAAGAACGTCCGCATCACACCCGGTGCGCCGCTGGGCACGCGTGCCGCGTCGGGGGAGAGTGCCGTGGCCTCCACCAGCAGGTGGGAGGCCGGGACGCCGGCGAGGCCGTCGCGAGGGCCGATTCGTTGGGTCGCGAGGTCGGGTCGCTCTTCGAGCGCTCGCCGAGCGACCTCGCACCGGCCGAAGACCGCGACGGTGTCGTCGTGGGGGAAGGGGAGCAGCGCCGCGAGCCGGGTCGCGGTGGCGTCGTCGCGCAACATCCGCCAGGCTTCCCACGCGGCCTCGCCGGCGGCGGGCGCGCACAGGACGCGGGCACACACCCACCACAGTGGGGCCGTTGCGGGATGGTGCGCGAGCAATCGTTGGCAGACGGTCACCAATCCGGCCGGGTCACCGTCGAAGCCGGACAACGCCTGTGCGGCTTCGGTCGCGACATCGTCGTCGGAGCCGCTCCACCGCGCGAGGGCCCGGAGCCGTTCGAACGGTTGCATCGCGCTCAACCTAGCCGCGCCCGCCGCCGCCGAGACCGGCGTGCCGTGGTGGGGTCACAGGCCGTCACAGCACCGGTCGACGGCCCGTTCAGGGTTGCCGAGACGCGCGGCGCCGTGTTCGTCTCCTCGGTCGAGATTCTTCCCGGGTGGGGTCTCCATCAACACAACGGCGTTCTCGGGCGGTCCCGTGTAGTTGGCGACGATCCTCTGATTCGGTCCGGGTGCCACGGGACCTGAGGCTGCCGACACGACGCTCACGGTGGCCCGAACCCGCGAAGCTGTTTTCACGGCGCGACTCTCGCCGTAGAACGCGGCGGCGGGGCCCGCTACCTGGACGGGTATTCCGTTTCGCTCGACCTGGAGTACCACTCCGGCTTCGGCCAGTCCTCCTCGTGCACCGGCGAAGCGGACAACGCCGGGGCCGGGGGGCAGGTGTTCCAACAGCTGGCGTGACAGAGACTTGGTCTGCGCCTGGCGGGTCGGGTGTGGGACACCGACGCGCAGGGCGTCGATGCACGCCGAGAGGCTGGCAGCCGCGACGATGCCGACCGCGAGGACGGCGAGCGGCTGTCGGAGCCGGCGGCGCGTCGTCTCGCGCAGCGCGAGCCACGCGGTCCACACGACGAGTACCGCCGTGACCGCGCCGATCGACCATGTCCAACGAACGAGGTACGGGTAGACCAGGCCGACGACGCGGCTCACACCGAGCAGCGCTACGGCCCAGGCCACGGACACCGTCATCCCGAGAAGCACGGCGTCACGCCGCCGCTGCAGGGCGGAAACGAGGACAGCGGCGAGCGCGGCGACGAGCAGCAAGGGTGGTCGTGAGGAGAGCTCAACGGGCAGCACCGTTCCGTGCGGACCGGTACGGAAGATGAACATGGACTCCGGGCCGAACAGCCACTCGGGGCGAGCGTCGAGTTGCAGCGCGGCGACACGCGCTGCGTTCGCGATGCCGGCCCCAGGGTGGGACGCAGCGAAGTAGGACACGATGTCGCCGAGGTTGCCCAAACCGGTGACCACCTCACCCCAGAGCGTCGGCAACCACAGGACCAACGCTACGAGCGCGGCGATCCCGACCATACGGAGAAACCGACGCCGCTCGCTCGCCGAGCGTCGCGCCGCGATCCCTGCACCGATCGTGGCGCTGGCGGCCATGGCGACAGCCAGGGGGGCGAATCCGACGTGGGTCTGGACCAGGAAACTTGCGACGGCTGCGATCCACGGCAGCAGGCGACTGTCGCCGACCATTGCGACCCATGTGAGGAACAGGAGGAGGAAGGACGAAAGTACGGGCACGTGGGGATTCCAGGGATCACGGAGGAAGTCCGGTCCGAGTGCACGCATCAACAACGCCAAGGCGACCGCTGTCGCAAGGCCGACCGAGATCCCCCGGCGTCGGGCCACGAGCACCGCACCCACTGCCGCCGTAGCATTGATGCCGAGTGCGCCGACCATGAGGCCGGCCGAGCTCGAGCCGAGGAGCCGGTAGGGGACTGCCAGCAGGTAGAAGACCAGAGGGCCGGGATGGAACCAACCGAAGCGCGAGTACGGCCCGGTGAACACCTCGTGCAGCCCGACATCGCGCACACGCAGCTCGAGGAGCGCCCAGTCGCTGGGCGGTGCGTAGCCGTGGCGAAACGACACGATCGTGCGGACGGCACCGACGACGAAGGGCGCGACAACCAAGACGAGGCCGACGAAGAACAAGCACTCGGGTTCACGCCATCGAGCCGCGATCCTCGTGTGACTGCCTGCGCTCGGCATCGAGACGACCGCTCAGGTCCTGATCTTGGGTTCCTTCGGGAGGCCGAGCACGCGTTCGCCGATGACGTTCTTCATGATCTCGTCGGTGCCGCCCGCGACCCGCATGCCGGGCACGCCGCACAGGAACTCCGACCATGCGAACGTGCCCCATTCGCCGCTATCGGCGATCATCCGCGGGCCGAGTATCTCACCGAGCATCTGGCCGACCTCTTGCATGGTCCGGGTGAGCGCCAGCTTGCCGATCGACATCTCCGGCCCGGGGAGTTGGCCGGCTCGGATCGTGGCCATGCCCCGCAGGTTCGTGTAGCGGGCGACGTTGATTCTGACGTACGCGTCGGCCAGGCGTTGACGAACGAGCGGGTCGTCGGCCACGCCGTAGTGGCGGGCCATCTCCACGAACCGGTTCAGCGACATCGTGCCGACGCCCGCGCCGCCGCCACCGATCGCGGCGCGCTCGTTCATGAGCGTGGTGAGCGCGACCGTCCAGCCCTCGTCGACGTCGCCGAGCCGGTGGGAGTCCGGGACCCGCACCTCTTCGAAGAACACCTCGTTGAACGACGCCCCACCGGTCATCTGACGCAGCGGGCGCACCTCGACGCCGGGCGCGTGCATGTCCACGAGGAACATCGTGAGGCCCTTGTGCTTGGGTTTGTCCGGCGAGGTTCGAGTGATGATCTCGCCGATGTCGCTGTACTGCGCGCCCGACGTCCACACCTTCTGGCCGGTGAGGATCCACTCGTCGCCGTCGCGGATCGCCCGGGTCTGGATCCCGGCGAGGTCCGAACCGGCGATCGGTTCCGAGAAGAGCTGACAGGCCACGATGTCACCCCGATACAGATCACGCAGGTAGCGCTCGGCCACCTCGGGGATCGCGTGGGCGAGGATCGTCGGCGCGACCATGCCGAGCCCGATGCCGAACGCGGTCTGGTTCGGGACCGAGTAGTCGCTCCGGACCGCCGTGTAGGCGCGGGTGTGCTCGGCGGTGAGTGCCCGGCCACCGAGGTGCTCCGGTCCGGTGAGCCATCCGAAACCGGCGTCGAACTCCTTGGCCTTCCACTCTTTGGCGGCGCGCAGCTCGGCGGCCTCCTGCTCGGCAGTCTTCTCGTCCAGCACGCCGACTCGATCGGAGCCCTCGCCCCAGACGAAGCTCTCCTCGGGCCGTAGCGACGCGTTCGCGTCGAGGAAGGCCTTGGCATCGGTGCGGAACTGCTCGAGGTTCGCTGCATCGCTCATGGCCCGGAATCGTAGGTCGTTCGTGCCCGCAGGTTCCGGGCCCGGTCGGCGATCGCCGTCAGCACCGCTCGGGCGGCGACGATCCGCTCCAGCCGACCCCGGATGACGATCCGCCCGGCGGAGATGGCTTCCTGGGCCGACAGCCGGCCTTGGCTGACCGCCACGGCGGTGTCGTAGTCGAGCTGCATCACGACGTCGGCGTCGTCTGCACCGTCGATGTCGGAGTCGCTATCGATCTCGAGGTCGACTCGTAGCCGGCCGCTGCGGAGGGCCACGTCGTAGGCGACGGTGCCGAATGGGGTTCCGGTGACGCACTGGCGGACCACGCAGGCGGCACTCGGCCCGTCCACGTCGGGCAGAGGTTCGCCGCTCAGGGCGTCGGCGAAGGCGGAGCACCACTCGGGGCTCAGGTAGGCGGGCACCGCCGCAGGGTACCGATCCCGTTGGTGTCTCCGGGGCGTTGTGGACCCTAAGGTGTTCGGATGGCCGCCGAGACGCGAACGGGAGTGACGCGCGCTCCCGTCACGGCACCGGCGAGCCTCACCGAAGGGGGCGAGCGCGCCGGGCGGCGCGTCGAAGCCCTGCTCGACGCCGAGCTGGCTCGTTGGACGGCAGTCGACCCTGCGCTGGCGGCACCGATCGGAGCGTTGGCCGACCTCGTTGCGGCCGGCGGCAAGCGGCTCCGCCCCGCGTTCTGCCATTGGGCCTTCGTGGGTGCCGGCGGCAATCCCGACGACAGCCGGGTGGTCGACGCCGCGGCCGCGTTGGAGCTGCTGCACACCTTCGCGCTCGTGCACGACGACGTGATGGACGGATCCGACCGTCGGCGCGGCCAGGCGTCGATCCACCGTCGGTTCATCGAAGCCCACGACGCGAACGCCCGCCGGGGGGAGGCCCCCCGCTTCGGCGAGGGTGTCGCGATCCTCGTCGGCGACTTCGCGTTCGTCTACGCCGACATGCTCATGGCGACCGCCCCGCCCGAAGCGCGGCCCGTGTACGACGAGCTCCGCGTGGAGCTCTGCATCGGGCAGTACCTCGACCTCGCGGCGACGGCTGCCGGCGCTCGGGACCCCGACGAAGCCCGGCGTATCGAGTGGTACAAGTCGGGCAAGTACACGGTCGAACGGCCGTTGCACCTCGGTGCGGCCCTCGCCGGCAGGCTCGGTGAGCTTCGCGAGCCGCTGACGGCGATCGGGCTTCCTCTCGGCGAGGCGTTCCAGCTCCGCGATGACGTCCTCGGAGTCTTCGGTGACGAAGACGTCACGGGCAAGCCTGTGGGTGACGATCTTCGTGAGGGCAAGCTCACGCCTCTCGTCGCCGTCGCGACCCAGCGAGCGGCCGGCGCGGCGGCCGAGCTCCTGGACAGGATCGGCGCGCCGGATCTGCGCGCGGCCGAGATCGAGGCGTTGACCGAGGTGCTCGTCGACACCGGCGCGCGGGACGAGATCGAGCAGACCATCCGCCGGCGGATCGACGAGGCAATTGATGCGATCGATCGGTCTCCGCTCAGCCCGGCGGCTCGTCGCGCCCTCGTCGAGCTCGGCTGCTACGTGGCCTGGCGCGACGAATAGCGCCACACCGTCGTCGAGGAGCCGAGGTCGAGGCCCCAGTCCGGATAGTGTCGACCAGCGATGACCCCCGCGGCTGCGATCGAGGTGGTCGGGCTCCGGAAGCGCTACGGAGAGCGCCGAGCGGTCGATGGGGTGAGTCTCTCCGTCAAGGTGGGCGAGGTCTTCGGCCTCCTCGGCCCCAACGGAGCCGGCAAGACCACGACCGTCGAGATCCTCGAGGGCTACCGCGAGCCTGACGAGGGCACCGCGCGCGTGCTCGGCCTGGACCCGTGGCGTGACGGCGCCGCGCTGCATCGGCGAGTCGGCGTCATGCTGCAGGAGGGTGGGCTGTACCCCGGGGTGCGCCCGCTCGAGGCACTCGAGCTGTTCGCGTCCTACTACGAGGATCCGGACGACCCTCAACGGCTCCTCACCCTGGTCGGGCTCGACGACGTTCGCACCACGCTGGTGCGGCGGCTCTCCGGCGGAGAGGGCCAGCGGCTGTCGCTCGCGCTTTCCTTGATCGGCCGACCCGAGCTCGTGTTCCTCGACGAGCCGACCGCCGGAATGGACCCTCGGGCGCGCGTCACGACCTGGAAGCTCGTGCGGGACCTCCACGATCGCGGCGTCACGGTCGTGCTGACCACCCACGCGATGGACGAGGCCGAACAGCTCTGCGATCGCCTGGCGATCATGGACCGGGGCCGAGTCGTCGCCGAGGGCACACCGGCCGAGCTCACCGCCCGGGCCGGCAACGCCGAGGTCGCGTTCCGGGCGTCGGGCGGGCTCGACCACCGGTCGATGGCCAAGGCACTGGGCCTCGCCGCCGACGCGGTGAGTGAACCCCAGCGGGGGCGCTACGTGGTCGCGGCGAGCGCGACGCCCGGACTGCTCGCGGATCTCACTGCGTGGCTGCGCGACGAGGACGTCGCTCTCGAAGACCTGACGACCGGTCGAACGAGCCTCGAAGAGCTCTTTCTCCGCATCACCGGTGAGGACGGCCCATGAGGGCCGCGGTGCTGCGCGCCCAGACGCGCATCGAGCTGTTGCTCACCGTGCGTCGGCCGGAGAGTCTGCTCGTCTCGCTCGTGATTCCGCTGGGGATCCTGGTGTTCTTCGCCCGAGTGGACTCGATCAGCTCCGTCGACGATCCGGTCGAGTTCCTCGTGCCGGGCGTACTCGCCCTCGCGGTCATGTCGACCGCGATGGTCAGCCTCGGGATCGCCACGGGCTACGAACGCCGGTACGGAGTCCTCAAGCGGCTCGGGTCGACGCCGCTCAGCCGGAGCGGCTTGCTGGTGGCCAAGACCGCCAACGTGCTGCTCATCGAGATCGTCCAGGCGGTCGTGATCGTGCTCACCGGCATCGCCCTCGGTTGGGACCCCACCGTCGGTGTGATCCCTGCCGTCGCGTTGCTGTTGATCGGTACGGTCGCGTTCGCGGGTATCGGCATGTTGCTCGCGGGGACGCTGCGGGCCGAAGCCAATCTGGCTCTGGCCAACGGACTCTTCCTGGTCCTGTTGTTCCTCGGCGGCATGGCCTATCCGCTGTCTCGCCTGCCGGACGCGATCCGTGTCTTCGCCGAGGCGTTGCCCGCCGCGGCCCTCAGCCAGTGCGTTCGGGGCGTGTTGGCACCGGAGAACGCGCACCTCCCGCTCGCCAGCCTGGCGGTGCTCCTCGTGTGGGCCATCGGCGCGCCGTTGCTCGCCGTCCGGTTCTTCCGCTGGGAGGAATGACCGGCCCCAAGGCACTTCGGCGTCGCAGGACATGGATTATTCATCACCTGCGACGCCGAAGTGTGCCGGGGTGACGCCAGAGTGTGCCGGGGTGCCGCCAACCTGTGCCGGGGTGTCAGCGCGGCGGGATGAGGCTCTCGATCTCCTGGTTCATCACAGCTTGGGACGACGGTGACGTGAAGTAACGCTGAGCGATGGTGCCGTCGGGGCGGATGAAGAACGTCTGGGGGATGCCGCGCACCCCGTAGGCCAGCGCCGCTTCTCGCCCGGGATCGGTGACGAGGCTCCACTGCGCACCTTCGCCGTTCGCGAAGGCCTTCGCGTCCGCGGCGATGTCGCGAAAGTCGACCCCGATGATCACGAGCCCGCGGTCTCGGTATTTGCGGCGCGCCCGTTCGAGCATCGGGAACTCCTTGCGACACGGGATGCACCACGACGCCCAGAAGTTCACCACGACGGGGCGGCCGCGCAGGTCGGCGAGGTGCACCGAACCGTCGGCGCGTAGGCGCGGGAGATCGAAGTCCGGAGCGACACTGCCAACGGTCGCGACTCCGGCGACCGACGCCTCGGACGGGTCGGGTGGGACCGAGGATGTCGCCGGCCCGGTCGGCGACGTTGTCGTGCTGGTGTCGGCGCTGAGATAGGTCACCGCGCCCACGACGACCGCCGCGAGGAGCACCGCGGGAAGGACCCAACCCACCCGGACCCGCCCGGCCCGCGGCGAGGCGGCGGGATCAGGCGTTGCGGACGACGACGTCGACGGCAATGGCCGTGAACAACAGCGCGAGGTACACGTTCGAGAACGTGAACAGCTTGAGCGCGCGCTCGGGGGTGAGGTCACGAGCGAGGACGATGGCCTGCGCGATGAACAGCCCACCGAGCACGATCGCGGCGACGGTGTAGACGACCCCCATCGACGCGATCGGGACGAGCAACAGCGTTGCCGCGACGACGAGCACCGAGTACACCACGATGTGGCGGGACGCGACCTTGATCCCCTTGACGACGGGGAGCATCGGTATCCCCGCGGCGGCGTAGTCGTCCCGGTAACGCACCGACAGCGCCCAGAAGTGCGGTGGCGTCCAGAGGAAGATCACGGCGAACAGCACCCAGGCCGGCCCAGCCAGCGAACCGGTCACGGCAGCCCATCCGACGAGCACCGGGACGGCACCGGCCGCGCCGCCGATCACGATGTTCTGAGGGCTTCGGGGCTTCAACCAGATCGTGTACACGAACACGTAGAACAACGTGGCGCCGACCGCGAGCGACGCGGCGAGCAGGTTGGCGGTGGTCCAGAGGAACGCGAACGCGATCACCTCGAGGACAACGCCGAACCACAGGGCGCGCACCGGGGCGAGCTCGCCGCTCGGCAGCGGCCGGTGCCGGGTGCGGTGCATCACCTGGTCGCGATCTCGTTCGATCCAGCAATTGATCGTGTTGGCCCCGCCCGCCGCGGCCGCTCCGCCCAGGAGGACGGCGAACACCAGCGCAACGGACGGAATGCCATTCGCCGCCAGGAACATGGGCGGCACCGTGGTCACCAGCAGGAGCTCGATGACGCGGGGTTTGGTGAGCTTGAAGTACAGGCCGGCCGTCGCGAGGAAGCTCCGGCGGGTGCGGGCCTGGGGCGCGGCCTCGAGACCGGGCCGGTCGACCGGTCCGCTTGCGGGCGCACCGTCGGGCTGGGGCATGGCGGACACCAGGCGAATCTAGCGCCCGGCGAGGTGAACCCGGGATTCGGCCGGGCGCGGTCGCCCGGAGGTCAGGGGCGAGTCGCACTAGCCTCCGCCCGGTGCACAACGACGTGAAACAGTCGATCCGCATGACCGCGGACC
>Ga0075530_1001794_pt1 | contig 10126 bp, 17 predicted proteins | sample NGEPerD_2_FD_75101 | JGI IMG/M metagenome (GOLD analysis project Ga0075530, IMG submission 75101) | Arctic peat soil microbial communities from the Barrow Environmental Observatory site, Barrow, Alaska, USA - NGEE PermafrostL1-D | ecosystem: Environmental > Terrestrial > Soil > Wetlands > Peat ...
AGGTAGGACGCCACCAGAGTCGGCATCAGGAAGGACGCGTTGTCCACATGGACATCCATGAGTGGGTACGTCGCGAGCAGTGCCACCAGCCCGATGCCCGCGCGAACCGGCCACCGAGCCAGAAGCACCAAGCCGACCAACGTGAAAGCGGGAATGACGTACCGGGCGGGAACCAGGTCCCGGGTCCACCAACCCGTCCACACGGCGCAGCCCAACCCGGGCAGCAGGGCAAGACGCGGGGTCACAGGGTTGAACTTACGACCTTCCCAGGGCTGGGGCGTCCGCCTCGAGGATGATCTCGGGTCAGCCTTCATGCGACCCCATTCGGTGCGCCATCACTGATGCGTACCGCGGCCACTCAACGGCAATGTGGTGAGACACAATCCGTCGTCGAAAGGTAGCCGATGTCCACGATTTCCAAGCTCGCCCTCACCTTGGCCGTCGCGACCAGCGGAGTGGCGATCCTCGACGCCATCCTCGGGGGCATCACCGGTGAACCCACCGTCCTCGCCGCTGAGTCCGGCATGTCGCTGGCTCTGCTTCTCGTCAGCCTCCTCCATGCTGCGGCGTACGTGGCCCTGGCGCTGCTCCTGCACGTTCACCGCGATCGGATCGACGCCGACAGCTTGACCCGGCGCGTGTTGCGGATCGGGTTGGAGGTCTCATACGTGTTGATGGCGGTGTTCTTCGGACCGGTCGTGACAGGCACGTGGGCAACCGGCGCCGATCCTGCAAAGATTCCAGATCTGCTCACCCTGCCCGCAGTGCTCGGCTTCGTTGGCCTGTTCCTCTTCACGATCACGCTTGGCATCGCCCTGCTCAAGGTGCCCGGGATGCGGCTGCCCGCTCTTGTTCTTACCGGAGTCACGGCCGGTATCGGCCTCACCACCCTGCTCGGCGCCCTCGACTCCAACTTTGCTCACCCGGCCTATCCGGAGGCGCTCGCGTACATCGGCACCGCCCTCATCGGTGTCCGATCGGCTTCCCGCCCAGGCCATCGCCGGCCGAGCCCGGATCAGGGGAGCGTCCAGCCATCGGTATGAAACGGCCCCGAACCGGTCACTCTTCCTGACACCGGGTCAACGCGTGCAGATCTGCGGAGCTGCCCAGTTGGAGTGAGCAGTACCGGCGCTGGTGACGCGCGTGTTGGGTGAACCCCCGGCCAGCAGGCGTCTGCTAGGTCGAGGCGACCATCAAATGCCAGGTTGAGTGCCTGTGGCTCCGATCCGGGTCCGCAGCCGCGTCATACCACCGCGAAATGGAACCCCCGCCTTCGGGCAGGACACCGCGGTAGTACCAGGCCTTGAGCTCGGCTCGCATGACGCAGGCGCGTAGTCAGCGACGCTGCCATTCCGAGCGGACGCATCACGGCACACCTCCGTCCTGGCTCGGGCATCGATACCCCTCGAGAAATCACCGCTGGGCAAGCCGGACACGCCAAACCCAGAGTCGTGACATGACGGACGAGGGCGCGCACGCCTCTCGTGCGAGGAACCGGTTCAGCGACGTCGCAAGTCGGGAAGCGCAGCGGCGGCCACGCGAGCCGACGACGAGGAGGACCCGGCGGGCTCGACCGTCCAGTCGGGGTGGCCCGGCATCGGCGGCGTCGTGGTGCCGTGCGGCCACGCGGACAGGAAGTCGTGCAGGTCCTGACCCGAGACCTGCGAGGCGAGCCGGATGAAGTCCTGGGTCGAGGCCGAGCGGCCCTCGTAGCGGGTGACCCAGGCCCGCTCGATCCGTTCGAAGGTGCCCTTGCCGACCTCCTGCCGCAGCGCGTAGAGCACCAGCGCGCCGCCGTAGTACGCGTTGGCGCTGAAGACGTCGTTGACGTCACCGCTGCGGGGCTGGGCCACGGGGCCGAAGGCCTCGCGGTACAGTCACCGAGCTCGTAGACCCGCTTCATCAGCGAGTCGACCGTGGCGAACCCGGTGTCGTCGCTGAGGAAGCCGTGCTCCTCCGCGTAGGTGAACTCGTACCAGGAGGCGTGTCCCTCGTTCTGCCAGACGTCGCTCCACTCGTACGGCGCCACGCTGTCGCCGAACCACTGGTGGGAGAGCTCATGGAGCATCACCGGGTCCCACACGCCACGCGGATAGTCGGTGAACCAGGCGGTGTCGTAGAGCGACAGCGTCTGGGTCTCGAGCGCGAAGCCGAGCGTGGTGTCGACGACCAGCGAGCCGTAGAGGTCGAATGGGTAGGACCCCACCCGTTCACGCATCCACCGCAACTGGTCCTTCTCGACCGGCAGCTTGGCGGCGTACTGGGACACCAGGCGGGTGGGGACGACGTCTCGCACCTGGACCCCGTCGACGCGCCCTCGCGGCACCACCGTGAACTTGCCGACGGCGAGCTGCGTGAGCTCGGTCGCCATCGGTTGGCGTTGCGCGTAGGCCCATACGGTCCGGCTGCCGTGCCGGTGGTTGGCGACCAGCACACCGTTGGCGACCGCCGTCGTGCCGGTCGGGACGTCGAACCGGAACGAGAAGCTCGCCTTGTCCCGCGGGTGGTCGTTGGAGGGGTAGACGCTGTGCATCGCGTTGGGCGACCCCGACGTCGCAGAGCCGTCGGGGGTGATGAAGAACGCTGTGGACAGGAACTCGTCGGGGTTGGCGACCGTCGGGTCGGCCCGGAAGTGACGGACCTGCACCTCGAAGAGCGAGTGGTCGCGGATCGGGTGCGCCGGCGTGACAATCAATTCCTCATCGCTGCGGGTGAAGCGCGCCGCTCGCCCGTTGACGGTGACGCTGCCGACGCTGGCCCCGCTGAAGTCGAGGTCGAAGCGGGACAACGACTGGGGTCGCCCGCGCCAACATGGTCACGTTCCCGTCGATGCCCTGCGAGGGCGCCGTGGTGGCGTAGCGCAGGGCAAGGTCGTAGTGCAGGGCGTCGTAGCCGCCGTTGCCAAGGGTGGGGTAGAGCCGGTCACCCAGACCGGGCGCCCCAGGGGTAGCCCGCGCGACACGAGTAGAGGTGTCAGCGGTCGCCGACGTGGTGGAGAGCACGAGGGGGAGCGCCGCGACCAGCGTCAGGGCGCTCCAGCGAAGAGCGGCTTTACAGACCATGTCGGCACGCCACGGCACCCGGTTCGGTCCATGCCGCAGACGACCACCCCGTGGTAAGCCTGCTGCCACCGCCGCTACCGTCAAGCCCGCAACGTCGGCCGGGGGACTCCTGGCTGCGTGACCACTGCGCAGTTCCGCAGCGGGCACTGTTGGGTGAGCGCAAACCGGCCAACGTAGGCGTCAGTTTCGAGTGTTTCCGAGAGAGCCAAAGTCAGGCATACGGGTCGTTTGTCACCTGGAACTCCGACTCTATGGGCACCCGGCCGGCCTGCGCCCGCCTCAATGCAACAGTGCCGTTCAGGGTCATCGCGTGTGCCTTCTTTCGTGAGTTCTTTGGACGGAATCTCACAAAGACTCACGCGGTGGCCCCCTCACGTTCGTGACCGACACGGCCACCACGATCAGGAACCCGATCTAGACCACTCAGCGGGACTCAATCCCAGCTCCTTGACGTGGACAAGCAGTTCTTTCGCAGGGCTTCACGTCTGCATCTATTGGACACCGAAGAGCTTTCCTGCGCCGCGGCCTCCGTTCACCCTTCACCCCCAAGGCCACTAGTCACGGCGGCCGACCGATCGGTGCGGTGAGATCAGTGGCGGCTCTGGCCGAAGACGTGGTGGCGCAGCACCCGGTCGGCAAGACGCTGGTCGTCGGCCATTCGCTCGGTGCCATCGTGGCGCTCGAGCTCGTGGCCGCGATGCCGGCGTACGCCGGTGGGCTGCTGCTCGAGGACCCACCCGCCCTGGGCGGGCGTCGCGCCGCAGGCGACATCACCGGAGACATCGGGCGTGAGGTGATGCGCGCACGCACCGACCCGCACGGCGCGATCGTCGCCATCCTGGCGGGTCATCCGAGCTGGCACCGTCGCGACGCCCGGAGCATCCTTGAGTGTCGACTGATGACGGATCCGCAGGTGGCGCAACTGTCCCCGGGCGACCTCACCCGAGCGGGTCACCGAGATCCCGGGCAGTCACCACGTGCACCTCGACGACCCGGCCAGATGGGTCGACGCCGTCGATACGTTCGGCGCCTCCCTGCTCTGAGCGCCCCTCCACGTACGTCGTGGCCCCAACATCATCGGTGCAGGTGGATGCGCTTCGTCGCTGCGTCGTACGACGCGGACCGCGCCTCGAAGTCAGATCAGAGATCCGCGCGAGGCCTTCGACAGCGGGATCAGTGCCATGCGTCAATCCATTCGCAGGGCTCATCCAGACGTTATCGATCGCGGCGCAATGACGCATCTGATGGCCGGTCAGTCGCACTCCACATATTTATCGCCGTCCAGGCTCAACATCGCGACGTCGCCCGCCGACTCCAGCCTGTAAGTGTGCGGCGTCGGAGACTCTCCCTGCAGATGGAAGGTGATCGTGCCGGGGCCGGTGACGATTGCTGTGCCCGTCATGACGTCGGCGCCATACCTGATCGCCAATGTTCCTTCCGGCGCGAAGGTCAGGATGACTGTCTCTGCGCTGGACGTGGTGAAATCGCTGCACCAGGAACCAGCGAGTTCGCGGGGAATGGGAGAATCAGTCGGAATGCCGGTCGTCGATGGCTCAGGTGCTGGTGCAGCGCCCCTCGGGGGGTCACCCTCCTGAGACAAGACACCCGCGGCAACCGCTGCCACAAGGACGAGCGCGACCAACATTCCCACGGATAGCCACCACCGCAAGTGGTCTGCCGCCACGGAGTCGCGTGTACCATCTGAAACCATCGGAGCTCCCGAGCCGATCAGGCACATGGGTCTCTTGAGCCGCTCGACTTGTCTCGAGAAGAGTCTGGCATGAAAGAGCACACCGCGCTCGTTGCGGCATTGGCAAGCGCCGCACTTATTGCAGGACGACTCTTGGCCATTTCGCGTTTCGACGTGAACACGGCCGCGACGATCTTGCAGGTATCAGGGGTCGGCACGGCTGTCGCCGGGACTGCCTTGACGTTGTTGCCGTTCGCATTGGTGGTCTTGACATGCCTGCTCGGCGTGGCTGCGTTTCTTGACCCTTCCTTGCTGCGCCTGCCCCTCCGAGCGGACTTGTTGTTCGGCTTTTCAGCTGCAGCCACGCTTTGCCTGACAGCGGTCGGCCTGGTGCTTCTGACCGTGATCTTCGTTTCGATAACTATCGGTCTTGGCTACTATTCGCGCCGCAAGAAGCTCGACGTCAGCATCGCGCAGCTCCTCGATGAGAGTCGGTTGCTCCGCATTCAGGCAACCGTGCTAGCGATATTCATAGCCTTGGCGCCGATCGTCATGCAGCGCCCGTGGCTTCCCGTTCAAGCCCTCTCGCTGGCTGATGGATCGGTGACAGTTGGATATGTCCTGGGCGAATCCGAGGGGCAGGTGGCCATCATGAGTGACAAGGACCGGACCGTCAGGTTTGTGAATCCTGACGACATTGAGGGTCGGACCATTTGCTCGGGAGCCCCGCGGATCGGGGGGGTGGCCAAGAAAGTGCCACGACTCCAGCTGCGGGGCTCGTTGCTTGGATGGCTGTTCTGGGGTGACCAGACACCCAGCTACCCGGCTTGCCCGACGACCGCAGAGTGACTCGACGCAACTGTCGGTGCCTTGCATCACACTGCTCAACATTGCGAGCGAAGGGATCGAGGAGCCATGGCAACAGACGAGGTGTGGGCCAAGCAACACCCTGACGGAACCTGGACGGGGTACGTACGTCACGGTCCAGTGCTCGCTGGGTTGGCCCAAGAGGAAGCGGAGCGGCGTGCTCAGGAGTCGCCCAAAGATGTGGTGGTGGGAGCATGGTGACTTCCTTGGTGCGTCGGAGGCCGCCCACGAGGAGTGCGAAGCAGTCGTCCAGATCTCCTCGTGTTGACCCTCGAGTGGTTCGCGGTTTCGGCGTGGCGAGCCTGCTGTTGGCGGAGGCTCCGAGGGCGACCCTCGAACTTGCGGCTGCGTCCACGCTCGCTCCGTTGTTGGCTGCCGACCGGCGCGGTGACGGTCATCCGGTGCTGGTGGTGCCGGGCTTCCTGCACCACGACTCGTCGACGATGCTCCTGCGCGCGTATCTGCGATGGCTGAACTACTCGGTCTCCGGATGGAAGCTGGGTGCGAACCTCGGGTCCACGGAGGCGGTGGTGAGCGGGTTGCGCAAACGCGTCGCCTCACTGGCCGAGAGCTCCGGTGAGAAAGTCAGCATCATCGGGTGGAGTCTGGGAGGCATGTACGCCCACGAGCTGGCTCGCCGGGCACCAGGAAGCGTGCGCCAAGTCGTGACATTGGGCAGTCCCATCCATATGGCCGGCCGGCACGGCCGCTCGACATCGGCAGCATTCGATCGCATGGCTCGACTGCACATCTCTGCGCCACTGGTTGCCAGACCTTGGCAGGAAGCCGGTTCACTGCGCGTACCCGCAACCTCGGTGTACTCGCGCAGCGATGGGATCGTGCCGTGGGAGGCCTGCCGTCTCAGCCCGGGCAAGCATCGCGAGAACATCGAGGTCTTCAGCAGCCATCACGGACTTGTGCACAACCCGACTGTGCTGCATCTGCTGGCCGATCGACTGGCCCAACCCGAGCACCGCTGGAAACCCTTCGTTCCCGGTCGGTGGGTCGTTTGCGCCTACCCATAGCGACCACAGTCCGACCTTGTGCGCAGAGGCGATCATTTCGCCGCGAGGGGCTTCGCAGTACGCCAGGCGCCGTCCGGTACGCCCAGATCGTCCGCCAGTGGACCCACGAGCTCGTCTACTCAACCCCACCCGGCACCCTCACCGCCGCCGAGCGGACCCATCTGCTCGCCCGCACCATCGGCGTCGTCGAAGGCACCATCGACCAGCTGGTCATCGACGACGCGGACCATGTCAAGGTTGCTTGGTCCCCCGCGCGTACCCGACGTACTCGGCCGATCTCGGGGCGTGTGCGAGCCGCAATTCGGTCGTTGGTTCAAATTGCAGAACCGATGCCAGTCATACGTCGCCGCGATGCCCTTGGGGTTGTGGCGCCTGCTAGCAGCAGGCTTGACTCGCCAGTCAGCCACCGCAAGCCGAACGGAGCATCCATGAGCGTCGTCCAACGCGCGTACGGCGTCCTCGTCGGTCAGGTCGACCTGCGCCCTCCCCCGGTCGGATGCACGTCGCACCCGACGACCGTGGCTCCGGCAGCGGCGAACAGCTCAGCCGCCGCTGCTCCCTGCCCCCCGGCGGTTCCGGTGATCAGCGCGACCTTCCCGCGCAAATCGGTGGTTGGGGAGCGAGCGTCAGCGAGCATCTCGATACCACCCGTCACGAGTGGTCAAGCTCGTTGAACATGTCCTCGATCCAGTCAGCGGTGAACGCCCCCACGTGCGGTAGGTGGTCCAGCCCGACGTGCTCGGTCGCCCCCTCCTCCGGCGTGAACACGCGCAGCTCCCGCTTGGGGCTGTTCGTGGCCTGCTCGTAGGACTGGTGCGCGTAGGAGACGTTGATCTGCCGGTCGTTCTCGCCATGGGTGATCAGGAACGGGCAGGTGATCTTCTCGACGATGCCGTTGAGGTGCACGTCCGCGGCTGCCTTGATGAAGGTGTCGACGTCGTCGTACCCCCACACCCAGAGCACGTGGTCCCAGTAGTGCGGGACCGGGTTCTCGCCCTCGCGCTCGAGGCGCTTCTTCTGCACCTCGCCCCAGTTGTGGTTGGCGCCCCACGCGACGGCGAGCGCGAGCCGCTTCTCGAAAGCAGCGGCGCGGGGCACGTAGTACCCGCCCAGCGACCAGCCGACCAGTCCGATCTTGGCGGTGTCGACGTCGGCGCGGTTCTCGAGGTAGTCGACGCACGCCTTGGCCCAGTCCTCGGTCTCGACGTGCGACCTGAGGTCACCGAACCGCAGCGCCTCGCCGCTGCCGGGGCAGTCGACTTGGAGCACAGAGATGCCGCGGGCGGCCATCTCGGCCGGCCACCCGGAGGTGTACATGTGCTCCTTGGTGGAGTCCAGGCCGTTCCACATGATCAGCGTCGGCGCGGGCTGGCCGTCCTTCGACGCGTTCGTGAAGTACGCCGGCAGCTCGGTGCCCTCGAACGGGATCGCCACTCGCGTCGTCGCCGTGTCGATGAGGTCGAATGACTTCTGCATGAGGTCGAGGCAGTGCTGGTAGACCGCCCTGCGGCTGGGGTCGCGCGGGCTCTGCATCCGCTCGGCCTGGCAGAGGTAGGCGGCAGCCCGGAAGTACTTCTGCCCCGCCGTCCGCACGTGTCCCGTCTTCTCGGCCTCGGCCGCCTGCTCCTCGAGCTGGTCAGCGACCTTCTGCCACGAAGCCATGAACTCCCTGGTCCCGACATCGGACCCCTGAGCCGCGAGCTCCTTGATCGGCCGGCAGGCACGGTCCACCTCGTCGATCATCCCCCCGCTGTTCAGGGTCGCGGCAACGCCGAGGTTCCAGATGTAGTTGCCAGGGAAGTACTCGAACATGCGAGTCCTCGGAGGTCGGGGTGAGCTGGTCAGGACCGACTCTGCCCGCCATGGCGCTGACCCGGAAGCAGCGTGTGGTGATGCTCGACATCCGCCGCCGCGATGCAGCACGAATGGAGCGCAGCCCGCTCCCTGGCCAACGCGGCGGTGAGACGCACGCGCGGGCCGGAAAGATCGGTAGCCCCGCGTGGGCAGTGCTGTGGACCGACCGGCCGCACGACTCTGTGTTCGCCTTGTGGCTGACACGCCTGCAGATCCTCCGAGTCGGTGTCGGCATTCACGCGATGACCTTCCGTGTGAACGTGAGGTGGGTGACGCCGCTGGGTGAGGAGACCGCCTCGACGTCGTAGGCATCCTCGAGGGCCTCCAGGCCGTCCCAGATGCGGACGCCGCGACCGAGCACGATCGGGACCTGGACGAGATGCATGTAGTCGACGAGCCCGGCGGCGAGGAAGTCGCGTACGACGGTGGGGCCGCCGCCGATCCTGACGTCCTGGCCATCGGCTGCTGCGCGGGCGGTCTCGAGCGCCTCGGCCGGGGCGGCGTCGAGGAAGTGGAACGTGGTGCCGCCCTCCATCTCGATCGAGGGCTGCGGGCGGTGAGTGAGCACAAAGGTCGGTGTGTGGAACGGGGGGTTCGGGCCCCACCAGCCCTCCCAGTCCGGGTCGTCCTGCCAGCCGGGCGGGCCGAACTTGTTGGCGCCCATGATTTCAGCGCCGATGCCGTAACTGTGTCGCGCAGCTAGGGCGTCGTCGACTCCGGCGGTTCCGCCCGCGTCCCAGAACCGGGTACCGAACATCCACTCGTGCAGACGTCCCCCGCGTGGCCGAACGGTGCATCGGCGGACTGCGGCTCGCCGGTGGCGAAGCCGTCGAGGGAGATGGACAGGTTGTGGATCCGTGTGAGTGACATCCGCGCGCTCCTCGATTGGTGATGCGCTTTGCAATCGGTTCTGGAGAGACTGACCAGGGTGACAGAAAATTCTCATCGGCCGCCGAGATCGGGATGCGCGATGCGGGCGATGCCGCCAATCCATCCGGGTAATTTCGGTGCACCTCTCGACGTCCTGCTCGCGACAGATACGGTCGCTTCTCCCGTCCACAGGCGGTGAAAGACACGGCTTCAGGAGCGCGGCTGGTGCCGCTCACATCGCGGGCGGACGTGGTATTCGGCCAGGGAGGGATGGTGGGTGGGCACCGCCGTACACACGCCTCACGGCTTCGCGAAGGCGAGAGACCTGCGGTCGAGCCAGCGTGGCGCTGCTCCGCGGTAAGCCTCGTATTCGGCCCCGAACTTTTCCAGCAGTGCCGATTCCTCCGCCTCGATCTGAAGCCGGTCGATGATCACGAGGAAACCTGCGACAGGGGCGAGCGCGGCCCAGGAACCTCGCCATATCGCGTTCGCTACCAGCAGTCCCGCCATCCCAACGTACATAGGATTTCGGCTGATCGAGTTGGCACCGGTCGTAACCAGGACAGACGCATGATCGGGGTGGAACGGTTCGACGGTCGTGCCACTACGCCGGAACTGGCTCGCCGCCGCACCGGCCATTGAGATGGACGCCAGTGAGACGGTCGTTGTCACCGCAGCGCGACCTGCGGTCGGCGCCGGCGCCGACCGCAGGTCGCGCTGCGGTGACAACGACCGTCTCACTGGCGTCCATCTCAATG
>Ga0075530_1001795_pt1 | contig 10118 bp, 8 predicted proteins | sample NGEPerD_2_FD_75101 | JGI IMG/M metagenome (GOLD analysis project Ga0075530, IMG submission 75101) | Arctic peat soil microbial communities from the Barrow Environmental Observatory site, Barrow, Alaska, USA - NGEE PermafrostL1-D | ecosystem: Environmental > Terrestrial > Soil > Wetlands > Peat ...
GCCATGCGTCGCGTTGCGCAGGCGTGCCGAACTCGGCCAAGGGGAGCGCGCCGAGCACGAGGGTGGGCCACGCGGGGACGGAGGCGACGTGGCGGCCCTGCTGCTCGAGCACGAGCGCGAGCTCGACGAGGCCGAGGCCACTGCCGCCGTGCTCCTCGGGGACGGCGATGGCGAGGAGGCCGGCGTCGGCGAGTGCACGCCACAACTCACGGTCGACCCGCTCGTCGCTGCGCTCGACCTCGCGTACGCGGTCGACCGTCGCGTGACCGGCGAACACCTGCGCGGCAAGTTCGCGAACTGCGTCCTGCTCCTCGGAGAAGGTGAAGTCCATCTCTATGCGCTCGCTCCGTGCGGGCCGGGATACCCGGCCCGCGGGCACTCGCTCGCTGGGCGAGCGCCCTTCGCTCGCGTCCGCTCGCTCCGGTCGCCGCGCGGCGGTCGGCCGCTACACATCAGTGCCCCGGGGCTTGAAGGCCGGCAACGACAGATCGGGGTCGTGGTCCTGCCACTCGACCTCGACGGGCATCCCGACGCTCACGTCGTCGGGCTCGACGCCGACGAGGTTGGCGACCAGCCGCGTCCCCTCCTCGAGCTCGATGAGCCCGATGGGCAGCGGATAGTCGAACGCCGGCACCTGCGGGTAGTGGTTGACGACGTAGCTGTAGACGGTGCCTCGGCCCGTGGCCTCGACGGTGTCCCACTCGTACGAGCGGCACTGCGGGCACACGGGCCCGGGTGGATGTCGGAGCGCGCCGCATTGCGCGCACCGCTGGATGAGGAGCCGGTGCTCCTTCGCCCCGTCGAACCAGAAGGCGTTGTCCTGGGTGAGCGCCGGCCGCGGGCGCGGCGGACGCTCCTCCGCCGCGTCGGACGAGGCCGCGCCGCGGCCCGTGCCGGGCTTGAACTTCAGGATCCGGAACCGCATCGTGCCGACCAGCTCGCCGTCGTCGGTGCGGTACTCGACCCGGGTGGTCACGAAGTGGCCGACGCCGAGACCGGTGGCCTTCTCCTCCGAGACCGACTCGATGACCGTGGTCGTCGAGAGGTGGTCGCCGAGGTGCACGTAGCGCTGGTACTCCTGCTCGCAGTTTGTCGCCACCACCGAGGTGAACCCGGCATCGTCGATGAGATGCATCAGCTCGTCGCGGGCGTTGCCGCTCGAGGCGCCGCGTGCCGGGCGGGGGCGCACGCCCCGCATGACCCATGCTTGGAGCATCACCGGGGGCGCCACGATCTCGCCGTGCACCGAGTCGGCGGCCGCATCGGGGTCGACGTAGACGGGGTTGTCGTCGCCGATCGCCTCGATCCAGTGGCGGATCATGGCCTGGTTGACCGGGTCGGGTCCGCGCTCGGCCGGGCCAGCCTCCTTGCCCTCGAACGACTTGAGCTTGGCGACGAACGCCTGCTTGTCAGTGTCGGTCGTGTCGGCGGTCGTGGTCATTCCTTCTCCCCCAGGAGGACGGGTCAGCGGGCGCGGCGCGCCATGCCGAGCCCGGCGGTGGCGAGGATCTCCCGCTGGATCTCGTTGACGCCGCCACCGAACGTATTGATCTGCGCGGACCGGCCCGCTCGTTCGAGGTCGCCGTGCAGTACCGCGCCGGGCGAGCCCGCGGGGAGGTAACCGGCGGCGCCGACGATGCCGAGCAGCGTGCGGTACACGTCGACGAGCGTCTCGGTGCCGTACACCTTCGCCGCGGAGGAGTCGGCGGGAGTGAGCTCGTCCGCCGCGACCGCGCTCGCCATCCGCCAGTTCAGCAGCTTCATCGCCTCGAGGCGCGCGTGGGTGCGGGCAAGATCGAGCTGCACCCAGGCGAGGTCGATCATCTTGGCGCCTTCGCCCGAGTCGGTGTGCTTCGACCACTCGAGCACCTCGCCCCACAGGCGATGAGCAAGCCCGCCCATGGCCGCGAGCCCGACGCGCTCGTGGTTGAGCTGCGTCGTGATGAGACGCCACCCTGCATTGACCTCGCCGATCACGTTGCCCTTGGGGACGCGCACGTCGTCGTAGTAGGTGGCGGTGGTGACGTTGCTGCCGACCGTCACGATCGGCGTCCACTTGAAGCCGGGTGACGAGGTGGGCACCACGATGATCGAGATGCCCTTGTGCTTCGGAGCCTCGGGATCGGTGCGGCAGGCCAGCCACACGTAGTCGGCCTGATTCGCGCCGCTGGTGAACACCTTGTTGCCGTTGATCACCCACTCCTCGCCGTCGAGCACCGCGCGCGTGCGCAGCGACGCCAGGTCGGTGCCGGCCTCGGGCTCGGTGTAGCCGATGGCGAAGTTGACCTCGCCGGCGAGGATGCCCGAGAGGAAAAAGTCTTTCTGCTCGTCGGTCCCGTAGCGCATGATCGTGGGCCCGACGGTGTTGAGCGTCACGAACGGGAACGGCGCGCCGGCGCGCTGCACCTCGTCGAAGAAGATGAACTGGTCGGTGGCGGGACGGCCCTGGCCCCCGTACTCTTTCGGCCACCCGACGCCGAGCCACCCGTCGGACCCCATCCGGCGCACGAGCGGGCGGAAGAGCTCGCTGTTCTCCCCCGGCTCGCCCAGCTGCGCCCGCACATCGGGCGTGAGGAGCGCGGCGAAGTACTCGCGCAGCTCCTTGCGCAGCGCCTGCTGCTCGGGGGTGAGGTCGAGGAACATAGAACCGGTTCTAAATCTATCCAGCTGGGCGCAGGGCTGCAGCCGGGCCCTCGTACCATCGCCGCTATGCGCGCCGCCCTCGGCTTCCAGGCTCGGACCGGCTGGGCGGCGCTCGTCGCGCTGGCCGGACCGGCCGAGACGCCGACTGTCGCGCTGCGCCGGCGGGTCGAGCTCGTCGACGACACGATCCCCGCGCACGTGTTCCACGCCGCCCAGGAAGCCCGCGACCCGCGGCCGTTGGTGAAGCAAGCAGAGCGGACCGCCCGTGCCGCCGGTCGGCGCGCGGTACTCGAGGCAGTGCGCGAGCTCGAGCAGGCCGGTCACCGCGTCGTGGGAATGGGGCTCGGCGTCGGCACCGGCAACCTCCCCGACAAGCTCGAGGCGATCCTCGCCTCACACGCGCTCCTGCACGCCGCCGAGGGCGAGCTGTACCGGCGCGTGCTCGTCGAGGCGGGCGAGCACAACGGCCTTCGCGTCATCGGTCTCCCGCGCAAAGAGCTCGATGCCGCCGCCGCGAAGGAGTTGGGAGTCCGCCCGGTCGCGCTTCGGGAACACCTGGCGGCGATGGGCCGCGAGGTCGGCCCGCCGTGGCGTCAGGAGCAGAAGGAGGCCGCGCTGACAGCCTGGGTCGCGCTCGGCGCCCGGAGGTCGCGGTGACGACGCCGGCGAGGGAGCTCTGGCAGCTGGCCGAGCCGTACCACGCCATCACGTACTTCGCGCCCGAGGCGCACGCCGCGTTCGAGCGCTCGGGCTTGCGCGGCTTCTGGCGCGGGTACTTCGCCGGCCGGGCGGCACCACTGGGACCGGTTGGTGCGGGCGTCGTCACCGCGAGCTTCTTCGGCTTCCACCCGGCGTTCGTCGCTCGCGCCCTGCCGTCGATCTGGTCGATGGCGACGCCCGCCGCGGCCATCGACGCCCGGCTCGCCGGTGTCAGCGAGGCCCTGCTGCGGATCTTCGGCGGCGACGCGCCGACGGCGACCCTGCACGAGGCAGTGGCGCTCAGCCGCCGCGCACTGGACGCGTGCGACGCCGCCGGCCGGCCGATGTTCGCCGCCAACCGCGAGCTCGACTGGCCGGCCGAACCGCATCTCGCGCTGTGGCACGCGACCACACTCCTTCGGGAGCACCGCGGTGACGGGCACGTCGCCGCGCTCACGGTCGGCGGCCTCGATCCGTGCGAGGCGCACGTCACCCAGATCGCCGTGAGCGGAGCCTCGCTCGAAACGATCTAGCCGTATCGCGGGTGGGACGACGACGACTGGACGGCGGCCACCGAGCGTCTGCTGGCGCGGGGATGGCTCGACGACGACGGCCGGCTGACTTCGGACGGGCGCGCCGGGCGCGATGCGGTCGAGCGCGACACTGACCGCCTCGCCACCGAGCCCGTAGACCGACTCGGGGCCGACGGGCTCGACACGGTCGTCCGCGCGCTCGCCCCGCTCACCGCCGGGCTCGTCGGCACCGGGCTCATGCCGTACCCGAACCCGATCGGCGTGCCGGCTCCGGAGCCGCGGTGAGCCGGATCGACGTCGACGAACGGCGCGCCCGGCTCGGCGTTCGTCACCACCTCGCGCCCTCCACGCGGGTTGCGAACGTCGTGGAGGTCGCCCGAGACCTGGTCGGGGTGCACGCGACCGACCCTGCCTCGGTCTTCATCGGCGCCGCCGCGCGCATGCAGGTCGCCGACACGCAGGCCGTCGAGCACGCGCTCTACGACGAACGCGCGGTCGTGCGAATGCTCGGCATGCGGCGCACCATGTTCGTCGAGCCGGTCGAGCTCGCGCCCGTTGTGCACGCCGCGTGCACGCGCGCGCTCGTGGGGCAACAGCGGACGGGTCTGATCGGGCTCCTCGAGGGCGCGGGCATCACCAATACCGGCGACCGCTGGCTCGCCGGGGTGGAAGCGGCGACGCTGCGGGCAATCGCCGCTCGGGGCGAGGCCACGGCAGTTGAGCTGGGCAAGGACGTCCCCGAGCTCCGCGAGCAGATCCCGTACGGCGAAGGGAAGAAGTGGGCCGGCAAGCAGGGCGTCTCGACGCGCGTGCTGTTCCTGCTCGCAACCGAGGGCCGCGTCGTGCGCAGCCGGCCACTCGGCGCGTGGACCAGCAGCCAGTACCGGTGGGCGCTGATGGAGGCCTGCGTGTCCGGCATCGACGACCTCCCGACCGAGCTTGCCCGGCTCGAGCTTGCCCGGCGCTGGCTCAGCACGTTCGGGCCGGCCACACCCGCCGACCTGAAGTGGTGGACGGGTTGGACTGGTCGCCTGGTCAAGCAGGTCCTGGCCGAGTTGGGCGCCGCCGAGGTCGACCTCGATGGCGAAACCGGCGCGATCCTGCCCGACGACCTCGCGCCGGTCACGAGGCCGGAGCCGTGGCTCGCTCTCCTCCCCGCCCTCGACTCGACGGTGATGGGGTGGACGCAGCGCGACTGGTTCCTCGGCGAGCACCGGGCCGCGTTGTTCGATCGTTCCGGCAACGCGGGCCCGACCGTGTGGTGGAACGGCCGCATCGTCGGCGGCTGGGCCCAGCGCCCCGACGGCGAGGTCACCTTCCGCATCCTCGACGACGTGGGTCGCGACGTCACCGCCGCCGTCGCAGCGGCGGCCGACGGCCTCGGCGCCTGGCTCGGGAACGTGCGGGTGACCCCGCGCTTTCGGACGCCGCTCGACCGGGAGCTGTCGAGCTGAGCGACTACATCAGAGCGCGTCGAGTACGTGCTCCCGGCCGTGGGCCGCGAACTCGGCGCGGATGGCGGCGCGCCCGTCCGGCGTGAGGGACCGGTAGGTCGCATCCTTCTCGTCGCGCATCCACACCGGGTCGTCGGTCTCCCACCGCTCGGCCCGCAGCGGCTGCTTGTTCACCTTGTTGTTGGCCGTCAGGGGGATCTGCTTCGCGAGCCGGACGTATCGCGGGGCCCATTTCGTGCCGAGGTCGGGCTGGTCGGCGAGAAAGGTCGCGAACGCGTCGGGGTCGAACTCAGTGCCGCCCGCGAGCTCGAGCGCGGCCATGACCTGGTCGCCCGTGCGGGCGTCGGGAACGGGATAGACGGCGACCATCACGACTCCCGGCAGCCGGGACAGGATGCGCTCGATCGGCGCGGCCGCAAAGTTCTCGCTGTCGACGCGGAGACGATCGGAGCTGCGCCCGGCGAAGTAGAACCACCCGTCCTCGTCGCGGTAGCCGAGGTCGCCGCTCCAGAACCACCCGTCGCGTATGCGCTCGGCGGTCGCTTCTGCGTTGTTGTAGTAGCCCTCGAAGCGGGCGCCGGCGTCTCGGCGGACGAGCTCACCGATCGCTTCGTGCCCGTTGACGAGCCGGCCCGTCTCGGGATCGAAGTCGGCGCGCGGGCACTCCCGCCCCGTCTCGGGGTCGATCACGGCGACGTCGGCATTGTCGGCCGGGCGGGGCTTGCCGAGCGCGTGCTCCGGGCAACCGGGCTGGCGGGTGAGGCTGATCGCGCCCTCGCTCGAGCCGTAGTTCTCGATCAGCGTGCAGCCGAACCGCGCCTCGAACCGCTCGCGGTCGAGCGCCGACGCCTCGGTTCCGAAGCCGAGGCGGAGCTCGTTGTCACGGTCTTCCGCGGTCTCGGGCGTCGCCAAGATGTAGGACAGCGCGCGTCCGACGTAGTTGAAGTAGGTCGCGCCGTAGCGGCGCACGTCGGGCAGGAAGCCCGATGCCGAGAACCGGCGCCGCAGCGCGACCGTCGCGCCCGCCGCGACCGCCTGCGTCCAGTTGGCCATGAGAGCGTTGCCGTGGAACAGCGGCATCGACTCGTACAGCACGCTCTTGCGTGACAGGCCGAAGCCCTCCAGCGTGGCGAGGCCGGCGCCGGCGAGCCGACCCGAACTGCACACCACCGCCTTCGGCGCGCTCGTGGAGCCGGATGTGAACAACAAGAGGAGGCGGGTGTCGGGCGGCGGGAGCGGATCCGGCACCGGCGCGCCCGCGTACGCGGCGAGTCGCTCGCGGTAGGGCGGGGTGTCGACCACGAGGACGGCGTCGGGCGCGATCCCGTGGTCGAGACCTTCTAGCAGGGCGGCCCCCGCCTCGTCGGTCACGACCAGCTGGCAATCGGTGTGACGTACGTCGTGGGCCAGTTCGACGCCGCGGCGGGTGGGATTGACGCCCACGACGGCTGCGCCAGCAAGCGCGGCGCCGGCGATCCAGTACAGGTACTCGGGCACATTCTCGAGCAGCACCCCGACGTGGAACGGGCCCGGTCGGCGCACGTCGGTCAGCAGCGCCGCCCGCACTGCCGCCTCGTAGACGAACGACGCGTACGTGACCGTGTCGTCCTCGAACAAGATCGCAGGGTGGTCGTCGCCGGCGCGCCGCGTCACCAGATCGGCGAAGCTCGGCGGTGCGGGGCGGTCGCTCACGCCGCGGACACTACGTGAGCGTCGGCGGGGCGATCAGCTCCCCGGCAGCTCGCGGAACGGCACCGACTTGTCGGGGCGCGGCTCGGCCGGGAGGCCGAGGACGCGCTCGCCGATGACGTTGCGCTGCACCTGGTCGGTGCCCCCGCCGATGCGAACCCCCCACTGGCCGAGGAACTGCTGCTGCCAGAACCCGCCGTCGGGCGCGTCGTCGTACTGGAGCATGCCCGCCGGCCCCTCGAGCGCGAGCACGAGATCGCCGTTGAGCGCGACGTTGCGCGAGACCGCCAGCTTCAACACCGAGGTCTCCGGGCCCGGCGGCCGCCCGGAGCGCGCCGCCGCCTGCGCACGCAGGCCGAGGTACCTCAGCAGCTCGAAGCGGGTGTAGGCGGCGGCGAGCCGCTGTCGCAGCTCGGGCTGGCCGGTGCGCGCCTGCGCGCGGGCGAGGCGCAACACGTCACGGAACCCGATGCCGAGCCCGCCGCCGATGAGCGTGCGCTCGTTGCCGAGCGTCGTGAGCGCGACGCCCCAACCCGTGTTCGGCTCCCCCACCACGTTCTGGTTCGCGATCCGCACGTCCGAGAGGAAGACCTCGTTGAAGTGGGCCACGCCCGTGATCTGGCGCAGAGGACGCACGTCGATGCCGGATGACTTCATGTCGACGAGGAAGTACGTGATGCCCCGGTGCTTCGGGACGTCGATGTCGGTGCGGGCCAGCAGGATTCCGAGGTCGCTGTGGTGCGCGCCCGAGCTCCACACCTTCTGGCCGTTGACCACCCACTCGTCACCGTCGCGCACCGCGCGCGTGCGGAGGCCAGCGAGGTCGGAGCCGGCGCCGGGCTCGCTGAACAGCTGGCACCACACGTCGTCGCCGCGGAGCAGCGCCGGGAGGTAGCGCTCCTTCTGAGCTTCGGTGCCGTGAGCGATCAGGGTGGGGCCGACCATGCCGATGCCGACCGCGAACACGCCGGTGGGCACGTCGAAGCGGGCTTCCTCCTGGGCGAAGATGCGCGCCTGCGCGGGCGTGCCGCCGCGACCGCCGTGCTCCTTGGGCCAGGCGATGCCGGCCCAGCCGCCGTCGTACAAGGCGCGCTGCCACTCCTTGCACCGCCGCACGTGCTCGGCGTCGGCCTCCGGGCTCGGATCGCCGAGGAAGCGGTACCGCGCGAGGTTGCCTTCATCGGGAGCCCGCGGGCGGGCGTGCGCCTCGAGCCACGCCCGGGCCTCCGCCCGGAACGCCGCGTCTTCCTCCATGGTCGCCCTCGCCTCGCCGGCCGGGATACCCGGCCGGCGCCCTTCGGGACGCTCGGGCTCGGTGCTCGCTCGCTCTCGCTCGCTCGCCAGCGTCACCCGGCGGGAGGTGCGATCGACTTGAGCTCGACGTACGCGTCGATGCCCTCGCGACCGAACTCACGGCCCATGCCCGACGCCTTGTACCCGCCGAACGGCGCCACGAAGTCCATCGTGTACTGGTTGACGCCGTAGGTGCCGGCGCGCACCCGCTTGGCGATGTCGAGACCGCGGTCGACGTCGCCGGTCCAGACCGAACCGGCGAGGCCGTAGTCGCTGTCGTTGGCGATGCGCACGGCGTCGTCGGCGTCGTCGTAGGGGATCACCGCCAGCACCGGCCCGAAGATCTCCTCCTGGGCGATGCGCATCGAGTTGTCGACGTTGGAGAACACCGTGGGCTTCACGTACCAACCCGTGTCGAGGCCATCGGGACGGCCGTTGCCGCCGACCGCGACCTTGGCACCCTCCTCCTGGCCGAGCGCGACGTACTTCTCGACGCGCTCCTGCTGGCGCTCGGCGACCAGCGGGCCGACCTCGGTGGCCGGATCGCTCGGGTCACCCACGGCGAGGCCGCCGACCATGGCCGCCACCGCGTCGACGACCTCGTCGTAGCGCTGGCGGCTGGCGAGGATGCGCGTCTGCGCGACGCACGCCTGGCCGTTGTTCATGAGCGACGCGAACTTCAGGCCCTCGACGGTCGCGCCGAGATCGGCGTCGTCGAGGATGATCGCGGCCGACTTGCCGCCGAGCTCGAGCGTGCACCGCTTGAGCTGCTCACCACAGACGGCGGCAATGCGACGGCCCGCGGCCGTAGAACCCGTGAACGCGACCTTGTCGATGTCGGGGTGACGCACCAGGTGCTCCCCCACCTCGCGACCGGCGGGGATGATGCTTACGACACCCTTCGGGATGCCGGCCTGCTCGAGCAGCTCGGCGAGCTTGAACCCGTCGAGCGGCGTCTCCGGCGAGGGCTTCACGACGATGGTGCACCCGGAGATGAGGGCGGGGGCCAGCTTCGACATCGTCACGAACTGCGGCACGTTCCACGGCACGATGGCGGCGACGACGCCGACGGGCTCGCGCCGTACGATGATCTCGCCCCCGATCGCGCCCTGACGGCGCTCCTCCCACGGGTACTCCGCCGCCACCTGGAGGAAGGTGTTGAGCATCATCCACGGCGCCGGCGACTGCGCGAGATTCGAGAACGTGATGGGCGATCCCATCTCCTCGGTGATGACCGCGGCCATGTCGGGGATGGCGGCCGCGTAGAGGTCACAGAACTTCTGCACCGCGGCGATGCGCTCCTCGGGAGACAGCCGGGGCCACTCGCCGTTGTCGAGCGCGTCGCGCGCCGCCGCTACGGCCCTGTCGATGTCGGCCTCGGTGCCCTCGGGCACCCGGCCCACCAGCTCCTCGGAGTGCGGGGAGATCACGTCGATGGTGGCGCTTCCCGCCGGCTCCACCCACTCGCCTCCGATGAACAGCTGCTCGTACGTGTGCACCGCGGTCTCCTTGCTCGTCGAGTCGCTCGCTCCGCCAGAGTAGAACTCGGTCTAAGAGAGGGACAACCCGGGCGGCCGTCTCCGGGAAGCGAGGGCATCGTAACCATCAGCGGAACGCTCATCGCCGAGAGCATGCGAGTGGGAGCGTCAATCGAGAACCTCCCGATGCGGGTCGTGAAGATCTCCCGGGAGGACGCAGGCGACGTGAGCGTTGGCCAGCCATCGACTTGGACATTCATCGCGTTCGAGGTCCCCGACGGGCACGCCGACGCACTGGCCACTGCCCTCGGCGCCGCGCTCTCGGAGAC
>Ga0075530_1001796_pt1 | contig 10101 bp, 8 predicted proteins | sample NGEPerD_2_FD_75101 | JGI IMG/M metagenome (GOLD analysis project Ga0075530, IMG submission 75101) | Arctic peat soil microbial communities from the Barrow Environmental Observatory site, Barrow, Alaska, USA - NGEE PermafrostL1-D | ecosystem: Environmental > Terrestrial > Soil > Wetlands > Peat ...
CCTGTGCCCCGTCGCACCGCAGCGCCCGGTCCTCGCGGATGGCGGCGACGAGGTCAGCGTATACGGGCACGTGGGTGGCGGAGAAGGCGAGCTCCTCTGGCGGCCAGGTGACCAGCCGGGGGCGGCCGAAAGGTTCGGGGTCCCTGGCCGCGTGGTGTGTGAGACCCGGTTCGAAGTCGGTGCGGCTAAGAAGGTTGCCTTCGGCGACGACCTTGGCCCGGTCGGCGATGAGCTCGAGCCGCCTACCTGTCTCGGGTTCGGTGGTCGAGCTGTGGAAGTAGCCGACGCAGCCGTCCTCCCACTCCAGCAGGGCGTGGGCGGTGTCCTCGGTCTCGGTGCCGTGCCTGGCCGTGCGCGTCAAGCCGGTAACGCGTCTTGGCAACCCGAGCAAGTAGGTGAGCAGGTCGAGCGCGTGCGGCGCCTGGTTCAGCAGCACGCCGCCGCCCTCGCCGCGCCAGGTCGCGCGCCAGTTGGTGATCGCGAAGTACGCCGCAGTGCGCAACCACGGCTCGCTCACGGCGACCCGCTGTACCGCGCCGAGTTCTCCCGAGGCGACCCACTCGTGGAGCCGCTCAGTAAGGGGTGAGAAGCGCTGCTGGAACGACACGGCAAGGAGCCTGTCGGCTCGCTTCGCGGCCGCGATCATCCGGTCGGCCTCGGAAGCGGTTACGGCCATCGGCTTCTCGACCAACACGTGCGCGCCGGCCGCGAACGCCGCCTCGGCGATGGGCAGGTGGAACGGGTGGGGCGTGGTGACCGCGACGATGTCGGGCGCGCTCTCGGCCAGCAAGGTCTCGATGTCGGCGTGGAACGGCGCCGTGGTGCGCTCAGCAAGGCGTGAGCGCGCCGCCGTGTTGACGTCACACACAGCCGTCAACTCGAGGTCGGGATTCGCCTCGATGGCGGCCAGATGCTGGCCGGCGATGTTCGCGCCGGCACCAACGAGCGCGATTCGCAACGGGTTAACTGCCAAAGCGCACACCTCCGCGTGGGTCGGTCTTCAAGTAGTCTTAATACCCTGAGCGCCGCGTTGACCGCCCGTGCCCACCGTGATACTTTCATTCTGAATCAAACGCTGGCGATCGTTCTCAACGCGGCCGCGAAAGGACAGCCTAGTCGGGTCGACCGTGACCTTGCTACCGTTGCCCACCACAGCGCGAAGGCCAGACGAGAGCCGGCCACCAACGCGGTACCCATCCCGGGCCGCGGAAGGAGCCTTACGTGAACCGATTGCTGCGCAACGCACTCATGCTCACGGCCGCTCTCGGCCTGTTAGTGAGCACCGCTCTGGCCCAGGGAGACTACCCCTGGCAGCCCGACCGCCCCATCAACATCATCGTCCCATGGGCCGCAGGTGGTTCCACCGACCAGGTGACGCGCGTCATGGCCGCCGAACTCGAGAAGGAGCTCGGCACCAGCGTCGTGGTCGTCAACCAGCCGGGCGCCTCCGGCTCGGTCGGCACGACCAACGTCCTCAACGCCGACAAGGACGGCTACACCTGGGCCGCCGGCGCCGTGCGCGACCTCGGCACCTACGCCGTGCTCGACATGCTCGACACCAACGTCGAAGACTGGCACCTCTACTTCGGCGTCTCCAACACCGGTGTCATCGCCGTCAACCCCGACACGCCCTACCAGACCTTCGACGAGTTGCTGGCCGCCTTCGAGGCCAATCCCGGCCAGATCCCGGTCGCCACGGCCGGACTCTCCTCCGCCGGGCACACCGTCATGGAGGCCATCGCGGCCGCGACCGGCATCGAGTACCGTCACGTCCCCTACGACGGCGGCAACCCGGCCGTGATCGCGACCGTCGCCGGTGAAGCCGACGTCGTCACCCAGCTTGCGGTCGAGGAAGCCGAGATGCTGCGCGCTGGCCGCCTTCGCGCCCTGGCCGCCTACAGCGAACAGCCGCTCACGCTCGAGGGCGTCGGCGAGATTCCGGCCATCACCGACTGGCTCCCCGACCTGAGGATCCCGACCAACTACTTCGGCCTGTGGGCGCCCAAGGGCATCCCCGAAGAGGTAGTCCAGACCATGGACATGGTCTGGGAAGACGTCATGGAGAACTCCGAGGCCCTTCGCACCTACGCCGCCGAGCGCGGCGCGTTGTTCGACCCGATGTACGGCGAAGAGGCCCTCGCCGCGGCCATCCCGTCGGTAGCGCACCAGGCTTGGACGCTCTACGACGGTGGCAAGGCCCCCATCGATCCGAGCACGCTCGGCATCGAGCGGCCGTAACGAGTTAGCGAAGCGCTCCCCTCGCCTACCGCAGCACGGCGAGGGGAGCGCTCATAGCGCATGGCGAGATCTGACCTCGGTTCGTCAATCGTCCTCATCCTCTTCGGCGCGGTCGTCGCCTTCGAGTCGTGGCGCATGCCCCGTTACGAGTCGATCGGCGGGAGCATCTACTCCGCGCCCGGCCTGGTCCCCGGCCTCCTGGGGGCGGTAATCGCGCTCCTTGGCGCCATAATGCTGGTTCGCTATCTTACGCATCAGGGCACTCCGGCCGATGAACCGACGGTCAGCGAGGCGGCCGACACGCCCGGCGTGGCCGACGATCAGGCCGCGTACATCTCGGCGCCCATGAGCGCGGAGGAGGACGCTGTAAACTCCGGCGCGGTAGCCTCCGGCGCGATCGGCGGCGAAGTGGCTGGGTACGAGGCGCCGTCTAACCGGCGCATGCTCGTCACGTTGGTTCTGGCCGTCGTCTTCGGCGGCATCATGGTCGGCCGCATGCCGTTCTGGCTGGCAGTGTTCCTGTTCGTGTTCGTCTCTATCGTGTTCTACGAGCTGGCCGCCATGAAAGACACCAGGTCGACGGTCATGCGCGTGGCAATCGCCGCCGCCATCGCCGGCGCCACCGCGTACGCTGTTCCGTTCGTGTTCGAACGAGTGTTCCTGGTGAACCTCCCATGATCCTGAACACGACGAAGAAGGCGAGGGCCTGATGTTCGAGGGCCTCAACTATTTCTTCCAGGGCATCATCGGCTTCCTCACACCTGGCTCGCTCTTCAACATCGCCTGGGCGACGCTGCTCGGCATCGTTGTCGGCATGCTCCCTGGGCTTACCGCGACCCTCGGCGTCGCGCTACTGACCACGCTCACCTTCAGCATGCCGTCGGGCGAGGCCATCCTGGTGCTCATCTGCATGTACGTCGGCGCCATTTACGGAGGCTCGCGCAGCGCCATCCTCCTGAACATCCCCGGCACGCCGGCCAACGCCGCCACCGCGCTCGACGGCAACCCCCTGGCGCGGGCCGGTAAGGCCGGCAAGGCCATGGGCATCGCCACCGCCGGCTCGTTCCTTGGCAGCATGATCGGCATGATCCTGCTTGCCACCATCGCCCCCGGCCTGGCCGAGGCCGCGCTGCGCTTCCAGTCGTACGAGTTCTTCTGGCTGGCGATCTTCGGCATCGTCATCGCCGGCCGCCTCACCGCCCTCGACGACCCGCTCAAGGGCTGGATCGCGGGCTTCATCGGTTTGCTGGTCGCGATGGTCGGGCAAGAAGGCATCTACGCGTACGCGCGCTTCGCCTACGGCAACACCGACCTCGCCGGCGGCTTCGGGCTGCTGCCTGTCCTGGTCGGCATGTTCGGTTTCACCGAGATCCTCTTCGTCATGCGCCAACCCGCGGCCACGGCCGTTACAAACGCTATGGACTCGGTGATACCCAAGGTACGCGAGGTCTTCCGCTACTGGCAGACGATCATCCGCTCGGGCTTGATCGGCACGCTGATGGGCCTGATCCCCGGCGTCGGCGAAGACATGGGCGCCTGGGTTTCCTACGCCGCCGCCCGCGGCTCCAGCAAGGAGAAGGACAAGTTCGGCAAGGGCTCGGTCGAGGGTCTCATGGCCGCCGAGACAGGCAACAACGCCGCCGTTCCTGGCGCCCTCATCCCGGTACTCACGCTCGCGGTGCCCGGCTCGGCTCCGGCCGCCGTGCTGCTGGCCGCGCTGTTCATCCACGGCATCCGGCCAGGCCCGCTGATCATGATCGAGTCGCCGGCCTTCGTCTACGAGGTCACGGCCATGGTCTTCATGGCCACACTGGCGATGGGCATCTTTGGCATATTGCTCACCAAACCCTTGCTTACAGTGCTGCGCATCCCGGCCACGCGCTTGATGCCGATAATCATGGTGCTGTGCACGGTCGGCGCCTTCGCCATCGCCAGTCGCACCTTCGATATCTGGGTGATGCTCTCTTACGGCGTCATCGGTTATGTCCTACGCGCCTTCGGCTTCCCGCTGGCGCCGCTCATCCTGGGCGTGGTGCTCGGGCCGATCCTGGATGCCAACCTAAGGCGCGGCCTTTTGCTTTCGGGCGGTTCCCTCGAGCCGTTCCTCACACGTCCGATAAGCGCGCTGCTATGGGTAAGCATCACGGTGACCTTCCTCCTCGGCATGCCGCCGGTGCAGCGCGCCGTGGCGCGGCTGTTCAGGAGGCGCAAGGCCGCTGCTGACGACGGTGACTGAGCCCCTGCGGTCCCTGCGGGCGACGGCAACTGAGCCCCTGCCCGCGATCACCTCGGTCGCGAGCCTAGAGGCGCTGCTGGCCACGCCGTCGGACGCTTTGGTGGCGGACATGTCCGCGCTGACGGGCGACCTTATGCTGCTTGGCGCCGGTGGCAAGATGGGCCCTAGCCTGGCGCTGCTGGCGCGCAACGCGCTAGACGCCGCGGGTAACGGCGCGCAGGTAATCGCCGTCTCGCGCTTCTCCGACGAGGCGGCCGCGCGCCGCCTGCAGGACGCCGGCGTGCGCGTCGTGCGCGCCGACCTCCTCGACGACGAGCAGTTGGCGAAGTTGCCCGACGCGGCGAACGTCATATACATGGCCGCCATGAAGTTCGGCAGCACCGGGCAGGAGCCCAGGACCTGGGCGATGAACACCTACCTGCCCGGCAAGGTCGCCGAGCGTTACCGCGAAGCGCGAATAGTGGCGTTCTCGACCGGCAACGTCTACCCACTCTCGCCCTTGACCTCAGGTGGCCCCACCGAGGACGACCCGACCGGACCGGTAGGCGAGTACGCCCAGTCGTGCCTCGGCCGCGAGCGCATGTTCCAGTACTTCTCCGAGCTGCACGGCACGCCCGTTACGCTATTGCGGCTTAACTACGCCGTCGAGCTGCGTTACGGCGTGCTCGTCGACTTGGCGCTGGCGGTGCTCGACGGCAAGCCGATCGACCTGGCGATGGGCCAAGTGAACGTGATCTGGCAGGGTGACGCCAACGAGGTCGCCTTGCGCTCCATCGCACTGTGCTCGGCCCCCGCGACGATCCTCAACCTCACCGGACCCGAGACCGCCTCGGTGCGCAAACTCGCCGAGCGACTCGGTGCTCGGCTCGGCAAGGAGCCGGTCTTCACGGGTGAGGAGCAAGGCACGGCGCTGCTCAACGACGCCTCACGCTGCCATGCGCTGTTCGGATATCCGCGCGTGGCGCTCAACACGGCCGTCGATTGGGTGGCCGACTGGCTCACCGCCGGCGGCGAGACCCACGGCAAGCCGACGAAGTTCCAGGTGAGGACCGGTAAGTTCTGATGGCTCGACAGCTGACGGCGGCGCAAGCGGAGCTGCTGCATGGCGGCACGGTAATCCCCGCGCATCCCCTTGCACTGAACGCCGAGCGTCGGCTCGACGAGAGGCGCCAGCGGGCTCTCACCCGCTACTACGCCGCCGCCGGTGCTGGCGGCGTCGCCGTCGGCGTGCACACCACCCAGTTCGAGATCCGCGACGTCGGGCTGCTCGAGCCGGTGCTGCGCCTTGCCGCCGAGACCGCCGACGCTTCGGTGGTGGGGCGGCCCTTCCTGAAGGTCGCAGGCGTTCTCGGCGAGACCAAGCAGGCGCTGGCCGAGGCTGACTTGGCCGCCTCCCTTGGCTACGACCTAGCCTTGCTCAGCCTCCGGGGACTCGATGACCAGAGCGAGGCTGCTCTCGTCGCACACGCCCGCGAGGTGTCGCAAGCGCTTCCCATCGTCGGCTTCTACCTGCAGACGGCAGTCGGCGGCCGGCGCTTCAGCTACGACTTCTGGCGCGAGTTCGCCGAGCTGCCCGGGCTGGTCGCGATCAAGATCGCGCCGTTCGACAGGTACGCCACGCTCGAGGTCGTGAGGGCCGTCGCCGCGTCTTCGCGCGCCGACGACATCGCCCTCTACACCGGCAACGACGACAACATCGTGGTCGACCTGCTCACGCCTTACCGGGTGCAGGTCGCCGGCCGGACCGTCGAGAAGCGTATCGTCGGCGGCCTGCTTGGCCAATGGGCGGTGTGGACGCGCGCCGCGGTCGAGTTGCTCGAGGAGGTCAAGGCCGTCCGCGCTAAGCCGACGGTGCCCGCCGAGCTGCTCACGCGCGCAGCACGCTGGACAGACGCCAACGCCGCCGTCTTCGACGCCGCCAACCGCTTCCACGGCGTCATCGCCGGCGTGCACGAAGTGCTGAGACGCCAAGATCTGCTCGAGGGCATCTGGTGCCTTGACCCAGACGAGGGCCTTTCGCCCGGCCAAGCCGAAGAGATCGAACGCATCTACCGGGACCACCCCGACCTCACCGACGACGCCTTCGTGGCGGCCAACCTCGAGGCATGGCTGGCCTGAGCCCCGCACCCGGCGTGCGGCTTGACCGGCTCAGCAAGGCCGACGTCGCGGCCGCCGCCGCGCTGTCGGCCTCCATCGGCTGGAACCAGGATGAAGCGGACTGGCGGCGCTTGGTCGACCTGCACCCTGAGGGCGCCGTGGCCGCGCGTCGGCAGGGGGAGCTGGTGGGTACCGCGACGTTGGTCAGTTACGAAGGGGTAGCGCCGGTCGCTACCGCCGGGGCGCTGGCCTGGCTCGGCATGGTGATCGTCAGTCCAGACGCACGCGGACAAGGCATCGGCTCCGCCGTGATGGACGCCGCGCTAGCCAGTTGGTCGGCGCCGCAAGGTGGCGTGGTCGGCCTCGACGCCACCGAGTTCGGAGCCCCGCTGTACGAGCGCCGTGGCTTCCAGACGGTCGCGACCATCGACCGCTGGGCCGGGAGGTTGGCTGTACGGCCGGCGGGGGCTGTCCGCGTGCGACTCGCCGGACCCGCCGACCTCGCGAGCCTCACGGCGCTGGACCGGGCCGAGACCGGTTTCGACCGCGCGTCGTTGCTGGAGCACTTGGCGGCCGAGGAGAGCGCGACTCTCGTCGTCGCCGAGCGCGCTGGGGAGCCCATCGGCTACGCCGCTATCCGTTCGGGGCGCTCGCACCGTCACGTCGGCCCGCTCGTCACGCGGGACCTCGCGGCCGTCGAGCCGCTGCTCTACCAGATCGCCGAATACGCCGACGGGTTGCCGGTGTTCCTCGACTCCGTGCGCGGCGCGCTGCTGGCCACGAGGTTCGAGGCCTTCGGCTTGAGCGTGGTGCGCACGCTACAGCGCATGACGAAGGTGGCGCAAGCGACCGATCCTACGCGGCCGGCGACGCCGGTGATGGCCGCGACGTCGGTGGTGGCAGCGACGGGGTTCGAGTGGGGTTGAAAGCCGATTGGGGCCAGGGTCGGTAATCGGTAAGAGGCGGATTCAGTCGGTGGCAGAGCCGATCGGTCGCGACGAGGGCTACGCTGAAGCCAGCGCCGAGAGCGCGGGAAGCGCAGGGAGAAGCAGTGATCGAACGAACAGTGGGCGAGCCGTGAGCGAGACCAGCGTTGGCATAGTGATGAACGGCGTCACGGGCCGCATGGGCACCAACCAGCACCTGGTGAGGTCGATCCTGGCGATCCGCGAGCAGGGCGGGGTGCGCGGGCCGCAGGGCGGAATCATGCCCGAACCGATCCTGGTCGGCCGCAACGAGGACAAGCTGTCGCGGTTGGCCAAGGCACACGGCCTGAAGCGCTACACCACGGACCTGGCCGAGGCGCTCGCCGAGCCCGACGTGCACGTCTACTTCGACGCCCTGTCCACCTCGCACCGCGCGGCAGCGGTGAGGCAGGCAATCGCGGCAGGCAAGGATGTCTACTGCGAGAAGCCGGTGGCCGAAGACCTCGATACCGCGCTGGAACTGGCGCGAATCGCGCGTGACGCTGGCGTCAAGACCGGCGTGGTCCAGGACAAGCTGTTCCTGCCCGGCCTGCTCAAGCTCAAACGCCTCATCGACAGCGGCTTCTTCGGCCGCATCCTGTCGGTACGCGGTGAGTTCGGCTACTGGGTGTTCGAGGGCGATTGGCAGCCAGCGCAACGACCTTCCTGGAACTACCGCGCGGCCGAGGGCGGCGGCATCATCCTCGACATGTTCGCTCACTGGGAGTACGTGCTCGCCGGTCTCTTCGGGCCGGTGCGCTCGCTGGTCACGCTGGGCGCCAACCACGTCCCCGAGCGCTTCGACGAGCAGGGTGAGCGCTATGACGCCGACGCCGATGACGCCGCCTACGCCATCTTCCAGCTCGAGGGCGGTGTCATCGCGCAGATGAACTCCTCCTGGGCAGTACGCGTCTACCGCGACGACCTGCTCACCCTTCAGGTCGACGGCACGCACGGCAGCGCGGTCGCGGGCCTGCGCGAGGTCAAGATCCAGCACCGCAACGCCACGCCGAAGCCCGTCTGGAACCCCGACGTGCCCAACCCGATCGACTTCCAAGGCGGCTGGACGCAGATGCCCACCAACGATGCCTATGACAACGGCTTCAAGGTCCAGTGGGAGCGCTTCCTGCGCCACGTCGTATGGGACGAGCCGTTCCACTGGGACCTGCTGGCCGGCGCGCGCGGCGTGCAGTTGGCGGAGCTCGGGTTGACCTCGTGGCGCGAGCGTCGCTGGGTCGACGTGCCGGAGTTGGCACTATGAGCGTGACGATATGAGCGGTCCCCTGAAGCTGCCACTCGCCGACGGGACCCTGTCGAGCTACCTACCCAGCGCGCAGGCGCCCTTCTTCGCTAAACCTGAAGCGCCCTTCACCTCGCGGGTCGCCTACGCGGCCGCACACGTCGTCAAGGATCCCCTCGGCCCGGACGCCGGCGAGGCGGCCATCGACTGGGACGCGACCTTGAGGTTCCGCGAGCACCTGTGGTCGTACGGGTTGGGAGTGGCCGAGGCGATGGACACCGCCCAGCGCGGCATGGGCCTCGACTACGCGGCCACCAGGGCCTTGATCGCGCGCGCCTGCTCCGCGGCCGGCGCGGCCGGCGGCCGCATCGTCTGCGGCGCCGGCACCGACCAGTTGCCTGCCGGGCCCGCGACGCTCGAGCAGATCGCGGCGGCCTACGAGGAGCAGTGTGAGCAGATCGAGGCGTCAGGCGGGCGCGTGGTCGTGATGGCCAGCCGACACCTTGCCGCGGCCGCGGCGGGCCCCGACGACTACGCGCAGGTATACGAGCGCGTGCTCTCGCAGGTGAAGGAGCCGGTGATAATCCACTGGCTCGGCGAGATGTTCGACCCGGCGCTGGCCGGCTACTGGGGCTCGCGCGACGTCGCGGTGGCCATGGACGTCTGTCTCGACGTACTGGCGCGGCACGCGCACAAGATCGAAGGCATCAAGCTGTCGCTGCTCGACGCCGCTCACGAGGTCGCCTTCAGGGCGCGCCTGCCGCAGGGCGTGCGCATGTTCACCGGCGACGACTTCAACTACCCCGAACTCATCCTCGGCGACGGCGAGCACCACTCCGACGCCCTGCTCGGTATCTTCGACGCCATCGGGCCGGCGGCCTCGGCCGCGCTGCAGGCGCTCGACGCCGGCGACGTCGAGCGCTACCGGGCAGTACTCGAGCCGACGGTGGCGTTGTCGCGGCACATGTTCGCGGCGCCCACCTTCTACTACAAGACCGGCATCGTCTTCCTCGCCTACCTCAACGGCTTTCAAGACCACTTCCGCATGGTCGCGGGGCTGGAGAGCGCCCGCAGCATCATCCACCTGTCCGACCTGTTCCGGCTGGCCGATCAGGCCGGCGTGTTGCGCGACCCGGCAGCGGCGGCGGAACGCATGCGGCCAGTGCTGAGGCTCGCTGGCATCGACGCGTGAGCGACTCAAGCCTGGAACGCCTCAGCCTCAACACCGCCACGGTCCGCCCTCTCGACCGAGTAGGCGGCCCCGACCTCATCGCCATGGTCGACGCCTGCGCCCGCGCGGGCGTGCCTTGGATCGCTCCGTGGCG
>Ga0075530_1001797_pt1 | contig 10095 bp, 7 predicted proteins | sample NGEPerD_2_FD_75101 | JGI IMG/M metagenome (GOLD analysis project Ga0075530, IMG submission 75101) | Arctic peat soil microbial communities from the Barrow Environmental Observatory site, Barrow, Alaska, USA - NGEE PermafrostL1-D | ecosystem: Environmental > Terrestrial > Soil > Wetlands > Peat ...
CCGAGAACGGTCACCGCCATCACGGCGGACGTCATGCTGATCAGGAGGCGTTTCATGAGAAATCCTTGGGGAGTTGGAGATGGCCTTTGGCCGGGCACAGCACATCGTGGGTGCAGGTTCAGCCTACGTGCCTAGCAAACGGGTAAAAACCGACGCCTCCTGGTCGGCGGCCGCGCGGAGGCTGGCCCGGTCCGGTCCGGCGGCGAGAATCTCCCGGGAGCTGCTCGGGAGCACGTTGCGCAGCGACCCCGCGAAGATCCGGCGTACGTCGTCCGCGGTGCCGCCCTGCGCGCCGATTCCGGGTACCAGCAGCGGGCCGTTGATGGCGAAGTCCTCACCGGTGTCGTCGATGGTGGCGCCGACGACCGCACCGATCGACCCGAGCGGGTGCGCGCCGGCGTTGCGGGACCGGATCTCGGACAGGATGCTGCCGGCGACGGTGCATCCGTCCGCGGTCATCGCATGCTGAACGTCCGGCCCCTCGGGGTTGGAGGTCAGTGCGAGCACGAACACGCCGGCGTCGTTGGCGATCGCGGTGTCGATCATCGGCATGAGGGACCCGAAGCCGAGGTACGGGCTGGCGGTGATCGCATCCGCGGCGAGCGGTGAGTTCTGGTCGAGGTACGCATCGGCATACGCCTGCGCGGTGGACCCGATATCGCCGCGCTTCACGTCGAGTACGACGAGCGCTCCGGCGGCCCGCGACTCGGCGATCACCCGTTCGAGGACCGCGATCCCTTTGGCGCCGTGCCGCTCGAAGAACGCGGACTGAGGTTTCACCGCGGCGACGCGGGACGCGAACCCCTCCACCGCGGCCATCGCGAACTTCTCCAGCCCGTCCGCGCTGTCGGTCAACCCCCAGGTGTCCATCAGGCCCGGGTGTGGGTCGATGCCCGCGCACATCGGTCCGCGAATGTCCATCGCTTCTCTGAGCCGGGTGCCGAACGTCACAGTGCTTCTCCTTCTGGTGCTTCTCCCTTTGGGCGGTGGGCGCGGCCGATCACGTCGGCGACCTGCGGGATCCCGCGGGTGGCGAGCTCCCCGCGGAGCTCCTCCACGATCCGCGCAGGCGCAGAGGGGTCGTGGAAGATCACGCTTCCGACCTGGACGGCACCGGCGCCGGCCAGCAGGAACTCGAGTGCGTCGAATCCGGTGCGGATGCCTCCGACGCCGATGATCGCCACGTCAGGCATGGCCCGGTGCACCTCCCACACGCATCGCAGCGCCATCGGCCGGATGGCGGGGCCGCTCAGCCCGCCGCGAACGGCGCCGAGGGCGGGTCGCAGCGTCGAGGGGTCGATCGTGAGGCCTGGCGGCGGGTTCACCATCACTAAACCGTCGGCGCCGGACTCGACGGCCGCACGCGCGACGTCGACGATGTCGGTGGTCTCGGGTGAGAGCTTCGCCAGCACCGGTATCCCGCGCGGCACGTCGCGCCGTGCGACGTTGAGCACCTTCGTGGCGTGGTACGGGTCGTTCGGGACGGGGAGGTTCACCTCGATCGCCGCAACACCGGGGCTGTTGCCGACACGTCGGGCCAGCTCGGCGTACTCCCCCAGCGTCGTGCCGGCCACCGAGACGATCGCGCGCACCTGCCGCTGGGCCAGCCACGGCAGCTCGGTGGCGAGGAACCCGTCGACGCCGGGACCCTGCATGCCGACGGCACTGACCATCCCGCTCGGGGTCTCGACCATCCGCGGGGTCGCAGTACCCGAGCGCGGGTCGAGCCAGATCGACCGGGTGACGATGCCCGCGATCGCGGTGAGGTCGAAGAACGGGTCGAGCTCGCGACCGGAGCCGCCACAGCCTGCGGCGGTCATCACCGGGTTCGGCAGGGTCATCCCGGCAACCACGGTCGTGAGGTCTGCGTCACTCATCAGTTCCGTCTCCCGCGGGTGCACCCCAGGTGTCGGCGGGGACCGTCCCGATGTCGCGCCACCGGACCCGGTCACCGCGGAACACCGGCCCCTCGGTGCAGGCGCGGACCATCCGGGTGACACCGTCCTCCCCGACAACCGGGAGCACGCAGGCCATGCAGACTCCGACGCCGCAGGGCATCGCCTGCTCGAGGGCCGTCTGGCTCCAGGCGCCGTGCATCTCGGCCGCTGCGGCCACCGCATGCAGCATGGCGACGGGGCCTGCGGCGTAGACCACATCGGTGCTGGTGCGAGCGAGCAGGTCCGGCAGCACCTCGCCGATCGTTCCCTTCATCCCCACCGACCCGTCCTCGGTGACCACCACGACCGACTGCGCGGCCCGTTTCGCCTCGAGGGCACCGAACAGGCCCGCCTCGCTGGGTGCGGCGAGCACCATGTGCACTCCGCAGCCTCGTTCACGTAGCCGTTCGGCCAGCGCGAACATCGGGGCACTGCGGTGCCCACCGCCCACCAGCGTGCACGGCACCGGCTCCTTGGGCATCGCGAAGGGACGTCCGAGCGGTCCGACCAGGTCGAGCTTCTCGCCGGCGCGCAGCCGGGACAGCCATCGGCTCGCCGTGTCGCTCGCGGCGAATACCACCTCTACCGTCGCGCCGTACGCACCGGTCTCCCGCACCCGGTAGATCGAGAACGAACGCCGGTGCAGGGTCGAGGAGAGGTCGCCGCCGATGGCGAGAGCGAGAAAGCTACCGGGGCGGAACCGTTCGGCCACGCCCGGGGCGATCAGGGTCAGGTGGTGGTAGGCGCCGACCCGTTTCACCGAGAGGACCTCGCCCCCGACCTGGACAGCACCGGCCCGGATAGCGCCGGCCTGGGCAGCGCCGTGCTGGGCAGCGCCGTGCTGGACAGCGCCGGTCTGGACAGCGCCGTGACGTGTCACACCGTCTCCTCGTGGGGCAGGGTGCTGAGTCCCCGCTGGATCCGCGAGGGCCAGAGCGGTCCTTCGTAGACGAGCGCGGTGTAGGCCTGAAGCAGGGTCGCGCCGGCAGCGAGCCGGTCCCGAGCATCCTGTGCGGTGCTGATCCCGCCCACCGAGATCAGCACCAGGTTGGGCCCGACCCGTGCGCGCAGGAGCCGCAGCACCTCGATCGAGCGGTCACGAAGGGGCGGTCCGGACAGCCCGCCCGCACCGGCCTTCTGCACGCGCCCGGCAGCGGAACGCAGACCATCCCGGCTGATTGTGGTGTTCGTGGCGACGATCCCGTCGAGGCCGAGCTCGACAGCGAGGTCGCCGACGGCGAGTACGTCGTCGTCGCTCAGGTCGGGCGCGATCTTGACCAGCAGAGGCACCCGACTGTCGGTGACCGCATCGGACTGGGCACGCACCGCGCTCAGCAGCGGCCTGAGCCGCGCGACGGCCTGCAGGTCTCGCAGACCGGGGGTGTTCGGTGAGCTCACGTTGACGACCAGGTAGTCGGCGTACGGCGCGAGCAGGCGGGTGCTGAGCTCGTAGTCCGCGACCGCCTCGTCCTCGGGCACCAGCTTGGTCTTGCCGATGTTCACCCCGACGATGACCGGCTGCGCTCGCCCCGGGGCATGTCTCTGGGCGAGTCGCTGGGCCACCACCTCGGCGCCGTCGTTGTTGAAGCCCATCCGGTTGACCACGGCCCGGTCAGCGGGCAGCCGGAACAGCCGCGGACGGGGGTTGCCCGGCTGCGGCTGCCCGGTCACCGTGCCGACCTCGACGAACGAGAACCCGAGGGCGGCCAGCGCGTCGATGCCCGTGGCGTTCTTGTCGAACCCCGCCGCCAGCCCCAGGGGCCCCGGGAACGTCATACCGAGGGCTTGAACCGCGGGATCGGCCCCTTCCTGGGTGCCTGTCCGGGTGTCTTTCCGGCGCCTGGTGCCGGAAACCCACCCCGCTACGTGAGGAGACCGGCTCAGCGCGCGGATGGCCGCGAACCCGGCACGGTGCGCGGTCTCCGGGTCCGTCCGGGCGAGCACCGTGTCGAAGAACCGGTGGTAGAGACTCATCTGCCGGGCTCCGGCACGACGGGTTCGACCAGGGGGTGCCAGTCCTGCAGCGAGCGGACGCCGATGTCGCCGGCGCGGGCCGCCTCGATCCCCTGCACGGCGGCACCGAGCCCCTGGACGGTGGTGATGCACGGGATGTTCGTGCGGATCGCCGCGGTCCGGATCTCGTAGCCGTCGAGTCGTGGTGAACCGCCCGCGGTCGCGCCGTGCGGAGTGTTGACGACGAGCTTCACCTCGCCGCTGAGGATCCGTCCCACGATCGTCGGCTCGCCGTCGGCGCCGGGGCCCTCGCTGTGCTTGCGCACCACGGTCGCGTCGACGCCGTTCCGGCGGAGCACCTCCGCGGTCCCCGTGGTGGCGAGGATCTCGTACCCGAGGTCAGCGAGCCGTTTGACCGGGAAGACCATGCTCCGCTTGTCGCGGTTGGCCATCGACACGAACACCTTGCCGGTCAACGGCAGCGAGCCGTACGCCGCGGTCTGCGCCTTGGCGAACGCGGTCCCGAAGTAGGCGTCGAATCCCATCACCTCACCGGTGGAACGCATCTCCGGTCCGAGCACGGCGTCGACCGTCCTGCCGTCGAGCGTCATGAACCTGTTGAACGGCATCACCGCCTCCTTGACAGCGATCGGTGCGTCCGCGGGCAGGTCACCACCGTCACCGTGGGCTGGAAGGAGCCCGACCGAGCGCAGCGACGCGATGCTCTCCCCGAGCATCACCCGCGCGGCAGCCTTCGCCAACGGGGTGGCGGTCGCCTTGGACACGAACGGGACGGTGCGGGACGCGCGCGGGTTGGCCTCGAGCACGTAGAGGGTGTCCGAGGCCATCGCGAACTGGATGTTCAGCAGGCCACGCACGCCGATCCCCTTCGCGATCGCCTCGGTGGACCTGCGGATCCGGTCGATCTCCTCCCGGCCGAGCGTGATCGGGGGCAGCGCGCAGCTCGAGTCCCCGGAGTGCACACCGGCCTCCTCGATGTGCTCCATCACGCCGCCGAGGAACAGGTCCTCGCCGTCGTAGATCGCGTCGACGTCGATCTCCACCGCATCGTCGAGGAACCGGTCGACGAGCACCGGATGCTCGGGAGAGATCTCGGTCGCCCGGGTGATGTAGCCCTTCAACGCGTCGTCGTCGTACACGATCTCCATGCCCCGCCCGCCGAGGACGTACGACGGGCGCACCAGCACGGGGTAGCCGATCTCGTCGGCGATCCGCTTCGCCTCGTGGTACGACGTCGCCATCCCGTGCTTGGGAGCGGGCAGGTCAGCCTCGGCGAGGACCCGGCCGAACGCGCCCCGCTCCTCGGCGAGGTGGATCGCCGCGGGCGACGTACCGACGATCGGCACCCCGGCATCCTCGAGACCCTGGGCAAGACCGAGTGGCGTCTGCCCGCCGAGCTGGCAGATCACTCCCGCGACCGGGCCGGCCAGCTGCTCGGCGTGCACGACCTCGAGCACGTCCTCCAACGTGAGCGGCTCGAAGTACAGCCGGTCGCTGGTGTCGTAGTCGGTGGAGACCGTCTCCGGGTTGCAGTTGACCATCACGGTCTCGTAGCCCCCACCAGGAATCGACGGAGCGGAAAGCGCGAGGCTGGCGTGGACGCACGAGTAGTCGAACTCGATGCCCTGGCCGATCCGGTTCGGGCCGGAGCCGAGGATGATCACTGCCTGCTTGTCCCGGGGCTGGACCTCCGTCTCCTCGTCGTAGGAGGAGTAGTGGTACGGCGTCCTGGCAGCGAACTCGGCCGCGCAGGTGTCCACGGTCTTGTAGACGGGGCGGATGCCGAGCGCATGCCGCACCCCGCGGACGACGTCCTCCTTCATCCCGCGCATCGCGCCGATCTGCGCGTCGGAGAAACCGTGCCGTTTCGCGAGCCGGAGCAGGGTCGGGTTGATCTCCTTGGCGTCCCGGAGCAGCACGGCCACCTCGTCCAGCAGGTACAACTGGTCGAGGAACCACGGGTCGATGCCGGTGGCCTCGTTCAGCTGTTCCAGCGTCGCTCCGGCGCGGATCGTGTCCATCACCTGACGCAGCCGCCCGTCGTGCGGCACGGCGACCAGCCTCAGCAGCTCGTCGACCGGCTGCACCGGCGCGCACCAGCTGAAGATCGCGGCCGGGCTCTCCAGCGAGCGGAGCGCCTTCTGCAGCGCCTCGGTGAAGTTCCGGCCGATCGCCATCGCCTCACCGACCGACTTCATGTGCGTGGTCAGCCTCGGGTCCGCGGTCGGGAACTTCTCGAACGCGAACCGGGGAACCTTCACCACGACGTAGTCGAGGCTCGGCTCGAAGCTTGCCGGGGTCTCCCGGGTGATGTCGTTGGGGATCTCGTCGAGCGTGTAGCCGATCGCGACCTTCGCGGCGATCTTCGCGATCGGGAAGCCGGTCGCTTTGCTCGCCAGTGCGCTGGACCGGGAGACACGCGGGTTCATCTCGATCACGATCAGCCGGCCGTCCGCCGGGTCGACCGCGAACTGGATGTTGCAGCCACCGGTGTCCACCCCCACGGAGCGGATGATGCCGATCGAAAGGTCCCGCATCTTCTGGTACTCGCGGTCGGTCAGCGTCATCGCCGGCGCGACGGTGATCGAGTCGCCGGTGTGCACGCCCATCGGGTCGAGGTTCTCGATCGAGCAGATGATCACGACGTTGTCGGCCCGGTCGCGCATTACCTCGAGCTCGTACTCCTTCCAGCCGATGATCGACTCCTCGAGGAGCACCTCCGTCGTCGGGCTGGCAGCGAGACCGGCACCGACGATCCGGTGCAGGTCCCGCTCGTCGTAGGCCATTCCCGAGCCGACGCCACCCATCGTGAAGCTCGGCCGGACCACCATCGGGTAGCCCAGGTCGTCGGCGGCGGCAAGGCAGTCGTCCATCGAGTGCGCGATCACGGAGCGGGCCACCTCTCCCCCGAGCTCCTCGACGATCCTCTTGAACGACGCGCGGTTCTCCCCACGCTCGATGGCCTCGATGCTCGCGCCGATCAGCTCGACGCCGTACTTCTCGAGCACGCCCGCCTGGTCCAGCGCCATCGCCGCGTTCAGCGCGGTCTGCCCGCCGAGGGTGGCCAACAGCGCGTCGGGGCGCTCCTTCTCGATCACCTTCTCCACGAACGCAGGAGTGATCGGCTCGACGTACGTGGCGTCGGCGAACTCGGGGTCGGTCATGATCGTGGCCGGGTTCGAGTTGACCAGGATCACCCGCAGGCCCTCGGCCCTGAGCACCCGGCAGGCCTGGGTGCCCGAGTAGTCGAACTCGCACGCCTGTCCGATCACGATCGGACCGCTCCCGATCACCAGCACGCTCTCGATGTCGTTGCGCTTGGGCATGTCAGGCCTCCATCAGACGGCAGAACCGGTCGAAGAGGTACGCCGCGTCGTGCGGGCCGGCGGCGGCCTCGGGGTGGTACTGCACCGAGAACGACCTGAGCCGTCCCGCGTCGTCGCGGAGCTCGAGACCCTCCACGACGTCGTCGTTGAGGCAGACGTGGCTGACCGTGGCCTCGCCGTACGGCGTTGAGACTCCGCGGTCGAACGGGGCCCCCTCGGGCCACTGGACGGCGAACCCGTGGTTGTGCGCGGTGACCTCGACCTTGCCCGTCGTACGGTCCATCACCGGCTGGTTGATACCGCGGTGGCCGTACTTGAGCTTGTAGGTGCCGAACCCGAGGGCCCGCCCGAACAGCTGGTTGCCAAAGCAGATCCCGAAGTAGGGGATTCCGCGCTCGAGGACCCCGCGGAGCAGCGCGACCGCGTGTTCGGTGGCGGCCGGGTCGCCCGGTCCGTTGGAGAAGAAGACCCCGTCGGGCGCGACCGCGAGCACCTCGTCGAGGGAGGATGACGCGGGCAGCACGTGCACCTCGATGCCGCGCTCGGCCATCATCAGCGGGGTCATCGTCTTGATCCCGAGGTCGAGCGCCGCCACCGTGAAGCGTTTCTCACCGACCGCCTCGACGACGTACACCGCGGTGGTCGACACGTCGTCGGCGAGGTCGGCTCCGGTCATCTCCGCGGAACCGAGCACCTTCTCGCGCAGGGTCGCGGGATCGGACTCCACCGTGGAGATACCGACCCGCATCACGCCGCGTTCACGCAGGTGCCGGGTCAGGGCGCGGGTGTCGATCCCGGAGATGCCCACCACGCCGTGGGCGCGGAGCTCGTCGTCGAGGGACCGCACCGATCGCCAGTTCGACGGGATCCGGGCCGGGTCGCGGACGACGTACCCGGAGACCCAGATCCTCGACGACTCGGGGTCCTCGTCGTTGATGCCGGTGTTCCCGACATGCGGAGCGGTCATCACGACCACCTGCCGGTGGTACGACGGGTCGGTCAGGGTTTCCTGGTAGCCGGACATGCCGGTCGAGAACACGGCCTCGCCGAACGTCTCGCCCTCCGCGCCGAACGCCTCGCCGTGGAAGGTGCGGCCGTCCTCGAGCACCAGGAGTGCGGGGGTGGGTGTCATGCGGTGTGCTCCTTGGCGAGCTTGCTGATCGAACGGACCCAGATGTTGTGCGCGTCGGTGGTGCCCTTCGACGCGCCGCTGTCGAGCTTGTCGGTGGTCAGCCGGAAACCGGTGTCGAGGAGGTGGTCGCCGTGCTGCCAGGTGACGACCAGCAGCCCGTGCGGCGGGACGACCTTGCCGGCGATCCCCTGGTCGTGCCGTGCCCCCCGCAGCGCGGAGGCCGTGATCCGGAAGCTGCCCGCGAGCCGGATCACGTCCAGACCCTCCTGGGAGAGCGAGAGGCGTGCGGTGCTGCGGCTGCCCAGCCCCCGCGCCACCACCCGGTCGAGCCAGTCGCCGCTGACCGTCGTACCGAAGTAGCGGGCGCCTGCCTGCAGCATCGCCTTCGGGAGCTCCGCCACGGGCGGCGCGGGGACCAGCTCGGGCAGCTCGTGCTTGTGCGAACGCCCGCGCCAGCCACGCCACATCAACAGGTAGGCGAGCAGCAGGACGACGAACAGGATCGTCACCGGAAGGACGACGTCGCTCATGTGAGCTTCCCGTCGAGCACGGTCGGGTTGCCGCGCAGGAAGGTGGCCACCACGCGTCCGGGGAGCTCGCGACCGGCGTAGGGAGTGTTCCGCGAGAGTGAGGCGGTCTCGGTGGCGTCGACGATCCTGGTGGCCCTGGGGTCGTAGAGCACCAGGTTCGCGGGTGCGCCCTCGACCAGTGGGCGCCCCTGCTCGGTGAGCCGCCCGATCTGCGCGGGCCGCACCGACATCCGGTCCGCGACACCGGCCCAGTCGAGCAGACCGGGGTCCACCATCGTCTGCTGCACGATGGACAGCGCGGTCTCCAGCCCGAGCATGCCGAACGCCGCCGCCTGCCACTCGCAGTCCTTGTCCTCGTGCGGGTGCGGCGCGTGGTCGGTAGCCACCACGTCGATGGTCCCGTCGGCCAGACCGGCCCGAAGGGCCTCGACATCGGTGGCCGAGCGCAGCGGCGGGTTCACCTTGTAGATCGGGTCGTACGTCGCGGCGAGCTCGTCGGTCAGCAGCAGATGGTGCGGGCACGCCTCGGCCGTGACGTTCCAGCCCTTGCTCTTGGCCAACCGGACGATCTCCACCGAGCCGGCGGTCGACACATGACAGATGTGCAGACGGGAGTCGACGTGAGCGGCGAGCAGGCAGTCGCGGGCGATGATTGCCTCCTCGGCGACGGCCGGCCAGCCGCGCAGGCCGAGCCGCCCGGAGAGCTCGCTCTCGTTCATCTGCGCCTCTTCGGTCAGCCGTGGCTCCTGCGCGTGCTGGGCCACGACCCCGTCGAACGCCTTGACGTACTCGAGCGCCCGTCGCATCAACACCGCGTCGGAGACGCACTTGCCGTCGTCGGAGAACACCCGGACCCGGGCTGCCGAGTCGGCCATCGCACCGAGCTCGGCGAGCCGCTCTCCCGCGAGACCGACCGTGACTGCGCCGACCGGGAACACGTCACAGTGGCCCGCCTCGCGGCCGAGCCGCCACACCTGCTCCACGACACCGGCGGTGTCGGCGACGGGGTCGGTGTTGGCCATCGCGTGCACGGCGGTGAACCCGCCGAGGGCCGCGGCCCGGGTGCCGGTCTCTACTGTCTCGGCGTCCTCGCGGCCCGGCTCACGCAGATGCGTGTGCAGATCGACCAGGCCTGGCAGCGCCACCAGCCCCTCGGCGTCGACCACCTCCGCGTCCCCCACCACGGCGTCCCCCAC
>Ga0075530_1001800_pt1 | contig 10092 bp, 7 predicted proteins | sample NGEPerD_2_FD_75101 | JGI IMG/M metagenome (GOLD analysis project Ga0075530, IMG submission 75101) | Arctic peat soil microbial communities from the Barrow Environmental Observatory site, Barrow, Alaska, USA - NGEE PermafrostL1-D | ecosystem: Environmental > Terrestrial > Soil > Wetlands > Peat ...
CGATGAAGCCGATCGGCAAATACACAGCGATCAGGGTGGTGGTCATCGCTACCACCGGCCAGGCCAGTTCGCGCGCGCCGGTCAGCGCGGCATCGGTCGGGCTCATGCCTTCTTCGATGTGCCGGTGAATGTTCTCCAGCACGATGATGGCGTCGTCGACCACGATGCCGATCGCCAGCACCATCGCCAGCAGGGTCAGCAGATTGATGGTGAAGCCCATCAGCAGCATCAGGAACAGCGCGCCGACCATTGACAACGGCACGGTCACGGCCGGGATGATCACGCTGCGCAGTGAGCCCAGAAACAGAAAAATCACCACCACGACGATCAGCACCGCTTCGGCCAGGGTCTTGATCACCTCATCGATGGCGTCCTGTATGTATTCCGTGCTGTCGTACGGGATAGAGGCCTGCAACCCTTGTGGCAACTGCGGCACGATTTCGCCGTCCCAGACCTGGCGCACGGCCTGAATCACGTCCAGCGAATTCGCATCGGGCGCTACCTCGATACCCATGAAGGTCGCCGATTCGCCGTTGAAGCTGACGCTGGTCTGATAAGTCTCCGAGCCCAGATCCACGCTGGCGATATCCGACAGACGCACGATGGCGCCATTCTCGGCGCGCACCGCCAGGTCGCGGAATTCCTCAGGCGTGCGCAGATCCGTGCGCGCGGTCAGGTCCACGACCACCATTGAGCCTTTGGTGGAGCCCACCGCCGACAGCACATTGTTGGCGCGCAGTGCCGCGTACACGTCGCTGGCGGTGATGTTCATCGCGGTCATGCGGTCGGGTTTGAGCCAGATGCGCATGGCGAACGTGCGGTCGCCCAGAATCCTCGCGCGCTGCACGCCGGGGATGGTCGCGAGCTTCGGCTCGACCACCCGCACCAGATAATCGGTGATCTGGTTGTTGTCCAGCACCTCGCTGTAGAACGACAGATACATGGCCGCCGTGGTATCACCGACGGCTAGATCGACCACCGGATCTTCGGATTCCTCCGGCAACTCGCGGCGCACTCGCTGCACTTTGGCGACGATCTGCGTCAGCACCTCGTTGGGATCGGCGCCCAGACGTACATAAGCTTGAATGGAACTGATGCTGGGCAGGCTGGTGGAAACGATGTAATCGATGCCGTCAGCGGACGCGACCTCACGCTCCATGGGCGTGGTTATGAAACCCTGCACCAGGTCGGCGTCCGCGCCAACGTAAGTGGTGTTGACGGTAATTACCGCGTTTTGCAGCTCGGGGTACTGGCGAACGTTGAGCTCCTGCGCGGCGCGCAATCCCAGCAGAAAAATGAACAGGCTCACGACCATGGCGAGCACGGGTCTGCGGATGAAGATGTCGGTAAAAGACATGGCCGGTATTAGCTGATTCGCGGGTTTGAAATGTCCCGCTCCAGTCCGGTCATGGCGCGCGCGTCGCGCTTATGACAGGTTCGCACTGGATCGTCAGCTATTCGGCGGAGTAGGCGAAACATCCGCTTCGGGTCTGATCTTGTTGTTGATATTAACGACTGCCTGGTTGCGCAGCTTCAGTAGCCCGCTGGTCGCCACGCGCTCGCCGGCCTGCAGGCCATCGGTTACGGAAATCAGGTCGCCACGCCGCGCGCCGGTGCGTATGAAGCGCTGTACCACGGTAAGCTGCGGTGGTTGCTCGCGTGTCCGCGTGCTGCCGTCGGGTGACGATTTACCGTTGCCTGATGGTTGCGATTCCACTGGCGCTTTCGCTTCGCGAATGACATAAACGGAATTGCCATAAGGATTAAAGTTGATGGCTGTTTGCGGCACGGTCAGCACTTCCCGCGGCGCACCGAACGCCAGCTCCACCCGCGCAAACATGCCTGGCCGCAAATGCCTGTCGGAGTTGTCGACGTTCGCCTGAATCATGAAATTGCGCGTGGTCTGCTCCACCCGCGGCTCGATCGCGGTGACGATGCCGTGAAAAGGCTCGCCCGCGAACGCGCTTACATGCGCGGTCACCGGCTGCCCGGCGGAGATGTCGGTCAGCCGCTGCTCCGGTAGCATGAAGTTGAGAAAAATCGGATGCAGTGACTGCAACGTGACGATCGCGCTGCCGGCCTCGACGTACTGTCCGAGATTCACCTGCCGGATGCCCAGCACCCCGGAGAATGGCGCCACTATGGTCTTCTGCTCAACCCGCGCGCGCTGCGCATCCAGGTTGGCGCGCGCCTGGTCAGCCTGGGTCTGGCGTATGTCTACCTCGGCCCTGGAGACATTGTTCGATTCATAAAGGCTGCGAACCCGTTCCAGTTCGATCTCGGCCAGGCGGGCGGCGGCCTCGAGCGCATTGAGTTCCGCCAAGTCGACGTCGGTATTGAGGCGCAGAATGATCTCGCCGGCTTTGACCTCGGAGCCATTCCTGAATCTGATCTTATCGACGATGCCGCTGGCTTCGGTGGCGAGTTCGGCGCCGTTGACCGCGGCCAAGGTGCCCACCGTCTCAATCTCCCGCGGCCAGCGCCCCTGTTGCACCTGCGCGGACGAAATGGTCACCGGGGGTTCGGGCATGTTGTCGAACATGGCGTTCATCTGCTTGTCGCCAAACCATTTGACGAACATCAGACTGCCGAATACGAGCAGCGCGCCGACCGGCAGAACAATGGAACGATAAGTCATAGCGACTGTATGCGAGGCGAAAGAGCGGGCGATTTATACGCGGATCACTGCCCTGGCAACGGCCAGCGCAACTAGCGGGTCTACCCTTGATTCGAAATGTTGATAGAGCGTGCCGGTGGCGTAATCGCATGCTTCGCACACTCGCGCGATGTGCAAGCGCAGCAGGCCACGCTGAAGCATCAATGCCCGTGCCTTGTCGAGAAAGCGCGGCTCTCCGCCACATCGCGCAAATGGCGTATTCGGGTGCCCATTTAGTGTCGGCAGGATGAGTAACGCGGAGTATGAACGCGATTCAAAAATCGATCAATACTCACGACAGCACGACGCACGTAGTGCGATTTACGTGACGCAGCATCGGAGTCTATACTGCGTGCGCCTGCGAAAAGCGTGTGTGGAAACAAGAACCCGGGAGTCGCATCTCGGTTGCGATGAGGTCCACGATGGAACGATAACTGCATAGCACAGCGTATCACGCATACCGCCCGCGACGTTTGCGGATGCTCGTGCTTCGGGCGATCAAGAACCCTAGGCTGCGGCACATTTTTTCCAACAACTTAAATCCACGACGAGGTACAACTGATGGCAGATCGTTCTCATACTCACACTGGCGAACACTATGAAGTCGTCAAACGCATTTCCTGGGGCGCGATCATCGCGGGCACGCTGGTAGCGCTCGTGATCCAGATCTCACTGTCCATGCTGGGGCTCGGCATCGGCCTGGGCGTGATGGATCCTAATGCCGAGGCGCTGAGCGGCATCGGCATAGGTGCGGGCATCTGGCTTGTCGTAAGCACCCTTGTGTCCCTATATATCGGCGGTTTCATGGCGGGCCGTCTTGCCGGCATCCCGGCCAAAGGCGACGGCTTTCTGAACGGGATCGTAGTCTGGGCGCTGGCAACGTTGCTTACCCTGTATCTCGCCACGTCGGCAGTTGGAGGCGCCGTGAGCGGTTTGGCCGGCATACTCGGACAGGGATTCCAGATGGCAGCGCAGGGCGTCAGTTCAGTCGCGCCGGAAGCCGCAGAAACGATCAAGAACAATCCGGGTCAGGCACGGCAGGAAGCCAACCAGGCAGTTGATCAGGCCCAGCAGCAATACCGTCAGGTGCGCCGCCAGGCCGAGCAGGCGCTGTCCGGCGCGGGTCAGGAAGTCAGACAGACGACGAACGAAGTCGCACCCGTGGCGTCGGGCGCGGCGTTTGGCGGGTTCATCGCACTGCTGCTCGGCGCACTCGCCGCCGCATTAGGTGGCATGAGTGGCGCGCCCACGAATATGGCCGCCGGCGTACGCCGCTAAACCTCGTAGTACCGATAGACCCCTGTAACGATCGGCGCGCAACCTGCCATGGATGGCGATGCGCGTCGCAAGCGAATTTGAATCTACCCGCATCCTGGAGATACTGACACCATGGACATTGTCCGAGTTATATTCGCGATCCTGTTGCCACCGGTTGGCGTATTCCTGCAGGTCGGGCTGGGGCTGCAATTCTGGCTTAATATCCTGCTGACCCTCCTGGGCTACATCCCCGGCATCATTCACGCTATCTGGATCATCGCGAGAAAATAAGATCCTTCAGCGCCGGGCGCGCATCGGGCGCGCCCGGCTTCAAGAATTACTATCGTTTGTACGCGTGCGGCTGGGCGGCTTTAGCGCATCAATTCGAGCAGGCACTCAATGCCTGCTTGTACACCGCCACATAGTCGCCGGCACTGCGGCGCCAGGAAAAATCCTGATGCATGCCGTTGCGGGCGAGGGCGCGCCAGTGGTCCGGTTTTGCGTACAGCGCGAGCGCCTGATCGATTGTGTCCAGCAAGGCAAGCGAGGTTGGCTCGTCGAATATAAATCCAGTCGCGGTACCCGAAGCCCACGCCGCGGGCGTCGTATCCGTAACCGTATCCTGCAATCCGCCGGTACGGCGCACGATAGGGACGGTACCGTAGCGCTGACTGTACATCTGGTTGAGACCGCAGGGCTCGAAGCGCGACGGCATGAGAAACACATCGGCGCCAGCCTCGATGCGATGCGCAAGTCGCTCGTCGTAACCGATACGCACGCTGACTATTTTTGGATGACGCTGCTGCCAATCGGCCAGCGCATGTTCGTATTCCGGCTGACCCGTGCCCAGCAGCACCATGCGCACCGGCCGTTTCACGAGTTCCGGCAGCGCGCCCAGCAGCAGGTCGATGCCTTTCTGTTCCACCAGCCGCCCGATCATGCCGATCAGCATCGAATCCGCGCGCGGTGGCAAGCCAAACGCGTGCTCCAGCGCCAGGCGGTTTGCGCGCTTGTCAGCCAACGTGTTGCTATCGTAATTTTTTACCAGATACGGATCGCGCGCCGGATCCCATGCCTCGGTGTCGATGCCGTTCACGATGCCGGAGAGCACCGCGGCGCGACTGCGCAGCAGTCCATCCAGCCCGCAACCGAATTCTGGCGTCTGAATCTCGCGCGCGTAACCGGGACTCACGGCGGTGATGCGATCGCTGAAGACCAGCCCGCCTTTCATGAACGACAACTGCCCGTAAAACTCCAGCGCCGCCGGCGACCACAGCGCTTCCGGAAGATGCAGGCTGGCGAAAGTCGCGCGCGGGAACAGGCCCTGATACGAGAGGTTATGAATGGTGTAAACCACGGCCGGACGCCGCTTTTCGGACGCCAGCAGTGCCGGCGCCAAGCCGCTCTGCCAGTCATGACAATGCAGCACGTTCGGCTGCCATTCAACACCCGCGCGTCCCATCGCAACCGCGGCCACCGCGCGGCAGAACAGCGCACAGCGCGCGGCGTTATCCGGCCACGGCGAGCCGTCTTCGGCGAGGTACGGATTCCCCGGACGGTCGAACAGCGGCGCGCGCACCAGCCAGACCTCGGTCCCGGAATCTGTCACCCAGCAGCGGTCGAGTGCGACGGCCTGGTTCATCACTGACAGACGTGCGATTGGCTCCGTGCGCTCAACCGTTGCCAGCACCTCGCCATACGCCGGTAGCATGATTTTTACACCGTGTCCCAGCGCCGTCAGCGCGGCCGCAAGGCTCGCACTCACATCCGCCAGCCCGCCGGTCTTTATCAGCGGGTACAGTTCGCTGCTCGCAAACAGTACTTTCATTTTTCGGTATTTTTTTCGCACCGACCGCGTTCGTCGCCGATTTTCACCGCTTGATCGGTGGCCACGGTCTCGGCTATTTTGCTTGACGATTTAACTATGCTATCCACACGCTATCGATTGAATTATTTATCGCGCCCACCGTGGCGTTCCGCGCATCGCGCCGTGTACCCTTATCGGAGCCTTGATTTACATGAAACCAATGAGCTCGCCCCGCTATGTCAGCCGGCTCACCCGCGACACCCTGGCGCTCATCCTGGCTGGCGGTCGCGGTTCGCGACTCAACCAGTTGACCCTGTGGCGCGCGAAGCCCGCGGTGCCGTTCGGCGGCAAGTTTCGCATCATCGATTTTCCGCTGTCCAACTGTATCAACTCCGGCATCCGCCGCATCGGCGTGCTCACGCAGTACAAGGCGCACTCCCTCATTCTGCACATTCAGCGCGGCTGGAGTTTTCTGCGCGGCGAATTCGGCGAGTTCGTGGAGATACTGCCGGCGCAGCAGCGCATCAACACGTCATGGTATGCCGGCACCGCGGACGCGGTCTATCAGAATCTGGACATCATTCGCGCGCACCGGCCTGCGTATACGCTGGTGCTCGCCGGCGACCATGTTTACAAAATGGACTACGGTCCCATGATCGCCGCGCACGTGGAGAGTGGTGCGAACCTCACGGTTGGCTGCATCCCGGTGCCACTGGCGATGGCGCGCGACTTCGGCGTTATGCACATCGACGCTGATGGTCACGTGCTTAAATTCAGCGAAAAGCCGCCGAAACCGGAACCGATGCCGGGACAACCACACCTGGCGCTCGCGTCGATGGGCATTTATGTCGCCAACACTGAATTTCTTATCGAGCAGCTGACCCGCGACTCAAAAGATCAAAGCTCGCAGCACGATTTCGGCCACAACATCATTCCATCCATGATCCGCAATTTCCGCGTGTTCGCGTATCCGTTCCGCGACCTGGAGACCGGCCGCCAGGCCTATTGGCGCGATGTGGGCACGGTGGACGCCTTCTGGGAGGCGAATCTCGAGCTGATCGGCGTATTGCCAGAGCTGAATCTGTATGACGAGAAATGGCCGATCTGGACGTATCAGCAACAGGCGCCACCGGCCAAATTCGTGTTCGACGACTACGACCGGCGCGGCATGGCGGTCAACTCGATGGTGTCCGGCGGCTGCATCATCTCCGGGTCGCTGGTGCGCCATTCGCTGCTCTTTTCCAACGTGATTGTGAATATCCATTCGCGCGTGGAGGACGCCGTCATTCTGCCAGGCGCGATCATCGGCGAACGTTGTCGCGTAAACCGCGCGGTCATCGACGAGAGCTGCCACATTCCGGCTAACACCGTTATCGGCGAAGACCGTCAGATGGATGCGAAGCGCTTTCACGTGACGCCAAAGGGCGTAGTGCTGGTGGTGCCCGAGATGCTGGAGAACACGCATGGACAGTGATCGCCTGAAAATTGTTCTGTGCTGGCACATGCATCAGCCGGAGTACCGCGACAGCGAAACCGGTCAATACCGGCTGCCCTGGACTTATCTGCACGCGATAAAGGACTACGTGGACATGGCCGCGCATCTGGAAGCGGAACCGGGCGCGCGCGCCGTGGTGAATTTTTCGCCGGTGTTGCTGGAGCAGATCGACGACTACGCGCGGCAGATCATGGCCCAGCAGGAGCAGGGTGTTGAACTGCGCGACCCGATGCTGGCGGCGCTCGCCGCGCCCGCATTCGACACTGATCCGAGTCTGCGACTGGCGCTGATCAAGGGCGGCCTGCGCGCGCACGAAGAACGGTTGATCAAGCGCTTCGCGCCTTACCGGCGGCTCGCCGAAATTGCCGCCATGGCCGGTGACAGGGTCGATACCATTGTTTATCTGAACGACCAGTTCATCGCCGACCTGCTGGTGTGGCAGCATCTGGCGTGGCTGGGCGAGACCGCGCGCCGCGGCGACGTTCGCATACGGCGCCTTATGGACAAGGCCGCACAATACACGCTGCAAGATCGGCACGCGTTGTTGCTCATTATCGGCGAGCTACTGGCTTCTGCCACCGATCGCTATCGCCGCCTCGCCGAGCGCGGCCAGATTGAACTGTCAGTCACGCCGTACGCGCATCCCATCGTGCCGCTGCTGCTGGATATCGAGAGTGCGCGCGAGGCCGTTCCGCACATGCCGTTGCCGGCGCTAAATCGCTATCCGGGCGGTGCGGCGCGCGTGCATTGGCACATCGAACAGGCGCTGGAATCATTCGAACAGCATTTTGGATGCGCGCCGCGCGGCTGCTGGCCCTCGGAAGGCGCGGTGAGCGAAGAGACATTGAGGATGCTTGCCGACGCCGGTTTTCGCTGGACGGCGAGCGGCGAGAACGTGCTGCGCAATAGTCTGAAAGCATCGCATATGGATAGCGACGCCGGCGCGTTTCAGGTTTACCAACTGCACGACATACCGATCACCGTCTTCTTCCGCGACGACGCGCTGTCAGACCTGATCGGCTTTTCCTATTCACAATGGCACGCCGACGATGCGGTCGGCAATCTCGTGCAGCGTCTGGAAGCCATCGCCACCACGCGGGCGGAACATAACAACAGCGTCGTGTCCATCATCATGGACGGCGAGAACGCGTGGGATCATTACCCTGAAAATGGCTACCACTTTCTCAACGCGCTCTACCGGAAACTCTCCTCGCACCCGCGCCTGCGGCTCACGACGTATTCCGCGTTGCTCGACGAGGGCGCAGCACCCGTCAAGCTGAAGCGCCTGGTCGCGGGAAGCTGGGTGCACGGCACCTTGTCAACCTGGATCGGCGACCCTGACAAGAACCGCGCCTGGGATATGCTCGGCGACGCCAAATGCGCTTTCGATCGCGTGATCGCCCAGGGCAATTTCGATGTCGCGCAGACGTCGCGCGCGACGCGCCAGCTGGCCATCTGCGAAGGCTCCGACTGGTTCTGGTGGTTCGGCGCCCATAACCCGGCCGCCGCGGTCAGCGACTTCGATCGCCTTTACCGTTTCAATCTTACTTACCTTTATCGGCTGCTCGGCGAATCCGCGCCGGATTATCTATCTCAACCGTTCACCCACGGCGGCGGCGCAGCGGAGCAGGGTGGGGTGATGCGGCGAGGGACGGATTCGGCCTAACCCTAAAGCTTGATCGCATGACCTGGTAAAAGAGCGGTCGGAAGAATCCGACCGCTCCCACAAGGGTCAACTTATGCAAATGTTATGCGCAATCGAGCAGCGACATTGCCGGTAGTTCTTGCGGTGAAACGCTTGGGCAAGAAGAGAATATTATTCAACCCAGGCGCCAATGACGAGCGAACTATGTCATTCATCCTTACGACTTCGCATACCGAAACCGGAAACAGCCTCTCAGCTTGTGCGCGAGCATAGGCGAGGGTAGTGAGCGTTGTCACCGCGATCCTAAGGCCCGGGCGCGGGACGAGCGCCCACATACTGCTGCCGGCGCGAATGGGCACCGAAGGGCCTGCCGCTTCGTCGTAATACCTGGCAACATTGTTGCCGAGAATCTCGACCACGACCGGGCCATCATAAGCACCGACGTTGACCCTGACGAAGCCCCGTAAGCCCATGTTGCCGGTCCTGAGCAGCGTCGTGCCGTCTTTTTTGTAAAGGTTTACGGGTAGCGCGGGTGACAACACCGAGGTTCGGTTTCGCGCTGAGCAATTGCCTTTCATCGACTTGGCCATGGGCGGCGCCGAATGAGGCGCTCATGAGTGTGAAAACGATTGTCTTGAAGTACCACATGCTGAACCTCCCTTTTTAGAAATACACAGTCGTATGTGAACTCTAAATCACGGCGCTGAATAAAACCCTTGCAGCCCTGCCGGTATACTTAACCAGGTTCCCAGCGCTTATAGCCTACGCGCCGCCTTCCCACCCTGGCTCCATCATCGATCGATTTCTGCGGCGAAGCTGACGGCTTCGCGATAATTGTGCCTGAACAATGGAGATCCCCCGTGCTCCAGTTACATCGGAATGTGCTGAATCGTAACGCGCTAGTCAGCGTGCCCACATCGCTCAAGCGCTGGATGTCGTGGCGCAAGCGTGAATCACCGGGACCGCCGATCGCACCGGGTCGTATGAGCGCGCACAAAAAAACCAGCACAAGGCTGGCGAATGAAATACAGTTGTAAACGCTGACGACCCGTCGAGCGCTTCGAGTGTACCACTGACGCACGACGCATCGGCTGCGCGCGCAGCGAGCTTTTAATCCATCACGATGAACGAACTCCTCCCCTAGGGAACCTCTGAACAAGAGACGCAAGCGAGTGGATTTAGTGCGGCAAGGATCAGGGTGGTCATCATTTCGGTGTGCAGGCCTGCTTGAG
>Ga0075530_1001801_pt1 | contig 10091 bp, 9 predicted proteins | sample NGEPerD_2_FD_75101 | JGI IMG/M metagenome (GOLD analysis project Ga0075530, IMG submission 75101) | Arctic peat soil microbial communities from the Barrow Environmental Observatory site, Barrow, Alaska, USA - NGEE PermafrostL1-D | ecosystem: Environmental > Terrestrial > Soil > Wetlands > Peat ...
AGCCTCGACCCCGGCCTGGTCGACAGCAAGTACGCGGGCGTCCGCTCGAGCAAGGTCGATGCCTTCTTCGAGCAGCTCAGGGAGGTCGTCGGAGAGGGGCACCGCGCACTGGTCTTCAGCCAGTTCACCGGGTTCCTGGCCACCGTCCGCGCACGGCTGGACGCCGAGGGAGTGCCCTACTGCTACCTCGACGGCCGGACCCGCAACCGGGCCAAGCGGATCGCGGAGTTCAAGGATGGCGATGCGCCGGTGTTCCTGATCAGCCTCAAGGCCGGCGGGGTCGGGCTGAACCTCACCGAGGCGGACTACGTCTTCGTGCTCGACCCGTGGTGGAACCCCGCGGTGGAGGCCCAGGCGGTGGACCGCACGCACCGCATCGGCCAGGACAAGACGGTGATGGTCTACCGCCTCGTGGCCGCCGGGACGATCGAGGAGAAGGTGATGGAGCTCAAGGCCCGCAAGCAGTCCCTCTTCACGCGGGTGATGGACGACGAGGCGCTGCTGTCCGCGCCGCTGTCGGTCGACGACCTCAAGGGCCTCTTCGACTGACTGACGGGTCTCAGAGCGTCAGCTCGACGCGGTCGAGGCCCGGCCAGCACAGGCCCAGGATCGTCGCCACCATCGGAGGGGGCCGGTGCAGCGACAGGTGCCGGCCCGGCGGCATCGACTGCGCCGCCAGCACCAGCGTGGTCACGGCGCCGAGGTCCGCGAACGTCACCCCCGCCATGTCCACCCGCACGTCGCTGCCCTGGGCGACGAGCCGCGCCAGCACGACCTGCAGGTCTTGGCGGTTCACCAGGTCGAAGTCCCCGGTCAGCGCGACGTCGGACCCGGCCGGCGAGGGCGCGATGCGCCAGCCGGCGGGGCTATCGAGCTGCTGTGTCTCGACCATGGACCGACCTGGCTTCTTCCCGAGGGCATCTACGGTGGTGCCGCTACCGGGTCCGGGGCAGTCGGCTCCAGCGTACGCCTCCGGGTCCGTCGACACCAGCAGAACGCACGCGCCTCTCTCGTGGCCTCGGGGCCGCCTCAGCCTGCGGTGAGGTCGGGCATGCTGGCGGGGTCGTCGAGGACGGCGTGGGCGACGACACCGAGCCGGAGACCGTTGCTCCGCGCGTAGTCGCGGATCAGGGCGAAAGCCGCGTCGACGTCGATGTCGCGCCGCTGCGCGATGGCGCCCTTGGCCTGCTCGATCACGACCCGGCTGTTCAACGCCCCCTGCAGCTGCTCGGTGAGCAGCTCACCGCGCTTGATCGCACGTTCCTGCAGCAGCCCGATGGTGGCCACGTCGGCCAGTGCCTGGACGATGCGGGCGTCGGACGGCTGCATCCGTCCCGGCTCGTGGCCGAAGAGGTTGAGTGCCCCGATCCTCTCCCCCCGCAGTCGCAAGGGGAACGCGTGCACCGACCGGAAGCCGGCCTCGACGGCCTTGGGTGCGAACAGCGGCCACCGCTCGGCGGCCTCGGCGAGGTCGGCGTTGATGACCGGGGTCCCCTCGCGGAAGCAGTCCTGGCACGGGCCCTCGTGGATCTGCACCTGGAACAGCTCCAGGAGCCTGGTCTCCTCATCGGAGGCCGCCATGAACTGCAGCCGGCCCTCGTGGTCGCCGAGCAGCAGCCCGGCGGCCGCCGCGTCGGTGAACTCGGCGCTGAGTGTGGTCACCATCTGCAGGAACTCGATCAGGTCGAAGTCGTCGACCAGGGTGTCGGCCGCCTGGACGAACATCTCCGCGATCCGCTCCGCGTGCATCGCGCTCATCGCCGGAGCCTCCTCTCGTGCGGTCATCGATCATAACCCTTCACGTGTCGTCGCGGGAGAGGACGACCCGGCGCCCGACGACGTCCCGGGCGACGTCTGCGAGCCGACGGTCGTGTGAGTAGGAGTAGGCGCGCAGACGCGCCATCGCGTCGTCCAGGTCGACCCCGAGCTGCACGGCGACCATGCCCTGGGCCTGGTACAGCTCGGACCGGTAGTCCAGTGCGTCGTCGAGGCCCCCCGCCGAGCGACCCTCCCCGGCGTTCTGCTGCCCGTCGAGCAGCGCCGTCACCGCGACCTCCGCGAACGCGAGGGCCTGGGCGACGCCGGTCGCGGACATCCGGCCCGGCCGGTCGCGGTACACGTCGAGGACGCCGAGCCGGGCGGCGCCGATCTGCAGCGGGAAGGCGAAGACGGCCTGGATACCGCGTTCGCGGGCGGCCGGCGCGTACGCCGGCCATCGAGCGCCGGCACCGTTGCCGAGGTCGGACTCCAGCACCGGTTGGCGCGAGGCGAAGGCGTCGATGCACGGACCCTCGCCGAGGGTGAACTGCAGCTCCTCGAGGTCCTCGCTCGCCGGGCTGGAGGCGGCCACGACCCCGCGCGCACCCTGCGGGCTGAGCATGCTCACCCCGGCTCCGGTCGCCGGCAGCGCCCTCGCGGCGGTGCGACAGAGACGCTGCAGCCAGCCCGCCGTCCCACCGGGGCCGTCGTCGGCCGGCGGTTCGTCCGCGATCAGCGCCCGGACCAGCGCGACCGCGCTCTCGTCCGTCACTCTGGGCATCCCGGGCCGTACGTGACGTCTGGCATGGCTGCACCCCTTCAGCGGCGAAGCACCGCCAGGGTCTGGGGCAGCGACGATCCTGCGGCTCAGCGTACTCCCGCACCGCCTAAGCCGACGACGGGAGGAGGTCCTCGTCGCCGGTGACCCGCAGGAGCATCTCGACGTTCGGCCGCACGCCCCGCATCGACAAGCCCCGACGGCCGACGGCCACCACGCGGCGCACCTCGCGCAGCACCCGGACGCCGGAGGGGTCGAGGAAGGTCAGCCCGGAAAGGTCGAGCACGACGTCGTCGGTCGGCCGGTACTCCAGCAGGTCGGCCAGCTGGTCGTGCACTCCCGCCGCGTTCGACAGGTCCAGCTCGCCCACCAGCCGGACGACGGTGGCAGATCCCTCGCCCGGCAGGGTCGCCACCAGCCTCAGCAGCGGCGCGTGCAGGAGGTTGCGGGCCACGGTGCCCTCGGCGCTAGACATCTTGGGGGCCGCAGTACGCCCGTGCGCGAAAGTCCCGATCGGCGGCACCGCACCTGGCGAGCGTTGTCATCATCGTCAAACCCCATTCCCGGGCGGTGGGTGGTCATCGCCGGGGTCTGGGGCAACGCTCGTCATCGTACGTCGAGGTGGGCTGCGTGCCTACCCCGGGACGTGGCTGAGGCACCTGGAGCAGGCCGGCGCGGAGCAGCCCTGGCACCTCGGGTGCGGGCAGCCCCATCAGCGCACCCGCCTGCCGGTAGGTGTGCGCCCCCCACACGCACCGGCGTGGGCCAGGCAGAGGAGCGCACCGGCGTGCCGGTCGCACAGCACGTCGTCCGCCCAGCCGTGCTCGCTCAGCGTCGCGTCCAGCAACGTCTGGTCGTCTGCGGCACGGCCGTCGCCGATGGCGTGCTGCCGGGGTCCGGGGCAACGTCGTGACCCGAACGTATTCAACTAGATCGCGTCTCGCAAGCCGGGCCGGGCGCGTCCGGGCCACCGGGAGGACGCCGGCGGCTACCGTCGGCACATGGCCACGCACGGCCGACTCGGCCTGCCGGATCGGGTTCGCGCGTGCCTCTTCGACCTGGACGGGGTACTGACGCGGACGGCGACGGTGCACCGCGCCGCCTGGAGGATGACCTTCGACGCCGTCCTGGCCGCACACGACCAGCAGCCGTTCACGGACGCCGACTACGCCCGGTACGTGGACGGCAAGCCGCGGCGGGACGGCGTCCGGGACTTCCTCGCCTCCCGCGGCATCCACCCGCGGGAGGGGCACCCGGACGACCCGCCGGACGCCGACACCGTCGCCGGCATCGGCAACCGCAAGAACGAGCTGCTCCTGCAACGGCTGGAGATCGACGGCGTGGAGGTCTTCTCCGGCTCGGTGGCCTACCTGCGGGCGGTGCGGGACGCCGGGCTGCCCGCCGCCGTGGTGACCGCGTCGGCCAACGGGGAGGCCGTGGTGCGGGCGGCCGGGATCGCGGACCTGCTCGGAGCACGTATCGACGGGGTCGTCGCCGAGGCGGAGGGCCTGGCCGGGAAGCCCGCGCCGGACACCTTCCTGGCCGGAGCCCGGGCGCTAGGCGTCGAGCCCGGTGAGGCGGCCGTGTTCGAGGACGCGCTGGCCGGCGTCGCCGCGGGCCGGGCCGGCGGCTTCGCGTGGGTGGTCGGGGTGGACCGCTCCGACCAGTCGGACGCGTTGCGCGAGAATGGGGCCGACGTGGTCGTGGCCGACCTGTCCGAGCTCCTGGTCGGGCCGTGAGCGAGCGGTCGGCAATCCGTCCGCGCTTCCCCGTCGAGCCGTGGGCCCTGCGGACGACGGAGCTCGACCTCGACTCGCTGGCCGCGAACGAGTCCCTGTTCGCGCTGTCGAACGGTCACATCGGTCTGCGCGGGTCGCTCGAGGAAGGCGAGCCGCGGGCGGTTCCGGGGACCTACGTGAACGGCTTCTTCGAGGAGCGGACGCTGCCCCACGCCGAAGCGGGCTACGGCTTCCCCGAGTCGGGCCAGACCATCGTCAACGTCACCGACGGCAAGCTGATCCGCCTCCTCGTCGGCGACTCTCCCTTCGACATGCGCTACGGCACGGTCCGTTCGCACGAACGGGTGCTCGACCTGCGTGCCGGGCGCCTGGACCGGCGGACCGAGTGGACGTCACCCAACGGGTCGTCGATCCGGGTCACGTCCCAGCGACTGGTGTCGTTCACGCAGCGAGCCCTGGCCGCGATCAGCTACGAGATCGAGCCGCTGGACGGTGACGTCTACATCGCCCTCCAGTCGGACCTGCTGGCCAACGAGCCCCTGAACGGCGACTCCGCGGACCCCCGCAGGTCCGCCCTCCTGAACCGACCGCTCCAGCCTCAGCTGGCGGCCCGGCGGGACTGCCGAGCGGTTCTCGTGCACAGCACCGAACGCTCCCGGCTGCGGATCGCGGCCGGGATGGACCACATTCTCGAGGTGCCGGACGACGTCGAGACGACGATGGAGGCGGGCGGGGACCTGGCCCGGATGACCGTGGCCGCGCGCTTGCCGCACGGGACCCGGCTGCGCCTGGTGAAGTTCCTCGCGTACGGCTGGTCCAGCCGCCGCTCCGCCCCCGCGCTGCGCGACCAGGTCGAGGCCGCGCTCGCGATCGCCCGGCTCGAGGGCTGGGACAGCCTCGTAGAGCAGCAGCGCCGCTTCCTCGACGAGTTCTGGGCGAGGTCCGACGTGCGCGTCGAAGGCGACCCGCAGCTACAGCAGGCCGTCCGGGTGTCGATGTTCCACGTCCTGCAGGCGGGGGCGCGGGCCGAGCTCCAGCCGGTGCCCGCCAAAGGGCTGACCGGCCCGGGGTACGACGGCCACACGTTCTGGGACACCGAGACGTTCGTCCTGCCGATGCTGACCTACACGATGCCCACCGCGGCACGGGACGCGTTGCGGTGGCGACACGGGACCCTGGCGCAGGCCCGGCAGCGAGCGGCCGAGCTGGGGCTCGAGGGCGCCGCGTTCCCGTGGCGGACCATCCACGGCGAGGAGTGCTCGGGGTACTGGCCGGCCGGCACCGCGGCGTTCCACATCGGCGCGGACGTCGCCGACGCCACGACCCGCTATCTCGCGGCGACGGGCGACATCGAGTTCGAGACCACGTGCGGCGTCGAGCTGCTGGTCGAGACCGCCCGGCTCTGGGCGTCCCTGGGCCACTTCGACTACGAGGGCGGCTTCCGCATCGACGGCGTCACGGGCCCCGACGAGTACACCGCCGTCGTCGACGACAACGTCTTCACGAACTTGATGGCGCAGAAGAACCTGCACAGCGCCGCCGACGCCTGCGACCGGCGCCCCGACGTCGCCGCCCGGCTCGACGTCCGACCCGCAGAGCTCGAGCTGTGGCGCAACGCCGCCGACTCCGTGGTCCTGCCCTACGACCAGGCGCTCGGCGTGCACTCGCAGTCGGAGGACTTCACCTCACACGCCGAGTGGGACTTCGAGGGCACCCCTGCGGACGCGTACCCGTTGCTGCTGCACTACCCGTACTTCCAGCTGTACCGCAAGCAGGTCGTCAAACAGGCCGACCTCGTGCTCGCCATGCACATGCGCGGGGACGCGTTCACGCCCGAGCAGAAGGCCCGCAACTTCGCGTACTACGAGGCCCGGACGGTCCGTGACTCGTCACTGTCCGCCGCCACCCAGGCCGTCGTCGCCGCCGAGGTCGGACACCTGGAGCTCGCCTACGACTACTGGGCCGAGGCGGCGTTCACCGACCTGCAGGACCTGCACCACAACATCGACAGCGGGCTCCACATCGCCGGGCTGGCCGGGACGTGGATCGGTGCGGTCGCAGGCTTCGGCGGGATGCGCGACCACGACGGCCGCATCACCTTCGCGCCGCGCCTGCCGCCCGCCCTGTCGCAGATCTGCTTCCGGATGACGTTCTCCGGCCGCGTCCTCCTCGTCGACATCCGGTCCGAGGACTCGGACGACGACGCGGGCCCGGGCAAGCCCCTCGGCCGGCCCCTCGGGCAGCAGGCCACCTACCGGCTGCTGAGCGGGGACGCCGTCCGCACCTGGCACCACGGTGAGGCGGTCGACCTGGAGCCCGGCGCCTCGGTGACCCGGCCGGTGCCGCCGCCGCCCGACGTGGCGCCGGTGCACCAGCCCGCCGGGCGCGCCCCGCAGCGCCGCCGTCCGACCTGACGCCCGGACGCCGTCATCGGCCTACTGGTCGGCGACGCCGGGCCTGCGGCTGCGGCGTCATGAGGCATTCGCCCCAGCAGATGGGGGATGTCAGCTGAGCAGCAGGTCCCAGGTGCCGGCCGCGAGACCGGCCGCGGTGGCGAGCGCCGCCAGGCCCACCCCCCCGAGGACGACGAGCGCGTCGAAGGCGGCGAACTCGCTGCGGCGGGCCCAGGTCCGCTGCGACGTCACGCCGAAGCCACGGGCCTCCATCGCCGTGGCGAGCGTCGTCGCCCGGCGGATCGACAGCACCAGCAGGGCGAAGACCTGGCCGCACGCCGTCCGCAGCCGGCCCGTCCACCCGTCGTCCCCCAGACCCCGTGCGCGACGGGCCAACGAGAGCATCTGCCACTCCTCGGCGAGCACCCCGACGAGTCGCGTGGCAGCCAGCGCGGCCAGCACGAACCGGTGCGGCAGGTGCAGCAGCTGGGCCAGGGCGTCGGCCAGGTCGGTCGGGTCCGTGGTGGCGAGGAGCACCACCCCGGGGAGCCCGATCGCCAGGACGCGCAACGTGATCGCGGCACCGGCGGTCACCGAGCCCTCGGTCACCGTCACGGGTCCGAGCGCGAGCAACGAGGCGCCGGAGTCGACCCCGAGCCATGCCGTCACGACGCCCGCGGGGACGGCGGCCACCAACACGATCCACGACCGGCGCAGCAGGGACCGGGCCGGCAGCCCGCACCACGGCAGGCACGCCAGCTCGAGGAGCAGCGCCACGCCGGCGGTGACGACGTCCACCGTGAGCAGCAGCGCCACCGAGACCGCCAGGGAGACGGCGAGCTTGGCCACCGGGTTCGCTCGCGCGAGGGGTGCCGACCGGTCCGTGTCGGCCGCGCCGGCGAGCAGGTCGACGGCGGTCACCCGGCCGCCCCGGTCATCGCGGCGGCGGAACGGAGAGTCAGGACGTCGTCCGCGAGGGCGTCGACGAGCGCCCCGTCGTGGGTCGCGGTCACCAGCGCCGCGCCGTCGTCCAGCAGGCCGGCCAGCAGGGCCACCAGCTCGGCCCAGGTCCGGGCGTCCTGACCGAAGGTCGGCTCGTCGAGCACCAGCAGCCTCGGTCGCGTGGCCAGAGCCGTGGCGACCGAGACCCGACGCTGCTCGCCGCCGGAGAGCGTGAACGGGTTGGCCCGGGCGAGGTGGACCAGGCGCAGCCGCTCCAGCAGGTCGTCGGTGCGAGCGGCGACCTCGGACTCCGGCAGGCCGATCCGGCGCGGCCCGACCGCGAGCTCGTCCGAGACGGTCGAGGCGACGAACTGGTGGCGGGGGTCCTGGAAGACGGAGCCGATCCGTCGCACCAGGTCCCTCGGCCGCCATCGTTCTGGTTCGGCGGCAAGGCGGGTGTCCTCACCGAGCAGCGGCGGCTGAGCGACCAGGTCCCCCCCGGTGTGCCGCGCCAGCCCGGACAGCGCCAGGGCCAGGGTCGACTTGCCGGATCCGTTGGGGCCGACCAGTGCGGTGGCTCGCCCGGACACGACGTCCAGGTCGACGCCCGACAGCACCGGCTCCGTCGTCCCCCGCCGGGAGACCTGCAGGTTCTCGGCACGGAGCAGCACCTCACCGACCACGCCGGAATCCCTCCGCGCCGGCCCCGTCGGCAGGTGACCGGGAACCCACACGCCCCTGGCGGCGAGGGCGGCGCCCTGCTGCTCCAGCACCTCCGACGACGGACCGTCCGCGACCACCCCGCCCCCGGGCTCGAGCACCACCACGCGATCGACGAGGTCCAGCCACATCGCCACGCGGTGCTCGACCAGCAGGCACGTGGCGCGCGTGTCGGAGAGCAGGGCGCCGACCAGTGCGGCGAGCTGCTCCCCGGCGTCCGGGTCGAGCATCGACGTCGGCTCGTCCATCAGCAGGATCTCCGGGCGCAGGGCGAGGACGCCGGCCAACGCGAGTCGCTGACGCTGCCCGCCGGAGAGCCTCGCGGTGGGGTGGTCCCGCCCGACGCCCAGCCCGACCGCGTCGAGGGCGCCGTCGACGCGCGGCCAGATCTCCTCGGGAGGCACCGCGTGGTTCTCCAGCCCGAACGCCACGTCGTCGCCGCATCGCGCCAGCACCGTCTGGGCCTCCGGGTCCTGGAGCAGCAGACCGGTGCGCGCCCGACCCGCACGCACCCCCGCCGTCCGCGCCCGGTCGGCCGGGACGCCGTCCAGCAGCAGCGTCCCCTCCTGCTCCCCGTTGCCGTCCGAACCGGGGTCGAGCAGACCCGCGACGGCAGCGAGCAACGTCGACTTGCCGGCGCCGCTGGGTCCGAGCAGGAGCACCCGCTCGCCCGAGCCGACGTCCAGGTCGACGCCCCGCAGCGCCCACGCCCGTCGACCGGAGTGCCGCCAACCCCAGCCGCGCGCGGTGATCTGAGTCATGTGGTCTGAGCCATGGGTGGTCCGTCAGTCCTGCGCGGGTCAGACCCGCCGGGCGTCTCGCCCGGACGCCAGCGGCGCGAGCGCCCCGGTGGCCGCGATGGACCGTGTCAACGCCCACGCGCCCAGGCCGGCGATAACGACGCCCGAGACGACCGTGGCGGCGACGTAGACGGCCTTGTAGCCCGGCGAGAACGCGGGGTAGTAGACGAACGCGTCGAGCAGACCGACCACGACACCGGCACCCGCTCCGGCACCCAGGGCGGCGCCGAGCCCCCATCGCCGGAAGAGCAGCAGGGCGAAGACGACCTCGGCGCCCATCCCCTCGAGGAAGCCGTACCAGACGGTGGCGAAACCCCACTGGTTGCCGAGCAAAGCGCTCAACGTCGCCGCCACCAGCTCGGTGTACAGGGCGGCGCCGGGACGGCGGATGATCAGCCCCCCCAGGACGCCGGGAAGCAGCCAGACGCCGACGAGGATCCCGGACGCCGGCGGGAAGAACGTGAGCCCCGTCGACAGCGGTAGCCACGCGGCGTTCCAGGCGAAGAAGACGAAGCCGCCGACGACGCCGATCACGCTCGCCACCACGATGTCGACCACCCGCCAGCGCGGCCGCGTGGTCGTCGTCCATCCCCCGACCCACAGGCCGACGAGAGCGACGAGCAGGGCCGCGGGCACGGTCAGGTTCGTCGGATCCGAGCCGAAGAGGGTCTGCTCACCGGGGAAGCCGGCGACCACGATCGCCACGGCCGCGACGACGCCGGTGAGCGCGATCGCCGCACCCTGCGCGCTCGGCCGCGTGGCGTCGTGGGTCGTCTCACGAGGTTCTGTGCTGGTCATGCGTTGTCCTCCTGAGTCCCAGGAGGGCCACCGCGTCGCGCACGGTGGGAGATTCCCGACTCCCTACACCGGTGCTAACCGGATCAGGTTCGAGGGTCTGCGGCCTCTACCGCACTCTCAGCGCCTCCTTGGCGCTCCCCTGTCGTTGCACCGCCCACGCTAC
>Ga0075530_1001802_pt1 | contig 10090 bp, 9 predicted proteins | sample NGEPerD_2_FD_75101 | JGI IMG/M metagenome (GOLD analysis project Ga0075530, IMG submission 75101) | Arctic peat soil microbial communities from the Barrow Environmental Observatory site, Barrow, Alaska, USA - NGEE PermafrostL1-D | ecosystem: Environmental > Terrestrial > Soil > Wetlands > Peat ...
GCCACCATGGCGACGGCCACGGCGCCAAGCGCGGTTCCTGCACGTGCCCAGGCCACGGTCCAATCCAAGCAGCCCCGCGTCGCCCCGGTCGCTAGCCTTCCCGTCGCGGGGCATCGACCCGCGCCGTCCAGGGCGAGGTAGCTCAGTTGGTAGAGCACACGACTGAAAATCGTGGTGTCGTGGGTTCGATTCCCACCCTCGCCATCCAGACCGTCTTCGCCACCACGGTGGCTGAGGCGCTCGTATCTGGCGCGAGCCGGGTGGGAGCGCTGCTCCCAGCGCACGGCGATATCCGCCGTTCCGCCGCTTGTTGCCGATACCCCCGTGTCCGTTCGTCGTCTACAACAACGGCGGCGACGACTTCACCGAGACGGTGCGCGGCCATTGTTCAGCCTTCAGCCCTGGGACGTGACGTGTGCGATGACGTGGTCGAGCTCGTCGGTTGGCGAGAAGTCCACGTAGTCGACATCCTCGAGCGCCTCCGGCGCATGGCCGGCGGCCCAATAGAACGCCTGTCCGGCCTCGTAGTCCTCGGCGCCGTCGACCGTGTGCATGCGGACGCTGCCCGAGAGCACGTAGCCCCAGTGCGGGCACGGACAAAGGTCATCGGGAAGGCCGGCGAGGGCGGGTCGTAGGTCGGCGCCTTTGGGGAGGCGGACGAACGAAGCGCTCATACCGCCGCCAATCTCCTGCTTTCGGAACTCAACGCCGTCGCCCTCGATTGCGAGGGGGGCCTGGGCTCGGGTGATCGCTTTCATCTGTTGCTCCTCGATTCGGGTTTCGTGGGAGCATCGCCCGTAGCCGTTCCCGAAACGTTCCCTGTTGGCCATGAGCCCTAATCCAACTCCAGCCGGCGCCGTCCAGGTCTGCCTACTCGGAGATTTCCGCATCGAGGTCGACGGACGCGAGGTGGGTTCTGAGGCGTGGCCGACGCGTCGCGCCCGCGAACTCGTCCAGATGCTGGCGCTGGCCGACGGGTACCGGTTCCCCCGCGAGCGAGCGATGGAGGAGCTGTGGCCGCACCTGGACCCCGATGCCGGCGCGGCCAACCTGCGCAAGGCGGCGCACCACGCGCGGCAGGCGCTCGGGGACCCCCAGGCGGTGGTCCTGCGCGGTGGACAGGTGCAGTTGCTGCCCGAGCGATCGGTGGAGACCGACGTCGAGAGGTTCGAGCGCGAGGAGGACCCCGCTCTGTATCGCGGCGACCTCCTGCCAGCTGCGCTGTACGAGACCTGGACGCAGGCTCCTCGCGAGCGCTTGCGAGCGCAGTACCTCAGATTGCTGCGCAGGGCAGGCGCACTGGAGCAACTGGTAGACGCCGACCCAACCGACGAGCCGGCCTATCGCGAGCTGATGCGACGGGAGCTCGAGCGCGGAAGCCGACCGGCGGCGATCCGCTGGTACGGAATGCTGCGCTCAGCGCTTCGCCGTGAACTGGGTGGGACCCCCGGTCCGAAAACGGAGGCGCTCTACGACGAGGCCATCGCGGGCCTGTCGCGCACCGATGCCACTCTCGTAGGACGCGATCTCGAGCTTGCGCAGGTCACTTCCGTTCTCCGCTCCGATCCCTCGGATCCGGGGGCGCTCGTCTTCCGGGGGCCCGGAGGAATCGGCAAGTCGGCGCTTTGCCGACAGCTCGCGCGCCAAGGCGAGGAGGAGGGCTGGGCCGTGGTGAGCCTGTCCGCGACCGAGGCATATGGCCCCTACGCGCCGCTGGCCGCCGGCGCAGAGCAGCTCGCCATGGCGAACCCGTCCCTGCTCGGCGCGATCGGAGACCAGGCTCGTGCGGTGCTGGACCAGATGATCACCTCTTCCGCGGCCGGGGACACCGGGGACTCGCTCACCCGTCATCGGGTGATTGGTGCTTTCGGCCGGCTACTGGTCGAGGCCGCGGGGAGCGCTCCGACGGCATTGATTCTCGACGATGCCCATCTCGCCGACGAGGCAACCCTCGACGCCCTCCAACACCTCGGCTCCGCGGGTACCCGCCCGATCCTGCTCGTGCTCTCCTATCGGCCCGAATCTGCACCGGCGACCCTGCGGCGTGCGGTCTCGCGACTCTCCCGTGCCGGTCGGGTCATCGAGATTGACCTCGGACCGCTCGATCGTGATGGCGCCGCGGCACTCGTCGCCGCCGCCGCAACCGTCAGCCGCACCGACGGGACCGTCGCGCGGATCATCGAGCTGGGCCAGGGCAACCCGTTCCTGACTCTCGAGCTTGCCCGCAGCCCGGTTGTCGGCGTCCCGGCCCTCGTCGCGACCGTGCGAGACGCCGTCGCTGGTCGGTTCCTGGAGCTCGACCCGGAGGCGATCGCCGCGTTGCAGCGGCTCTCAGTGGCAGGAGAAGACTTCGACGCCGCTGCCGCCGTCGCGCTGACCGGTGCGCCAGAAGCAGAGGCTTTCGTCGCATTGGAAGCCGGCCTGCGCGCCGGCATCCTCGTCGTCGAGGGGGTTCGCTACCGGTTCCGCCACGAGCTCGTCCGCCAGGCCCTCTTCGAGCAGGTTGCACCACACCAGCGGCTTCCAATTCACCGCGAAACCGCCGAGACTCTGGTCGAGATCGACGCCGAGCCGGGCTTGATTGCGCGCCACTGGCTCGCCGGCGGACGGCCCGCCGAGGCGGCGGTCTGGCAGCTGACTGCGGCGCGGCGGGCGGTGGACCTCGGCGCCTACGCCGATGCCCTGGCCTACCTCGAAGGCGCGCTCAAGCACGACCATGGCCAACCCGAGGCGCTGCGGCTTAAGGCACAGGCGCACGACGCAATGGGGGATCGCGTCGCACCGGCGGCATACGCGGAAGCGGCCGCCGTGGCGCCGATCGAGGAAGCGCACGAGCTGAGGGCGAAGCAGGCGCTCGCCCAGATCAAGCTTGGCGACCCGCCCGGCGGCCTCGAGGTGCTCGATGGCGTCGCGCCGACAACGCTCGACGGCCGCCTTGCGCAAGCGCTGGCCCTCGCCGGCGCGGCGGCACTCGGCTTCGGCGATCCTGAGGTCGGCTCCGCACGGGCCGCCGAGGCCCGCCGCCTGGCCCTGGACTCCGGAGACCCGACCGCGGTGGCGGTGGCCTCCTGGGCACAGGCTGCCGCGGCCCACGCTCGCGGCGAACTGCGTGAGAGCGTCCGCGCGGACCTACGCGACACCAGCACGCTCGGCGGAATCGCGGTGAGCGCCTTCGACGGGCAACTCTGCATCACCCAGCGCCTGCTCTACGGCGCACGACCCTACGACGACGTGATCGAGTTCGCGAACTCACTCGAGGCCGAGGCCGAGCGGCTCGGAGCCGCTCGCGGCCGTGCCTTCGCGGTCACGATACGCGGTGAGGCGAAGCTTCTCGCCGGGCGGCTGGACGCCGCCGACGCCGACCTCGTGTCCGGGGTCGAGCTGCACCGCCAAATCGGCGGAGCCACCGGTGAGGCCTTTGCCTTGCAGCGTCGTGCAGAGGTCGCGCTGCATCGTGCCCGCCACGGTGAGGCAATCGCGCTATTGGACGAGGCCCTTGCGGTCGCCCGCGAGTCAGCCGTCGGCTTCCACCTCTTCGACCGCATCTACGGAACCCTGATCACGGCCGCCCGGGACCCTGACGACGCCCTCGCCGCACTTGAAGAGGCGGAGTCCGCGGTGCGCGGGCCGATCGAGACCTGTCCTGGATGCCGGATCACCCTCGCTGTCCCAGCGGCGATTGCCGCCACCCGGGCTGGCGACACCAAGCGCTCCAACGAGTGGTCCGAGGCTGCCGAGTACCTCGCCGACGTAGTCATGCGACTCCCCGCCTGGAGCGCCGCGCTCGAAGAGATCAGAGGTCACCGCGCAGACCAGCCGGCAACCGCGCACCAGCACTTCCGTCGAGCCGCCGGGGGGTTCGCAGCGGCCGGGCAGCCGCTTGATGCGTCCCGCTGCAACGCGCAGGCCGACCCATAGTCCGCAGAGCGGTCCGCTCTCGCTGCTGGTTGGCGGGGTCATCTCTGCCTCGGCTCCCGCCCCCAATTACGGAGTCGCGGCGGTTCCCAAGCTCGGGGTCGCACCGAGCGCCGAAGCGTTCGCGGTCTGGCGCTGTTTCGGCGGCACCGACTGGATGGTCGAGGCGGCGTCCCGTCCGCCGATGAATCCGGGAGGCCGTATCACGGCCGGGCCGCCCGTCCAGGCCGTCGGTAACGCTTTTCCCTCCCGCGACCAATAACAAGTATGGAGACGGAACCGGCCTTGCCGAATCCACCCAGCGCGCTCAGTCGTCGGCTCAGCGTGGTCATTGCGCGCGAGCACGGCGTCGGCCCCGAGCAGTTGCCGCTGATCGGCATCGACCCTGACATCTTCGACGTCTTCTATCGCGAGCACGTCGAGGGCGTCGAGGGTTTCGTGGTGCGGCGCGTCGGCGACCGGGAGCGGGCGGCCGATCTGACCGCGGAGGTCTTCCTCGCCGCGATCAACTCGGCGCAACGCTACCGGCCCGGTCTCGGGGCACCGAGGGCGTGGCTCCTCGGGATCGCGCGGATCGTCGTAGCCGGCGACCGGCGCCGGAGCGATCGCCAGAGGGCCGGGGAAGAGCGGCTTCGTGGCAGCGCTCTGCTCGATCAGGACGATGGGGCGAAGCTCGATGCCCGGATCGATGCCGCCGCTCGTTCGCGTGAGCTCTATCGGGCCATGGACGGTCTGCCCGAGGCAGAGCGGGCGGTGCTCGAACTGGTCGCGCTCGATGAACTGAGCCTCGCGGAGGCTGCCGCCGCGGCAGGCGTCCGGGCGGTGACCGCGCGGGTGCGACTGCACCGCGCGCGCCGCAAGCTGCGCGCCGAGCTGGGTGCCGCGGCCGACCAACCGAATCCTCGGAAGGAGGACCGATTGTGAACCGCCGACAGGATCAAAGCGACGATTTCGAGAGTCGTCTCCTCGCCCATCTGAAGGTGCATGTCGCCGAGCGCGGCGACGCCGCGGCGCGGCGGGAGGCTTCCGAGGCGACGACCGGGACGCCCGTCTGGCGCCGGCGGGGTCCCCGCCTGGCGATGGTCGGCGTTCTGGCGCTCGCGGGGGTCGTGATCGCGCTGATCGCAAGCGCCGGTGGCGGCAAGGGATCCACGGCCTTCGCGGTCGAACCGCAGCCCGGCGGCGGCGTGACGATCAAGATCTTCAGCCTCGAAGACGCCTCCGGCCTCGAAGCGGCGTTGAAGGAAGCCGGGATCCGCGCGCAGGTGAACTGGCTCGACGCCGGGATGGTCTGCCGCGAACCGCATTACAAACCCTCGCTCGTCCACCTGCCGGGCGGCGGGGTCATCGGCGGCATGACGATGGGGGGTCCCGGCGGCGAAGGGATCAAGATCTCCGTCGGAAGCACCGACCGCTCGCGCGCGGTCCTCGACGAATACAAACGCGGCGAAATCTCCTCGCAGGAATTTCAGGACTCGCTCGCCAACCGCGCCAACGTGAATCTCGATCCGCAGGCGTTCCACCCCAATCAGAGCGTCGTCATCTCCGGGGCGCCCGTGCCCTACGACGGGGACCCCGAAGGGGGGAGCATCACGAAGCTGGGAGTGGCGGAAGGCCCGGTCGAACCCTGTGAGCCGGTCCCGGCGCCGCCGAGCGGCGCCGGCGGTGGCGCCTTCGGCCTCGGCCCCGAGGGCGGACCCAGCTTCTCCCCGCAGGGCGACAGCACTCTGAGCCAAAGCGACATCGTCGGCGACCTCCACCGTGCCGCGCTCGCCGCCGAAGCCGCTGGTCCCCAGCTCGAAACGCCGGGCGCCGGGCAGTTCCTCTACACCGGGACCAAGATCGTCCAGCTCGAGGCCTGGCTGCCGAAGGGCGACGCGAAGGGCTCGAAGACGGAACCGCGGTACTTCGTGCCGCTCAATGATCCGCGCGGCCGTTATGCCCTGGTGCCGGCGACGAAACAGGTGTGGACGGCCCCCGACGGAAAGACGCACGTCCGCGAAACCCTCGGCAAGGTCAAGTTCCTCTCGTCCGCCGACCAGCAAGGCTGGGAAGCCGCGGGCTCGCCGCCGCCCTGGGCCTTCGACCCCTCCGATCACCACGTCTCCCGCGATGGCTCCGGCAACCTGCAGAAGGAATTCGCGTCCGAGTCCTTCCGCGGCCGCCACGAATTCACCTACATGCAGAGGCTGTCCCAGCTCCCGACCGAACCCGAAGCCCTGCGCCTCGCCGTCGAACACCGCCCGACCACCGGGTCGCCGGTCGCCCCCTCGCCCGCGACCTCGGTGAGAGGCGGCGGGACTGTGGAAAAGCTGCTCGAAATCCTCGCCGAACCGCTCGCTCCAGCGGCGCTGCGCGCCGCTGCCTTCAACGCCCTCGCCGAAACTCCGGACATCGGACTCGAACGCGGTGTCGCCGACGGCGCCGGACGCAAGGGAGACGCGATCGGCTGGACCAGGGAACGCGGGTTCGGCCGTCGGTTCATCTTCGATCCGCGCACCTCGAAGGTGCTCTCCCAGGGCGAAGTGGTCTTCGGCGCGAAGGCCGCCGGCTACCCCCAAGTCCCCGACGACACCCCGTTCCGCGAAACCGTCTACCTGGGGACCGGGATCGTCGGCTCGATCCATTAGACCCGCAGCGGGGTGTAGATGTTGAGGGCGTCTTCCTCGGGATAGTCGACGACCTTCTTCCTGGCTTGCGCCATCCGGACGAAGGTAGATAGCCGAGGACCCCCCGTCCACGGGACCGCCAGGGAGGGCCTCTGAATACGCGAGGCAACGAAAAGGGCCACGATCCCGATGGAGGGCAGATTTCCATTGGGTCACGAACCCTATTTCGTGACCCAAACCCACCGGAAACCACCCGAAACCACGGGTATCTGACCCATTCGACTGGCGCAGGAAGGACCTGCAAGCGCCTCCCACTCAGCTGTCCTCGACAGATGTGAGCCATCCCGGCTTTCACGGAGACCTCGAAAGGAGGACGTTCCGTCCTCCGGTGAGGAGAACCTCCGCGAATGCCAGCACCGAGGAAGTACCCCGACGAGTTGAGAGAGCGAGGCGTCCGCCTCGCGCTTGAATCCAACCGGCCGATCGCCCAGGTCGCCAAGGATCTCGGCATCCAGCGCGAGTCCCTGCGTCGCTGGGTCCGCCAGGCCGAAGCCGACGAGGGCCAGCGGGCCGATCTGCTCACCACCGGCGAGCGCGAGCGGCTGAAGGCGCTTGACCGTGAGGTCAAGGAGCTGCGGCGTGCCAACGAGATCCTCAAGGCCGCCTCGGTTTTTTTTGCCAAGGAGCTCGACCCGCCCCGACCGAGGTGAGCATGTTCGTCGACGAACATCGCGACCGCCTCGGGGTCGAGCCGGTCTGCAGCGTCCTCGAGGTGTCGGCCTCCGCCTACTACGAGCGGCGAGGAGGGCGCCGCTCGGCCCGCCGGGTCGAGGACGAGCGCCTGCTCGCTGAGATCAAGCTCATCCACGCCGGCAACTACGAGGCCTACGGCTCGCGGCGCACCTGGAAGGAGCTGCTGCGCCGCGGCGAGACGGTCGCCCGCTGCACGGTCGAGCGCCTGATGCGTGAGAACGGCATCCAGGGCGCCAAGCGGCGAGGGCGGCCCTGGCGCACGACAACGCCCGATCCCGAGGGCCAGCGCCGCCCCGACCTGGTCTGCCGCGACTTCACGGCAGAGCGACCCAATGCGCTTTGGGTAGTCGACTTCACCCACCTGCGCACCTGGGGAGGGGTGGTCTTCTTCTCCTTCGTGATCGACGTCTTCTCCCGCAAGATCGTCGGCTGGCAGCTCGCCACCAACATGCGCACCGACCTCGTCCTCGACGCGCTGCGGATGGCCCTCGGGCTGCGCTCCCCCGGCGCCGACGTCGCCCTTGTTCACCATTCGGATCGCGGCTCTTCAGTTCGATCGAGTCGTCCTAGATGGGCCACCGGAGTCGCCGGAGCCACGCTGGATAACGGCCCTGGCCTCAGCTGGGGAGTGGGACGGCGATGGTGGGGCGACGGAGCCCTGTTGGCGTGAGTTGAGAGTGCCGGGGCCTATCCATGGGGCCGGCCAGCCAAGAGCTGTCGATGGACCTAGGTTCGCCGCGTCTGAGTCGCTCGAGCCTGGCCGGGCCCATGGATGGTCGCCCAACACCGAATCGGTTGGGTCGTCAGGCATTCCTGTCGCGACTGCTTTTCGTCCGATGCGATCGTCTGCTGCCGAGAGTAGGCGCGCTCGCAACCACGCGCGAGCGGGAGGTTCTTTTCTTTGTTCCCGACCGGGTTCCTCGCGATGAGGCACGAACCCACATCAGGCCTCTAGGCTCCTCCGCCAATAGTTATCCAAGTCAAGTCGGAGGTTGTGGGATGTGCTCAAGCTTGGCGCTATGCGCGGGCGAGGCGCCCGCCGGCCCGAACGCGGTACACGTCCGTCGCCACTTAACCTCGCTCCCGCTTCGAGCTTGCGGTCCCGCTCCAGCTCGCCGGGCAGCGCGTCCGCCCCAGCCCCGGAGGCGGCCTTCCGCAAAGTTGGTACCCGGTTGGTACCCGCACCGACCCCCTTCACGCGCGGCTCTCAGAACTGAAAATGGGCGCCGCCGCGTTCCGTGTGAACGCAATTTGCTCCAGGCGATATGTCGGCGCAGTATTCGTTCAACCGATGAATTCTGAATCGAATCCGCACCCATCGATTCTCGAAGGATCCCCTCTGGAGGGCAGCTATATTCACGATTCCAGACCAAAAGCTGTCCCCAACCTGAAACTCGACCTTGCACTTTCGAGCGTTAAAGGCGATGCGCCTATTGCAGGTAACCCGTCCCCCGTTCCGGTAATCCCACGATCCGCCGTACCGCCGCGAAAGGAATCTGGTGACAGCTACGCGAGCCTCTCTCCCATAGAAGGGGACCTTCCTAAGCGGAGGCGGAGGCTTTGGCCAATGCAACCGCATCACGTAGACCTCGTCCTCGGAGAAGTGCACCCGAAGCCGCGTGTAGTAGAGCTTTCGCCCCCCCTGATCACTCATTACCGGGCGGAGTCCACTGACCACAATCTCGACGGGGTGCCGCTGGAACCCATTGTTGTCTTGATCGTGGGTGTCGACCCGCCAACCCGACGCCCTAGCCTGCGGCCCGCCCCATCCTGTCCAGCGGACTCCAACCAGAATAATCAGCTTCACGGCCGAGCCGTCTTCGCTGTAGAGGCAGCGCGAAGGATGTTGACGGTAGTCAAACCCCGCCGCCGCCCCGGAACCGTCCGTGGGGGGGGACCCACAGGACATGAAGGCCGGAGCTCCTCGTGCGCTGCTGGCCGATGCGATCGCGCCAAGGAGGAGCATCGCCACCGCCGCGACCAGGAACCCAGAGCGTTTCATTGCGCCCGAGCCTAACAAGGCATTCAACAAGGCGAAAGCTAAAGGTTGTCCTTCAGGATCAATGAGGGCCGAATCGATTTTGCCTTATCGCACGCGGGCCGCAGAGAAAGACCAAGCGCTTTCTGCCGTCTCTACAGCGGTGCCGCTCCGAGTTCGGCGAGAGTCGACCGCCAGGTGCCGCGAGCCGCTTGGCATCATCGGCTAGGAGCGAGTCGATAGATAGTTGCTGGCTGAAACTCCAGAGCGGCTCGGGACTATAAGCCAGGCAGAGCCGTGCCAGAATCGTCCGCCGCACCAGGTCCCGCAACCGAATCGACGGCGTGGCCGAGCGCGTCGGCAATGGAACCCGACTTCGTCTGCGCAGCGACGGTCGAAATCGAAGTGATGGTCGCGTGTAGCTTGCCCTGCTTCAACCTCCCGCCGTGGACGAGGGTGGAGCGCAAGCCGTAGGAGTACTTGACTTCGTCGAAGATCGCGTCTCCTGGATCGTCCTCGGTCGCAAGCAGGGCTGCGGCCCGAGCGCGAAGCCGCCGGAAGATCCCTCGTTCTCCGCCTCGCCGCCGAGCAGCGTCGCCTTCAATTTTTATGCCGGCGCCTTTCCGATGCGGTCGAGTGATCAGCGAGAGCACCCCGCTCCTAAGCTGAGTTGACCCCCGGCAGGAGGCGCTGCCGGCCAAGGCGGCCCGGTTTGAGCCAGGCCGGGTTTGACGGAGACCTCGAAACCAGGATTCCTACCTGGAAGAAGGGAACTCCCAAGCCATGCCACGAAAGAAGAAATACCCCGATGAGTTGCTTGATCGCGGCGCCCGGA
>Ga0075530_1001803_pt1 | contig 10089 bp, 7 predicted proteins | sample NGEPerD_2_FD_75101 | JGI IMG/M metagenome (GOLD analysis project Ga0075530, IMG submission 75101) | Arctic peat soil microbial communities from the Barrow Environmental Observatory site, Barrow, Alaska, USA - NGEE PermafrostL1-D | ecosystem: Environmental > Terrestrial > Soil > Wetlands > Peat ...
CGGTGGTACCAGTGGTGGAAATACCGGTTTTCGCCAACAGCACATAATTACCAGCGCTGCCCAGCTCGACGACATTCGGGCTGGAAGAAACGGCCGAACCCGTTTTAAAGCCCAACGAGGTCAACGCCAGGGTGTTTCCTGCGAGATCGGCAATGGAAGTGTTCAGCGTCAGGGTATGAACCGTATCGGCAGCAAGATCAGCGTTGGGCGAAAACACCACTGTGGTGGGGTTTATAAAGCCCAGTGTGCCGGTCACAACCGCACCCTGAGCACCGGTTAATGCGATATTTGTCGCATTCACTGTTGCCGGGTCGATCGCTTCACTGAATATAATGTTGAGCTTGATATTGCGCAGAACACCGGTGTCGCCATTTGCCGGAGTGGTTGCATCGGTATCGAGTATAGGAGAAGTGTTGTCCTCTGAATTCCCGGTGGTGAACGTCCAGACATAGTTTTCCACCAGTGAATCACCGGCTTCGTCTTCCAGGTCCGTAGTCAGTGTGGCTGTGTACACGACCAATTTAGAGAGGTTACTGCCTGGCGTGAAGGTTGCTGTCTTGGTACCAACATCGTAAGAAACGGCACCGACTATGGCAGCCTCGCCTTCGCCTTGCAGCTTAAAGCTAGTGTCATCCACTGATGCGCTATTTATTGCGTTGTTGAAGACCGCGACTATCTTGCGGTTAACGGCCACTTCCGCTTCGTCGGTTGCCGGCGCGGTGGAAGTCACAGCCAGCTCAGCTATAACCACGGGGTCGGGCTCACTGCTGCTGGCATTGGAGTTATTATTATCAGAGCAAGCTGACAAAGACAGCGCCAATAAAACCAGAAAAGCACTAAATAGATATTTAGTGATACCTTGCGTAAAACTCATAATTTTTCCCTACTGCTTTATTCCACCCATTTTTATATGGGCGGATATGGAAATGAGCCATAATATATACTCATTCCGAGATGCTTCATGCCCACGCAACGGGTTATTTTATTCGCGAGAAACTGACACAAATGCGTTTTTGGAGAGACTGTCGAGGTTGGAATATCTTTTAGCGACAACATGTTGTATCTGTTTTCATTGAAATAATATACTTATATTTTGTAGATAATAATAACTGGATAAAAATGATCAGCCTGCACCAAAAATAATCTCAAAAAAGTCATTTGAATTATTTTTTAAGTGCTTTCCGGGACGGAATATTCAATGGCAAAAGCTGCACTTCCCCAGTAAAGTCGAGACGCTTGCAGCAGCTTTGTAAGGGTGTCATCAATACCTGACCGCGATCGGGTGATTTACTGATCGGAGGCCGCATCCGGCTCATCCACCAGCCGTGCCCGAACACGAGGCAAGTATTCCGGATAGTGGTTCTGGACAAAGGCCACCAGGCCCTCCCGCACTGCACACCGAAGATCCCAGGCCTGGCTGGAATTCGAGGCGCTCATCAGGAAGCGTATCTGCAAGGCCCGCTCGCTGGAGTCGGTGACTTGCACCGTCTCTGTTTTTCCGTCCCATTGGGGCGATTGTCTGAGCAGGCGCGCAAACTCCTCGCGCAACGGCTGCACCGGCATGGCGTAATCGAGCGAGAGAAAAACCGTACCCATCATGTCAGCGGTATTGCGCGACCAGTTCTGAAATGGGTTCTCGATAAACCATTGCAATGGCACGATCAGCCGGCGCAGATCCCAAACCCGCAACACCACGTAGGTCGCGGTCACTTCCTCGACCCAGCACCACTCACCCTGAACGTGAAGTACATCGTCGATGCGGAACGGCTGGGTCAGCGCAATCTGCATGCCCGCCAGCAGGTTGCCCAGCACCGGGCGGGCCGCGAAGCCCAGGACAATGCCGCCAATGCCAGCGGAAGCCAGCAAACTGCCACCGACGTGGCGCACGCCTTCAAAGGTCATCAGGGCTGCCCCCAGCCCTATGATCACAATCAGGATATTGAGGCCGCGAACCAGGAAACGGGTCTGTGTTTCGACTTTACGGGCACGTTTCCATTGGCCTTCCAGCACCGGGTTGAGCGTGACAATCACATCACCGATGGCCGAGGTGCAGCGCACCGCCGCCCAGGTTAGCGACAGGATCAGCAGAAGCGTGGCGAAATGCTGCAGCTCCGGCAGCAGGGGAAGGCCTTCGGGTGCGGTTTCCAGGACGCCGTTCAGCACCAGCAGACACAAAACGACGCCCAGGGCGCGGGCCGCGGCGTCGAGAAAGATACGGGGAACGGCCTTCGAGCGGGTAAAACGGCGTGTCAGTGCCAACGCAACGCGATAGGCGGCGTAGGTTGCCACCAGCGCCAGCAACACAGAGGCCCCCGGCAACAGCCATGCGGTGAGACTGGCCTCAATCGACTTCAACATCCTGTACTCCCGGGACAGTGACTCTGAAGACCTAAAACTAGCTCATGACCGCGGTTGGTGGCAAAAGAAAGTGATGGACGGGGGTGGGAACAAAGCTATTGAGCCCCGGGGTTATGAGGCTCTGTGGATCACACCAGCGCCCCATTAACGATGGCCCGCAACTCCTGGCGAATCGGGTAAGACGACGAGGGGATCAGTTGCGTCATGAAGATCATCACCAGCTCCTCGACCGGATCGATAAAAAAGTTGGTGCTCGCCAAGCCGCCCCAGCCGTACTCGCCGACCGATCCGTTGGTCTGGGATTTGGCCACGTCGGTCTTTACTGAAAAGCCCAGGCCAAAGCCACTCCCGGCATAAGGTGTTTCGCTGAACGCACCAACGGAAAGGCCCGGCAGATCCTGATTGCCGGGCAGGTGGTTAAGGCGCATGAATTCCAGGGTTTTTCGACCAATAATCCGCCGCCCCTGAAACTCTCCGCCCTGACAAAGTGCTTGGGCAAAATGGAAATAATCGTCAATGGTGGAGACCAGCCCGCCGCCGCCAGACACAAACTTTCCCTTGCGCCGGAACGGGGACGTCTCCGGATCGTCCTGCAGCTTGAACCGATCGCCGGGCTGGTGCTGATAGCAGGCGGCGAAGCGGTCAAGCTGATCATCACGAACCTGGAAGCCGGTGTCGGGCATGTCCAGAGGCTCAAAGATATGCTCGCGCAGATACTCATCAAAAGGCTGGTCAGACAGCAACTGCACCAGATACCCCAGCACATCCGTGCTGACGGAATAGTTCCAGGCCGTACCCGGTGAGAACTCCAGCGGCAGTTCCCCCAGCTGATTGACCAGTGCTTCCAGCGTCAGATTCCGGCTGCCATCCAGCTTTAATTCCCGGTAGGCCGCATCCACGTTGGTGCGGTTCATAAAACCGTAGGTCAGGCCCGACATATGCGTGAACAGGTCGCGAATGGTCATGGTGCTGGTTGCAGGTGTGGTCAGGAAATCAGGATAGACACCGCTTTTATAAACCCGCAGGTTTTTCCAGGCCGGAATATACTTGTGTACCGGATCATCCAGCAAAAACCGCCCCTGCTCATAAAGCTGCATCATGGCGATAGACGTGATCGGCTTGGTCATGGAGTAAATGCGGAAAACCGTATCCCGGCGCACCGGCTTGTTGCGCTCCACGTCCATCAGCCCCTGGGCTTTCACATAGGCAATTTCACCTCGCCGGGCCACCAGTGTCAGCGCACCGGGCAGTTTTCCAAGCTGGATATAGCGACGGTCAAGGTGCCCTTCAATGTTAAGAAGTTGGTCTGGCGCGAGGCCGGCAACCTGTTTGAGTTCCGTCATAGAGAAGGCACCTTTTAGCTAGTAGTGTGGTTTTGAAATTATTGCGTCGCTATTAAACAGGGATTCTAGAGCTCGCGGCCAGCCCTATCAACGGCTCGGCTTACTGTTTATGAGACATAGATTTGCATTTCCCGGCAGTAGAGGGTACCTTACGTTTCGTTGGAAAGATTTAGCAAAGCACGTCATCAATAAAACGCTTCTCAGTTGTAACTAGTAGCACGTTCTGTTTTTGATCTCGCAAGTTTTTTGTTTCCCGCATACCCGCTGACCAGTCATTAAACAATGTTCTGGCGGCATATCTAAAGATTGAATTCAGGAAAATATATTATGTCTACAGTTACCGGCAACGTTAAGTTTTTCAACGAAGCAAAAGGTTTTGGCTTTATTACTCGTGAAGGCGGCCCGGACGTTTTTGTTCACTACAGCTCCATTAAGGGCGACGGCTTCAAGACTCTGGCCGAAGGCCAAGAAGTTGAGTTCACCGTTACTCAGGGCGAGAAAGGCCCTCAGGCGGAAAACGTAGTTGCTGTTTAAATAACACGCAACACGTATTGAAAAAGGCAGCTTCGGCTGCCTTTTTTCGTTTATATGTGCCCAAAAATTATGTGATCGCGCCGGTGATTTCTCAGGATTAGTTTTATTCACGGATACTTCCTTACCAATACCTGACACCTATGCTTTGTTCCTGCCGGTTTTTCCATAGCCGAGAACGTCGGCGGGCGTCGATCCGGCCGGGTCCTATCCCGAGCGCACTTTCAACTATAGTAAGACTCCGTGCTCCAGCTGGCCCCACTAGCCTTTTTCTTATTGCGGAAATCCATTAATTAGACTTAGGGAGACTCTGATCAAAGCCTGAACCCGCTTAACTGTTCGTCAAGACGCCGGGCAACTCTTAGCAGAGACTCACTGGACTCGCTGACGCGACTGGCCCGCTGGCTGATCTGTTCGGCGGCATCATCAATGAAAGTGATGTTCGAGCTGATCTCCTCAGAGACGTTACCCTGTTGCTCTGTTGCGCTAGCCACCTGGGTCATTTTTTCCGAAATAGCTGTCAGCGACCGTTTAATGTCATTGATCGTGGTCTCGGCGGTGTCTTTGGCTGCCACCACGGATTTAAGACCGGACTCACTCTCGTTAATCACACCGATCGAGCTGGCAATACTGCTGCGTAACGCCGCAATCATCTGCTCGATTTCATTGGTTGATCCCTGGGTGCGACTGGCCAGAGTGCGCACTTCATCGGCGACCACGGCAAACCCGCGCCCGTGCTCACCCGCGCGCGCCGCCTCGATCGCGGCGTTCAGTGCCAGCAGGTTGGTCTGATCGGCGATGGTGCGGATAACATCCAGCACCTGACCGATGTGTTCACTGTCACCCTTCAGCGACTCGATGGATTCGATAATAGCCTGCATATTGGATTCCAGCGCTTCGACTGCCTGCGAGACCGAATGATTCGCCTCCTGCCCCTGAACCGCAAGCTCATCCGCCTGACGGGTTGATATATCCGTATCAGAGACGTTGTTGGCAACTTCCTGTATTGAGCTGCTCATCTCGTTGATCGACGTGGCGATGCGGCTTATTTCGGCACGCTGTTGATCAATGGCGCTGGCGTTTTCACCGCCCAACTGGTTAATAGTCTCCGCCGCACCGTTCAGCTCGGTGCCGGTTTCACGAATTGTGCCCAGCAGCGCTTTCAGACGCTCGACCATCTGGTTCGCCGCCAGGGACAGCTGCCCCAGCTCGTCTTTTGATTTTGCCTCGATCGACACCTGCAGATCACCTTCGGCGACCCGTTTCATGCTTTTCAGCAAGGCATCAATGGCACGGGTGATATAACGGGATACGGTGTAGCCCGCCAGCACCGCAATAACAATGGCGATCAAAGCCACAATCAGCAGCAGGCTGATCTTCTGCCCCAGGTCATCATCGATTGCGGCCAGCACCAGCTGTGATTCCTGATCCGCCAGTTCCTGCATCGCTTTTGCGCTTTCCGTCATCGAACCCAGCGCTTCGCCCGCTACCTGCCAGGTTTTCAGATAGCGATCCAGCGCGACAATATAATTCTGTGCCAGTACACGCACTTTTTCGGCAGCGGCGCTAGCGGTGGCTGTCTGCGATCCAGGGTCGTTTTCGATGCTATCTTCACCGTCGGGATTTGTGGCCGGCGCCTCCAGCGCATTTGCCGAGGCTAAAATTTCACTCGCCAGCTTTCTTGCTTTTGCCAGCGCGGCGCGCTCTTCGTGGATGATGAAGTTTTTCTCTTCCATGCGTGCTTCCAGCATTCGCTTGATCATCAGGTTGGCGGTATCAACCTTGTCCAACCGCGCCTTGAAATCCGCTTTGCTGGCAAACAGTTTGTTATTGAGAGCGTCGTATTGTTTCTGCTGCTCAGCGCGAACGTCGATCAGCAGCGCCTCCAGAGCAGTTGCCGTTTCCTCCATTTCGCGCCCCAGCGACGCCAGCGAACGACGCTGTTCGGCGTAGGCACGGAACTGCCCGACATAGCCCGCAAGCTGCTCACGTATTCGCGCCATCCGGACATTCACTTCGGCGCCGTCGGACTCGGCAACAAGACGGTCAATACGTTGCTGCATCCGCTCGTTGAGATCGTCAGCACGGGTGATAAAGCGATCGTCGCCGGTAATTACGTAGTCCTTTTCGGCCCCGCGCAATTGTTGAACATCGGACACAACAGCAGACAGCTCGTTGACCAACGAAAAATCGGTTTCAAGATTCGACATGCCGGAATAACCAATCCACGCGGTCGCGGCTGTCATCAGTGACGTGATAACGAACGCCAGCCCCAGCTTGTATCCCAGATTCATGACCCACTCCCTATATCAGTCAGGTTTTGCCAACTCCGGCCGTTTGGTGTTCTACAACTCTTCAAACGGCGTAACGGCTGGTTTGCCAGTTTCTAAAGCGTAGATCACCCGAAGCAACGGCGCTCCGGGATTATTCAGGGGCGTCTTAGCACAAAGCGCGTGCCAGTCCCGAGAATAGTCTCACTGTTATTTCTAGCCGGAAGGGTTCTACCCCGTTTCCACGGACGGTTTTAAAACGGTGGTGGACTTACCCCGGCTTCGCAAAATCGTCTCCATTGATCCCAAGACTCCCCTTTTGGTTCCACAACATAGCTCGAAAATATGAGATGCGCTATGTGCGTTAACGCACGGTGTCAGGGCTTTGAAAAGTACAGGCTGATTGTAATTCCAGTATTCGAAACTGAGTCCTGACACGTAGATTTCCTTTAAGTAGTTCTCACTACCAAGGAGTGGATTATGATTGGTTTATTGGTAGCTATCATTCTCGTGATAGTAATTGTCAGGCTGGTTTAGCCAGCGCTGGAATCTTCACACATTGGGCTACAAATCGCCTGAGAGATTCTGGATGCTGATGACGTTCGCCTTTGTCCTGCACTGATGTATAACTTATGCAGCTCGTAGTTCAGAATCTCGCAAAGCTCTATGATCAAAAGCGAGGACTTGCGCCCACCAGCTTTGAAGTAGACAAAGGCGAACTAATCGCCATTGTTGGTCATAACGGTGCTGGCAAATCGACCTTACTGAAAATGCTGGCAAACTGGATCGTTCCGGATGGCGGTACCGCAACGGTTGACGAGGCCGATCTGAAAGACAGGGTGGCTGTCGTCGGAAAGGTGGGTTTCATTCCAGAAGATCCCAATCTAATCGATTTCTTTTCCGTTGAATATAACCTCACGCTCTTCGCCCGGCTCTCCCGCGCCCCGATGTCTCGGGTGGAAGACGTTCTGGCCGAGTTCAATCTGCTGCCTTTTCGACGAAGCAAGGTACAGGCGCTGTCAAAAGGATTGAAGCAGCGGGTGAACATCGGACGCGCACTGTTGGCAGATCCTCCGCTGCTCATTCTGGATGAGCCCACATCGGGCCTCGACTTCGAGATGACAAGGGAAATCTACCGGTTGTTAAAATCGATGCATGCAGCTGGAAAGACTATCCTTTTTACTTCCCATCGACCTGAAGAGATAAAAAATCTTGCAACGCGGATCATGGTGCTGCATGAAAGCAGGCTGGTCTTCGACGGATCTCCCCAAGCGTATTTTCAATCCGAAATCCATGAAAATCTGTATGCATTATGATGCGAAATATCCTCATACTTGCATTCAATGATTTAGCCATCGCTTTCAAAAACAAGACGTTTTTTTTGATCCTGTTCATCCCGCTGTTCGTGTTTGTTACGCTGAATCTGGTAGACGTGACCGACGTCGAAGCAAGCAAAATCAAAATCGGTCTGGTTCAGCAGGAAGCGTTTACACCCGAAATCACCCAGAGTATCAGTGCTGCTGAAAACCTTATCGAGATAACCTGGGTTGAAAATACGGAAAAGGGGATTCGTTTATTAACCGAGCGCAAGATAGACGGAATTTTAACGAGAAATGAAGCAGAAACCGACAGCCTTGCGTTGATTGTCTTGAAGAAAGATTCCATCCAAACCGTTGCGATCATGCAGACTTTCTCAGCATTACAGAAAGCGGCAGAAGGAGGTCGCCCGGATTGGATTACCGGAATCCAGGCATTGCACAAGGGCGGCATTCAGAGAGAGACGTTGCCCACATGGGTATTGATGTTGGTTCTGCTCATCGGCTTCATTATCCTGCCGGCGCAAGTGGCCGAGGAAAAGGAAAAGAAGCTTCTGCTTGCTCTTCTCCAGACGCCCATAACCGAAGCCCAATGGTTGATAGCCAAATTGATCCTGGGAATGCTGCTGACCTTGGCGGCGGTACTGTTTCTTCATCTGCTAGGAAAATTCGGCCCGGTACACCTTTTCGATTATATCGCCATACTCCTGGCAGGTAGCTTTTGCTTCAGCGCCTTTGGGATTTTTCTGGGGTTTCTATGCCGCAGCCAAGCCAGCGCCAGAACGCTGGGCGTTATCTTCTATTTACCGCACCTGCTCCCTTCGGCGATGGCAGATGTTTCACAAACGTTAACCGCTGTTGCGCCGCTGCTGCCATCCTATCAATTGTATAAGCCTCTTCAGTCCATACTCCTGGAAAACGCCAGCTTGACAGATATGACCTTTGATTGGATCTACCTGATTTTACTGGGATCATTGATGTTTGTTTTATCATACCTGTTGATGAAGAAACGCTGGCTTATGTGATGTCCGGCCCTTTGCGGGTGCTGACAAGTTAAATTCTGGGCTGTCCTTCATAGCCATGGCACATCTGCATCGGCACATCGCTGTTGTGGCGCCAGCACGAGTAAATAAATCTGTCCCGGCTTTCTCCGGCTTTCTCCGGCTTTCTCTAAAAAATGTGCAGAGTGTCATTGCGCACCGGAAATTGATTATTGATGGTGAGCCACAGCGGTTCGCCAGCCAGGGGCGCTTCTTCTGGCAGCCCTCGTTGGGCATGCAGATGCAGGTGCGGTTCCGAGCTGTTTCCCGAATTGCCCATCTGCCCCAGAAAGGCACCGGTTCTTACCCTGTCTCCGGTTGCTACCGCGATACTGCCTTGGCGTAAATGCGCAAGGATCACGAAAAAATCCCCGCAATTGATAGCGACATAGTTGCCAGCCATATGGTCGCGGTCCATTTCCGGAACCGGCATATCTTGTATCCCATCAACCACCAGGGCCACTTCGCCGCTGCATGGCGAGAGAACCGGCACGCCAAACGTTGTGTATCTGGCCGGATCCGTCGGCTGCCAGCCATTCTTATGAAGCCCCAGAGGGGTAACCCGGAAGATATCCAGGGCCTTGCTCTGGCCGCGCCACGGACGAAAACGCTCGACAGCCGGGTTCAGGGTTTTGAGGTGCGCATTGATCATCGGCGTGCTCCCTCCATTGGCAATGAGGTAGTGCCCCGGGGGAAAGGGCGGGGCTATGTCCACCACCGCTTCCTCGGGCAGCACGCGCCCCTTCATTGCGTGCCATGCCAGGTAACCGCCAAGCAAGCCCAACACCGCCGCCATCAGGATCATGACAGAACTCGCCGCTGACGCCTGCCATAGCCCGGAACCGGGAATGCCTTCTCGGAACAGGTGGGTAGCCGTGATAAGGAGCAGTAACAGGCCGTAGGTATAAGGCACCCAAAAAGGCGGCACCGCCCACAGAGACACAAGGCCAATACCCAGCAGAGCCAGTGCTACCGAAACAAGCTGGAGCCCCCACGCAAGCCATCCCGCCGCCGGGTAAAACGCCATCCACGCGAGCAGCGCCAGCGGCAGAAGAATCTGTGTGAGTATTACCATCCAGGACATCGTTCAGGCCTTCTTTCTATTCCACCAGAGAACCAGAAGAACGGCAGCCAGGAGATTGCCGCAACGCTATAAAACTATGACCGAAATCATTCATTGGGGAACTCTACAGCAGTCACATCCGCCACGAAAAATGGAAAGAGTATGATC
>Ga0075530_1001804_pt1 | contig 10088 bp, 7 predicted proteins | sample NGEPerD_2_FD_75101 | JGI IMG/M metagenome (GOLD analysis project Ga0075530, IMG submission 75101) | Arctic peat soil microbial communities from the Barrow Environmental Observatory site, Barrow, Alaska, USA - NGEE PermafrostL1-D | ecosystem: Environmental > Terrestrial > Soil > Wetlands > Peat ...
CAATTTTCTCATTTTTCCTCCCTTATGTGCAAAGAAATTCACTTTCTCTTTTCGATCTTGAATGTTTCTTTCTAGTTGTGCATTTTTCTTTTTTTCTTTTTCAATCCGATTTTCAATTTCCGCCATTACCGCATAATAATCTCCTACATACTGTTCCGTCTTGTGTGTGAAAACATCAAGATAGATGACTCCGTCCGTAAAGCAATTCAGAAAATCTGCATCATGCGAAATGACGATGACAGTTTTTTCATACATCATCAAAAAATTTATGAGATGAGCAATTCCTTCTTCGTCGAGATTATTCGTCGGTTCATCAAGCAAAAGAATGTCCGGTTTTTGAATCAAAGCAAAAGCCAATAATAAACGCGCTTGTTGTCCACCAGAAAGTTCTCCAACAGACTTCTCAATCGGTACTCCGAGGTTAACCGCCTCCAGGACCTTCTTCATTTCACCAGGAGCATTATGTGGAACTTCAGCATAAGCTTTTTCAAAATATTTCTGAACTGAAAGGCTTAAATCTTTTTTATCAATCACCTGCTTTGCAGTTCCAATTGTCACGCCGCTGGTGATTGAAATTCTACCTTTCACTGGTTTCAACTTTCCCGTAATAAGTTCAAACATCGTGCTTTTGCCAGCACCATTTTGACCCATTAGGGTAATTTTTGATCCATCGCGCACCGAAAAACTAGCCTCATCATAAATAGGCTTCTTGTGTAAATATTCAAACGAGACTTCATCAAATCTCAAAACAACATCTCCTTTTGCCATATCTATAAATTTAATCAATTACCCAAATATCTTAGCAGAAAAGAAGTAGAAAGTAAAGACACAGACATGTAGCTCCCATACACGTAGCTCCTCACCATCTTTTAAAATTTGTCATCCCGAGCAAAGTCTTGGAGAGATAACGACAAGACGAAGTCGAGGGATCCCTCTCAGTATCGTTTAGTCTTCTATCATCACAATACCCTTATTAGAGCGATTTCCTCTTTCTGCGGACCAGCCCAAAACTGGCCTCCGCTCCGCTTGCTCGTTCCTCGCTGCGCTCCGGTCGGACAAATCTATTTTACTAGAAATAGTTAATTTTGTTCTTCAAAATAAGTGAGTAGTTACACTGGTAGTTACACTGGCAAGCATTGACAATATAAGCTATAAGAGTAGAATAACTTTGCATATAGATTGATAAGGAATCAAAAGCAAAGGTGATAAAATGATATCAGGAAATATTATAACAGGAGGAGTCTTAATGTTTACTGGGGTTTTTATGATTAAGGTGATTATGTATTCAAACCTTAAGGTAACCCTGTTTCTTCTGGGTATTGTAAGCTCAATTTTAATAATAATAGGAGGGATAAAGTCTATCATCTCTTAGAGCGTGAGGCAAACCTGTCTCTTTTTTTTGTTTTATCGTCCTTCTTTCTCTTTGCTATTATAAAGATTCCCAGTATTTAATTAATAATTGATTCAAACAACTCAGACAAAATTTCTAGACTTAACAATTTGGAATGTAGTATATATTAAAATTTATGACGATTCTTTGTGGTATGGTAATATGTATTACCATACCATTCCATATTGAGACTGTTGGAGATTAAATGAAATGTGAAATATGATAAATAAATCAAAGGCGAAACTCATCAGATATAATATGGTAGCATACTATTATTTTTTCAAAATGAAATTTATAAAACTAGTGAGATGAATCCTGGATTCCCTTCTGTAAGGAAATGACAAAGGGTGTTCTTATTTTAATAATTTTAAGGAATAGACTAAGTTCTTTCTCTACTAAAGGCAGTGAAAGACAAAAAAGTTCAGAAGTATTTCTGAACTTTTTATTTTATAAACTAGGGTTTACACGCATTCAAAACCCCCTTAATCCCCCTTATCAGGGGGAAATAAATTCAATATGATTTTCAAATTTATTGAATACCCAACAATTCAATCTCAAAGATTAAAGTGGCGTTTGGTGGGATGACTCCCCCAGCTCCGTTTGCACCATATCCCAATTCTGCTGGAATTGTCAGTTTTCTTTTTTCTCCCACTTTCATACCTAATGTTCCTTGGTCCCAACCTTTAATCACCTGACCTGCACCGACTGTAAAAGAAAACGGCTCGTTTCGATCAACACTGGAATCAAATTTTGTACCATTCTCCAATGTGCCCGTATAGTGGACAGAAATTGTATCACCATTTTTTGTAACCGCTTCGCCTGTACCCTCTTTTAATACTTCAATTTTCAATTCCATTGTTTCATTATTAGATTGATTAATCTCTTTATTACCACTATCCATAACAATATCGATTTCCGACAATTCCTCAGTATTGTTCTCTCTTCTTGACAGCGCAATTGCCAGGACCAGAACGAGCAAAAATATCACCAACATAAAATATTTATTTTTCATTGTTTTGATTGATTGATTAATTATGCAACAACTATATTATAACAAAAAAATAAATATGTATCAACAGCAAATCTATAAATCTATAAAAAGGTTATTCGCCTTTTTTCTGCTGTCATATGTCTTCATAGGAAGACCAATCTCATTCTAGTTCTTCTAGCATTCAAACAGTTTTGTACTCAAATATCTCTCACCAGTGTCAGGTAAAATGACCACGATTGTTTTTTCTCTTCCAATTTCTCTTGCTTTCTCAAGTGCAACATACATTGCGGCTCCCGAACTCATTCCGACAAGAAGCCCCTCTTTTTTCGCCAGTTCTCTGGAAACTTCCAGAACATCATCAAATTTTTCTTTTTCTATCTCGATGATTTCATCAAAATATTTCTCATCAAGAAGCTTGGTCGGATTCATTTCTTTTGGATTTCTCAATCCTTGAATTGGCGTTCCAAGTTCTGGCAAAACTCCAATAATTTCAACTGCAGAATTATATTCTTTTATTCTTTTTGAAACCCCCACTCCCGTTCCTCCCGTTCCCAATCCCATCACAATCATATCAACTTTTCCTTCAGTTTGCTCCCAGATTTCTTTTCCAGTTGTCTGATAGTGTGCTTCGATATTAGCCAGATTTTCAAATTGATTCAAATCAATATATTTCTCTGTATTTTCCAATAACATCTTATTTTTCAATTCAACTGCCCCTCCTGTTCCCTTGGCTCCTTCAGAGAGAACCAACTCAGCCCCATAAAACTTAATCAACTTCCTTCTCTCGATACTAACTCCTTCTGGAATAACGATAGTTATTTTGTACCCTTTTATTCCCGCAATCATCGCCATTGCAATCCCTGTATTCCCTGAACTTGCTTCAATTAATGTTTTGTCTTTCGACAACCTCCCTGATTTTTCCGCATCCTCAATCATAAAAAGAGCCATCCGATCTTTCACTGATCCACCCAAATTAAATGATTCCATTTTCGCCAAAACGGTTGCGTCGTTCTCGTCTGTTAACTTATTAATTTTTACGATTGGAGTGTTTCCGATTAGCTCTAATCCACTTTCATAAATCATATTTTTTTTATTAGTTTAATTGATTGATTAGGTTTAACAACACAATAAAGGACAGTCCTTTTGCGAATTTCTGAAAATATATGAGAAAAATATTATCAAGAAGTGTTTTTGAAATAGACTCTTCGAAGGACTGTCCTTGTTCTAGTTTATTACGACTAAGCGTTCCCGTAAGCGACATTATATAATGTCGCTTACTCTGGGAAGAATATTGAAATTCCTATACTTTTAATAAATTTCGATAGACTACATTTTTCAGATAACAAAAAACAACCCACACAGGTTGATTTTAATAAAGTTATAGAATAATATTCACACATCAAAAATCAACCTGCTATTACAGTTTGCAACAAAGACAAGATTGATTTTGAAATGTTTTCATATTTAATATACTTTAATAATATAATATTAGCACTTTGAAATTTATTGTCAACGAAAAAAATAAAGAGAGAGAAATAAATTTTTACCTCACATCTCTCTTCATACAATTAATAAAAGTTTTTTTTAATTTATTCATCAAATCTAACGATTTCTCCTTCTTTAATTTCCATGTCTCTGCCTTTAGCCAAATCACTTTTAATCATCTTATCTTCAAGATTATTATTAATGTTAATTTGAGAATTCACAATTTTCTTTCCATCGTCTCTGACATCAACCAAGGTTGCTGTGTCATTTTTCATAACATCTTCTTTGGTATTATTTTCAGTTTTCTTTATGCTTTTAACTATTGCATGATCAACCACTTTTGTTTCTTCAATTATTTGTTTAACCTTAACATTAGCATTATCTATACTGACTTTTTCATCTTTGATGTTTTCCTCTTTTTCAATAATTTTTTCTTCTTTTACAGTTTCACTCACAATTGAATTTTCAATTTTTTGTACTTCTTTGATCTCAACTTGTTGTTGTTTTTCCACGATTGTAGAGCCAATAACAGGCTTTATCTCAGTCCCCGCCTCAATAGTTGAAATTTCTTTTTTGGTTTCCTTGACTGTTTCCGTTATTTTTTTTCTCACTTCTACTAAACAATTTTTACAATATATCGCCCTTTTAGGATCTGGTTCGAACGGGACCTTGACCCGTTCCTTGCAAACCTCGCAAACTGCATCCCAGGTTTTTCTGTTATCAACAACTTCCTTGTTGTTTCTCGGTGCTTCCTCTTGGTTTGCATTTTCTTTTTTGCCATTTACAACTTCCTCATTTTTTTCATCCATCCCTGACCATCTTGAAATCTTGTCTTCTACAATCTCCCTTTTGTTAGAATATCTTTCTCTTGATACTTTGATGATTTTGTCCACATTACTTTGAGCCGCAATCTCAAAGGGAGGAAGTGTCGTTGCACTAAAAGCATCGCCCGTCACACCATTTATCATCAATTTCAAATAGATATCATATTTTGCCAAATTGACCAAATCATTCATCATAAAAACTGGCTCAAACTCTTTTTCCAGCCATTCAGCGTCTGCTGCTCCGACTCGAAAAGAAATCAGCGTTCCCACATTACCAAAGATAGCATCTCGAACTTCCTCTTCGAGTTGACCAATATATTGATGAGCAATAATCAAATCTAATCTATATTTTCTCGCCTCTGAAAGAATTCCTGCAAAAGACTCTGTAGCAAAATTTTGAAACTCATCAACATAAAGATAAAAATCCTTTCTTTCTTCTTCTGGAATATCTGCTCTTCCCATAGCAGCTAATTGAATCTTGGTGATTAGCATCGCTCCGAGAAGCGCGCTATAATCCTCACCAATTTTACCTTTCGCTAAATTAACAATAAGTATTTTCTTATTGTCCATAATGTCTCTCATATTGATTGTCGACTGAGTTTGAGAAATTATGTTTCGAACCAAAGAACTCGAAAGAAATTGACCAACCTTGTTCTGAATCGGAGAGATTGCATCTACTGTGAATTGTTGAGAATATTTTGTAAATTCATTCAGCCAAAAAGCTTTCACTACCGGGTCAGTCACTTTGTTGACAACCTTTTTTCGATATTCTTTGTCGATAAACATTCTCGGAACTCCCAAAAGAGTACTTCCTGGATATTCCAAAAGCGCCAAGATAACATTACGTAATAAATATTCAAGTCGAGGACCCCAAGAATCCGCCCATATTTTTTTGAAAACTCCAATCAAACCCGAAGCCACCAGATGTCGATATTTTGAATCAACTTGCTCCATAACATTGAAAGCGATTGGATAATCCACATCCGCAGGATTAAAATAAACAACATCATTAATTCTTGATGCTGGAACAAAATTCAACACTGCCTCGGCCAAATCTCCGTGAGGATCAATAACCGCGACTCCTCGTCCTGCTTGAATATCAGAAATAATCATATTTTCCAACAAGTTCGTTTTCCCCATACCAGTTTTTCCAATAACATAAGTATGTCTTCTGCGGTCATCCTCTTTTATGCCAAAGACATGTTCCTTCCCTCTAAAATTTGTTTTGGCAAAATATGTTATATCTTTTTCCATAAGTATAATATATATAATTTAAATATCTGAGATTTAGGTTGGCAATCCTGCTGGAGGTTTTCCTCTCTTGGCATCAATTCGAGGAGCCATCGGAGCCACAACTTCAAATGTTGGAAAATGGAAAATTGTAGCAAGCTCTGCAGTATTCAGAACATAACCCTTCTTATCAAATTCTCTCCTTTTATATTTTCGAAGAATTGCTCTTTTTCTCAGAGCCTTTCTATAATCAGCAAGAAAATAATAAGCACTAGTTTTTGTCTTGCTGTCAGGAATAAGATAATTCAAATCTTGAGAACCAAACTGAGCTAAATACGAAAAAACAAGTGCATTACCTTTGGTCTTATTGAATATATCTCTCTTGGACAGATAAATCCAACGAATATCAGTTTCAAATCCAGGTCTTTTTGTGCTTTCCTCAATCGCCGTAACGACATCCTTCTCTCCAGGAGAGAGATGAAGCATCATACTCAAAGACTCTTTTTCTTCTTTTTTTTCTTTGCCCTCAAGAGCCTCTTGCGTCGAGAAAAAACCAAACAAGGTATGCCGACCTAAATCAAAAAACTCGCTCAGGATAAAAGAAAATATACCATCTTTCTTTTTTTTCTTCTTGTCTTTTCTCCCAATCAACTCTAGGACCAAATCGTCAGCCTCTTTCTTCCAACTATCATCAGTAGGCCTAATCAAAATCTGCATCCAGATTTGTTCACCTTTTACCAATTTGCTAAGACCTTCTATAATATTTGAAATCGGATCGATAAACTCTCCTGAAGCAGTATCTTCATAATCTTTATATGTCCTCAAAGGATAGGCATCTTCTCTGCCAAGTGTCATATCAGTCCCCCAAAGCTCATAATCTTTGCTTGGTATATCATCGGGAATATCAGTCACATAATCTTCCACCTCCTTGATTTCTGCATCAGGATATTGAGCATAGATTTGAGCTTCAATCATTTCTATATTTTTATCTGGTGTTCTGATATAAAAATGAATGTCACCCTCTATGCTCACAATCTCAAAACTAAACCAAGCATCTAGCATTCCACTTATAAAAATATCATAGAGAGTGTCAATTACCACATCATTTACACTATAGATTGCCGCAAAAAATTCATCCATAGTCTTCGGTCTTCTCTCTGACTCTTTTGAAATTTTGATTTCCAATAGGTGCCACTTGATACCCCTAAAATATTTTTCTTGAATATAATTGACCCAAGCCAGCTGAAAGATTGGCCACAAAACCAATGGAGTGAAAAACCACCACCACTGAAAATAAAAACCAACGGCTTCTTTGAGTGTTTCAATTAGGAGAAAAGAAAATGTTAACATATTTTAGCAATATATTACTATTTATTTTAATGTGTAAATCTTGTTAGGAAGCTTTACAAAATACTTTCGATTTTGTAAATTAAGAATAATTGTATTATTTTTAACTTTTCTTTTTTTCAAAACTTCCTTGATTATCTCGTCCTGACTCATTTCTTTCTTTCCACCGTCTTTGAATACTTCTATTATAACATCTAGAACCGTTCCGGGTCTATATCCCCACTCTTTCAAGGCATAGATTCCCCTTCCGACAAGAACGAATCTTTTATCTTTGATAAGCTCATTGTGCACAGTTTGATTATTTGCTGTTCTGCCATTTTTCCAAATCTCATTTATGCTCTTCGTAATTTCAGTAAAATGCAAAGGATTTTTGTTCTTCTTTAAGGCTAAATATGATTTATCTCGAATACTTTTTGGATTTATATGAGGCCATTTTTCATGTCCCCAAGCGCCAATAATATTCTCAAGAACAATCTTATTTGACTCCAGATAAGACTTTATATGCTCCTTAGAAAAAAAACTATCCCCCTCTTTTTTGTTTATACCAGACACGAGAATTACTATATTATCAAAGTCTATATCTTTTTGGTTTTCGAGAAGATGGTTTTCGAGAACTTCTATCATCTTTTTCAAATTTTCAATTTTGCTCTTCTCATAAAAATATAATTTCTTATAATGCTTAGTTTCCTTCTCTTTGTTTATTCTATCATCTAACGACAAAATTAACAAAGAGATTTGACGATTATCTTCGTGATTTTTTTCTCCGAAGAGATGCATCACGATTTTATCCTCGCTGATAACCCCACCATGATTCTCAATCGCCTCTTCTATATACCGAAAAACATTAGCAATATTATGATTTTTGCCAATTTTTCTTAATTTTGTTAATGCTTCTTTCTCAATTTGTCTAACCCTCTCTCTCGTAATATTATATTCTTTTCCGATATTATCTAGTGTCATCACACCCTTGCCATTGAGATTAAATCTTTTGACAACAGTATTTTTTGATCTTTCAGGAAGTTCCTGAACCATATCAGAAATTATTTTTTTTATATCTTCTTTCATATTATTTTTCGCCATATGATTTTTTTAGTTATTAGACTGTTTATATTGTAAATTAGGTTTAATAGCATATCGAAGAACGGTCCTTGTTCTAGTTCATATGACCAAGCGTTCCCGTAAGCGACATTATATAATGTCGCTTACTCACGGGTGCATATTGAAATTCCTATGCTTAAATTATAAATATGAATTTTCCACTACCCTAAAGCAAAAACATAAAATCTAAAAATTACCGCAGTACTTTTATGCTCAAATGTTATGTTTACACAAAAAGCTTAATTTTACTAAATTGTGAGATTTTTAAGCTGTCTTTCTTGAATCTTGTCTTAGGATTTTTTAACTTAAATAGTATATCATATTTAATTCTATATGTCAACAATTTGACCTTTAAAAATCCTTTAAAAATATATTTTACAATATTTTCATTTTAGTTCGAACTTGTGATATAATTAGATTAATAATAAATAAATCAAAAACAATGACAAATATCAATTCTCAAAAGGGTTCAGTTGAAGTGTTAAAAATTTTTTCAATACTAGCTCTCGTTATTCTAGTCGCTTTGATATCAGCCTTTATAACAATTAAATATTATAAAGCACCTCTCGTCACTCCTCCAATCGCCAGCTATAACTCACAACCAGCACCAGCAGAAATTACACAAACAAATCCAAATACTTCAATTGAAATTACACAAGCGCCAGACTCTACGAGTGAAAATGATTTAACAGCGAACTGGAGAACATATTCGAACGATGAAGCTGGCTTTGAAATCAAATATCCACTCGACTGGTATATCTCAATCAATTCTTTGAACAATGATGTTCATCTCTCTTCCTTCAAGCGTACCAGTGACGAAGTTATGCCAAACGAGACAACTATCGAGATCCAAACTTTTCACAAAAAATCCAGTTCGCAAGATTTACTTTCTTTTGTGCGAGAAGATTTCTCTTGGCAAGAAGATGGAATTGGCTTATATCCTTCGGGAGAACTAAAAGTAACTAATTTGAATGGCTTGACTGCAGTGTATATTGAACACTCCGGCGGAGATGGACCTGACGGTCCCGGTTATGTTGTTGAAAAAAACTCGGAAGAAATATTTTATATTCTTGTTTATGGTCAAGCACAGGAAGAATTAGCAAATCAAATCCTCTCTACTCTCAAATCCACTAGCAGCAAAAAAACTGCAAATTGGAAAACATATGAGACGATGAAGAGTGCCTTGTTTTCATCTGAAATGTATAAAATTAAATATTCACCCGTATGGAGCTATTCAGAAAGAAGAATCTCGGGCGAAAGAAAAGCTGGAAAATTGGAGACTACATTTCGAGATAATAAATATGGAGAGATTGTAACAATAATCGCAGGAGGCATATTATCAGATTATCAAAATAAAAAATATATCAACAAGGGAGAAGTAAGTTTAGGCAACTTGAATTATAAATTTTTAAAATTAGAAGAATCTTCCCTTGGTAATATAATTTATCTGTTTCAAACTGGAGAAAATCTTCTAGCTAATTCTACGCAAGAAGGATATGAAGAAGTTATTGTTTTTATTTCCTCATTTTCAAATGGTCCTGATTTAAATGAAATGATGACAACTTTCAAGTTTGGTGAAGATCTTGAACTCGTCGAAAATGCAAAAGTTTTTTTCATTAATACGAATGCACCCACAACCGATAAATCAATAGGCTGTGGCGACGAAGCCATTGGCATCGACCGCATATTTCCTCCGACCACTACACCGCTGAAAGCAGCTCTG
>Ga0075530_1001805_pt1 | contig 10087 bp, 8 predicted proteins | sample NGEPerD_2_FD_75101 | JGI IMG/M metagenome (GOLD analysis project Ga0075530, IMG submission 75101) | Arctic peat soil microbial communities from the Barrow Environmental Observatory site, Barrow, Alaska, USA - NGEE PermafrostL1-D | ecosystem: Environmental > Terrestrial > Soil > Wetlands > Peat ...
CAGTTCTATGCCACGACCCTCAAGGAGGTGAACCTGCACGACCTTGCTCCCACCTAACCGAATGTGTTACCCATGTGTGTGTCCCACTGTTACCGATGTCCGTGTTCCGTACACCCGTGTCGGGCCGTTCCCCGCCATTCCTGCCCGGACCGCGCCGTCGACCGCCTCTACCGCAAGAAGCCCTTCGACACCGACAAGGAGCGGCTGGAATGGCTGTTCACGCAGAATCAGGAGCTGACGACCTGACGCGATTCGACCACCATCACCACAGACCGAGACATCCATACAGTCAGCCTGAGCGCCGACCTATTGCCCAGCGACTCGAACACCGATCGCAGCAAGCGCGACGGCATGCATCTCGGGCGCCGGTGTGTGCCTCCGTGGGGAGCGTTGCTCAGTCGTTCGAGGTAGGCGTAGCGTCCGCCGGATCCGGCTTCATAACTGGCTCTTCTTCGAGTCGCTCTGTTGGGATTGCAGACACGCAAACCCCATCAGCGCAGTAATGACCGGAAGCACAGACAACCCCACAACCACCGCAGTTGAACGGATCGGCGGCTGGATAGACGCAGACGTCTCCGCACAGCATCAGGCCGGATGGGCATTCGATTGTGCTCTCGGTTGGAACCGGCGTGGGCTCTGCTGGAACTTCAGTTGGAGTTGGCTCAGGCGCTGCTGTTGGGCTCTCTGTTGGAGTCTCGGTCGAAGCTTCGGCGTTCGAGGCTACCGATGGCTGGGCGTCGACAGCAGGTTCTTCACGAGCCGGATAATCAGGACCCGGCGGTGGTTTGGACCCAACCGCGGCGATGCGGAAGGTTGAGCCATCTGATGGAGCGATGGCCTGCACTGTCCCACTGAACGCGTTGTAAGGTCCAGGCGATTCTCCGAGAGGAATCAGGGCGTTGACATCGGTGATCGTGCCGTCGCTTGCCAGGTAGAAGACTTGCCACCAGCGCTCGTCACTCCCTCCCGGCACCGAGTAGCTCCTCAAGAGCTCACTACCTCGATAGAGTTCAACCACCGCGCCCGATGAGGTTAGCGGGCTTCCACCGCTGTAGTTGTACACGGCGTAGGAGTACGTCCCGGCGAGCACGTTGGCCAGCGTAATGGTTTCCGGACCATAACTGCTCGTGTCATCGCGGTCGAGCTCTGCCCACGGGAATGCGGTTGTAGTCCCCTGATTGGCGTAATACACGTGATAGGGCGTTGCCTCAGGCAGCCACAGATGTGAGTCCAGATCGCTTGGCGCTGCGCCCCATGTGAGGACAATCCGATACTGACTGTCAGTAACACACCTGCCGACAACACACATCTCATTTTCACCGCAGATGGTGCCGCACGCTCCGCAACTATTGGCGTCCGATTCGAGATCGACACATTCGCCATTGCACCTGGTCAACCCATCCGAACATGTGTCGCTGACACATTCGCCGTTTATGCAGACACCGCTCTCGCAAACTCCTCCACACGTACCGCAATTCTGCGAATCGCTTGCAAGATCCGCACAAACACCGTCGCAGCAAATCTCTCCGTTGAGGAAGTCGCACGAAATACCACACTCACCACAACTCAAGCTATCCGATTCCAGATCGACACATTGACCATCGCAATTTGTCAATCCATTGTCACAAGTGCACAAGCAAGAGTCGGGATCGAGTGACTGACCGTCAGGACAGGGATCGGTGCACGATTCCTGACAGCAAATCTGGTTTCGCGAGCAACCGTAAGCCGGGCCCTCTGGAAGCTCCGGAAAGTACGGTTTGCATGCGGGAACCTGCTGACGAACTCGATTATATACCCGTGAACGAAACTCACCCCGAGCGAAAGCCGAAATGCAGTTCTGCGCCGCCCCGATAAACCACGGTATATCCACAATCGCTAGACGAACTAGCACTGCTGTGAGGAGTAAAGGGTTTCTACCTGTTTCGGTCGTTTCGTACGCAGCGTCAACAAGTGTCTGAGTAATGCGCACGACTAGTTGGTAACCCTCAGGCGTCAACTCTTGAGCCTCATCGATCATTGCAAGATTGCTCTGCATGCATGCCTGAAATTGCATGGCAGTGCTGATGATGTCATCATCCTGCATTCGAGCACTGCTGGCGCCGATGCCAAACATTGCCAAAGCAGCACCCGCAAGACCACGTATAACAGAACGGCGATCGGCAGAATTTGCCAAAGTTCGGGTCATCTGATCGAATTTGTGCCCATCCATGTGGTCATACTCCCAAACGCCACCAAGAGTGTTGATCGAAAGGCATGTCAGTCACCCGAACGCGCAGAAACGCCCGCAATTTCAGATGCCGATAACAACTCCAGTACCAACCCTGCGCCAACAGCCACCGATGATGCTATTCGCCCCTCCTCGTCAACAAGCACCGCCGACGGTGTACCGGATGCGCCGAATGCGCGACCGGTTGAAAAGCCTTCGTCAATCACGACCGTCGAGCGAAGGTTCATCTCGTTATTGGCCTCAACACTTCCGATGGAAACAACCAGGAGAGCCGGAACATCTGCGCCCGCCTGCTCCCATCGTTTGAGCTCAGGCAGCATGCGGCGGCAGAAGCCACATCCTGGATTCCAGAACAGCATCACCGTATCCCGCCCGCGAAAGTCATCGAGACTGACCGTCGAACCATCCAGCGCGGGCAACGCAACTGCTGGAGCCAGATCGCCAATTCCAGGCTGTTTTGCGGCATGGCGAACAGGGGTGGGCCGCGTGCCATTCGCGTTGTCGATGCGCCGCAGAGGGATGACTGGCGGCTTCTTCTCAGCGACCCGGCCGACCAACGCGCGAATCGCATCCGCCCCTGTTGCGACAGATTCCCGTATGGTTCCGTCAGGCAGGATCAGAACGGCAGACGGCGTCCCGCTCACACCAAATGCCTGCGCGACCTCCCGATCCTTTTGAATTACAACTGTCGGAATGCCGTACTCGGCGATCTTGGTTCTGTTGGCCTCAGGGTCTCCCCGGCTGATAACAGCGATCTGCAAATGCTCATGCTCACGGTGCCAGGCGCCTATTTCGGGCAACAGCTGGTTACATGGACCGCAGTTTGGATCAGAAAAGATCAACAGCACCGGGTTTCCCGGTTGCTTCAGGCTGGTGAGACTTGTTCGACCGCCATGAATATTCGGCAGATCGAACGCTGGGGCGGCACGGCGAACGAGTGTGCCGGAAGCAAGGCTGCCGGGCGCGGCATCCACTGCATTCGACGACGCCTGTTCCAGCGTCTCCACTCTCACCAGAAGTCGGCCGTTCTGTTGCCAAAGTTTCACCATGAGCCACGCCTGAGCCAACACGACGCCAAGCACCGCCGCACCGATGAGCAGCAGCGCCCAGTCTCTGGCGGTCACGTCGGAGAGTCGGGCCGGCAGGCTCTGACCTCCTTGCCAGGCAACCAATCCAGCGCCCAACGCCAGCGCCACGTTGCGGATAACGGTCGGCCATCCGGCAGGGCTCGAGTGCAACTGGCCGAAACAGTGGCAGTCAGGTTTCTTTCCGTGCAGAAGATTGACCCCGATGGTCACCGTGAACGCAAGGAACAGGACGCCTGCCGCTAGCGCGGCCCATTGCGCAGTGCTTCGCGGCAGGATCGCGACCGCAAGGAGCAGCTCTGTAATGGGCAGTAGCGTGCCGATCACAGGTGCGAATCGCTCCGGGATGCCGAACGCTCCTACTGCCTTGCGAGACCCGGCGAGATCAGCAAACTTGGCGATTCCCGCGATCGCCAGTATGAGTGACAGCGCTACTTGCAACCCCAACATGACCAAGCCCATGCTTGCCCCCATCGAATTGGCTTCATAATCCTCTATACCTTCCATTATCCAGAGATTTGAGCCGTCGAACAGGAAGTTAACCCGCAGCTTTGACAACTCTGACCCAACGCACGCGGTTCACTCGACCTTGCATGGGGGCGTCTGCCCGAACGCTCGACGGCTGCAATGATTACCGGTGGTCTCGGATCGCCCTTCACATGGCCATCGCACCCCTATACGCACAACCTGGCCATCTAGGCCATCTTTGATGCCGTTCCCCAAGATGGCCAGGTTCCAGGGTCGAAACGACCGCACTTGGCCATCTGATGAAACCCCGGCCAAATCAACCAAACCGGTCCAAGCCGCGCCCAAGATGGTCAGGCGGCCACGTTGTTGCGTTGGCCATGTGATCCAGGTGTCGGATGAATGACGGGCGAACAGTGCCCGCATCCACAAAATCCGCGGGGCCGCGAGAATCGGGTACAAGAGCCGATGCTACAGGTTGGCAGTCGACGTTCGTATCACATTCCGCCCGGCCGCGCGTTGGTATCATGTGGGTCACGTTTGATCGCGCGAGCACGAGGACATTGCATGCCGCCACTCTGGAACGAACAGCGACAGGAGATCGCCCCCGGCGCGGTGCATGTGCCCGGCTGGCTTTCGGTGGAACAGCAGCGCCAGATCGTCGAGGCGGCTCGCGAATGGGCGAGCGGTCCCGCCCCGATGCGTAACCTCAGCGTTGGGCGGGGCCACAAGATGTCGGTGAAGATGGTCTGTCTCGGCTGGCAATGGCTGCCATACAAATACACGAAAACCGCCGAAGACCTCGGTGGCGCGCCGGTCGCGGCGTTCCCGGAATGGCTCGCCGAACTCGCTCGCCAGGCGCTGCGTGACGCGTACGACGATCCCTCGGCGGGCGACGGCTACGAGCCGGATGCCGCCATCGTCAACTTCTACGACGATGCGGCGAAGCTCGGCATGCACCAGGACAAGGATGAAAAGAGCGACGCGCCGGTGGTCTCGCTCAGCATCGGCGACACCTGCGCCTTCCGCTTCGGCAACACCGGGAATCGCAACAAGCCGTGGACCGATATCGAGCTGAAGTCGGGCGATCTCTTCGTCTTCGGCGGGGAATCCCGTTTTGCCTATCATGGCATCACCAGGGTGGTTCCCGGCACGGCGAACCCGGCAACGGGCATGAACCAGGGACGCCTGAACCTGACCTTGCGTGTGACAGGGCTGGACCAAACGCATGGCAGATGAACAACCTGTTGGGCCAGTGCACGAAGACGCCTCCGATGAGCCGAAGGGCGCCGTGATCGGCGAGGACGGGCTTGGCCGGTGCCCCTGGGCGACATCACCCGACATCTACGTCGATTACCACGATACCGAGTGGGGCATGCCGGTGCACGGCGAGCAGCCGCTATTCGAACGGATCATGCTGGAGGCGTTTCAGTCCGGCTTGAGCTGGCTGACGATCCTGCGCAAGCGCCCCGCCTTCCGGGAGGCCTTCGCCGATTTCGACCCGGAGGTCATCGCCCGCTTTTCGGACGCCGATCTCGAACGGTTGATGCATGATGCCGGCATCGTCCGCAACCGCCAGAAGATCGAGGCAACCCGGACGAACGCCCGCGCGGTGGTCGCGCTGCGGGAGCAGGGCGGGCTGGACGAGTTCATCTGGTCCCACCAGCCGGAGACGACGCCGAAGCCCGAAACCATCGCCGATGTCCCAACGCAGACCCCCGAGTCGAAAGCGCTGGCGAAGGCGCTGCGCGCGAAGGGGTTCATTTTCGTCGGCCCGACCACAGCCTACGCGCTGATGTCGGCGATCGGGCTGGTCGACACCCACCTCACCGGCTGCCACCGGCGGGGATCGTCCGGGATGTTCCCGCAATGATCCCCGCCACTACCGGACAGGCCTTGTGTCCGCCGATACCACGCTTCTCATCACGTCAGGAAGGCTCAATGGAACGCCAGCACGCTCGCCTCACGAAGCTGATCGAAAAGGTCGACGCGGCATGGGCGGATTTCCATGCCGCTTACGCCAGCCTGACCGACGATGAGCAGATGATTCCCGGTGTCACCGGCGACTGGTCGATCCGCGACCTGATCGCGCACGTCACCTGGTGGGACGCCGAAGCGCTGGCACACCTGCCGCTGGTGCTGGAGGGCGGCACGCCACCGCGCTACTCCGTCACCTACGGTGGCATCGACGCCTTCAACGCGATGAAGACGAAGGAGAAGCACGATCTCTCGCTGACGGAGGTCCGCCGCGAGGCCGACGAGACGCATCAGCGCCTGGTCGATTATCTGCACGGGGTTCCGTCCGAGAAGCTGAAAGGCAACTCCAGGTTCACCCACCGGCTGCGGCTCGACACCTACGGTCACTACCCGATCCATGCGGCAGACATCCGGGCCTGGCGGAAGCGAACCGAACGATAGAGCATCAACGGTTCCAGGTTACCCAGCCGTGACGACGAGCTCGACGCCGTTCGCGGCAACGCGCTCGACGGTGGCGTCGGTTGAGACATCATCATCGCCGTTGGCGGGCTCCGGGTGAATCTCGATCGTGAAGCGGAGACCCAGCGTCTTCGCCAGCTTGCTCAACGTCGCGATCTTCGGCTCGTGTTCTCCCAGCTCGAGGCGACCGACAACGGCCTGGGATACCCCCAGCTGGCGCGCGAGGGCGCTCTGCGACAGCCCGTGATCGATGCGGTACCTGATGACCTGGTTGGCGACAAGGCGCGCCAGTGCCGTGCGCTCCCAATTCGCGCGGAATTCCGGGTTCTTGAGTTGTTCGTTGAGAAAGTCTTCGAACGAAATCATCATTTCACCTTTGCGGTATTCGCAGACCTGCAGCTCAATTCTTCAACTGCTGAAGACGTTCCTGCGCCCGCGCTACAGCCCGCCGAAAACCCCGCGGGTTGTGTTGTGCTTCAGGCGCAATGGCGACGATGACCATTCGGTTGCCGATTCTCGTGTACAACGCTCGCCATGGCGATCTGCCGGCCCGTGGACGAAGTTCTCGTAATCCCGCTCCTTGCACCTGGCTACTGTGGGGAAAGGAAAGCTGAGGTCCAAGTGCCTGGAGCTTCTCAAATGCACGAGCCATGGCTTCAAGCTCAGCAGGCGGCAAATCGTTGAGTTCTTCCCGAGCACGCGGGGTCATTTCAACGTCCATGGAAGGATCATAGCACGAATGTTATAGGCCAGATCATTGTGTCACGGATTATTGGCCCTGCGAATTCTGCCGGAAGACCTCAGCCTCAGATCATCAGGTCGCCGCCGTTGATATCCAGTGACGCGCCAGTGATGTACGACGCCCGGTCGGAGGCCAGGAACGCGACCAGCTCCGCCACCTCCTCCGGCTGCCCCAGCCGCGAGATGGGAAACGCCTGCTCGTAGGCCCGAATTTTTGCGTCGTCGATGGTGGCGCGGACCATCTCCGTGTCGATCAGCCCCGGGCAGACGGCGTTGACCGTGATGCCGCGCGCGGCGACTTCCTTCGCGAGGTGCCGGGTGAAGCCAAGGATGCCGGCCTTGGCGGCGGTGTAATGCGCGCCGCCGACCGTGCTGATGTTCTTGCCGGCGGTCGAGGAGAAGTTGACGATCCGTCCCCACCCTGCTTCCCGCATCGCTGGCAGCACCGCCTGCGAGCAGAGGAAGGTTCCCTTCAGGTTTACGTCGATCACCAGGTCCCACTCCGCTTCGGGGATATCGATCACTGCTGTGGGACGAAGCACGCCGGCGTTGTTGACGAGGATATGCAAGGCGCCGAAGTGCTCGATCGTGGATGCGACCATCCGCCGGACGGCGTCGCGATCCGTCACATTCGCCGGTAGCGCGATCGCTTCGGCGCCGCGATCCCGCAGCTCACCGGCGGTCCGCTCCGCCGCTGTGGCTTCAAGGTCGTTGACCACAATCCGGGCGCCGCGCTCGGCCAGGGCGTGCGCCACGGCGCGTCCCATCCCCTGCCCGGCGCCGGTGACGATGGCGGTGTGGCCGTCGAGGCTTTCCAGCTCCCTCATGGTGTTCCCTTTCCGATGATGCAGACCCGCGCTCACGCCGGGATAATGCCAAGCTCCCGGCCTGCCTCCCCGAAAACGGCGATGGCTCGATCCAGCTGGTCGCCGGTGTGCGCGGCGGAAAGCTGCACGCGAATCCTCGCCTCCCCGCGCGGGACGACCGGATAGCTGAACCCGACGACGAAGACGCCGCGCTCGTTGGCGGCGCTTGCCAGCTCCAGCGTGCGGCGCTCATCGCCGATCATGATCGGCACGATGGGATGCATCCCTTCGATGATGGTGAACCCCAGCGACGTCATCGCCAGCCGGAAGTGGGCGGTGTTGTCGAAAAGGGTTCGACGCAGCTCGGGGCTGTTTTCGACCAGGTCAAGCGCCGCCAGCGACGCCGCCGCGATCGGTGGCGCAAGCGTATTGGAGAAGAGATAGGGACGGGAGCGCTGCCGCAGGTAGTCGATGATGGGTTGATGGCCGGTGGTGAAGCCGCCTGTCGCCCCGCCGAGCGCCTTGCCCAGCGTGCTGGTGATGACATCGACCCGATCCGCGACGCCGAAATGATCCGGCGTGCCGCGCCCGTTGGGACCGAGGAAGCCAGTGGCGTGGGAGTCATCCACGACGAGGAGCGCATCGTAACGTTCCGCCAGGTCGCAAATCTCCGGCAGCGGCGCGACGTCGCCCTGCATGCTGAAGACGCCGTCGGTGACGACCAGGCGGAACCGCGCGCCGGCGGCTTCCTTCAGCCTGGCCTCCAGGTCGGCCATGTCCGCATGCGCGTAGACCTTGCGTTGCGCCTTGCACAGGCGGATGCCGTCGATGATGCTGGCATGATTGAGGGCATCGCTGATGATCGCGTCCTCCGGCCCCAGCAGTGTCTCGAACAGGCCGGTGTTGGCGTCAAAGCAGGAGCTGTAGAGGATCGTGTCGCCGGTGCCGAGAAAGGCGGAAATGCGCGCTTCGAGCCGCTTGTGGAGATCCTGCGTGCCGCTGATGAAGCGCACCGACGCCATGCCGAATCCGTGGGAGTGCAATCCCGCTTCGGCGGCGGCGATGATATCCGGATGGTTGGCCAGGCCGAGGTAGTTGTTCGCGCAGAAGTTGATGAGCTCCTTGCCGGACGTGGCGATCTCGGCGTCCTCCGGGCCGGTGATGACGGTTTCGCGCTTGTAGAGCCCGTTGTCCTCGATTGTCTCCAGCTCGTCGCGCAACCAGCTCAGCATCGTTTGTGTGGCCATGCCTTCTCCCCTCATGTCGTGTCCAGAGGGCAGTATCGCCGAGCTACCGGTTGCCGGCAATCCTGATGCGCGCATGGATTCTCTCGACCGCGCTCGGATTGTAGAGGAGAGGATCGCAAACCACCCGGAGACGGTCGTGATGACCATCCCCAGGCGCTGGTTTCGACGCTGTTGCCGAACAGGGCGGATCAGCTGTTGGCGTTGGTTTCGTCGAGCACCTGCTGGTAAAGATCGACGAAGGTGCTCAGCCCGATCGCTTCGAGGTTGGAGAGGTAGCTCTCCCACTCGCTTTCGATATCGATCTGCCCCGTCACCGCCTGGGCCAGCGTTTCATCAACGAAGGTCTCCAGCTGCGGCAGGATCGTCGCGACCTGGTTGGCCTGCTCTTCGTTGAAATACATCGGCGGCAGGTTCATTGGCTCGGCCGGGGCGTATGGCTCGTACCGCTCCTTGGTGAGGTTGTAGAGAATCACCTCGATGTCGATATCCGCCGTTTCCGGATTGACGACCTGGCTCAACCGGTAATCGCTGGAGCGGTAGCTGGGACCATCCTGCGACCAGTGGATGTTCTGGCTCGGGATATTGGCGACATCGGTGATGCTGTGCCAGATCGCCTGCTCCCCGTCGATGCCGGTCTCACCTTCATACGCCCAGCGCCAGTCGGTGTCCTTCACGCCATGAATCGAGCGGGTGGTGGGCTCAACCTTGCCGAAGTAGTCCGCCCAGCGCATCGCCAGCTCCGGATTCTCGCACTTGTCGGTGATGAAGAAGTTGCCCACGATCGGCGCCTGGAAGGTGTCATGCATGGAATTGCGGGTGCCGTCCGGCCCCTCCAGCGGCGGCACGGCGGTATAGGCCTGCCAGACGCCACCTTCGCCGGCGGTGTAGGTGGTGAACTCGCCGAACCAGCCAGCCGGGACCGATCCGAGGATCGCCGTGCCCTCGTTGCCGTTGCCCAGCGCGCGAATCTGGTCGCGGTCGTTGGTGAAGATTTCGGCGGACAGCAAGCCTTCCTCGAACAGGCCGGCGAGATACTTCGTGCCCTCGCGCCATGCCTCCTGCGCGTAGATTGGGATCACC
>Ga0075530_1001806_pt1 | contig 10084 bp, 16 predicted proteins | sample NGEPerD_2_FD_75101 | JGI IMG/M metagenome (GOLD analysis project Ga0075530, IMG submission 75101) | Arctic peat soil microbial communities from the Barrow Environmental Observatory site, Barrow, Alaska, USA - NGEE PermafrostL1-D | ecosystem: Environmental > Terrestrial > Soil > Wetlands > Peat ...
AAGTACCGCAAGGTCCACACGGGCCGCATGAGGGGCAAGGCCAAAGGCGGATCGAAGGTCACCTTCGGCGAGTACGGCCTCCAGGCCCAGGATCCCGGGTGGATCACCGCTCGTCAGATCGAGGCGGCTCGTATCGCGATGACGAGAAAGATCAAGCGCGGGGGGAAGGTCTGGATCACGATCTTTCCGGACAAGCCGATCACCGAGAAGCCGGCCGAGACTCGTATGGGTTCCGGCAAGGGCAACCCGGAGTACTGGGTCGCTGTCGTCAAACCGGGCAGGGTCATGTTCGAGATGGCGGGTGTCGATGAGGACCTTGCCCGTGAGGCCATGCGCCTTGCGGCACACAAGCTGCCCGTCACGACCAAATTCGTGAGGCGGGAGGACGTATGAAAACCGCCGACTTGCAGAACCTGACCCATGCGGAGTTGCAGAAGCAACTGGACGCCGGCAAGGAGGAGCTCTTCAACCTCCGGTTCCAGATCGTCACGAATCAGCTCGACAACACAGCACGGATCAAAGATGTGCGACACCAGGTCGCTCGGGTCAAAACGGTGATGCGCCAGCAGGAGATCGCCGTTTGGAAATCACAGCAGGAGGAGGCGTAGATGGAACGGGGACGCCGCAAGATACGCGTCGGGGTCGTCGTTTCGGACTCCAGGGACAAGACGGTCACCGTCGAGGTCCGGGACTCAAAGCGCCATCCCAAGTATGGAAAGACCGTGCCGGTGAGGAATCGATTCCACGCCCACGATGAAACGAACGATGCCCACGTCGGCGACACCGTACGGATCGTTGAGACCCGTCCGTTGTCCAAGTCGAAGCACTGGCGCGTCGACGAGATCGTGGAGCGTGCAAGATGATTCAGCAGGAGTCCAGGCTCAAGGTCGCCGACAACACCGGCGCCAAAGAGGTTCTGGTCATCCGCGTTCTCGGTGGATCCGGAAGGCGGTACGGGAGCCTCGGCGATACCGTCGTGGCGACGGTGAAGGACGCCACACCCGGTGGAGCCGTGAAAAAGGGTGAGGTCGTCAAAGCCGTCGTCGTGCGGACCAAGAAGGAGAACCGTCGTTCCGACGGGACCTACATCCGTTTCGATGACAACGCATGCGTGATCATCAACGACCAGCAACAGCCTCGCGGAACCCGGATCTTCGGACCGGTCGGTCGTGAATTGCGCGACAAGAAGTTCATGCGGATCGTGTCGCTGGCACCGGAGGTGCTGTGATGAAACTGAAGAAGGGTGACACGGTGCACGTCATCACCGGCAAAGATGCCGGTGTCAACGGCAAGATCGCGAGGGTCTACCCCGACCGCAACAAGATCATCGTCGAGGGCGTTGCCACTGCGAGGCGCTCCCAGCGCCCCACCGGGCAAACCATGCAGGGCGGCATCATCGACAAGGACATGCCGATCGACGCTTCGAACGTCATGATCGTCTGTCCCTCATGCGGCCCGACTCGCATCGGCGCAGGTTTCGATGAAGAGGGTCGCAAGTACCGGATGTGTCGCAAGTGCGGGGGTGAGCTCTGATGGCTCCTCGTCTCAAAGAGAAGTACGACACCGAGATCGCAGCTCAACTCAAGGAAGATCTCGGACTCGATAACGCGATGCTGGTTCCCCGACTCTTGAAGATCGTGGTCAACATGGGCGTCGGCGAGGCCTCCCAGGACGCCAAGGTCATGGACGCGGCAGTCGAGGAGCTGCGCACCATCACCGGGCAGCAGCCGAAGGTGATGCTGGCGCGCAAGTCGATCTCGAACTTCAAACTCCGTGAAGGGGTCCCCGTTGGAGCGTCCGTGACGCTGCGTGGTGCCAGGATGTGGGAATTCCTCGATCGGTTGATCGCAACGGCGATTCCACGCATCAGGGACTTCCGTGGCCTGAACCCGAAAGGGTTCGATGGGCGCGGCAACTACAACTTCGGAGTCACCGAACAGTTGATCTTTCCCGAGATCGATTACGACAAGGTCAGCACGGTCCGCGGCATGGACATCGCGTTCGTGACCACGGCAGCAACCGACGAGCAAGGCAGGGCGTTACTCGATGCATTCGGGTTCCCGTTCCGCCGTCTACAGGCAGGTGTGTGATGGCGAAGACATCGAAGATCGCCAAGAACAATAAGCGGAGAGCGACGATCGATCGGTATGCCGTGCGCAGGGCCGAACTGGTCGCGGTCACAAAGGACCCGAATGCTTCCTACGAGGACAAGCGTGAGGCGTATCAGAAGATCGCCAAGATGCCGCGCGATGCCAGTGCAACCCGCTACCGCAACCGATGCGGCGTTACCGGCCGTCCCCGCGGATACTTCCGCAAGTTCGGGATGTCGAGGTCGTCGCTGAGGGAACTCGCCCATGAGGGTGAGCTTCCCGGTGTGAGAAAGGCTTCGTGGTAACCATGCAGTCCGATCCCATTGCCGACATGCTCACCCGGATCCGCAACGCCAACCTTGCGTTGCATCCGGAGACGACGATGCCGTCGTCGAAACTGAAAGAAGAGATCGCCCGCATCCTCTCGGAAGAGGGATACATCGACGGGTACAAGGTCGACGACGCTCGCGTCGGGAAGGAACTCACCGTTCGGCTCCGGTACGGGAACGATCGTCAGCCGATCCTCGGAGGGCTCGTGCGTATCTCGAAGCCGGGCCGCCGTGTGTATAAGGGTGCGTCCGACGTTCCCCGCGTGCGTGGTGGCATCGGCGTCTCGATCGTGTCGACCTCAGACGGTGTGATGACCGATCGTGAGGCCAGGCGCCGCAAGGTCGGTGGCGAAGTCCTCTGCGAGGTGTGGTGACATGAGCCGCATCGGAAAAGAACCGATCGAGATGCCGTCCGGCGTCGAGATGTCTGTCGACGGGGACGTCGTCACGGTGAAGGGCCCGAAGGGCACGCTCTCCCAGACCATCGACCCGCGCATCAGTGTCTCGGTCGAAGACGGTGTCATCACCGTCGCCAGAGAGAACGACGAACGTGATGCCCGTGCCCTGCACGGACTGTTCCGTGCGTTGATCGCCAACATGGTTGTTGGTGTCTCCGCGGGGTATGTCAAAGAGTTGCAGGCCGTCGGCGTTGGTTATCGCGCAGCGCTGAAGGGCAGCGCGCTCGAACTGCAGGTCGGCTTCTCGCATCCCGTAACGATCGAGGCCCCACAAGGCATCACGTTCGAGGTTCCCGAGCAGACGAAGATCGTGGTCGCGGGAATCGACAAGCAACTCGTCGGTCAGGTTGCGGCCAACATCCGCCGCGTGCGCCCGCCAGAGCCATACAAGGGCAAGGGAATCCGCTACGTCGGCGAACAGGTACGCCGCAAGGCCGGGAAGGCAGGGGTGTCTTGATGAGAGGCTCACGGACAGACGCTCGGCGACGCCGCCATTTCAGGGTTCGCAAGAAGGTGCACGGCACCGCTACTCGACCCCGACTCGCGGTGTTCCGCAGCAACCGCTATATCTATGCACAGGTCATCAACGACGACCAGGGCATCACCGTGGCTTCGGCGTCCTCCCGCGAAAGCAACCTCGCCAAGAAGACGCTGACCGTCGAGACGGCAACCGAGGTCGGGAAGCTCGTCGGATCGCGTGCCAAGGACGCCGGGATCGAAGAGATCGTCTTCGACCGCGGTGGTTTTTCCTACCACGGGCGCGTCAAGGCGTTGGCCGACGGAGCCCGCACCGCCGGGCTGGAGTTCTAGGAGCGCTATGACGAACCGAGATAACACCAATCGAAATGACCGCAGGGATCGCAGAGACCGAAGGGAACGCCGCGAGCCGGAGTTCGACGAGCGCGTCATTGCAATCAACCGCGTTGCCAAGGTCGTAAAGGGCGGCCGCCGCTTCTCGTTCACGGCCCTCGTGACCGTCGGGAACGGCAAAGGCAAGGTCGGCATCGGCTATGGCAAGGCCAAGGAAGTCCCCATGGCCATCCAGAAGGGCATGGAGATTGCCAAGAAGAACATGTTCGACGTGCCGATGGCAGGCCAGACGATCATCCACGAGGTGATCGGGGTGCAGAGCGCCTCACGAGTCATGCTCAAGCCGGCGGCACCGGGTACCGGGGTCATCGCAGGCGGCGCCGTCCGCCAGATTCTCGAAGCAGCCGGGGTCAAGGACGTGCTCGCCAAGTCGCTCGGGTCACCGACCCATGTGAACGTCGCGAAAGCAACTGTCGACGCTCTGCTGTCTCAGTCGCGTCCCGACGAGGTTGCCAAGGCCAGAGGCAAGAGGGCGGAGGAGTTGTTCCCTCCTGCACTGCTCGCCGCGTACCGGTCGGCTGAGTTGATGAAGACCCAGGCGGGTACGTGATGGCAGAGAACTTGAAGATCACGTTGGTTCGCAGCACCATCGGCGAGAAGCCAAAGGTGCGCGCGACCGTTGAGAGCCTCGGACTTCGCAAGATCAATCATTCGGTTGAGCGGCCCGATACGCCGGACGTGCGTGGCATGGTGTTCCGTGCGAGGCATCTCCTCGAAGTGGAGGAAATCGGATGAAACTTCATCACCTCCGGCCCCCGGATGGGTCGAAGAAACGCAAGATTCGTGTCGGACGCGGAGAGGCGGGCCGACGTGGGAAGACCGCAGGTCGCGGCACGAAGGGTTTGAAGGCCCGGAGCAAGGTGCGTCGCGGATTTGAGGGTGGCCAGATGCCGCTCCAGCGCCGCATGCCGAAACTGCGCGGTTTCCGGAATCCGAACCGTGTCGAGTACACGGTCGTGAACGTTGAACGGCTGAACGATTTCGATTCGGGGAGCACCATTTCGGTCGACGACCTGCGAGCAAAGGGCCTCGTGAAGCACCGCGGAAAGGTCAAGGTTCTCGGAGAGGGAGACCTCGATCGTGCGCTGACGGTCAAAGCTCATGCGTTCAGCCTCGGCGCCGTCGAGAAGATCAAGGCCGCTGGAGGCGCTGTGGAAGTGGTCGAGAACTGATTGCTTAGCTGCGAGCCACGAGCTGCGAGCTACGACTTCCGAGTGCAGGCCTCGAACACCACTATTGTGTCGCTACCACCGAAGGACCTAACACCCCCATGCTGACCGCCTTCAGGAACGCGTTCCGGATCCACGATCTACGGAACAAGATCCTCTTCACGCTGTTCATCTTCGTTCTCTACCGGCTCGGGACAACCGTTCCTGTTCCCGGTGTGGATCTCACCGCCATCAAGGAGTTCACCGATCAGGCTGCGAACTCGGGGTTCGTCGGTCTGTTGAACCTGTTCTCCGGCGGTGCGCTCACGCGCCTGTCGGTGTTCGCTTTGGGAATCATGCCGTATATCACGGCATCGATCATCCTCCAGTTGCTTGCCGTCGTGATCCCGAAGCTGCAAGCGCTCCAAGAGGAGGGCGAGTCCGGACAGAAGGTCGTCACCCAGTGGACACGCTATTTGACGGTGATTTTGGCGCTCCTCCAGTCGACCGGTTTCACCTTCCTGTTCCACTCAGGGCAGCTGACCGGGGGCATCGACCTGATTCCCGACTACACGCCTCGCAACGTCTTCATCATCGTCATAACGATGACGGCCGGCACTGCACTGCTCATGTGGTTCGGTGAGTTGATCACCCAGCGTGGCGTCGGCAATGGAATGTCCCTGCTGATCTTCGTTTCGATCATCTCGCAGATCCCGTCCCAGCTTGCGATTCTCAACGCCAACTCTCAGACCTATCAGTTCATCGTCATCGTCGGCGTGATGGTCGCCTTGACGGTCGGGATCATCTTCATCGAGCAGGGGCAGCGTCGTATCCCCGTACAGTTCTCGAAGCGAGTCCGTGGACGCAAGGTCATGGGCGGCCAGTCCACGTACATCCCGCTGAAGGTGAACATGGCAGGCGTCATCCCTGTCATCTTCGCCACATCGATCATGTACTTCCCCGCGCTCATCGCCTCGGTGTTGCCACCGACCGGATGGGGCCAAGCGGTGAGGGACTGGATCGACACCAACCTGCTGTCTTCGAGCGGTGGTGGCTTCTCTCCGAGCCTCTGGTACATCTTTGTGTTGGCAATGCTCGTGGTGTTCTTCACCTACTTCTACACCGCGATCCAGTTCGACCCGGAACGTCAGGCGGACATGATCCAGCGTCAGGGTGGGTTCATCCCCGGTATCCGCCCCGGGAAGGCAACGGTCAACTATCTGCAGCACGTGCTCAGCCGTATCACGCTGCCGGGTGCGCTTTACCTGGCACTCGTGACGATCGCACCGTCCATCCTCGGATTCCTCTGGAATGTCCCCGTCGGCCTGTCCGGCGTGTCGATCATCATCGTGGCAGGCGTCGCCCTCGAGACGATGAAGCAGATCGAGTCGCAGCTCATGATGCGGAACTACGAAGGATTCCTCAGCTAGGAGCTGAGGAATCCTGTAGATCAGTAGATCAGTACTGCTCTACTTGCTACTGATCTACTGATCTACCTGTTTCGGCGACTGGACGCTGCGAAGTAACGTACCCCCACACGCACTCAGGAGTTCTTTATGGGTAGACGTCTTCTGTTCCTTGGGCCGCCTGGGGGCGGCAAGGGGACACAGGCCAAACTGGTCACTCGAGCACTCGGTGTTCCGCATGTCTCGACCGGAGACATGCTCCGCGAGGCTCTCGAGTCGGGCAGCGACCTCGGCCAACGCGCATCGGAATACATGGCGGCCGGCGACCTCGTGCCCGATGACCTCGTTGTTGCGCTCGTCGAGGAGCGTCTCTCACGGGAGGACGCGGCCGGTGGATACGCCCTCGACGGATTCCCCCGCAATCTCCGCCAGGCCCAGATCCTGACCGAGGTCGTTGGAGAGGGCGCGATCGACACCATCATCTACCTGTCGGTCGATGACGACGAAGTCGTTGGTCGGCTCCTCAAGCGTGCCTCGATCGAGGGTCGGAGCGACGACAACGACGAGACGATCCGTCACCGGATCGAGGTATTCCACGCCGAGACGGAGCCACTCATCACCTACTACGGCGAACGTGTCCGACGGGTCGATGGCACCGGTTCCATCGAAGAGATCTTCTGCCGCGTTGCGTGCGAGCTGGCTTCCTGATGGTTGGAGCGAAGATCATCTCGAGGAAGAAGCCGGAAGACTTCGCCAAGATGGTGATCGCAGGGCAGTGCGTCGCCGCGATGCATCAGGCGGTGCGGAAAGCCGCTGGACCCGGTATCACGACACGCGAACTCGACGCCGTGGCGGCGGAGGTCGTTCGTGAACGCGGCTGTCGGCCTTCATTTCTCGGGTATCACGGCTTCCCAGCGACCATCTGCGTGTCGCCCAATTCGGCGATCGTCCATGGCATCCCCGGCAGCTACACGTTGCGCAACGGCGACATCATCTCGATCGATGCAGGAGCGATCTACGAGGGTTGGCACGGAGACGCCGCATTCACGATGGCAATCGGCGAGGTTCCGGACGAGGTGCAGCGCCTTCTCGACGTCACCGAAGCGGCGTTGTGGAATGGGCTTCGCCAAGCGCGGCATGGGAATCGTGTCGGCGACGTGGGGCATGCGATCGAAGCAACAGCCGAGCCATATGGTCTTGGCGTTGTTCGCGAGTACATCGGACATGGGATCGGCCGCCAGATGCACGAAGCACCGAACGTTCCGAACTACGGGACACCTGGGAAGGGACTCAAGCTCAAGACCGGCATGGCGATCGCGATCGAACCGATGTTCAACATGGGGACGGCTGAGACCATCGCGCTCGAAGACGGATGGACGGTCGTCACGGCGGACGGTTCGCTCTCCGCACACTTCGAGCACACAGTGCTTCTCACCGAAGAGGGACCGTTGGTTTCGACCCTTCCTGAACCCGTCCTCCTCTGACCGTTCTCGCGTGGACAGCGGAAGCCGGCTTCCGATAGTTTCGCAAGAACGGCGGATGCGCGACAATCTGAGTCCGATGACTGCCCTTACCCGTGGTGACCTGACCGTCGAATTCGCCGAGACCGGCCCCCGGGTCACGGGGTTGCGGTTCCGCGGCGGCGCCAACCTCTTCGCTGAACTGCCGGGCATCGTCATCGAACGGCCCGACGGGCCGCCGTTCCGGTTCCTCGGTGGCCACAGGCTGTGGCGGGCACCCGAGATCCCCGAGGTGACCTACCTCCCCGACGATGGTCCGGTGACGTTCGTCGAAGGCGAGAACACCGTGGGCGCACGCGGGGCGACAGACCCGCACGGTGTCATCCGCGAGATCGAAGCGACGATCACCGCGGCGGGTGCAGTCATCGTCGACCACCGCATCGTCAACGCCGGTGGATGGCCGATCGAAGCGGCAGCGTGGGCGATCACCCAGTTCCCACCAGAAGGCGCCGCAGTGCTGCCGATCGTCGGAGCGTCCGGGGGTGACGACGAGTACCAGGCGAACCGGTCGATCGTTCTCTGGCCATACACAAACCCGGGCGCCCCCGGGTTGAACTGGAGCAGCGAAGCGGTCGTGATCGAGGGCTCCGACGGCCCCAAACAGAAGATCGGAACCGAGAACCGCGCCGGCTGGGTCGCATACCACCATGGTGAGTTTCTCTTCGCCAAGTGGGCGCCGCTCCAGGAAACGGCACAGCCGTACAGCGACCGTGGGGCGTCGATCCAGGTCTACCGGGACCGACGTTTCGTCGAACTCGAGACACTCGGACCGATTCGCACCGTCGATCCCGGTGCTGCGATCGGCCATCGAGAGATCTGGCGGGTGGTCGAAACGGGTCCGATCGGTCGACACGAACTGGCCGCCCGCGCCATGGAGATCCTTAGTGAACGGACGAAGGGGGCACGATGATCTTCCTGGGAATCGACACGTCAACCACCGCGACGAAGGCGATTCTGGTCGACGTCGACGGTGCCGTTCTCGGCATCGGCACCGCAGAATACGGGTACGAAACTCCCCGTCCCGGCTGGTCCGAACAGGACCCGGATCTGTGGTGGAATGGCACCGTCGCAGCCATCCGTGAGGCGATCGACCGTGCCCATATCGACGGAGCGTCGATCACCGCCATCGGACTCACCGGTCAGATGCATGGCCTCGTAGCTCTCGATGCTGCCGATCGCCCGGTGCGTCCTGCGATTCTTTGGAACGACCAGCGAACCGCGAGACAGTGCGACGAGATCCGCACCCTGGTCGGTCGTGATCGGCTCGTGGCCATCACAGGGAACGATGCGCTCACCGGATTCACCGCCCCGAAGATCCTGTGGATTCGTGACGAGGAACCCGACGTGTACCAACGGATCACAACCGTCCTTCTCCCCAAAGACTACGTGCGCCTGCGCCTCACAGGAAGGCACGCCGTCGATCGTGCCGGAGGGTCAGGCACGCTGCTCTTCGACATCGCCGAGCGTGATTGGTCGGATGAGATCATTCACGCCCTCGGCCTCCAGCGGTCCTGGTTCCCTCCGACGTTCGAGGGGACGGCGGTGACCGGCCGTGTGACGGAGGAAGCGGCGGCGCTCACCGGATTGGCCCCCGGGACCCCGGTCGTCGGCGGTGGAGGGGATCAGGCGGCGAACGGTGTGGGAACCGGAGCCGTGGAGGCAGGGACCGTCGCCGTGTCGCTCGGAACGAGCGGAGTGGTGTTTGCCGCCTCCGACCGGCCCGTCATCGACCCGTCGGCACGGCTCCACAGCTTCTGTCACGCCGTGCCCGGCCTCTGGCACCAGATGGGTGTCATGCTCTCGGCTGCGGGAAGCCTCAGATGGTTCCGCGACACATGTGCGCCGGGCGTCCCGTTCTCCGAACTGACCGCCGAGGCGGCGAGCATCCCGGCCGGATCGGATGGGTTGCTGTTCCTCCCCTATCTCACGGGAGAGCGGACGCCCCACCCCGACCCCGAGGCCCGTGGTGCGTTCGTCGGTCTCACCGTCCGGCATACACGGCCCCATCTGACACGGGCGGTCCTCGAAGGAGTGGCATTCGGCCTGCTGGATTCGCTCGAGATCGTGAGAGAGCAGAACGTGGTTCACGACATCAGGATCGCAGGAGGAGGGGCGGCAAGTCCCGTTTGGCTGCAGATCCTCGCCGACGTGTTCGGTGCACCGATCCGGACGGTGAATGTGCCCGAGTCGGCAGCGTTCGGGGCGGCGCTGCTCGCCGGCGTCGGCGCAGGCGCATACCTATCGGTCGAAGCGGCCGTCGCAG
>Ga0075530_1001807_pt1 | contig 10083 bp, 10 predicted proteins | sample NGEPerD_2_FD_75101 | JGI IMG/M metagenome (GOLD analysis project Ga0075530, IMG submission 75101) | Arctic peat soil microbial communities from the Barrow Environmental Observatory site, Barrow, Alaska, USA - NGEE PermafrostL1-D | ecosystem: Environmental > Terrestrial > Soil > Wetlands > Peat ...
CACTAGGAGAACTGCGAGCCACAGGTGGTTCCTCTTCAAAGCGGGCCTCCCTCGGATTCGAGTGGGTCTGTTGCATAAGCATACGACGGGCGGAATACCCCGCCGGTTAGCCGCCATTGATACCACACGGTTGTGAAGCTGTCCACGAAGCAGCCGGGGCCATGACCGGGGTCTGGTAGGGTTCTGCGGACGGATGGCGACCAACCTGGTGACTAACTCGAGGAGGAGCATGGATCGTCCGCACGTGCCGGATTGGCTGTCCGCCCTGGTGGACGACCTCGCTGCAGACGTCTGTGGGGTGGTCGCTCCTAATCTGGGGCAGGCGGCGGCCAAGGGCCTGGCCGGCCGGGCGGAGGGCGGGGACACCACCTTCTCGATCGACGTTCTAGCCGAAGACCGCGTATCGGCCTTTCTCGAGGAGCGCGGGGAGCCGGTCGCTCTCTATTCGGAAGATCAGGGCCTGCTGGCCATCGGTACGGCGAGGGCGGAATTCGTCCTCGTGGTCGACCCCATCGGCGGCACCCGTCCCGCCGCCGCCGGGTTCGAAGCCGCCTGCGTCAGCGTGGCCGCCGCGGTTCTGACCGGCGATGACCTCGGGTCCGCATCCCCTCGGATGGGGGACGTGGTCTACGGAGTGGTGCAGGAGATCAAAGAGGGCGGGGTCTTTCGCGCGGGGCGCGGGCTTGGCGTCGAGGCCCTTGATTCGGAAGGCCGGGCCCGGCCGCTCGCCCCTTCGGTGAGCGAGGATCTGTCCCGGCTCTTCTGGGCACTCGGCTTCCGCGGCCGCCCTGCTCGGGAGTTGACCGCAGTCCTCGGGGATTTGATCGATCTATCTTCGGTCGATGGCGGAGTGTTCGACTTGGGGAGCGCAACCTACTGCATGACCCGCATCCTCACCGGGCAGCTCGATTGTTTCATCGATCCAGGGCCCCGAATGATCGAAGTCGCCCCTTGGGTAGAGGAACGCTTTCGCCAGGTTGGGAAAGGAGCCGTATTGAACAACGCCCCCTACGATGTGGCGGCTTCCGCTCTGATTCTCGAAGAGGCGGGCTGCCCGGTCACGGACACCACGGGCGGGAGCCTGCACGAGCGTCCATTGCTGGGTGCGGGCATGGAGTATCAGATGGCGGTCGTCGCCTCCGCCAACGACCCGCTGCACCGGCTGGTCCTGGCGGAACTCGATCGCGGCCTGAAGGCCTTTTCCCGCGGGGGGCCGTCCGGAGGACCGGGTACCCAGGGGAGGGCGCGAGCATGATTGCCGAGTTCTGGGAGCCCGTCGCAGGCGGACGCACGAAGTGCACGCTCTGCCCGCATTTCTGTGTGATCGACGAGGGTCGCGAAGGTTTGTGCAAGGTTCGTGGCACCCGCGGAGCCCGGCTCGAGAGCCTGGTCTACGGACGCGTGGCCACCGTGCTTTCGGACAGCATCGAGCGCAAGCCCTTCTTCCACTTTCATCCGGGTGCCTTCGTCCTTTCGCTGAGCACTCTCGGCTGCAACGTGCTCTGTTCCGGGTGTAACACTTGGCAACTGTCGCACGCCACCGCCGCCCGCGGGGAGGCGGAGAAGTTGTCCTTCATGGCTCCTGAAGAAGCGGTGGCCATGGCCGAGAAGCATAAGCTGCCCGGGATCGCCTTCGCCTTCGGCGAGGCAGCCATCTGGGCCGAGTACGTCCACGATGTCTGCGTCGCGGCGAAGGAAGCCGGCCTCTTCACCTGTTTCGTCACCGCGGGCTACATGAACGTGAAGACGCTCGATTATCTGGCCCCGTACATCGACGCCCTCAAGTACGATCTCAAAGCCCCGGACGGCAGGGGTTGGGGATGGCTCACCAAGGTGGAAGATCCTGAAATTACCCTCGACATCGCGGCCCGTGCCAAGGAGGACCACGGCTGCCATGTGGAAGTGGTTAGCAACCTGGTTCCGGGCATGAACGATGACGACGACAGTCTGAGGACGATGGCGAATCAGGTACTCGAGCGCTTCGGAGCCAGAACCGCTTGGCACGTGACCCGTTTTCTGCCCGAGTTCGAACTCTCCTACGTGCCGGCGACTCCGGTGAAGACGCTGGAAAGGGCGGCCCAGATCGGACGCAATGCCGGGTTGGAGTTTGTCTATGTGGGTAACGTCCCCGGCCACCCCGGCCGGCAGACCGTCTGCCCGAAGTGCGGGCGCACGGTGATCCGGCGCGGGGTACAGCGTGCCGAGGAAAACTGGGTCCGCGAGGGCCGCTGTCCCGACTGCGGGGAGGAGTTGGGGATCGTGGGCGGTGACTAGTCATGAGGGTGGGGGTTCGCGTCGCCTGCACGGCCGCATTTTGGGTGTGGTTTGCGGCGCGCGAGAGGAACCGATATAGGTAACAGGCCCCCATGCCACCGGGGCCGTCAGTGCGCGTTGGAACTAAGGTTAGGAGAGTCATTTGGAGGCCGCCCGGCGAGTCGTCCTCACACTTCCGGCCAAAGCCGAATACGTAGCCCTGTCGCGTCTGGCTACCTCCGGGCTCGGCAGCGGGTCCGACATGCCCGAGGACGTGGTGGACGATCTCAAGGTCGCGGTCAGCGAGGCCTGCTCCTACTTCATCCAGGAGGCTCCGGCTGAGGACGAGGCGGATAAGTCCGCCCTCCGCCCCGACCGAGACGCCGAGGAGCTTCGTATCGAGTACGAGCTGGGGGACGAGGTGCTCCAGATATCGATCTCTGGGTGCAGCGATGCCCGCGCTGACGGGACCGTGGAAGTCGATCCTTTTTCGGAGTTCGGCCTGGGCATGACGATCATCCGGGCGCTCGTCGACAAGCTCGAGCTTTCCGAAGCGCCCGAATCGCGCACCGTGCTTCGTTTGACCAAACGCTTGAAATGAAAGACCTCTACAGGGCTCTCATCGTAGACGATGAGCCCCCGGCCCGGGCCGAACTGAGGTTCATGCTCGCGCGCCACAGCCGGATCAAGGTCGTGGGGGAGGCCGGGGGCGCTGAGGAGGCTCTTGCGCTTGCCGAGAATCTCTCGTACGACGTCGTCTTCCTCGACGTCAATCTCCCCGACATGGATGGAATTGAGGTGGCCGGCCGACTGGCCAAGCTCGCCGAGCACCCGTACGTTGTGTTCATTACTGCATACTCCGAGTTTGCGGTTCGGGCTTTCGAAGTCAGCGCCTTCGACTATCTCGTGAAACCGGTGACGGAGCGCCGCATGGATCAGACCGTCAACCGGCTGCTTTCCACGCTCGACGCCACGCCTTCGGCGGTGGAGCAAACCCCGCGGCAACTCGATCGCCTCCCGGTCAGCCGGGGCGACAAGACGGTTCTGCTGGACATGCAGGAGATCTACTACTTCCAGGCGGAGGGAGATTACGCCCGCGTGTTCACCAACAAAGCGGGCTATCTGGTGAACTATTCGCTAAAAGCGTTGGACGAGCGCCTGGATTCCCGTTCGTTCTTCAGGTGTCATCGGAGCTACATCGTCAATCTGGAGCATGTCTCGGAGATCATCTCCCTCCCCTCCAATCTCTACGAGCTCAGGCTCGACGACGACCGGCGGACCGTGCTGCCGCTGAGCCGCCGGCAGACCAGGGAGTTGCGCAAGCGCCTCGATTTCTGAGGCCGTGCGCCGGTCGTCCCGCCCTCTCGCTGGAGTCGGCCCAACTTGCCACAGAGAAAGGGCCCTCCGTTTCCGGAGGACCCTCCTCGATTCGTCCCGACAGGACGAGGTTCCTGTGCCCCGCCGAAATGTGTGCTTCGGCGGAGGTTTGGCGGAACTTTAGTGGGTGTCGACGCCTTCGCCGGCGCCGCGCGGCACGCGGACGCTTTCGACCATTTCTTGGATATGCAGGGGCGGAGCCGGGGTAACCCGGGAGACCCCGAAGGCCACGATGAAGTTCATCGCTGCACCTACGGTGCCGATGCCCTGCGCGTTGATGTCGAAGAAGAACGGGTTCATGTCGAAGAACTGGGCTCCGATGATGTAGAAGGAGGTGAAGCCCAGACCGACGATCATGCCGGCGATGGCGCCCTCCCGGTTCATCCTCTTGTCGAAGATACCGAGGATGATGATCGGGAAGAAGCTGGCCGCCGCGAGGCCGAAGGCGAAGGCCACCACCTCGGCCACGAACCCGGGTGGGTTGATGCCGAAGTATCCCGCAACTACGACCGCACCCATAATCACCAGGCGGCCCACGAGCAGGCGTTCACCCTCACTTGCCTCCGGGTGAATCAGCTTGTAGTAGATGTCATGGGATAGGGAGCTCGAGATGACGAGCAGCAGTCCGGCCGCGGTGGAGAGAGCTGCTGCCAAACCGCCGGCCGCCACTAGGGCGATGACGATGGCCGGAAGGCCTGCCACCTCGGGGGTCGACAGGACGATGATGTCGCGGTCGATCGTGATTTCACTGGTCTCGGGGTCGGCCGTCATCTCCAGGACGCCGTCGGCGTTCTTGTCCTCGAGGCCCAAGAGGCCGGTGTCCGACCAGCTGCCGACCCATTCGATCTCGTTGGCTTCTGCCGGGGTCTTGCCTTGCAGTTCGTTGATCAGATTGTACTTGGCGAACACGGCGATGGCCGGAGCCGTGGTGTACAGCAGGGCGATGAACAGCAGCGCCCATCCCGCCGAGTACCGGGCGGCGCGAACGCTGCGCACGGTGTAGAAGCGGATGATGACATGGGGCAGGCCGGCTGTCCCGATCATCAATGACATTGTCACCATAAACACATTCAGACCGGATAAGTTAGTAAACGGCTGCGTGTAGTTGGTCAACCCCAGATCCGTCTGTATCTGGTTCAGGCGACTGGTGATGTCGCTGAAGGTCAGAGCCAGCTGGGGAATCGGGATGTCGGTCAGGATCACCGCGATGGCCACCGCGGGCACCATGTAGGCGATAATGAGAACCGAGTACTGCGCCACCTGGGTCCAGGTGATGCCCTTCATTCCACCGAGCACGGCGAAGAAGGCCACGATTAGCACACCGACGACAACCCCCCACTCGATCGACAAACCGAGGAAGCGGCTGAAGACGATGCCGACGCCCCGCATCTGACCGGCGACGTAGGTGAAGGAAACGAACATAGCCGCAATGGCGGCTACCACTCGGGCTGTGTTGGAGTAGTAGCGGTCGCCGACGAAGTCGGGGACCGTGTACTTTCCGAACTTCCGCAGGTACGGGGCCAGGAGCAGCGCCAGCAGCACGTAGCCGCCGGTCCATCCCATCAGATAGATGGCTCCGTCATACCCCAGGAACGAGATGAGACCGGCCATAGAGATGAACGACGCGGCCGACATCCAGTCGGCCGCGGTGGCCGCTCCGTTGGCTATGGCGGGAACGCCGCGGCCGGCGACGTAGAAACCGCTGGTCTCCTTGACGCGGCTGGCGTACCCGATGTAGATGTAGCCGGCGAATGTCAGCCCGACCAGTAGATAAGTCCAAGCTTCAACAGACATCGTCTACCCCTTACTCGTGCACGTCGAATTCTTTATCAATACGGTCCATCCAGCGCGCGTACACGAATATCAGGATCACGAAGACTACGATCGATCCTTGATGCGCGAACCAGAAGGAGAGCGGCACACTAAAGAAGTTAATGTCCGCGAGAGGCTTCGCCAGAAGAATTCCGGCGACGAAGGACACGAGTGCCCACACGACTAGGAGGCCGATGATCAGAGTGATGTTCTTCCGCCAGTAGGCCTTTCCGGCAGGACTGTTGTAATCGTATGCTGCGCGTTCGGGTGGTGTTTGCTGGTCAGGTTCCATGAGAGGCATCCCCCTTAGACGAATCGAGGAGCTTCGCCGGTGGTTCCGGTGCTGAGTGCTCCCGCCGGCGAGTTGGACCGGTTGTGGGCCGGTCCGAGTGGTGGTCTGTCATCTACCTCCCTTCTGCAAAAGCCATGGTGATTGAGAGTTGTAGGACGAAGAGAGTGTATTGCAGAGACTTCACCGCGGAGAATCGCGGCAGCTCAGTGGTGAGGCCGTGCCGATGAACGGTGAGAATGGTCGGGTATGCGGCGGAGGCCGGTGCAGCTCCCCCGACGAATGGCCTTCTAAGGGCTTTCTAAGGCATCTTCTCCCTCCATGCATGGCGACTGTTGCCCCTTTTTGACAGAATGACCCCATGGCGACGTCAAAAAAGCAGGACGGGGGTGCGCCTCAGACACCGCTTGGCGGGCGTTTGGTAGAGCGGGCGCTGCAGGGTGATCGTCTCGAGGCGGCGCTTGAGCGCGCCCAAGGACTTCCCCGCATCATGATCGACCGCGAGGCCGAGATCACTTTCGAAATGGTGGCCACCGGGGTCTTCTCCCCTCTTACCGGCACGCTCGGCCGCGCCGACAGCGAGACCGTTATCGAGCACGGCCGGCTGGCCGATGGCACGCCCTGGCCTATCCCCCTTACGTTTGCTCCCGCCGGCCGGCGGAACCACGAAGTCATCGAGAAGCTACGCGAAGGCGACGAGGTGCTGCTCGTCGGCCAGAACGGGCAACCGGTGGCGCTACAGCGGATCAGCGAAATCTTCACCTATGACCGCGAGAAACGGGCGCAGCGCCTCTTCGGCACCACATCTCCCGAGGTTCACCCCGGCGTGGACGCCATCTTTCGGCGGATGGGCGAACTCTCGATCGCAGGCGAGATCGAACTTCTCGACCGGCCGAGTTGGGGATCGTTCGAGCGCTACCGCATGACGCCGCGCGAGACCTACCGACTGTTGTATGAGGAGCGGGGATACCGTTCCGTGGCGGGTTTCATCACCGGGGCCAATCCCCCGCACGTCGGCCACGAGTACATGCATCGAACCGCCCTCGAGATGGTCGACGCCATCCTACTCTTGCCGCAGGTGGAGCTCGAGCGGCCGGAGTACGTCAGGCCCGATTACCGCATCCAGGCGCTGGAGGCGTTGACCGACGTCTACTATCCGCCGTTTCGAGTGGTCATGTCGGCGCTTCGCAGCAATTATCTATTCGCCGGCCCCCGCGAGGCCGTGCTGCACGCGATCATCATGCGTAACTACGGTTGCACCCACGCCTTGATAGGACGTGATCACGCCGGCGTGGGCGACGTATACGACATGTATGCCAGCCACCGCATCTTCGATGAATACTCGCCCGAGGAACTCGGCATCGAGATCGTGGCCTTCTCGGAGGTCTTCTACTGCGCGCGTTGCCGGGTTCCCGCCACGCAAAAGACCTGCCCGCACGACACGCGCTACCGCGTGCAGATCTCGGGTACGGGAATTCGCGAGGTGCTCCGCCGAGGATTCTTCCCGCCCAAGGAGATTTGCCGCCCCGAGGTCAGCCACATTGCCCTGCAGGGGGTCGTGCCTACCAGTGGCGGCGTGGGGGCCGGCTCCAAACGTGGAGTCTACGCTCCCGGGCAGACCATCCACAGCCTCTTTTCCTTCTACGAGGTGGCGTACCGGCTGGGCGGTTATCTGCGACCGGAGATCATCGGGGAAGCGTCGCTCGGAGAACGCGACCTCGAGGCGGCGTTGCTCGACGTGCGCAGCCACGCGGATCAGGTCTACGAGGCGGTTTTTGACGAAATGGCCGAAGCAGGAGAGGCCAACCGCAGCCTGTCTGCCCGTTGGCGCACCGAGGCCCGCGAGATCCTGATCGATCATCAGGCCGAACTCCTGGCGCAACTCAAGGAAAAGCGGCGGTTGTTGCAGGCCGGGGAATGGCTCGACCCTGCCGAGGACAGATTGGAGGGAGACGTCTCCCGCGCCGAACGCGTTCTCGAGCAACACCCTCGGCCACTCCACCCAGACGCCATCCGAGCCCACCTGTCCGATCCGACCTCTCTCGACTGGAGTGCCGGCAAGGAAGAGGAGAAGGCGGGGGAGTGAAGCGATGAAGAACATATGCGCCTTTGACTTCGCCACAGTCGACTACCCGCGGGTCGGCTTCGACGACAAAGCCTTGGACGCCCTTGAACTCATGGTGCAGAGCGAGCGCAACTACGCCATGATCATCGAGGCCGGCGACATCGTGGGAGTGATAGAGCAGAGCGAGATCGTAGCGGCCTACGGGCGGGGCGATCTCCACACGGACACCCCGGTTTCGGCACTCGCCCAAGACCGCCCCTGCATCGATAAGGCAGCCAGCTTCGATGACGTCGTGCAGTTCATGGCGGCTTTCGACCTCTTCCAGATCTGCGTAGAGGATCGGGTGCTGGACGATTTCATGCTGCTGCGGGCGATTTGGACTGAACAGCTTGCGGTTGCCAAGGAATTTCGTGAGTATGAAGCCCCCGTCGCCCCGATAGAGAAAGGCGCTTATGGCATCGGGTACGGGTAGCGGGGCGGGAGCCGGCCGGGGTCCGGTCCCACCCCCACTGGTGGGGGAGCTGGCCACTGCCAACTACATTCAGGTCTCGCGCCGGCAGCGGGTGGTCGAGGTGGCGCGGCTCATGGCCGAGCGTTGGATATCCTCGGTGCTGGTCCTCGAGGCGCGGCGCCCCGTGGGTATCCTGACCAAGCGGACCATTATCAAGGATGTCCTGGCGCGCGGGTACACGGGCATGGAGCTGACCGCCGGCGAAATCATGCACTCTCCGATCGTCACCATAAGTGCCGGCGCCACCGTCGATGAGGCTGCGGCGATGATGGCGAGGACCGGTCTTCGCCACCTGGCAGTGGTGCGGGACGGCGAGCTTGTCGGAGTGCTTTCGCACTACCACTTGGCCCGCATTCTGACCGAACTGGTTCGCACGCGGGAGGCGGCCAAGCCCCGAGCCTAGCCCTGAGCCTGCCCCCCGCGCCGTTCCCGAGTGAGTCCCGTCACGCCCTCCACCCAGCGCACGAATTCCTTGAGCGCACCTGTGATTCCTCCCTCGTGCGTCTGAAGGAATTCGGGGAAGACCTCGAGGGTCAGCAGCCCGCTGAAACCCATGCCTAGGGCTCGGTCTATGAAATCGGCCAGATCCAGGTCGCCCTGGTCAAAGGGAAGGTGCTCCTGAAATTCCTTCTTCGAGAAATTGGAGAGGTGAATGGTGCGGACTCGGTCCCGAAACTGGGCATAGGCGGCCACCAGATTCTCGCCCGCGGTGCCGAAGTGAGTCGTGTCGAAGGTCATGAACAGATTCTGCTCTTCCAACAACTCCCAGAGTTCGTCCCGCTCTTGGTAGCGGTAGGGTGCCGTGGCGAAGGGTACTTTGATCCCCCGCCAGCTCTTGGACCGCGGCATGTTCTCCACGGTGATTATGACGTCGCCGCCGCCCACGGTCTTCTGGAAGTCGTCGATCCCGACAATCCAGCGGTTAAAAGTGACGCCGTCCACTGCCCGCTCGGGGGGATGGAAGGTCACGCTGCGGGCTTCGACAGCTCGGGCAACATTGACCGTCGAGAGTAGAGAGGTCACCGGCCCGTCCCAGCCGGGGACCGGCTGAAAGGGGGCGTGCACGTTGCGGATGGGTACCTCGTAGTGACGGGAAAGCTCGATCAGTTTCGCGGTGGTCTCGGGGACGTGCTCCCGGTTCACCAAGTACTCGAATCCGTCGAACCCGGCCTCGGCTGCAACCTTGAACTGGTCCTCCAGTCCGAGGACGTAAGCGCAGCCGCTTGAGACGATCAGCTCCACAGGCGCGTTAGAGGTGGAAGCGGAATCGGAGGATGCCCGCCAGGTGATCCACCGCCTTGAAGGCGCGCTGGAGATTTTGTCGCTCCCATTCCGACCATTCCTCGGGATAGACGAAATACTCGCCATCTGTGCCGTGCAGCACTTGTTCGAGCGAGTCCTGGACCTTGAGCCTCAGGAAGAGTTCGTTGGCTAAGAGCAGGTTCTCGGCGGATTCCTTTTCCAGGACACTCTTCTCCTGCAGCGCCCGGATCCGTTCGGTGGTCTGGGTCGCCCCGATGCCGTACTCAATCGCCAGTACCTTGATCGAGGCCATTAGCGGCAGCAGGGCGTATCGTTTGACGTTGATGCCTTTGCGGCCGTCGGGACCCTTGTCGTACTGCAGTCGCCCCAGGAAGTTGAGGGGAACCGGCTTGGCCACGGCGTCTTCGGCCAGAGCGCGCACCGCAAAAGGCGCTCGCCCCAACTCGTCGATTGTGAAGTCCCAGAGCTCGTCGACTAAGCGTGATTCACCCTCGACGATGCGCAGATCCAGAA
>Ga0075530_1001808_pt1 | contig 10076 bp, 8 predicted proteins | sample NGEPerD_2_FD_75101 | JGI IMG/M metagenome (GOLD analysis project Ga0075530, IMG submission 75101) | Arctic peat soil microbial communities from the Barrow Environmental Observatory site, Barrow, Alaska, USA - NGEE PermafrostL1-D | ecosystem: Environmental > Terrestrial > Soil > Wetlands > Peat ...
CCGACCGCGCCGCTGCGTTCCGCCATCCGCGGCTTCGATCCGGCGGCTGAGTTGGCGGAAGCTCTCGCGCGGCAGACGGAGCTGCCGTTGAGCGCCTGCCTGGCCCGCCGCGGCGGCGCGGTCGGGACGGGGGCGATCGTGCCGCTCAGCAGCGCGGCCGGCGCCAGCCACTGGATGCGGTCCGCCATCAGCTCCGCTATCGGCAGCAGGCGGCGGAACTTGAGCGCGGCGACGAGGTCGCGGGCGACGCCCTCGTGCGGCGCCGCCGACCAGGCGCGGTCGAGACCGGGCGCGCCGCCGCCGTCAAGCGGGTCGGCGGCCGCGAGCCGCCGCGCGCAGCGGGTGCAGACGACGGCCTCGCGCCGGCAGGTCCGCCCGCAGGCGGCGCAGAGCGGCGGGACGAGGCCGGTGGCGACCGCGTGGAGGAGCTTCATGGCCCGATCGTCCGGGCCCGTGGCGCGCGTGTGGCGCGCTAAATGTCAATTCTCTGTCAATTCTCTCGCGCGTGAGCTGCGATTCCGCCGACCAGGATCGCTCCAGCCGGCAGCTCGGCGCCTTCGAGCAGGATCGAATCGCGGATGCAGGCGCCGTCGCCGATCCGGCAGCCGTCGCCGACGATCGCCGGGCCCTCGATCCGCACGCCGGCGCCAATCTCGACCCCGGCGCCGACCAGGACCGGCGCCGTCACCTCGGCGCCGTCCAGCGGGCTCGCCGCGCGCACGCCCGCCGACACCTCGGGCGCCCCCGGCTCGACCTCGACCGCGCCGTGCAGCGCGTCGAGGTTGCCCTGGCGCAGCTCGTCGAGGTTGCCGATGTCGTTCCAGTAGGCGTCGATCTCGTGCGAATAGAAGGGCACGTCGCCCTCCAGCAGCGCCGGGAAGACGTCCTTCGCCCAGTCGGCGAACTCCGGCGGATCGTCGGGCCCGGCGTCGTTGCTCGTGCCGGGCTCGGGGAAGAAGTCGAAGATCTCGGCGCGGAACATGTAGATGCAGGTATTGGCGAGGTCGGAGAGAGCCTCGGCCGGGTCGGGCTTCTCCTGGAAGCCCTGGATGCGGCCGTCCTCCCCGGCGATCACGACGCCGAACTGGTCGGTGTCCGCGACCCGCTTGGTCGCCATCGTCACCAGCCCATCATGGGAGGCATGGAACTCCCGCATCGCGCGAAAGTCGATGTCGGTGAGCGCGTCACCGGCGACCACGAGGAACGAGTCGCCGAGGTAGTCCGCGGCGTTGCGCACCCCCCCGGCCGTCCCGAGCAACTGCTCCTCGCGGCTGTAGGAGAGCTCCAGCCCGAAGGCCGAGCCGTCGCCGAAATGGCCCTCGATCAGCTCGGGGAACCAGTGCAGGTTGGCGATCGCCTCGCCGAAGCCGTGGCGGGCAAGCAGCCGCGCGACGTGCTCCATCACCGGCCGGTTGAGCACCGGAACCATCGGCTTCGGCATCCCGTAGGTGATCGGTCGCAGCCGGGTGCCGAGCCCGGCCGCGAGAATCATCGCCTTCATCGACTCAGGCGCCCTGGTCACAGCTCGCGAGATCAGTAACGGTAGTGGTCGGGCTTGTAGGGACCCTCGACCGGGATGCCGAGGTAGGCGGACTGCTCCTCGGACAGCTCGGTGAGGTTGACGCCGAGCGCCGCGAGGTGCAGCCGCGCGACCTTCTCGTCGAGGTGCTTGGGCAACACGGTGACGTCCCTGGCCGTGAACCCGTCGGGCCGGCCGTAGAGCTCGATCTGCGCAATCACCTGGTTGGTGAACGAGTTCGACATCACGAAACTCGGGTGTCCGGTCGCGTTGCCGAGGTTGAGCAGGCGGCCCTCAGAGAGGAGGACGATCGAGTGGCCGTCGGGGAAGCGCCACTCGTCGACCTGCGGCTTGATGTTGACCCTCTCGGCCGGCGAGGATTCGAGCCCGGCGACGTCGATCTCGTTGTCGAAGTGGCCGATGTTGCCGACGATCGCGTTGTGCTTCATCCGCGCCATGTGGTCGGCGGTGATGATGTCCTTGTTGCCGGTGGCGGTGATGAAGATGTCGGCCGTCTCGACGACGTCCTCGAGCGTCCGCACCTCGTAGCCCTCCATCGCCGCCTGCAGGGCGCAGATCGGGTCGATCTCGGCGACGATCACACGGCCGCCCTGGCCGCGCAGCGACTCGGCGCAGCCCTTGCCGACGTCGCCGTAGCCGCAGATGACGGCGACCTTGCCGCCGATCATCACGTCGGTGGCGCGGTTGATCCCGTCGATCAGCGAGTGACGGCAGCCGTAGAGGTTGTCGAACTTCGACTTGGTGACCGAGTCGTTGACGTTGATCGCCGGGAAGAGCAGGTCGCCGGTCTCGGCCAGCTGATAGAGCCGGTGCACGCCGGTGGTCGTCTCCTCGGTGACCCCCTTGATCCCCTCGGCAATCCGGGTCCAGCGCTGCGGGTCGGATTCGAGCGAGCGTTGCAGGGTCTCGAGCACGACGCGGAGCTCCTCCGAGTCGGCCGAGGCCGGGTCGGGCACGGCGCCCGCCTTCTCGAACTCGACGCCCTTGTGGACGAGCAGAGTGGCGTCGCCGCCATCGTCGAGGATCATGTTCGGGCCCTCGCCGTCGGGCCAGAGCAGGGCTTGCTCGGTGCACCGCCAGTACTCCTCCAGGGTCTCGCCTTCCCAGGCGAAGACCGGGATGCCCGCGGCCGCGATCGCGGCCGCGGCGTGGTCCTGTGTGGAGAAGATGTTGCAGCTGGCCCAGCGGACCTCGGCGCCGAGGGCGAGCAGGGTCTCGATCAGCACGGCGGTCTGCACCGTCATGTGGAGCGAGCCGGTGATCCGCGCCCCGTTCAGCGGCTGTTGGGCCGCGAACTCTTCGCGGGTCTGCATCAGGCCGGGCATCTCCACCTCGGCGAGGGCGATCTCCTTGCGTCCGAAATCGGCCAGGCCGATGTCGGCGACGTTGTAGTTTGAGGTGGCGGTTGCCATCGATTCCTTTCGTCCTCTCTTGGTTTCGGCGAAGGATACGTAGAAAGCGTCAGCCGGACAGGGAGGCCTTGAGGCGGTCGATCGCCTCGATCGGCAGCGGGTCGACTTGGCGCATCGAAGCGAGCTCGAGCGAGACCAGATCGCCGAGCATCGTCGTCCAGAGCAGGCGCTCGGTGCGGCTCTCTCCCGCCGCCTCGATGCGCACGGCGGTCGAGCCGCCGCGCTCAATCTCGGCGGCGGTCAACTCGAACCTGAGCTGCTCGCGCGGGTGCTGGTCGCGATCTTCGAGCAGGACCGCCGCAAGCGGAAGGGCGGCGGCGGCCTCCCAGGAGCAGATCTCGTTGTGGTCGGCCTCCGGCAGCTCTGAGAAGAAGGCCGGCAGCTTCGCGTTCTCGTTGATCTGGGTCTTCCAGCGACGGGCCGCGGCCGTGGTCGGCCCGGCGCCGTATACGACCGGGACCCGATCGCCGACGGCAGTGGCGATCTCGGCAGCGCGGTAGCGAAGATCCTCGCGGCTCGCCTCGAGCAAGGCGGCCGCCGCCTCGATCTCGTCGCCGAGGCGCGGCGCGATCCCGGCGGCGGCGGCGACCTCCAGCGCGCAGACGAGCATGTAGGCGACGGCGCTGCGGGGCGCGAGCAGCAGTCCCGGCAGGCCGATCACCGGGTCGCCGGCCGCCCGTGCGGCCTCGGTCAGGGCACCGCCCGTGCCGGCGATCACCCGGCGCGCCCCCAGGGCCTCGGCCGCGGCGAAGCAGGAGAGCGTCTCCTCGGTCTCACCCGAGTAGCTCGAGCAGAGCACTGTCCAATCGGCCGTCGCCCAGCTCGGCAGCGCGTAGCCGCGCGCGGTCAGCAGCGGCGCGGAGAGGCGCTCGCCAAGAGCCGCCGCGGCAAGGTCGCCGCCGACCGCCGAGCCGCCCATCCCGCAGACCAGCACCCCGGCGGATTCACCGCGCGGCAACCGCGCCGACTCGACCCGCCAGAGCGCGTCACGCAGATGGTCTGGGATGGCGAGGACGTCGTCGAGCATGGGCTAGTGGTCCATCCGGTAAGTCCGGTGTCGATTCGGCGGCTGGACCACCAGGGAATCAATCATCTAGGAGTCGATCATCTCACCCTCGGCGGCCACCGCGCCGTCAACCACTGCCCCGGACGGGACCGTGGCCCCGCGGGAGAGGATCGAGCCGACGACGCGGGCGCTCTCGCCAACCGTGCAGCCGTCGAGCAGGACCGATTCGAGCACCTCCGCCCCGGCCTCGACCTGGCAAGCCGGCCCGACCACCGCCCGCGGCCCGACCGTGGCGTCACCGTCCACCTCGGCGGAGGGATCGATCGACACCCCCGGGCCGGTCGGCTCGACCCGCGTCGCCACCCGCCCCTCGAGGATGTCCCAGCTCGCCTGCAGGTAGCGCTCCGGGGTTCCGATGTCGACCCAGTAGCCGTCGAGGAGCAGGCCGTGCAGCCCGTTGCCGACCAGGCGCGGGAAGACGTCGCGCTCGATCGAGACGTTCTCGCCGGGGGCGATCAGGTCGAGCACCGGGCGCTCGAGCACGTACATCCCGGCGTTGACCTCGCCCGGATGACGCTCGCCGGTCTTCTCGAGGAACTCGAGCACCTCCCCCCCCTCGCCGCTGTGGACCAGCCCGAAAGCCGAGGAGTCCTCGACCGGGTGCAGCCCGATCGTCGCCGCGGCGCCCGATTCCCCGTGCACGCGCAGCAGCGCGCTCAGGTCGAGGTCGGTGAGCACGTCGCCGTTGAGCGCCAGGAAGCGGTCGTCCAGCTCGTCGCCGAGCTCGTCGGCGGCGAAGCGGATCGCCCCCGCGGTCCCCAGTGGCTCGGGCTCCGCGACATAGCGGATCGTCACCCCTGCCCTCTCCTCCTCGCCGGCGAGAGCCTCCCGCAGGACATCGGGCAGGAAGCCGCAGGCAAGAATGACCTCAGTGACGCCATGGGAGGCCAGCCACTCGATCATGTAGGCGAGAAATGGCCGGTCGACCAGGGTCAAGGCAGGCTTGGGGATGGACTCGGTGAGCGGTCTCAGCCTCGTCCCCGCACCACCCACCAGAACGATCGCCTGCATTTTCTAGCCCCCGTGACGCGCGTGACCGACGGACGCCGAGCTGTGCCGGTCATCCGCGCTCTGGCGACCGATCCCCTCGTACTCGAAGCCTGCCGATGTCAGGGTCCGGGGATCGAGGAAGTTGCGGCCGTCGATCAGCAACGGCCGCGCCATCCGGCCCGCCGCCTCCGCCCAGTCCAGCTCGGCGAACTCCGGCCACTCGGTGACAAGCACCACCGCGTCGGCGCGGTCGAGCGCATCGAGCGCCGAGTCGCACAGCTCGACGCCGTCGAGCAGGTCCCGGGCCGCCCCGGCGGCGACCGGGTCGTAGGCGGCCACCGTGGCCCCTTCGCCCTGCAGTCGCGCCGCCAGCACCAGGCTCGAGGCCTCGCGCATGTCGTCGGTCTGCGGCTTGAAGGCGAGGCCGAGCAGCGCCACCCGCTTCCCGGCCAGCGATCCCAGGCGGCCGAGCAGCTTCTGCACCACCCGCCGCTTCTGCAGCTCGTTCACCTCGATCACCGCGTTGAGCAGCTGGAAGTGGTAGCCCGTATTGCCTGCAAGCATCTTGAGCGCGCTGACATCCTTCGGAAAACAGGAACCCCCGTAGCCGATACCGGCGCGCAGGAACGAGGGGCCGATGCGCTGGTCGAGTCCCATGCCACGGGCGACCTCGCCGACGTCGGCGCCGACCTCCTCGCAGACGTTGGCGATCTCGTTGACGAAGGAGATCTTGGTCGCCAGGAAGGCGTTGGAGGCGAGCTTGATCATCTCGGCGCTGGCGATGTCGGTGCGGACGATCTCGCCGCCCAGCGGCTCATACAGTGCGGCGACCGCGTCGCCGGCCTCCTCGTAGTCGGGTTCGACGCCGATCACGACCCGGTCGGGGTGCGTGAAGTCGGCGACCGCCGAGCCCTCCTTGAGGAACTCGGGACAGGAGATGTAGGCGAGACCGGGTCGGTCGCGGCGGATCGCCTCGCCGGTGCCCGCCGGCACCGTGCTCTTCATCACCAGCACGTGGCCCCCGGAATCGGGCAGCTCCTCGACCACCGAGCGGACACGGGAGAGGTCGGCGTCGCCGGAGCGGGTCGGCGGCGTGTCGACGCAGACGAATAGCAGGCGGGCCGCGTCGAGCAGCTCGCCGATCTCAGTGGTGAAGGTGAGGCGCTCGGCGTTGCGGGCGAGCAGCTCGTCGAGGCCGGGCTCGTGGATCGTCGTCTCGCCGCGCGAGAGCGCCGCCACCTTCTCGGGCAGGATGTCGCGCGCCACCACCGGGTGGCCGAACTCGGCGAAGCAGGCCGCCGTGACCAGGCCGACCCAACCCACCCCGATCACTCCGATCGGCTCTCTGCTCTGCGTCATCGCTGCGCGCTCCTCCCTTTCGGCTTCTTGTTCGGGATTATCACCCGCGCCGAGCGCGCCATGCCGACCATCTGGTCGTTGGTCAGCGACTGCAGCAGGCTGTTCGAGATCCAGTAGACGTTGTCGCCGCGGCGCCAGGCGACCATCTTCACCCGGTCGCCGTCGACGAAGATCTCGTAGTCGCGTCCGTGGATCGTCTTGGTCAGGCTCGGGTTGGAGAGGATCGGCGGATCAGACCAGCCCTTGATCCCCTGCACGCCGAAGTAGTGGGTCCCGTCGGGAAGTTCGAGGTAGAGCGTCATCCGGTAGGCGGCGTGGCGCTTGCCGTCGGTGTCTTTGAAGTGGTAGACACGCGGGTCCTGCACGTGCTGGTAGGAGTTGCTTTCGACGTAGGTGGCGCCGGAGGGAAGGCGCGCCGGATAGAAGACCGGGAAGCCGTGGCTGACCTTGCGCGCCACGCTCTTCGCCTCGAGTTCGCCGCTTTCGGCGGCTGGGACGAGGCCATCGCTGCCGGGTGGCCGCAGCGGTTCCAGCTTCGGCTTCGACCTGCTCTTCTTCTTCTTCTTCTTCGAGTTCTTCCGCTTCTTGCTCTTCTTCGACTTCTTCTTGCTCCCACCGCCGGCTTCGTCGAGCGAGCCGCGCGGGCCGCCGCTGGCTTCGATCCCGAGGAACTTGTCGACGGCTTCCTGGATCGCGCTCTGCGAAGCGTAGACGAAGCTCGGGCCCAGTTCGGCCGGGAAGTGGACCTCCTTGATCGAAGCGCCGCGAGAGGCGATGAACAGCTTCATCACTTCGAGCATCGTCTCCTTGTCGCTGATGTCGGAGGTCGTGTACTCGGTGAAGATCTGGATCAGGTCGTTGCGACCCAGCACCAGGTCGCCGATCGGCACCCGCTGGCGGGCGGCGCTGAGGAAGTCCTGCTGGCGGGCAGCGCGAACCAGGTCGGTGTCGGTATGGCGGTAGCGCACGTACTGCAGCGCTTTTTTGCCGCAGAGCAGCTGATAACCGGGCAGGACGTTAATTTCGGCATATTCCTCGGATGGCGGCAGGCCGACGTTGGAGTGGAAGTAGCGGCGGTCGACATCGACGTAGACGCACTCGATCGCATCGACCACCCGCACGAAGCCGAGGTAGTCGACGTTGACGACGTGGTTGATCGGCAGCCCGGTCAGTTCCTTCACCACCTGCAGGGTCAGCTTCGGCCCGCCGTAGGAGAAGGCTTCGTTGAACTTGCCGGTGCCGTAGCCGGGTATTTCGACCTTGAGGTCGCGTGGGATCGACATCAGCGCGATCGCGTTCTGGTTGGGGTCGAGCCGCAGCAGCAGGGTCGTGTCCGAACGGCCCGGGTCTTCCGGTTCGTTGGCCCGCTTGTCGGAGCCGAGGATGACGATGTTCTCCGGCTCGCCGCCGGTCGTCTGCTGCAGTTCTTTGCAGACCTTGCGGCAGAGCACGTTGTTGTGCGAGAGCGCCGTGGCGATGCTGCCGACGTAGAGCAGGATGCTGGCCGCGGTCGCCGCCGCGGTGACGCTGACGATCAGCGCCGAGGCAAGGGTGAAGCGCCACCAGTAGCGCTTGCGCTTCGGCGGCGGCTCGTGATCGCCCGAGGGCGGCGGCTTCTTGAAAGTCGGCTCGATCATCGTCGCCGGCTCACGCTTCGAGCCGGTCCGGGATCGCCCGCAGGAACCCTTCCAGCGCCTGCCGGTAGGCCAGCAGGGACGGAACCGACACCCACTCGGATGGGCCGTGGTGGCCTTCGCCGACAGGGCCGAACTCGACCGCCGGCACCCCCACCCGCAGGAAGGAGACCGCGTCGGAGGCGCCATCGCGGCCAACGCTCATCGGCTCGCCCTCGTGGTGTGCCGAAACCGCCTCGCGCAGGACGCGCACGAAGGGCGAGTCGCGGTCGACCACCGCCGGTGGACGTGTGAACAGCGCCGTCACCTCGGCGTCGGGAAGGCCGCGAACCTGATCGAGCACGGTGGCGGGATCCTGGTCGGGCAGGTAGCGGATGTCGACGTCGATCGCGCATCGGTCGGGCACCTTGTTGAGCGCATCGCCGCCCAGGATCCGGCCGAGATTGATCGAGGGGCGGTCGAACAGCTCCGAGCTGTGCCGTGCAAACGGTAGCGACTCGATACTGCGAAAAACGTCATGCGCCTTGAGCACGGCGTTGTCGCCCAGCCACGGCGTCGCGCCGTGGGCGGCGACGCCGCAGACCTCCAGGCGCAGCGCCAGCACCCCCTTGGCCTCGACCCCGATCTGCAGGTCGGTCGGCTCGCCGGTGATCGCGAAGTCGCCGACGAAGCCGTCGTCGACCAGCCGGTCGCTGCCGCGGTCGACCTCCTCCTCGGACTCCTCGTCGCCGACGATGCCCAACCGCACCCGCACCCGCTCGGAGTCGCGCATCGCGGCGGTGGTCAGCAGCATCGCCGCCAGCGCGCCCTTCATGTCGTAGGCGCCGCGGCCGTAGAGCCGCTCGCCGTCGAGCCGCGGGTCGAACTGGCCCGGCCGCCCCGGGACCACGTCGAGGTGCCCGTGCAGGACGACGGTCGGCACGTCCTCGGGGCCGACTTCGGCCCGCAGCACGGGCAGTCCCCGCACCTCGTCGCTCTCCGCCTCGATCCCCCGCGCCTCCAGCCAGCCCTTGACGAAGCCGGCCGCTTCCAGCACCGCCTCGGGCTCGGACGTGTGATAGCCGATCAGCCGCGTAGCAAGCGCAACAAGCTCGTCCGTCATCCCTGGGCGATCGCCAGGAACGCTTCCGCCCGGTCGCGGTCTTTCCGCGCCCGGCCCCAGGCCCCGCTTCCCTCGTCGGAATCGGCGAGCCGCTGCTCGGCGTCGGCGAGCTGCTCTTTGAGCACGGTGGCGTCGAGGTCCTCGGGCGCGATCGCCTCCTCGATCAGCAGGCGCGCGTGGTTGCCGAACACCTGCAGCCAGCCGTGGGCCTGGGCGAAGCGCCGCGTCTCCGAATCGCTCGTGTGCAGGCGCAGCTCGGCCGGCCGCAGCGCCGCCAGCAGCGGCGCGTGGTTGGCGAGGATGCCGATCTCACCGACCACGGTCCGGGTCGAGACCTGGCGCACCTCGCCGCTGAAGACCTCCCCCTCCGGGGTGAGGACCTCGACTTCGAATTTGCCCTCGCCGGCCATCTCCGGGCTCTAAGCCGCCGCCCCGGCGTTCTCGGTGACCTGGTCGATCGAGCCCTGCATGTAGAAGGCGCCCTCGGACAGGTCGTCGTGCTCGCCGTCGAGGATCTCGCGGAAGCCGCGCACGGTCTCGGCGATCGGCACGAACTCGCCGGTGCGGCCGGTGAACTGCTCGGCGACGAAGAACGGCTGCGAGAGGAAGCGCTCGATCTTGCGCGCCCGCGAGACCGTCTGCTTGTCCTCGTCGGAGAGCTCGTCGATGCCGAGGATCGCGATGATGTCCTGCAGCTCCTTGTAGCGCTGCAGCACCTCCTGCACGTCGGTCGCCGTGCGGTAGTGCTCCTCGCCGACGACGTCGGGCTTGAGGATCGTCGAGGTCGAGTCGAGCGGGTCAACGGCGGGGTAGATGCCCTTTTCGGAAATCGCCCGCGAGAGCGTCGTGGTCGCGTTGAGGTGGGCGAACACCGACGCTGGCGCCGGGTCGGTGAGGTCGTCGGCGGGGACGTAGACCGCCTGGATCGACGTCACCGAGCCACGAGAGGTCGAGGTGATCCGCTCCTGCAGGC
>Ga0075530_1001811_pt1 | contig 10065 bp, 10 predicted proteins | sample NGEPerD_2_FD_75101 | JGI IMG/M metagenome (GOLD analysis project Ga0075530, IMG submission 75101) | Arctic peat soil microbial communities from the Barrow Environmental Observatory site, Barrow, Alaska, USA - NGEE PermafrostL1-D | ecosystem: Environmental > Terrestrial > Soil > Wetlands > Peat ...
GAGCGTCTCGTTCGAGATGCCCGAGTTCACCGCCGCTACAAACGCCGGGGGCCCGCGAAATCTCCTCAGGGCGATCCTCGACACTGGACTCGACACTCGCTTCTACCAGGCCTCCAGCTCAGAGATGTTCGGATCCTCCCCGACGCCACGAAACGAGGCCTCGGCATTCCACCCGCGCAATCCCTACGGCAATTCCAAGCGGGAAGCTCATCTCGCCACGATCGAATTTCGCGAAACCGAGGGCCTGTTCGCCTCGTGCGGCATCGCCTTCAACCACGAGTCGCCCCGCCGAGGGGAGAACTTCGTCACCCGCAAGATCACCAAGGCGGTCGCGGCCATCGACGCCGGGGTCGAGGACCACGTCACCCTGGGCAACCTCGACGCGCGACTGGGGCTTCGCCCCCGAGTACGTCGAAGGCATGTGGCGGATGCTGCAGCAGGACGAGCCGGACGACTTCGTGATTGCCACCGGCGAGGGCCACACGGTGCGCGAGTTCTGCGACGCGGCGTTCGCGCACCTGGGGCTGAACTGGGAGGACCACGTCCGCTACGACGATAGCTTCAGCCGACCGTCCGAGGTCAACGCGCTCGTGGGTGACGCATCCAAGGCCCACCGCGAGCTGGGCTGGAAGGCGCACACCACGGCCCTCGACCTGGCCCAGTTGATGGTCGATGCCGACGTCGAGGAGATCAAGCGCTTCCTCGGTCGTTAGTGGTGCAGTTTTTCTGGTTAACCAGAAATCCCGCGGAGCCGTGTACGCCGGATGATCGGCTCGGCGATCGCAGGTCGATGTGGAAGTCGATGCACTCCTGAGATCGACCGATGTCGCAAGAGGCCTCCCTCGAGACGCTGAATCCTGCGGAGACTCGGCGTGTTGTCGACGTCCGAGGGTCGATCCCCCGGGGCGAGCGAGACGGCGGAGGACTGACCACCCTCCCATATCGACCGCTCAGCCAGATCGACCGCTCAGCCAGGGTCGGTCGCTCAGCCGGCGGGCGTGTTCCCCTCGTCCCACACGGCCTGGCCGAGCGCGCTGAGCACCTGCTGTTTCGTCGGGGCGCCGCTCGCGCGGGTGACCTCGAGCCCCTGCGCTTCGAGCACGAGCGTGGTGGGGGTACGCAGGATCCCCAGCCGGCGTACGACGTCGAGGTGGTGCTCCGCGTCCACCTCGATGTGTACGACGCCCGGCGTGGCTGACGCGAGGTCACCGAGGATGCGGCGCGTCGCGCGGCAGGGGGCGCAGAACGCAGAGGAGAACTGCAGCAGCGTCGCGCGCTCCCCGAGCTCGCCTGCCCAGGGCGTGCCCGAGAGCACCGACACCACGACGGGCTCGGCCGCCGGCTTCGCGGCGAGCTCGGGCTCGACTCCGTGGACCTGGTGGGTGCCCCTGAAGCGCCCGTCGGTCAGCGCGCGGTACAACCCGAAGGAGAGCGCGGCGACGACGGCAACGACGAGGACCCACGTGCCTGTGCTCACGTGGGGTCAACGACCGAAGAGTCGAAAGGCTTCCCGCGTCCTCGCGAGCGTGGTCCTTGCTCAGCCGCCGGCGAAGGGCGGGAGGAACTCCACGGTCGCTCCCGGTTGCACCATGACCGAGGCGGGATCGTCCGTGGTGACGGGCCGGTCGCCCACCATCACCGAGCAGCAGGCGAGCACCTCGGAGAAGCGCGTGGAGTCCGCATGGGCTGCGCGGACCCGGCTGACCAGCTCCGCCAGGGAGACTGGTCCCAGCACCTCGAGGGCGTCGGAATCGGTGCCGGCCGCGGCGCGCGCCGAGGCCCAGTAGCGCATGGTGACCTGTCCGGCACCGGTCTGGCGGTCAGTCGCAGTCGCCACGTTCGATTATCCTTAGGCATCCGTGCTCGGGAGGTTCCACCACGGTAGAGCAATGTCTGACCGACGCAAGGCACTCACCCAGGAGGTGCCATGGGCACCGTGCTCCTGCTCACCAAGGCGCTGCAGGCGTCCGCCGAAGTGCTGCCCGGCCTCGCCCTTCTCAGCCACCAGGTGCGGATTCTCCCCGCCGAGGGAAGCGCCCTTCTTGAGGCTCCCGATCACGACGTGTTGATGGTCGACGGCCGTCGTGAGCTTGCCCAGTCACGTGATCTGTGTCGCCTGATCCGCACCACCGGGTCCGAACAGCCGGTGCTGCTGATCGTCACGGAGGGTGGTCTCGCGGTGGTCGCCGCCGACTGGGGCATGGACGACGTGATCCTGGACACCGCGGGTCCAGCCGAGATCGACGCCCGCATGCGGATAGCGGCGGGCACGCTGGCGGCACGCAACGACCACTCCGACCCAGATGCGCACATCATCCGCTCCGGCGAGGTGGTCGTCGACGAGACGATGTACACCGCCAAGCTCAGTGGCCGGCTGCTCGACCTCACCTTCAAGGAGTTCGAGCTGCTCAAGTACCTCGCGCAGCACCCCGGACGCGTCTTCACCCGCGACCAGCTGCTCAAGGAGGTCTGGGGCTACGACTACTTCGGCGGCACCCGCACGGTCGACGTGCACGTGCGCCGGCTGCGCGCCAAGCTCGGCACCGACAACGAGGCGCTGATCGGCACCGTACGCAACGTGGGATACCGCTTCGTGCTGCCCCCGCGCGAACAGGCCAAGGACCTCGCGGAGGAACCTTCCGGCTCCCCCACCCGCTGATGCCACGGCCCGCCGCGGCCTGGTGGTGGGCGGCGCGGGCAAACGTCGGTGGACGGGGACTAGCCTCCTGACATGGTGCAGATTGTTCGGGTCGACCCCGAGGAGTTCGACTGGTCCAGCGAGGACGGCCCTGCGGCAGAGGTACGCCGCATCGCCCGCGCCTCGACCGCGCACGACGGCGCCATCACGCTCAACGAACAAGCCCTCCTCCAGCTCAAGCACCGCGGTCTCCGCGACGCCGACCTGTGGCTCGGCCACGGCGGGTTCGCGCTGCGCCACGGTGACGTCCTCGACCTCGCGGTTCACCCGGAGTCCCGGCGCCGGGGCGTCGGCACTGCGTTGGCGGCCGAGGCTGTTCCCGCGGGCCGCAAGGTCGACGCCTGGTCACACGGCGACCACCCGGGAGCAGCCCGGCTCGCCGAGCTCTTCTCGATCCCCCGCGAACGCGAGCTCGTGATCATGCGGAGGTCACTCTCCGACGAGCTCAGCGACGTCGTGGTTCCCGAAGGGGTTCGAGTGCGCAGTTTCGAGCCTGGCGACGAGCAGGCGCTGCTCGAGGTCAACGCCCACGCGTTCGCTCATCATCCGGAGCAGGGCCACATGACGATCGAGGACTTCCGCGAGCGCACCAGTGAGTCGTGGTTCGACCCGGCCGGCCTGTTCCTCGCCGTACCCGCCGACCCGGAGCCCGGCGGAGGCGACCCGCCCCTGCTCGGATTCCACTGGACCAAGGAGCACCGGGACGAGGACCCGCCCTACGGCGAGGTCTACGTCGTAGCGGTGAACCCCAAGGCTGCTGGGCGTGGCCTCGGCACGGTGCTCACGGGAATCGGGCTGCAGCACCTGAAGGACCAGGGCCTGGCCTCGGTGCTGCTCTACGTCGACGGCGACAACGACCCGGCGATCGCCGTCTACACCGGCCAGGGCTTCGAGGTCGAGCGGACCGAGGTGCAGTACCGCGGGACCTCGGCCGGGCTTGCTCCTTAACCACCCGAAGCCGGATAGTCCGAATCTCAGCTCGGAGCAGCGCAATCTCAGGCCAGGGCGCGGCGCAGCCGTGACGCGATCTCCGCGTTGTACGACACGGCCTCGTGACCGACCCCGACGAGGTGGATGAACCCATGGATCATCGAGGGGTACCTCTTGGCGTCCACCTCGACGCCGTTGTGGGCGAAAAGACGGGCATAGGCCTCCCCTTCGTCCCGCAGCGGGTCGAAGCCCGCGGTGACGACATGCGCGGGCGCGATCCCCGCGGGGAAGTCGACCCGTCGTACCGCCGAGCGTCTGGGACTGACTTGTCGGCGTCCGTGGCGGAGTAGGCATCCTCGGCACCGGTCATGAACACCTCGGTGAGGACGAACCCTCGGGCGAAGAGCCTGCGGCTCTCGGTGCGCTCGACGAAGTCCGCGCCAGGGTAGATCAGCAGCTGGAAGGCCAGCGGCAGCCCGTTCTCGGCGGCGTGGATCGCTGTGGAGGTGGCGAGCGCCCCGCCGGCCGAGTCGCTCCCGACCGCCAGCCGGGTCGGGTCGGCGTTGACCTCGTCGGCATGTTCGAACAGCCAGCGGTAGGCGGCCCGACAGTCCTCGACGGCCGCGGGGAACTTGTGCTCGGGCGCGAGCCGATAGTCGATCGCGAGCAGCTGAACACCCGACTGCTCGGCGAGGAACCGGCAGGCGGGATCATGGCTCTCGAGGTCGCCGTACATCCACCCACCACCGTGGAAGAACAGCAGCGTCGGAGCAGGCTCGGCCCCGAGCCGCGACGTCGGTGTGTAGAGGCGGGCGCGCAACGGGCCGTCCGCCCCGTCAATCGAGAGATCACGCAAGGAGCCGATGTGCTGACGCCCGCCCGCCAGGAGCTGCTGGCGCCGCAGCTCCACCCGCGCCTCGGCGAGCGGCAGCGACTCCGCGGGAGGCAGTCCCGCGATCTTCTTCAGGGCCAGCAGGAACTGAACCTCGGTCGAGAGCGTCTGCCCGTCCACGACGACCGGCCGTCGCAACAGCACCCGCTGCAGCCTCGATGGCACGGCCAGAAGGAGCTTGAACAGGGTCGCTTCGACGGGTACGGCAAGTGGGGCACGGGCGAAAACCTACGACAGTCACGCCATGTTCGCCTGCTGGTGTCAGACTTCGCCCATGTCCACCGACAGCTTCCAGCCCGCCACCGGGTCCGACGCCGGCGAGGGTCCCCTCGACCCGAGCCTGCGCGTCGTCCCGGCCGACATCTTCGATGTTGACCCGCCCTATGACCCGGAGGAGGTTGAGTTCGCCCCCGGCGAGTTCGAGGACCGGTTCCTGGACCGTGAGCTGTCCTGGCTGCGCTTCAACCAGCGTGTGCTCGAGCTCGCCGAGAACGAGAGCCTGCCGCTGCTCGAGCGCGCACGGTTCCTGGCCATCTTCGCCAGCAACCTCGACGAGTTCTTCATGGTGCGCGTCGCGGGCCTGAAGCGACGCATCGCTGCCGGGGTCGCCGTACGTGCCGCCTCGGGCCTGATGCCCCGTGAGGTGCTGGAGCAGATCTGGGACAAGACCTCCGACCTGATGTCGCGGCACGCCCGGGTGTTCTCCGACGAGATCATCCCCGCGCTCAAGGACGAGCACATCGAGCTGGTGCGGTGGTCCGACCTGGATCGGGACGAGCAGCGGACGTGCAAGAGACTCTTCAAGGACCGGATCTTCCCGGTGCTCACGCCGCTCGCGGTCGATCCCGCCCACCCGTTCCCCTACATCTCCGGGCTCTCGCTCAACCTGGCTGTGCTGGTGCGCAACCCCAGGACCGACAAGGAGCACTTCGCGCGAGTCAAGGTCCCGCCGATCTTCAGCCGCTTCGTGCCGCTCGGCAACCAGCGGTTCGTGCCGCTCGAGGATGTCATCGGCGAGCACCTCAAGCGGCTGTTCCCCGGCATGGATGTACTGAACGTCAACACCTTCCGGGTGACGCGCAACGAGGACCTCGAGGTCGAGGAGGACGACGCCGAGAACCTGCTCAAGGCACTGGAGAAGGAGTTGCTCCGCCGGCGCTTCGGCCCGCCGGTGCGCCTCGAGGTGCAGGAGAACATCGACGACCACGTGCTCGAACTGCTGACCAGCGAGCTGGGCGTGAGCCGGGCCGAGGTGTTCCGGCTCCCCGGTCCCCTGGACCTGCGCGGACTCCACGACATCGCGGACCTTGACCGCGAGGACCTGAAGTACCCCAACTTCATCCCGGCGACCCACTCGCTGCTCGCCCCCGTCGAGTCAGCCTCACCGGTCGACGTGTTCAAGGCGCTGAAGCGTTCCGACGTGCTCCTGCACCACCCCTACGACTCGTTCAGTACGTCGGTCCAGCGGTTCATCGAACAGGCAGCGGCGGATCCGCACGTGCTCGCGATCAAGCAGACGCTCTACCGAACCTCGGGCGACTCCCCGATCATCGACGCCCTGGTCGACGCCGCCGAGGCCGGCAAGCAGGTGCTGGTGATCGTCGAGATCAAGGCCCGGTTCGACGAGTCGGCCAACATCCGCTGGGCGCGCAAGCTCGAGCACGCAGGCTGCCACGTGGTCTACGGTCTGGTGGGGCTCAAGACCCACTGCAAGCTGGCGATGGTGGTCCGCGACGAGCCCGAGGGCATCCGCCGCTACACCCACATCGGCACCGGCAACTACAACCCCAAGACCGCCCGCCTCTACGAGGACTTCGGCCTGCTCACGACCGACGAGGCGATCGGCGAGGACGTCGCGCACCTGTTCAACAACCTCAGCGGCTACTCACGCAACGCGTCGTACGCCGAGCTGATGGTGGCACCGGACTCAGTGCGCAGCAGTCTCGTCGAGGCCATCAAGAACGAGATCGCCCACCACCGCGCCGGCCGTCCTGCGCGGATCCGGATCAAGGCCAACTCGATCGTCGACGAGGCACTCATCGACGAGCTCTACCGGGCCTCACGTGCCGGTGTGCCGGTCGATCTGCTCATCCGCGGGATCTGCGCCGTACGCCCCGGGGTGAAGGGCCTGTCCGAGACCATCCGGGTGCACTCGATCCTGGGCCGCTACCTCGAGCACAGCCGCATCATGTGGTTCCAGAACGGCGGCGAGCCGAATGTGTGGATCGGCTCCTCGGACCTGATGCACCGCAACCTCGACCGCCGGGTGGAGGTGCTCGTCAAGCTGCCGTCACCCGTCGAGGTCGACGAGGTCACGCGCCTCCTCGACCTGGCCCTCGACCCCCACACTGCGGGCTGGGAGCTGGACTCCGACGGCTCCTGGAGCCATGCCGTCTCCCCCGACGACGAGCCGATGCGCAACCTGCAGGAGATGCTGATCGCGACGCACAAGCGCCGCCGGTCCCGCGCCGGCGACTGAGGTTGACGGGACCGCGGGACCGCGCGGGAATCGTGTGCGGACAGCCTCAGCAGGTCGCGAAAAGACTCAGCAGGTCGCGAAGAGCAGGGGACCGTCGTACAGCGCCGAGAGCACGAACCCCGTCTTCGTCCGTGGCCGCAGGTCGAGCACCACGTCGCTACCCACGGACTTCGAGGAGGTCAGCTTGAAGTCGTCGGAGAACGAGCCGCCCCGGCCGATCGCCTCGCCGACGGCCAGCTTCGCGCGCGGACGCAGGTTCTTCTGCGCGCCGTCCGAGTCCTCGAAGTGCGCGGCGACCCGTAGCGTCCGGTCGGGCGCCATCGCCATCGCCAGCCCGGACAGTGGCGTCACGCCACCGACCTGCTGCACACGCGTCTCCGCAAGAGCCTGGTCGTCCTCGGCGGCCGTGGACATCGCCAGGTCGATGCAGGCGAAGTCCGTGCCCCAGACCATCGCGTTGGCCGGCCCGCCGAGCCGGCCCGCCATGTCACTCACGCCATCCACGCCGGCAAAGGAGTCCCCGTTGCCCGCGGCCACCCTCCCGGAGCTCGCGGCGTAGGCGGGGTTGTCGCTGGAGACCACGAGCCCTTGGTCCTTCAGGAGCACGATGTGCTGCAGTTCCGGGGAGATGGTCGGGTCGAGCTGCGCCACGAGGTCGACGCCGCCCTGCCAGACGCCGTCGTCCTTCCTCGGCGACTGGTAGCCGGCGGAGCGAAGGTTGCCCGCCAGGACCGTGAAGTCGCTGCCCTCGGCCACCTTCAGCACCATCGTGGCTCCCTTGCGTCCCTGGGCGAAGGCTTCCCACTGAGCCGTGGCTGGGCTGAACCCGAAGTTCTCCTGCAGTGCGGCCGCCGACTCGTCGATGCTCGAGGCCGCCGCGTAGTCGCTGTCGTAGGCCTTCGCCATGAGGCCGTCGACGGCATCACCGTCGGGAGTGTTGCCCAGGGTGGCATGCAGTCGGCTGCGTACGGCGTCCCAGTCGGTGAAGCTCACCCGCAGCGAGCTCGCCGGGACCAACCCCAACGCCTCCTCGAGATGAGTGCGGTGCACCCGCTTCCAGGCCACGACGCCGACGACCAGCAGCCCGGCGACCAGCACGAGCACCAGGACGGCGGTCACCAGCCTGCGCCCGGAGACACGTCCGGCGACACTCCCGGAGACACGTCCAGAGGCGGGCCCAGGAACGGGCCCAGAAACAGGCCCAGGAACGGGCCCAGGGACAGGCCAAGGGACAGGATCGGGGACAGGATCGGGGACGGGCAGGGACGAGGGCGGGTCAGACACGCGTGCAGCGCCTTTCGTCGTACCGGATCGGCCTCGGTTGGGTCCGCCGGCGGTTCAGCCGCGTCCCGGGCGAGAGTAGCCGTTTGCGGGTAGGGCGTGTCTCCAAAGCCTGGTCGTCGCGAGCGTCGTCCTGTGCGTGCGATGGCGAGGCGGAGGATCGAAGCTGTGGCAGCGCCACTGCGAGTGACGACAACGAAGCCAGCGTGCGTGCAGGGCGGCGCGCAGCAGGCCATGGGCTTTGGAGACACGCCCTCACCCGCTTCATGTCAGGATCTGCGCCATGGTCCCCACGTTGCCGCCAGCCGAGGTTGGCCCGGGCGTCGTCGCCGCCGGTGCCGTGGTCACCCGCATGGGTTCCGAGGGCGGCGAGGTGCTGCTGGTCCACCGGCCGAAGTATGACGACTGGTCGTTCCCCAAGGGGAAGCAGGATCCCGGCGAGCACGTCACGACGACCGCAGTGCGCGAGGTGCTCGAGGAGACCGGAGTCGAGATCCGGCTGGGACTCCCGCTGCAGCCTCAGCAGTACACCGTGAGCGGCGGACGGGCCAAGCTGGTGCACTACTGGATCGGCCACGTCGTCGGTGATGACGACCTGTCGTCTTACGAGACCAACGAGGAGGTCGACGACCTCGGCTGGTTCCCGGCGCTCGCGGTGACCGAGCGGCTCACCTACCTCGACGACATCGACCTGCTCGACCAGTTCCGCAAACGCGGGCGGAGAACCTCTGCGCTGGTGGTCCTACGCCATGCCAAGGCGCACAAGCGCGGCAGCTGGGACGGCCCCGACATGCTGCGTCCGCTCTCCGAGCTGGGCGAGGAGCAGGCACAGGCACTGGTACCGCTCCTGCACGCCTACGGCATCGCGCGCGTGCTCACCTCCTCGAGCACCCGCTGCGTGCAAACGGTTCTGCCCTACGCCGAGGACCAGGTGCTCTCCCTCGTGGAGGTCGACGAGCTCTCCGAGGAGGGATTCAACAAGGAAGTGGCCGGAGCCTTCCTGTCCCACCTGCTGACCACACCGGAGCCGAGCGTGCTGTGCAGCCACCGCCCGCTCCTGCCGCAACTCCTCGACCTGCTCGGCACCACAGAGGAGCCACTCTCTCCGTCCGAGCTCGTCGTGTGTCACCACCGCATGGGAAAGCTCGTCGCCACCGAGAGACACTCCCCCACGATTGTTGGGCTGTGACCTGCGGTTGTTCATGTGACGGTCGTCTCGTTCGCGCTCGAATGAGGCTGTCTTGGCGGGCACCGTTCACCCTGCGTTCACCCATGCCAAGGCACCCCGTCACTTGTGGTTCCTAGATTTCAAGACGTCCATCAACTGTGACTTTCAGGAGATCGAAGTGAATCGCACTTCCCTTCGCTGGGCAGCCTTGCCCAGCGCTGCCCTGCTTTCCCTCACCCTCGCCGCGTGCGGCAGCGACGCTGACTCCGCGTCCAGCTCAGGCTCCGGCTCGAGTGGAGCCTCTGGAGCCGTCGCCGTCGACGGATCGTCAACTGTTTTTCCCATGAGCAACGCCGCCTACGAGCTGCTCACTGAGGAGAACCCAGACATCAAGGTCACGGTTGGTTCTTCCGGCACCGGTGGCGGGTTCGAGAAGTTCTGCGCCGGCGAGACCGACATCTCCGACGCGTCTCGTCCTATCAAGGCCGACGAAGAAGCGCCTGCCTGCAAGAAGAGCGGTGTCGAGTACACCGAGCTCCAGGTGGCGACCGACGCTCTCACAGTGGTCGTCAACAAGGATCTCGACGTGGACTGCCTCACCACTGACCAGCTGGTCA